>OOAJ01000097.1_pt1 | contig 73211 bp, 64 predicted proteins | sample 1671241 | NCBI WGS metagenome assembly OOAJ01 (sample SAMN06348136, study PRJEB24527) | human gut metagenome | biome: human gut; feature: ankylosing spondylitis patient; material: feces | host: Homo sapiens | place: China | collected 2015-10
GATCTAGGAATAGGGGCAGATGAGACAATAAACAGTCTTATAGATGAATGTGAGGCAGAGGTCTTAAAAGCGGCAGTTCCAAGATATGTATACAGGGTAGTGGATGTGACACAGGTCGATGGGGGTGTAAGGCTTGAAGGGACTTCTGTTACATTAAAAGGAAACTCAATTAAAGAACATCTTAAAGGATGTAATAAAGCGGCACTTATAGCAGTGACAATCTCTGATGGAATAGACAGGATGTTAAGGGTAATGCAGGCATCAGACCTTGCCAAGGCTGTAATATCAGACAGTATGGCAAGTGCAGCAATTGAACAGGTATGTGATAAGGTTGAGGCTGTTATTAAAGAGGAACTTCCAGAGTATAACCAGACATTCAGGTTTGGAATAGGATATGGCGATCTGCCTTTGTCACAGCAGGGCGAATTCTTAAAAATACTAAATGCACCTAAGCTTATAGGACTTAATGTAGGAAAGACTGATATGATGACTCCAACCAAGTCTGTAACAGCAGTTATTGGGCTTACAACCGGAGAGGTCAGTTCAAAGAAAAAAGGCTGTATGTCGTGTAACCTTAAAGGTATATGCAGATTCAGGGAAGCAGGAGGACATTGTAATGAATAAATTAAAAGAACTTTTACAAAAGGATTATGTGATTCTTGATGGTGGTATGGGTACTATGCTTCAGGCGGCAGGAATGAAGATGGGTGAAACACCAGAGATGCTTAATATTACAGAACCGGAACTTCTAATTTCCATACACGAGCAGTATCTTAAGGCAGGTGCAGACATAATATATGCCAATACATTTGGTGGCAACAGATATAAGCTTGAAGAATGTGGGCATTCAGTTGATGAGCTTGTAACAGCGGGAATTAAAAATGCAAAGAAGGCGTGTGCCAATGTGAATCCACGAGCACTTGTAGCACTTGATGTAGGACCTATAGGACAGCTTCTGGAGCCAACAGGTACATTAAGCTTTGAGGAAGCTTATGAGATGTATGCTGAGATAGTCAAGGCTGGTGAGGCGGCAGGTGCAGATCTTGTTGTATTTGAGACAATGACAGATCTGTTAGATGTGAAAGCGGCAGTGCTTGCAGCAAAGGAGAATAGCCAGCTTCCAATAATGACGACTATGACATTTGAAGAAAATATGCGTACATTTACAGGATGTCAGATATCTTCATTTGCACTTACAATATCAGGACTTGGAGTTGATGCCTTAGGTGTCAACTGTTCACTTGGACCTAAGGAACTTGAGCCGGTTATTAAGGAACTTACAGGCTGGACTAATCTTCCGGTTATAGTAAAGCCTAATGCAGGACTTCCCGACCCTGTTACTAATGAATATAATGTGACAGCAGAGCAGTTTGCTGAATTTATGAAGGATTTAAGAAAGTATGGCATTAAAATATTCGGTGGTTGTTGTGGAACAACTCCTGAATTCATAAAGTGCTTATCAGATATGTTACATAAAGAAGGCAATTTAGCAAAAGAGCCAGTGAAAATGCCATCGGCTGTATGCTCAGCTACAAGCACAGTTATAGTTGACCAGCCAAGAGTTGTAGGAGAGAGAATTAACCCAACAGGTAAAAAGGTATTTAAGCAGGCACTCTTAGATAATGATATGGATTATATACTTGGACAGGCATTAGAACAGACTGGTGCGGGTGCTGATATTCTTGATGTCAATGTAGGACTTCCGGGAATTGATGAAAGACAGATGATGGTTGATACTGTGAAAGCACTTCAGTCGGTTGTGGATGTACCTCTCCAGCTTGACTCAACTATACCTGAGGTTCTTGATGCTGCATTAAGAGTATATAATGGTAAGCCGATTGTCAATTCAGTTAATGGAGAAGAAGACTCTCTTAATAACATTCTGCCAATAGTAAAAAAATATGGTGCGGCAGTAATTGGTCTTGCTCTTGATAAAGATGGTATTCCTAAGAAAGCAGAAGACAGAGTTGCCATAGCAAGAAAGATTATGGACAGGGCAATAGCTATAGGAATTCCTAAAGAGGATATATATATAGACTGTCTTACACTTACAGCCTCAGCCGAACAGGAGGGGGTAATGGAAACGCTTAATGCACTTTATGAGGTTAAGCATACTCTTGGCTTAAGGACGGTGCTTGGTGTATCGAATATATCTTTCGGACTTCCTAACAGAGTGCTTGTCAATCACATTTTCTTAACAATGGCTATGCAGAATGGTCTTGATCTTGCGATTATTAACCCTAACATATATGAGATGATGGGTGCAGTAAGGGCATATAAGCTTCTTGCCAATATAGATAAGAATTCTGTTGATTATATTAAGGCTTATGCTTCAATGCCTAATATAAGCAAGATTAATCCAATGAATACAGCGGCAAATGCAGTACAGGGTGGTCAGACAGCACAGGCGGGTGGAAGTGTTAATCTTAAGGATAAGAAGGGCAGTTATACCTGTGATGACTTATTCTATGCAGTAGAGAAAGGTCTAAAAAATGAAGGTGCAGCAATAACAGAAGAACTTCTTGCAGGTATGGATTCTATGGACATTGTTAATAATGCCTTGATTCCTGCACTTGATAAGATAGGTGAGGAGTTCGAGAAGGGAACATTATTCCTGCCACAGCTTATAATGGCGGCTGGCGTTGCACAGGGAGCGTTTGAGGTTATAAGAAAACATATGATTATGAGCAATAATGCACCTGTAAGCAAGGGAAAGATTGTTATTGCGACGGTTAAGGGAGATGTCCACGATATTGGAAAGAATATCGTAAAGGTACTTCTTGAGAATTATGGTTATGAGGTTATTGATCTTGGAAAGGATGTTGAATATCAGGTTGTTGTAGATGCGATTAAAGAAAATGGTGCGAAGCTTTGTGGTCTGTCAGCACTTATGACAACAACACTTGTTTCAATGAAAAAGACAATAGAACTTATACATAAGAACAATCTTGATTGTAAGGTTATGGTAGGAGGAGCAGTGCTTACTCCTGAATATGCTAAGGAAATACATGCGGATTTCTATTCAAAGGATGCAAAGGAGTCTGTGGATATTGCTAAGAGAGTGCTTGGATAGAGTACATTTCTTTACTTTTTAGCAAAATAGTTATATAATTAACATTAATTTTGAAGGCTGATGGGAAGCTGGTAATTACAGGTTTCCCATCTCCTTTTCGTAGCAGTATTGCACAGGAATGGAGAATGTTATGGAAGAGAATAAGAAGATTTCATCGGCTGTTATAAGAAGATTGCCAAGATATTACAGATATCTGGGCGAACTTATAGAAAGTGGTGTTCAGAGGATTTCATCTAAAGATTTAAGTGTGAGAATGAAAGTTACAGCATCACAGATAAGACAGGATCTCAATAATTTCGGAGGTTTTGGACAGCAGGGATATGGATATAATGTGAAGTATCTTTATGATGAGATAGGCAAGATACTTGGAATAGACAGGAAGCATAATATGATAATAATAGGTGCTGGTAACCTTGGACGTGCTATTGTTAATTATACAGACTTTGAGAAGCGTGGTTTTGTTATATGCGGCGTATTTGATAACAATCCAGAGCTTAAAGGTGAAAGCATTCACGGAATAGATATAATGATGATGGATCAACTTGCCGATTTTATACATAAGAACGATATAGAGATAGTTGCACTGACAATACCAAAGCAGGCGGCTAAGGAAATCGGAAAGCAGGTTGCAGATGCAGGAATTAAGGCTATATGGAATTTCGCACATACAGATCTTAATCTGCCAGATGACGTAATAGTTGAGAATGTACATTTATCAGAAAGCCTTATGAGACTTTCTTACACAATTGCCAATAAGCACTCATAAAGATATTAAATCCAAAGGGGGAATTGATGGTGTCTAAGATAACTTATGAATTGTTAAAGAATAGTGATGTATTTAAGAATATTCCGATTCTTACGCTTGATGAGCGATGGTATCACCTTATTAACGAGAAGAATAAGACAGATGAGATTGCGTATTGGGAGAAACAGGTTAATGAACTGCTTAAGAAGCAGGGAAGAATTAATAATGACATTAAAGACATCAAGAAGCTTAAAAAGCAGCTTATCAATGATGTTGTTGAGAATATGGAAGATGATGATTCAAGCAGGCAGAAGCAGAAGCGTATGAGCCAGAACCAAAGACTTATACAGGAGTCTAATGACAAGATAGCTTCGCTTGAAGATGAACTCTTAGAAGTACCAAGAGAATTGGCAAGGGCTAACGAGAAGCTTCTTACAGAGACACTTAAAGCCTGCTATGACAGAATGAATGCCAATACAGAGGATATAGAGGTACTTGATAAGTGGATTAATGCTACAAGAGTCAAGCTTAAGAAGAATATTCTTATAAAACAGGATAAAGAAACTGTTAATAATAATATGTATTCTCTTATACACGATATTATCGGACCTGAGAATTGTAGTGCAGTTGACAGAATTAATGAAGGCAATGTAGGAGATAAGCAGGAATGAGATATGTATTAGATGCGGCTTCTATGAAGAATGTGGATTCTTATTCAATTAATACTCTTGGTATACCATCAGTTGTGCTTATGGAAAGAGCCGCACTCTCAGTGACAGAAGCTATTGAAAGCAAGGTTAAAGGAAATATACATACAGACATTATATGCGTATGTGGACGTGGCAATAATGGGGCAGATGGACTTGCGGTGGCAAGACAGCTTTATCTTAAGGGCTACAATGTGGATGTGTATATAATTAACTCACACGCTTCTACCAAAGAATTTGATATACAATTGAACATAATAAAGAATCTGGGCATAGAATGTATTAATAGCCCGGATTTTTCTAAATATGGGGTTATTGTAGATGCCTTATTTGGCAATGGCTTATCAAGAGAACTGGCAGGAGAGGCCAGAATAGTAGTAGATACAATTAATAAATGCAGTACATCAGTGCGTTCACAGTATACACAGAATAGCGACAATAATGGAAACAGGCTTGTTGTGGCTGTTGACATACCATCAGGTATAAGTGCATCGACAGGTGTGGTTATGGGATCTGCGGTTAATGCTGATATAACAGTTACCTTCGGATTTGAAAAAATCGGACATATATTATATCCAGCAGCTTCATATTGTGGGAAGATTATAAGAAAAGATATAGGTTTTGCACAATATCCGGATATGACAAGGGATATTTTCACATATGATTATAGTGATATATCTGATATGCTTCCGCTAAGAAAGCCTGATGGCAATAAAGGAACATTTGGAAAGGCACTTGTAATAGCTGGTTCAAGGCTTTATGGAGGTGCAGCAGTATTAAGTTCAAGAGCGGCGGCACGTATAGGTGCAGGGCTTGTAAGAACCCTTACGCATATAAGCAACCGTACAGCAGTTATAACGGGCAATATGGAATGTATTGTTGATACATATGATACTGATGAGGAATGTGGCGATTTTGTTAAGAATACAGAGACATTAGTGGATAAATGTATCTGCTGGGCAGATGTTGTGTGCATAGGTCCGGGGCTGTCTATGGAAGAAAGTGCAGTAAAGCTTGTAAGAAGTGTGTCAGCAAAGAAGAATATTAAAAAGCTGTATGATGCAGATGCCCTTAATATAATCGCCCAATATAAAATTGAACTTGATGGCAGTAATGATGATGCAGACTATGAAGCTGGCGGCAATAGTGGTAATGCTTCATATAAAGATGATATGTCAGATAAGAATGTTGTCGTTACACCACACATAGGAGAAATGTCACGTCTTACAGGACTTGATATTGCGGTGATAAAGAATAATCCTATAGATACAGCAAGAACATATTCAAGAGAACATAATTGCGTATGTGTATTAAAAGATGCAAGAACTATTGTTTCTGATGGAGAAAGAGTGTATATTAATATGTCAGGCAATGATGGAATGGCAACAGGAGGTTCGGGAGATGTGCTTTCAGGCATAATAACAGGACTTATGGCACAGGGACTTACTACTTTTGAAGCTTCAGCACTTGGCGTATATATACACGGCTGTGCAGGAGATGAAGCTGCCTTAAGTAATGGTAAGTATTCTATGGTTGCGGGCGATATTATTGACAATATAAAAAATGTGCTTATAAAAGCAAGAGGTGAATAATGAGTAAGTATTACAGAGTATATGCAGATGTAGATCTGGATGCAATCAGGGCTAATTGTATTGAGCTTATGAGCAAGACAGAACCTTCAACAAAGGCACTTGCAGTTGTTAAAGCAGATGGCTATGGACACGGAGATGTGGCTGTATCCAAGGCAGTAAGAGATTTAGTATATGGATATGCAGTTGCTACGCTGGATGAAGCTGTTAATTTAAGAGAAAATGGAATTAATAAGCCAATACTTATATTAGGCTATGTTGAGCCTGAGGAATATGAGGCATTGGTTAAGAATGAAATAGATGCAACAGTATTTGACTATGAGACAGCCAAGGCACTTAATGATGTTGCCTTAAGGCTTGGAAAGGTAGCTTTCTGCCATATCAAGGTTGATACCGGAATGAGAAGAATAGGTCTTGAGCCAGATGAAAGTGGTGTTGAGATAGTTAAAAAGATAAAAAATTTAAAGGCACTCAATGCAAGAGGCCTGTTTACACATCTTGCAACTGCTGATGAGAAGGATAAGACCGCTGCATTAAGACAGATTGCAAAGTATGATGCTTTTGACGATGCGTTGAAGAAAGAAGGTATATCATTTGAGATAAAGCATGTATCCAACAGTGCAGCTATTATAGATATGCCACAGGCTAATCATGGAATGGTGCGACTTGGAATTGCTTTATATGGTATGTATCCATCAGATGAAGTGGATAAGTCAGCAGTAGCACTGAAACCAGCACTACAGCTCAAAAGCCATGTAGCTATGGTAAAGACAGTTCCAGCAGGAGAAAAGATAGGTTACGGCGGAACATTTGAAACTAAGAGAGAAACAGTGCTTGCAACTGTAACAGTGGGATATGGCGATGGATATCCAAGGTCATTATCATCAAAGGGATATGTGCTTATTAATGGTAAGAAAGCTCCTATAACAGGAAGGGTATGTATGGACCAGATGATGGTAGATGTTACAGATATAGGTCCTGTAAATCGTGGTGATGTTGTAACATTAGTAGGAAAAGACAAGGATGCAGAGATTACAGTTGAAGAGATTGCTGCTTTAGCAGGAACATTTAATTATGAATTTGTGTGTGACCTTGGCAAGAGAATTCCAAGAAATTATTATCTTAATGGACAATATATTGGAAGTCATGATTATTTTCATGAGAACTGGAAGTTAATAACAGATTAAGAAGTAGTGGAATATACAGCATTTTCATAAAATAATTAAATAACAAACCTGCAAAATAATTGAATACACGTCAGAAACCTTGGCAATACTTTGAGTATAAACAATTAAGTAAATGCTTTGGGAGTGTGATATAAGTGGTAATTAAACGTGGGGATATATTTTATGCAGATTTAAGACCTGTGGTAGGTTCTGAACAGGGAGGTATAAGACCTGTTCTTATAATTCAGAATGATACAGGCAACAGGCATAGTCCGACAGTTATATGTGCAGCTATAACATCCAAGATGAATAAAGCTAAGCTGCCAACGCACGTTGAGATTGATGCGTGTCATTACGATATCGTAAAAGATTCAGTTATATTGCTGGAACAGTTAAGAACGATAGACAAGAAAAGACTCAAAGATAAAGTATGTCATCTTGATAATGAGATAATTAATCAGGTTGACAAGGCATTGAGGGTTAGTCTTGAGATGAACCTGAAACAAGATTGACGATATAATAGAATATATGGTATTCTATAGGGAATAATTATATAATAATATAATTATCTAAATAACGAAAGGAAATGGATATAACTATGAATGATGGTCATCCCGCGGATGGGAACCAAGGATTGTTTTCTGGCTTATTTAAGAAGCTTACTAAAGGAAAACGCGACGAAGATGTAACAGAAGAGATTATGGATATGGTTAATGAAAGCCATGAACAGGGAGTTATAGCTGAGAATGAAGCTGAGATGATTGGCAATATATTTGAATTTGCCGAGAAGCAGGCATCAGATGTTATGACCCACAGGAAGAACATAGTAGCACTTGATGCCTCACTTACAGTTAAAGAGGCATTTGATATAGTGATGGAAGAAAGCTACTCAAGATATCCTGTATATGATGATGATATTGATAACATAATTGGCATATTACATATCAGAGATCTTCTGAAGGTATACGTTAAAGGCAGTGATAAGGATAAGAAGCTTTATCAGGTTAAAAATCAGGTTATGTTTGACCCATTCTGTATTCCAGAGACAAGAAGCATAAGTGTATTGTTTAAGGAAATGCAGTCAAAGAAGAATCATTTTGCTGTTGTTGTTGATGAGTATGGACAGACAACAGGAATTATTACAATGGAAGATATACTTGAAGAGATAGTAGGTAATATTTTTGATGAATATGACGAGGAAGAGGAGCAGATAAGACAGCTTTCTGATGGAAGTTACGAGATGGACGGCCAGACACCTCTTGAAGATATTGAAGAGAAGCTTGATATTAAGTTTGACTGTGAAGATATTGATACTATCAATGGATATCTTATATATAAGCTTGGTAAGATTCCTGATGAGAATGAAGAGTTTGAAACAGAGTGTGGGGGATATATATTCCGCATATTATCTGTTGGCAATAAGATGATTCAGAAGGTGCTTGTGAGTAAAGCTGATAAGAAGGATAAGGGTAATGAAGCCGGATAAGATTAATAAGCTTATAAAAAGGCTGGCGGCAGTATCTTTGTGGCTGATAATATGGCAGATTGCCAGTGTGATGACAGGACTTGAGCTTTTGCTTGCAAGTCCTGTTACTGTATTAAGGACACTGGCGGGTATGCTTGTTACAAGGCAGTTCTATGGGATACTGTATTTAAGTGTTATGCATATTATGTCGGGTATGCTTGCTGGCTGTCTGATTGGAATATGTGCAGGAATATTGTCTGCACGGTTTGATTTTTTAAAGGAGTGGCTCGGCATTGCCGTACAGTTAATGAAATCACTTCCGGTTGCGGCATTTATAATACTTGTGCTTATGTGGTGGGGTTCTAAAAATGTTACATTTATTATCAGTGCAATGGTTGTAATACCAATGATTACGACAGGCGTAAAAGAAGGCATTGATAATACAGATAACAAGCAGATAGAACTTGCCAGAGTATATGATATGACTGCATTTAACACATTCAGATATGTATATCTTACAGGTGTATATCCGTATATTACAGCACAGTTAAAGGTGGCAGCCGGAATGTGCTTTAAAGCTGGAATATCGGCAGAGATAATAGGGCTTGTGACAGGGACAATCGGTACGCAGATGTACTATGCCAAAATGTATCTGTTATCTGCTGAGTTATTCTCGTGGAGCATAGTTGTAATTGTGGTGAGCCTTATTATAGAAAAATGTATAATATGGCTTGCGAAGATGCTATATAAGTGCATACAGCATATATAAAATTATTAAATTGGTAAAAATATGAAAACATTAAAATTATCAGATATATCAAAGAAGTACAATGACATCACAGTCCTTGCTAATGCTAATGCAGAATTTACTTCATCTAAGATAACCTGTATCAGGGGACAATCAGGAGCTGGAAAGACTACACTCCTTAATATTATAATGGGAGTTGTTAAAGCGGATAAAGGCATGGTGGAATTCGTTAATGATAATGGACAAAGCGTTAAGCCAGTGCTTTCAGCAGTATTTCAGGATTGCAGGCTTATAGAACACCTGTCACCAGTGATTAATGTAAAAATGGTGCTAAAGAAGAATAAGAAGAATTCTGCCAAAGACGTGGCTTTTGCTGTAAAGAGTGAGCTTTTAAAGCTTCTTGACAAAGAGGCATTGGATAAGCCTTGTAGTGAATTAAGCGGTGGCATGAAGAGGCGTGTTGAGATTGTAAGGGCAGTGATGGCTGAATCGGATATAGTTATTATGGACGAGCCATTTGCAGGTCTTGATGAAGTTACCAAAGATAATGTTATTAATTATATAATGAATAATATCAATAATCGTATTGTGATAATATCCACACACGATGAGGAAGTTGTAAAAAAATTAAGGGCTAATGTGCTTTTTGTTGACAATAAAGCTGGCAGTTGCTACAATAATGTGTGATTTTAGATGACTGTCATATATTGGCAGTATGGAGGAAAGAGATATGAGAAGAGCAGTATTTTCAATTCTAGTAGACAATTCATCAGGTGTTCTTAGCCGTGTAGCAGGCTTATTCAGCCGAAGAGGCTATAATATTGACAGTCTTACAGTTGGTGAGACACTTGACCCTAAGCTTTCAAGAATGACAATAACAGTAACAGGTGATGATGATATTCTTGAGCAGATTGAAAAGCAGCTTGCTAAGCTTATTGATGTAAAGGAAATCGTAGAACTTCCTCATGATGAATCTGTATGCAGGGAACTTGTTCTTATCAAGGTATTATGTACAAGAGAGGAAAGACAGCAGATAACAACTATGGCAGATATATACAGGGCTAATATAGTAGATGTTGCTAAGAATTCTCTTATTATTTCGCTTACAGGAAGCCAGAGCAAGATAGATTCATTTATCGCATTACTTGATGGTTTTAAAATTACAGAACTCGCAAGAACTGGAATAACTGGACTTGCTCGTGGTGCTGCAAATTTAAAATAAATTATTTATTACATTCGGAGGTATTTGTAAGATGGCAGAGGCTAAGATTTATTATCAGTCAGATTGTAATTTATCATTACTTGATGGAAAGACAATCGCAATCATCGGTTACGGCAGCCAGGGACATGCACATGCATTAAACTTAAAGGATTCAGGATGCCACGTAATTATCGGTCTTTATGAAGGATCAAAGTCATGGAAGAGAGCTGAAGAGCAGGGCTTTGAAGTATTCACAGCAGCAGAGGCAGCTAAGAAAGCTGATATTATTATGATTCTTATCAACGATGAGAAGCAGGCTAAATTATATAAGGAAGATATTGAACCAAACCTTGAACCAGGCAATATGCTTATGTTTGCTCACGGTTTCAATATTCACTTCGGTTTAATTAAGGCTCCTAAGGGCGTTGATGTTACTATGATCGCTCCTAAGGCACCTGGACATACAGTACGTTCTGAATATCAGGCTGGTAAGGGAACTCCTTGTCTTGTAGCTGTAGAACAGGATGAGACAGGTAAGGCTCTTGATATGGCACTTGCTTATGGTCTTGGTATTGGTGGAGCAAGAGCAGGTCTTCTTGAGACAACATTCAGAACAGAGACAGAAACAGACCTCTTTGGTGAGCAGGCAGTTCTTTGCGGTGGTGTATGTGCACTTATGCAGGCTGGTTTTGAAACACTTTGCGAAGCTGGTTATGATCCACGTAACGCTTACTTCGAGTGTATCCATGAGATGAAGCTTATCGTAGATCTTATCTACCAGTCAGGCTTTGCAGGTATGAGATATTCTATCTCTAACACAGCTGAATATGGTGATTACATAACAGGTCCTAAGATTATCACAGAGGATACAAAGAAGGCTATGAAGAAGATTCTTTCAGATATCCAGGATGGTACATTCGCTAAGGAATTCTTACTCGATATGAGCGAAGCTGGTGGACAGGTTCACTTCAAGGCTATGAGAAAGCTTGCATCAGAGCATCCTTCAGAAAAGGTTGGCGAAGAAATCAGAAAGCTTTACAGCTGGAACAACGAATCAGACAAGCTTATTAACAACTAATAATTATAAGCAGAATATAACCCCTCCTTACTGTATTGGTAAGGAGGGGTATTTTTATGTAATAGGGAATTCTGATGGCTTATTACTGCTTATTCACGAATTCATCCTTGTTCTTATCATATTTTTTCTTATATAAATTCCTGGTTCTATATGCCTGGGCTATAATAACAACTCCGATTATAATAATAGCAATTATTGTAACTGCTAATTGTTTGATATCAGGCTTGGTGTTTGCAGCATTATCGGCAGTATCTTCTTGGTCAACGCCGAATTCAACATCTATAGGTTCGTCCGTCTTAGTAGCAGCCTGTTCTTTGTAAGGTGTAACATTTTCCATCATATTATTAGTAGTATCCAAGCCGACAAGAGTTCTGTAAAGTCCGAATGAACGTGTATCGAATTGTCCATTAAAGGTTATTGCATAACCGCTGTCAAGCATATTAAATGAATAAGATATCTGCGATACATGTTTTTTGAAAGCGTCCTGCAATATCTGTACAGAAGTGCGGCCGCCAAGCTTATCAAGCGGTGTATCTACATCAAGAGTTATTGTATTATCACCATAAAGATGATAATAGGCCTTTGGAACGTCCCATAAGCCATACTTGGAAGCAGAATCAGGATACATATCAGCGTTATTGGAAGCTTCTAATGCTTCCTGTATTGCGGCGGCATATATACGGTGTCCGCCGTGTCCATATTCACCATTGAAATCCTGTGATACACATACTAAAGGCTTGAACTTTCTTATACATTCTGTTGAATATGCGATAATATCATCATATACATACTGTGATTTGGCTTTTTCAAGGCTTAAGGAGTATAAGTCCTCAAACGTTCCTTTAACAGGATAATTCTTAATTCCACATTCCCACAGACCATCAAGTTCCTCGTGCTGTCTTACAGGTTCAGTGAGAAAGAAATCGCACATATAGGCAATCTGTACATTAAGATTTTGCTCACCGCCATAGTTAGTAAGAACTCCACCTAAGAATAATATCTCATCATCAGCGTGTGTTGAGAATACAAGAATATCTGTCATTCCATACAGAGGTGCTTCCCATCTTTGCACATTGTCAGGAAGATTTCCCCTGGAATATGCGTATATGTCTGATATCTGCATACCCTCTGGTACATTTATTGTAATATGACGGCTTCCGTCTTTGATATCCATATAGTCGTGAAGAAATCCATTTTCTCCACACTTAACAGTCTGGCTGTTATAAGTAATCGTATAATTAGTGACTTCACTGCTCCATATGATGTAAAGCCCATAAATGTTCTCATCTGCCTTGACATTTACTGTGGCATTAGGGACGAGATTAATAGTTGTGTCATATGAGCCGTCTGTTAAATTCTTAGTGTAATCAGATACACTGCCATTATTATTAACGGATACGGTTATGCCTATATTATGTGCTGTATCATTGTCAGTTGTGGCAGAATTTCCAGATGTGATGTCCGGTGCATTTGCAATATTAGCAGTACTGCTGTCTGCCGCATAGGAAATGGTGTGTAAAGACAACACTATTCCGATGGCGGAAAATGCAATGACAGCAGATTTAAGTAGCAGTTTCATTATTAATCTCCAATCTGTATATATTTAATGTTTATATTGTTTTTACCATATGGTAAAATAACATATTATGCACATACTTTCAAGAAAAGATGCAAAATGGCACGTTTAAATAGATACATTTAATTAGAATAGATATTTTTAATAGATAAATGGATATAAGGAAAGAAGATATTAGTAAAATGAGGCTGAGAGTTGGAATATGTAATAACGAAATAATAAATGCCCAGACAGAGCTTGTCATAAGCCATATTAAAAAGGTACACAAGGATGTGAGCTTTACTAAGTTTGATATAGGCGGTGGCAGGCATTTTAATACATCAGGAATAGCAGGGGTGCCTGAAAATGTATTATGTAATATGAATGATGTTGTGCCGTGGTCAGTAGCTGTATCTGATGCAATATCAGCAGGTTATATAGATGTGGGAGTTACAGGTCTTAATGAACTTTTTGCTAATGATATGTCTGAAATATTAAAACAAGGTGTCACACTTAGTGCAATAACAAAAAGGCGGGACACAAGGGCTGTGCTTATAACTAAGAAGAAACGAAGAAGTGCTGATACAGATAATAAAGTAAAGCTTTATACGGACAATTATGATAAGCTTAAAAGGTGCAGATACATTTATGATAATACCAGTTGCCAGCTTTTAGATACAATAGAGGACTGCATTGATATGCTTATGGAAAATGAGTGTGATGGGGTATTTGCAGGAAGCGATAATATAAGAATGTTAAGGCTCAACCACATAAGAGGCTGTGATTATAATTATGTGGAGAATAATATATATATACCGGATACAGGGGAGGCAGTGTCTGCAATACTTACTGCTGATGATGAGGAAATATGCAGTATTATAGGTAAGGCAAGCGATGAGCAGACTATAAAGATAATAGATATTGAAAGTGCATTAATAGGGCGGATTAAGTCTTACGGAATGGTAGATGATGCAAAGGTGATTGTATCATTTAATGGTAAAAATGCTGTTATTGCAGCCAATATATACAGGGGTGATAAGAGCTTCCGATGTGAGGTGAAAGGCGAAGATGTATATATTGAGAGAATGATGGATAAACTTGTAAGACAGATTTTGCATAAATTAGCGTGATTAATATTGACAGATATGTTATTATTAAAATGTTGAATTATATATAGACTAGATGGGAATGGTAATTTATGGAATTTAAGAAGATAAATGAAGACAAGTTTCAATGCCTGTTATACGAAGAGGATCTTGAATATAATAATATAACACTTGATGATTTCTTTAGAAATGACACAGAAAAGATACATAATCTGTTGGAAGTTATTATGGACGAAGCACATAAGAATATAGGAGTTGAACTTGGTGGCGGCGTTATGTCATTACAGCTTGCACCACAGCCAGACCATTCAATCCTTCTTACTGTATCATCAGGAAAGGAAGATTTTGGTAATATGTTAAAGCAGGCAGGCGAGAGAGCTGCAAAAGCTTTAGGTGACAGGTCAAAGAGTGAGAGTAATGTTATAAAGAATGGCGGTGAGGATCTTAAAGCTCCGGAGTTCGCTGCATTTGATAAGTTGAAGGATATATTTGACCAGATGAAAGACATACCTGAGGCAGAGAAATTTATAAAAGAAGCTAAGAAAGCGAAAGATAATAAGCCAAAGGTCAGTGATGTTGTGACTGTAGGCTATGGCGTATATATTCTTGACAGCTTTGAGGACTTTGAAGATATGTGTATGGTATGCCCTAAGGTATGGGGAGTTGCCAATGGAATATATAAGAAGGACAACCGGTATTATCTTGTGCTTGAGAAGGGAAGATGTGCCAGGGAACGCTATAACTCAATATGTAATGTTATAAGCGAGTATGCACGCCTTGACTCAGAGAAAGAGCAGAGAGTTATATGGGTTAAGGAGAATTGTGAGGCGGTTATAAAAGCCAACGCGATTAATAAAGTTAAGAAGTATTTATAATTAAGGGAGAAGAATATGAGGTATCCGCATTTTCTTGCCTGTAATGGAAATATAGGCTTCGTTGCACCATCATTTGGCTGTGCAACGGAGCCTTATATTACAGGTTTTAAAAAGGCACAGGAGAGATTTAAAAATCTAGGTTATGGAATAGTTAATGGTCCTAATGTATATGAGGCAAATGGAATAGGAATAAGCAATACGCCAGAGCTTTGTGGACAGGAGCTTACTGATATGTACACATCTGACAAGTCTGATGCATTAATATCATGCGGCGGAGGTGAGCTTATGTGTGAAATTCTTGGTTATGTTGACTGGGATAAGATTGTTAAAGCAGAACCTAAGTGGTTTATGGGATATTCAGACAATACGAATTTTACATTTCTGCTTAATACAATAGCTGATACTGCAAGCGTATATGGACCTTGTGCGGCGGCATTTGGTGTAGACAAGCTTCATAATTCCCAGCTTGATGCAATCGGCGTGCTGACGGGAGAAAAGCTTAATATAAGTGGTTATGATATGTGGGAAAAGGAGTCTTTAAAGACAGAGGACAATCCCACGCCAGCGTATAACCTTACTGAGAAAAAGGTGCTTACAGCTTATATAGGAGATAAGAAGCTTGATAATAGTTCAGAAAGCTTTAATAATATAAAGGCATCAGGCAGGCTTATAGGCGGATGTATGGACTGCCTTGTCAACCTTTTAGGAACTAAATACGACAAAGTTAAGGAATTTAATAGTAAATACAGCGATGATGGCATTATATGGTTTCTTGAAAGCTGCGACCTTAATGTATTTTCAATAAGAAGGGCTATGTGGCAGATGGACAATGCTGGCTGGTTTGAGAATGTTAAGGCATTTGTAATTGGAAGGCCACTTGTATATGGACAGGAAATGATGGGACTTGACCAGTACAGTGCTATTATTAAAACAGCAGGAAGATACAATGTTCCGGTAATTATGGATGCAGATCTGGGGCATCTTCCACCAGCAATGCCTGTAATAAGCGGTGCATATGCAGAAGTTTCTGTTAAAGATGATAATATACATTTTTCATATGAGTTAAAGTAATATATAAAATGTATATATTATGATGAAAAGTGTAAAATGTACCAGATATGATGAAATATGTAAAAATTTTATGCTTATAAAACATAAAAACGTATAGAATTCAGATATCTTGCAAATGTATGGAATATACTGTAAAATAAATAAGATTAAGCGTTAAATATATAAGTATATACTTCGCGGATAAAGGAGGATTTATAATGGGAATGACAATGACACAGAAGATTCTTGCGGCTCACGCAGGTCTTTCTGAAGTTAAAGCAGGACAATTAATTGAGGCGGACTTAGACCTCGTACTTGGTAATGATATTACATCTCCAGTTGCCATTCATGAAATGGATAAGATGACTGTTAAGACAGTATTTGATAAGGATAAGATTGCACTTGTTCCAGATCATTTTGTGCCTAATAAGGATATTAAGTCAGCAGAGCACTGCAAATGTGTAAGAGAATTCGCAGCAAAGCATGATATTACTAACTACTTTGAAGTAGGACAGATGGGTATTGAGCACGCTCTTTTACCAGAGCAGGGACTTACAGTAGCTGGCGATGTTATTATCGGTGCTGATTCACATACATGTACATATGGTGCACTTGGTGCATTCTCAACTGGTGTAGGTTCAACAGATATGGCAGCAGGTATGGCAACAGGTAAGGCCTGGTTTAAAGTACCATCAGCTATTAAGTTCAATCTTACAGGAAAGCTTAACCCTTGGGTAAGCGGTAAAGATGTGATTCTTCATATTATCGGAATGATAGGTGTTGACGGAGCTCTTTATAAGTCTATGGAATTTGCTGGTCCGGGAGTATCTACACTTACTATGGATGATAGATTTACTATTGCCAATATGGCTATAGAGGCAGGTGGAAAGAACGGAATATTCCCTGTTGATGATCTTGCAAGAGAGTATATGAAGGAACATTCTAAGAGACCATTTGTTGAATATACAGCAGATGACGATGCAGAATACGATCAGGTGATTGATATTGACCTTAGCACAATTAAGTCAACAGTAGCATTCCCACATCTTCCAGAGAATACACACACAGTTGATTCTATAGATGATATCAAGATTGATCAGGTAGTTATCGGTTCATGTACTAATGGACGTATTGATGATTTAAGATGTGCCGCTAAGATATTAGAAGGCAGAAAGGTAGCAAAGGGCTTAAGAGTAATCGTTATCCCAGCTACACAGAAAATATATATGCAGGCTATAGAAGAAGGTCTTGTACAGACATTTATTAAAGCAGGAGCAGTTGTCAGCACACCAACCTGCGGACCATGTCTTGGTGGATATATGGGTATCCTTGCAGAAGGCGAGAGATGTGTATCAACAACTAACAGAAACTTTGTTGGACGTATGGGACACGTTGATTCAGAAATATATCTTGCAAGCCCTGCTGTTGCAGCAGCAAGTGCAGTTACAGGCAAGATAAGCCAGCCATCTGACCTTGGTTTATAATATATTGTAATCAGCACACTGAATATATTTAGAAGATACATAATTATTATGAATTATAAATGTGTACGAATACACAGGAAATGAGGAGTATATGAAAGCAGAAGGAAGAGTTTTTAAATTCGGCGATAATGTAGATACAGACGTTATTATTCCTGCAAGATATCTTAATTCTTCAGACCCAGCAGAGCTTGCTACTCACTGTATGGAAGATATCGATAAGGATTTTGTGAAAAAAGTAAAAAAAGGCGATCTGATCGTTGCAAATAAAAACTTTGGCTGCGGTTCTTCCAGAGAACATGCGCCGATCGCGATCAAGGCTGCTGGGGTAAGCTGTGTGATCGCGGAGACTTTCGCGAGAATATTCTACAGAAATTCAATTAACATCGGACTTCCTATTATAGAGTGTCCAGAAGCAGCTAAGGCTATCAATGCAGGCGATGATGTAGCTATCGACTTTGACAGCGGCGTTATCACAGATAAGACAACAGGACAGACATTCCAGGGACAGGCATTCCCAGAATTTATGCAGAAAATCATAAAGGCTGAGGGACTTGTGAATTATATCAATAATAAATAAAAAATGCATTACACACCGGTGCTGCTTAATGGACGATGGCTCTATTGAATTTTGATGGCAGACGGACGAAATACAACGAAATAGCGGCTATATATCAACATCAGGCACGCTCTCGCTACTCTCAAACGCAGCGGATACTAAGGTGCTAAAGGACAGCACCTAAGTACCGGCGTTTTCAAAGTACCTGATTAACGATATATAGCCGCTATTTCGTTGTATTTCTGTGTGCTGGCAGAATATAGATGCATATAGTTTAGTGGCAAGAGCAATCTGTATGTCCTATAATATGTATTTGCCTATAAGATAGATGTAGAGAGCATTGGCAGGAGACAGGTGCGTATTGTATATGAGAGGTATAGGTGTAGTCGGAACATAGAATATAGGAATAAAAATAACAGATATAACACAATTACACCAGTTGAAATAATTACAATGTAATTTTGTTATATCTGCTATATCTGTTATCTATTAAGAAGCCAAGTGAATAAGACAAATACCCTTTAAATGAATAGACACCCAGCGGGCGGAATAGCCAATATATCAAAAGTCAGGTACTTTGAAAACGCCGGTACTTAGGCGGTGTCCTTTACCGCCTTAGTATCCGCTGCGTTTGAGAGTAGCGAGAGCGTGCCTGACGTTGATATATTGGCTATTCCGCCCGCGTCCGTTGTCAATTAAAATAATCGTTGTCAATTACCAATTATTTCTCCCCTTCCGCCAGCCCTTTAACATACTCAATCACCCTCTTAGAAATCTTCACACTATTATAAGCAGCCGCATAAGTAATGTGCGATATATCCTCAATATAATTCCTCGTATAACTCACCGGAAACACCGGCTCTAACATATCAGCCACCTTATTATAAGCAATAGCTGCCTCATATTCCGTCCCATAAGTCCCTATTATAAAATCACCATTAATGTGAATTCTGCTCTGGAACATTATACGTCCGTTTTTTACAATCTGGCTCACGCCATTATATTTATTGACTACACACACATTTTCATATCTGAAATCGTGTTCGTCATTATTCCTGAAAATGTAATCTTTTCCTTTAACGGAATGACTGCGTATTCCAAATCTTGATAAAATGCTTGTCTGCATACCATAATCATTTACAAAATAATAACCGCCGCGGCACATAATTGTGTGGTGTGAATAATAGAAAAGGTCATCAATGGAAAATATAAGAGTATTCCCGGGTTCAAGAAAATACAAAAATGCCTTGTTGCACAGGTATATGGGTGTCTTAATATATATGCCATTGTCGCGGAAATTAATAAGACTTATGAACTTAGAATAAGGAAAATCAATATGACATTCGGCGTATGATGAAGTATGAAGGTCAATATTAACATAATATATATCAGGCTTAAAAAGTATATCGCAAGCAGTACAGTAAACCTGTGAGGCTGTATTTTCATCATCATAACTTCCGATACTTATATGTTTATTCTTATATGTTATTGAAACCCTGTAATATACAGAGCCGTCTTTTTTATTGGTCTTGTAAACACCTTTAGCCAAGTTGTGGTTCTCCTTTAACGTATCTTGATTATTATGCTATCATATATTAGTGATATGTTAATTTGATTTTATAATAAATACATTGCTATCTTAATAATATTGTATATATTACTGTCAGCTGGAAATTGTCTAATATTTATCAATCCTATAAATTATATGATAAAATTAGTAATAATTCAATATACCTATTGTTTTTCGTATCATTCCTGTTGTATAATGGTTTCTGTTTAAAGCATTTTTAACAAGAATCCGGTTAGTGATGATAAAGCTGTTCCATTTACCAGATGTTGTTCTGGCAGGTACATATGTATGTGGGAGACGGTTATGCATCAGATTGACTGTGATTCACCCCAATAAAATAAGAAGGTGGAATAAGAGATGAGTTTATTTTACAGAAGTACAAGGGATGATAGTGTAAGAGTAACAGCCTCACAGGCTATATTAAAGGGACTTGCTCCAGATGGTGGATTATTCGTACCAGAATCTATTCCTTCATTAGATAAGAGCTTAGAAGAACTTTCAAAGATGTCTTATAGGGAAGTTGCTTATGAAGTTATGAAGCTTATGCTTGATGACTTTACAGAAGAAGAGTTAAAGAACTGTATTAACAAAGCTTATGATTCTAAGTTTGATACTGAAGAGATTGCACCATTAGTTAAGGCAGAGGGTGCATATTTCTTAGAGTTATTCCATGGTGCAACTATTGCATTTAAGGATATGGCTTTATCTATATTACCACACTTACTTACAACATCAGCTAAGAAGAATGATGTTAAAAATGAAATAGTAATACTTACAGCAACATCAGGAGATACAGGTAAAGCAGCTCTTGCAGGTTTTGCAGATGTTCCAGGAACAAGAATTGTTGTATTCTATCCTAAGAACGGTGTAAGCCCTATTCAGGAAAAGCAGATGGTTACACAGAAGGGTGCTAATACTCACGTAATTGGAATTAAGGGTAACTTTGATGATGCACAGACAGGTGTTAAGAATATATTTGGTGATAAGGAACTTGAAAAGGTTATGAACAATGCCGGCTTCCAGTTCTCATCAGCTAACTCAATCAATATAGGACGTCTTGTTCCACAGATTGTATACTATGTATATGCATATGCAAGACTTCTTGCTAACGGAGAAATCAAGGCAGGTGAAAAGATTAATGCAGTAGTTCCTACAGGTAACTTTGGTAATATCCTTGCTGCATTTTATGCTAAGAATATGGGACTTCCTATTAATAAGCTTATATGTGCTTCTAATGAGAATAAGGTGTTATACGATTTCTTTACAACGGGTGAGTATGACAGAAACAGAGATTTCGTTCTTACAACATCACCATCTATGGATATTCTTATCTCAAGCAACCTTGAAAGACTTATCTATAGAATAGCAGGCAACAGTGCTGAGAAGAACAGCGAGCTTATGGCTTCACTTAAAGAAACAGGTAAGTATGAGATTACTGCTGATATGAAAGCACAGCTTTCAGATTTCTATGGCAACTATGCTACAGAGGCGGAAGATGCTGCTACTATAAAGGATTTATATGAAACTTGTGGATATGTTATAGATACACATACAGCAGTAGCTGCTACAGTTTATAACAAGTACAAGGCAGACACTAAGGACGAAACTAAGACAGTTATAGCTTCAACAGCAAGCCCATACAAGTTTACAAGAAGCGTAATGGAAGCAATCGACCCTAAGTATGCTTCAATGGGTGACTTTGAACTTGTAGATAAGTTAAGCGAACTTGCTAAAGTAAAAGTTCCTAACGCTATCGAAGAAATCAGAACAGCTCCAGTCCTCCACAACACAGTATGTGAAGTAAGCGAGATGACCAATGAAGTAAAGAAATTCTTAGGAATATAATCTAATCCTAAGTAATTTCTATTAAGAATAATTTTAACCTCAATAAAACTGCTGTGTAAATCAGGCAAAGCCCCAGATTTACACAGCAGTTTTTTATGTAATAGGAAATTCTGATAGAATTATCGCACACGGATGTGCGATGGAGCGAATACGCAACAGGACGTTGCGTCTGAGCGTTTGCGTCCCTCATAACCACAACAAAAGGAAAGTCTTAGAAATACCCAATCAGCTTTCTGGTGCCCGAAGCCCCACCCCTTCTCCAAACACTTAATAAAGTTTATAATTTATTTATACAAAAAATTAAATTAATTGTTGACATCACCCTTGCAAAGTGATACCTTAATTATGTTGATATTAGCACTCCTAATTATTGAGTGCTAACAACAAAGAAAAGGAGGTATGTCATGGGGCTTGATGAACAGCTTGATGAGCGTAAAGTAAAGATACTTAAAGCAATCATTAAGAACTACTTAGAAACAGGCGAGCCAGTTGGTTCAAGAACGATATCTAAGTTCACAGACATGAAGCTTAGTTCCGCGACAATAAGGAATGAGATGGCAGACCTGGAAGAGCTTGGGTATATAGTTCAGCCACATACATCAGCAGGAAGAATTCCTACAGATAAAGGCTACAGATTATATGTAGACGATATGATGTCTGAGAAAGAACAGAACATAACCAACAGAGAGAACGAGGTTGCTGTTAAAGAACAGGAATTAAGTTCAATGAAGGATATGTTAGGTGAGAAGGTTGAAAAGGTAGAAGAGCTTCTTCAGAATGTTGCCAAGGTTCTTGCCAAAGATACTAATTATGCAACTATGGTAACGACACCTAAGGTAACAGGCAATAAGCTTAAGTTCGTTCAGTTATCACAGCTTGAAGCCAATAAGATATTAGCCGTAATAGTTATGGAAGGCAATCTTATAAGGAATAAGGTGATAACAGTAAGCGAGGATTTGTCACAGGAGAATTTGTTAAAGCTTAACATTCTTATTAATACAACACTTACAGGGCTTACTCTTGAACAGATGAATTTGAGCATTGTTTCAAAGATGGAAAATCAGGCAGGAGAACATATTAATCTTGTCAAAGAAGTTCTTGATGCGATTGTTGATACAATAAGCAGCGCAGATGATTTAAAGATATATACAAGCGGTGCAACCAACATATTCAAGTATCCAGAACTTAGTGATTCAACCAAAGCCAGTGAGCTTATATATGCCTTGGAGGAAAAGCAGAGCCTGTCAGATCTTGTTGTTGATGATGACAATAGTGTTGATGAACAGGATAGTAGTTCCAACAATGGTATTCAGGTATATATAGGAAATGAAACACCGATTGAATCTATGAAAGACTGTAGCGTTGTAACAGCAACATATGAATTACAGGATGGAATGAAGGGTACAATTGGTATTATTGGTCCAAAGCGTATGGATTATGAAAAGGTTGTGGAAACCTTGAAGAATATGAGGACGCAGTTGGATGATGTATTCAAGAAATCATAGAAAGGTGAGGAGATAAGGTGTCTAAGAAAGATAATAACATTAATAATGTTGATGAAGCAGATGTTAATATTAATGATACAGATGTTACATCAGATACAGATAAAGACGCTGATACTGTAGAAGCTCAGGGCTCGTCTGACGCAGATGTGAAGGCAGAGAAATCTGACAACGCAAGTGATGCGCAAGGAGCGGAGGAAACAGTTGATATAAATAATAAAAAGGACCAGAAGGACGCTGTGATTGAGGATTTACAAGATCGTTTGAAGCGTCAGATGGCTGAGTTTGACAACTACAGAAAGCGTACTGACAAAGAAAAGTCAGCAATGTTCGAGATGGGAGCTTCGGATGTAGTAAAGAAACTTCTTCCGATAGTAGATAATTTTGAACGCGGCTTTAAGTCAGTGACAGAGGAAGAGTTACAAACACCATTTGCCAAAGGTATGGATATGGTTTACAAGCAGACAATTAAGATGCTTGAAGACTTACAGGTTAAGCCAATCGAGGCAGTTGGTTCAGAGTTTAATCCTGAATTTCATAATGCAGTTATGCACGTGGAAGATGACTCTCAGGGCGAGAATATTATCGTTGAAGAGTTCGAGAAGGGTTACACATATAGAGATGTGGTTATCCGCCACAGTATGGTAAAGGTTGCTAACTAATACATCAGAATATTTAGTTGATGTATAATGGTATGAGCTTTTACCAGAAGTAAAGTATGTGGGTAGTTGTGATATAGAAAGAAGTCGTTTACAGGCTTAGGGCTTATCAGAACAATACACACACTTGTAACAAATAGAATTGATATTATTAAACAGTATGTCTATATAAGACATAGAAAGGAAGATAATTATGAGCAAGATTATTGGTATAGATTTAGGTACAACTAATTCATGCGTAGCTGTTATGGAAGGTGGTAAGCCAGTTGTTATTACTAACACAGAAGGTATCAGAACTACTCCATCAATAGTTGCATTTACAAAGAACGGAGAAAGATTAGTAGGTGATCCTGCTAAGCGTCAGGCAGTTACTAATGCTGATAAGACAATTTCTTCAATCAAGAGACATATGGGTACAGATTACAAGGTTGATATTGATGGTAAGAAGTACACACCACAGGAAATATCAGCTATGATTCTTCAGAAGTTAAAGGCTGATGCTGAGAGCTATCTTGGTGAGACAGTTTCAGAAGCTGTTATCACAGTTCCAGCTTACTTCAATGATGCACAGAGACAGGCAACTAAGGATGCTGGTAAGATTGCAGGTCTTGATGTTAAGAGAATTATCAACGAGCCTACAGCTGCTGCTTTAGCTTATGGTCTTGATAATGAACACGAGCAGAAGATTATGGTATATGACCTTGGTGGTGGTACATTCGATGTATCTATCATTGAAATCGGTGATGGTGTAATCGAAGTTCTTGCTACTGCTGGTAACAACAGACTCGGTGGTGATGATTTTGATAATGCTATTACACAGTATATGTTAGATGACTTCAAGGCTAAGGAAGGCGTAGATCTTTCTACAGATACAATGGCACTTCAGAGATTAAAGGTTGCTGCTGAGCAGGCTAAGAAGGAATTATCAAGTGCTATGCAGACTAACATCAACCTTCCATACATCACAGCAACAGCAGAAGGTCCAAAGCATTTTGATATGACACTTACAAGAGCTAAGTTCGATGAACTTACACACGACTTAGTAGAAAAGACAGCTGAGCCAGTTAAGAACGCACTTTCAGATGCAGGTCTTACAGCTTCAGAACTTTCAAAGGTATTATTAGTTGGTGGTTCTACAAGAATTCCAGCTGTACAGGATAAAGTAAAGCAGTTAACAGGTCACGAACCTAACAAGTCACTTAACCCAGATGAATGTGTTGCTATCGGTGCTTCTATTCAGGGTGGTAAGCTTGCTGGTGATGCCGGTGCTGGTGATATCCTTCTTCTTGATGTAACACCACTTTCACTTTCAATTGAGACAATGGGTGGTATTGCTACAAGACTTATCGAGAGAAATACAACTATTCCTACAAAGAAGAGCCAGATATTCTCCACAGCTGCTGATAACCAGACAGCCGTTGATATCAACGTAGTACAGGGTGAAAGACAGTTTGCCAAGGATAACAAGTCACTTGGACAGTTCAGACTTGATGGTATACCTCCAGCAAGAAGAGGTGTTCCACAGATTGAAGTTACATTTGATATCGATGCTAATGGTATCGTTAATGTATCTGCTAAGGATCTTGGAACAGGCAAGGAGCAGCATATTACAATAACAGCTGGTTCTAATATGTCTGATGAAGATATCGATAAGGCTGTTAAGGAAGCTGCTGAGTTCGAAGCTCAGGATAAGAAGCGTAAGGAAGCTATCGAAGTTCGTAACGAAGCTGACTCTATGGTATTCCAGACACAGAAGGCTCTTGATGAAGCTGGCGACAAGCTTGATGCTAACGACAAGGCAAATGTTGAGGCAGACCTTAACGCACTTAAGTCACTTGTTGAATCAACAGATGCTGAGAATATGACAGATGCTCAGGTTGATGAGATTAAGGCAGCTAAAGAAAAGCTTATGACATCAGCACAGAACCTCTTTGCTAAGATGTATGAAGCAACTCAGGGTGCAGGCACAGCCGGTGCTGGTCCTGATATGGGAGCTGGCGCAGGTGCTGATAATGCACAGGGAAGTGCACCTTATGGTGATGATGTTGTAGATGGTGACTACAAGGAAGTATAATTAAGTAATATATATGATGTGGTCTATGATTATTGAAGGTTATAATATCAGAGTTAATGCAATTAACAATGATTAATTATGGAGTTATATAAAGACTTCTTAAGACTTGACAATTATAGATGAAATCAGAAAGGAAGTCAGGACTCATATCAGGGTACCTGACTCCTTTCGGGTATAGAAAGGCGGAACCTATATGGCAGAAAAGAGAGATTATTACGAGGTCCTTGGTGTGCCTAAGGACGCAGATGATGCAGCAATTAAAAGAGCATATAGACAGTTAGCTAAGAAGTATCACCCTGATATGAATCCGGGAGATAAAGAGGCTGAGGCTAAGTTTAAGGAAGCATCAGAAGCATATGCAGTTCTTAGTGATGCAGATAAGAGAAGACAGTATGACCAGTTCGGACACGCAGCATTTGAAGGCGGTGCAGGTGGAGCTGGCGGTGGCGGCTTTGATTTTGACTTCGGTGATATGGGCGATATATTTGGTGATATATTCGGTGGCATGTTCGGAGGAGGTTCAAGCAGCAGACGTAACAGCAACGGACCAAGACGTGGTGCAGATATAAGGGTTAATGTAAGAATTACATTTGCAGAGTCAGTTACAGGAACTAAGAAGAAGATAGATGTAACACTTAAGGACGAATGTTCTAAGTGTCACGGAACAGGTGCAAAGCCGGGAACAAGTCCTGAAACTTGTAAGAAATGTGGCGGACGTGGACAGGTAACAGTAACACAGCAGTCATTCCTTGGAATGATGAGAAGTGTACAGCCTTGCCCAGACTGTCACGGAACAGGTAAGATTGTTAAAGAAAAGTGTCCAGACTGCTATGGAACAGGTTATATAAGCAGCAAGAAGACAATTGAAGTTAATATACCTGCTGGTATTGATAATGGACAGTGTGTCCGTATTCAGGGCAAGGGCGAGCCAGGTACTAATGGCGGTCCAAGAGGCGATTTATTAGTAGCTGTAATGATATCAGCAGATCCAGCATTTGAGAGAGATGGCTATAACATTTTCTCAGATGTTGTAATAAGCTATCCTACAGCAGTTCTTGGCGGAGAAGTCAAGGTAAAGACTGTTGATGGTGAAGTTATATATGAAGTTAAGCCGGGAACAGCTTCAGGTACAAGAGTAAGGCTCAGAGGCAAAGGTATGCCAACATTAAGAAATCCTCAGACAAGAGGAGATCATTATATTACACTTATTGTTGATATTCCTACAAAGCTTAATAATGAACAGAAAGAAGCACTTATGGAATATGATAAGACACTTACAGGAGAGGAACACAAACATCCAAAGAAGAAGGGCTTCTTTAAATAAATGCATAAAGTTCTTATAAAAATACAAACGAAATATATCATTTCATTGTCGTTTTTAAAGAATTATGATATAATCAAAGACACTGAGAAGTATCAGTCGAATAATTAAAAGAAAGGGGCTATTATTATAATGAGTAATATAGCAGATAAGTTTGAAGAACTTGGAGTAATTCCAGTAGTAGTATTGAATGATACAAAGGACGCACTTCCATTAGCTAAGGCATTAGTAGAAGGCGGTCTTCCATGTGCAGAAGTTACATTCCGTACAGAAGCAGCAGAGGAATCTATCCGTCTTATGCACGAAGCATATCCAGATATGGTACTTGCAGCAGGTACAGTACTTACAACAGAGCAGGTTGACAGAGCTGTAGCAGCTGGTGCTTCAGTTATCGTAAGCCCAGGTTTTGATCCAGAAATCGTTGATTACTGTATCTCTAAGAATATTCCTGTAATGCCAGGTATCGTAACACCATCTGAACTTGCTCAGGCAGTTAAGAGAGGTCTTACAAGAGTTAAATTCTTCCCAGCTACAGCAGCAGGCGGAATTAAGATGATTAAGGCTATGTGTGCAGCTTACACAACAGTAAGAATTATGCCTACAGGTGGTATCAATACATCTAACCTTGAAGAATTCTTATCTTGCGATAAGATCTTCTGCTGTGGTGGTTCTTGGATGGTTAAGGGTGACTTAATCAAGGCTGGAGAATTCGATAAGATTAAGGATATGACAGCTGAGGCAGTTGCTTTAGTTAAGGAAATCCGTTCTAAGTAATTAGTTCAGGCTACATAATTCAGATTATCGCTAAGATGACAATTGAATAATGTTATTTAAAAGGGCTTCATATATCTGTGTGACAGGTATATGAAGCCCTTTTGTTCATAATATTAATAAATATTTATTGATAATTAGTTATCTACAGTAACTTGAGAATTAAAGGTTTCTTTATTGACAAGGCCTTCCTGATTAGCAACGATAGTTGTACATACAGCATCACCAGTGATATTAACGGCTGTTCTTAACATATCAAGAATTCGGTCAATACCCATAATAAGTGCGATACCTTCTGTTGGAACACCTACGCTCTGGAATACCATTGCAAGTGTTATAAGACCTACAGATGGCACACCACTTGTTCCGATTGAAGCAAGTGTAGCTGTTATAATTACTGTAACAAGGTCAGATGGAGAAAGTGTAATTCCAAATATCTGTGCTACGAATATTACAGCAACACCCTGCATAATTGATGTACCATCCATATTAACGGTAGCACCAAGTGGTATTGTGAAAGATGATATTTTCTTGCTTACACCAAGCTTTTTATCAAGCGTGTTGATTGAAAGCGGAATTGTTGCATTTGATGTAGCTGTTGTAAATGCGAAGTTCATAACTGGGAAGAACTTCTTTAAGAACTTAAATGGATTAAGTCTTGTAAAGAGAAATAAAAGTAACTGGTATACTACGAAGCACTGGATAGCAAGTGCGAGTATTACGCAGCCCATATATTTAAGCATTGGAACAAATGCGTCAAAACCAATATTAGCAAATGTTCTTGCGATAAGGCAGAATACACCGATAGGAGCTGCCTTCATAACTGCCATAGTCATTTCCATCATAAGGTCATTGAACTGACTGAAAAAGTTAGCTACAGTTGATGCCTTATTACCCATTTTCGCTAAAAGAATACCTACGAATAATGCAAATACGATAATTGGAAGCATATCAGCAGTTGCAAGTGATTCAACAGGATTCTTAGGTATTATGTTAAGAAGTGTTTGTGTAAGCGGTTGTTTCTCAGTGATAGTTACACTGCTTGTAGATACATTTTCAATTGTAACGCCAATACCGGGATTGATGAGCATAGCAACTGATAATGCAACTGATACAGCAACAGCAGTAGTAAGAAGATAGAAAAGAATAGTTTTAATACCTACTTTACCAAGTGTCTTAGTATCACCGATAGCCATACTTCCGCATATAAGTGAGCAGAATACAAGTGGAACTACAAGCATCTGCATAAGGCGGATAAAACCTTGTCCAATTACATAGAGGACACCCTCAACGATAACTGAATCACGGATATAGCCTGCTGGCATAAAATAGTGGATTAAAACACCACTTATTGCACCGGCTATAAGTGCTATGAATATCTTAGTAGAAAGCCCCATAGGCTTTTTTGTGTTTTTTAAAGATTTTTCCATTCTTTAGCAGCCTCCTGATAAATTAATATATTCTTTAAGCGCATCTTTCCAGTTCTTAGGCTGTTTGATATGTTCAAGTCTTAACATCATATTATCAAGAACTGAATATACTGGTTTATTATTGTTGGCAGGAACAAGTTTTAACTTGTCTGTTGCATTGGCATATTCAAGAATAGTCCTGGCATATTCAAGACGGCTGCAAGAGCCCTGACATACAGCATGGTATATTCCAAGACACTCATTTTTAATGAAATATTCAATAATTCTGGCTAGCTCAGAAGCGCTTGTAGGACACGCATATTCATATTCAGATACAGTGAGTTCATTTACAGAAGGATCTTTAACTGCTGAAAGTACAGTGTTAAGGAAATCCTGTCCTATTCCATATACCCAGCTGCTTCTTAGTATCACATAACGCGAACAGAAAGACTGTATATAAGCTTCGCCGGCAAGCTTGCTTTTACCATATATATTTCTAGGATTAGGTGTATCAAATTCATTATAAGAATGATCCTCTGTACCAGAGAATATATCATCTGTAGATATGTGAATTAGCTTTGCACCGATAGACTGTGCCATAACAGCAAGGTTTCGTGTTCCTACAGCATTTACCGCAAATGCTTTGTCAGGATTAGTTTCGCAGCCTGCAACATCACTGTAACCAACGCAGTTGATAATGATATCAGGACGATTAACTCTTGCATAATTGTTGACAGCTTCAAGGTCTGTAACATCGACTTCGTCAACATCAGTGGGGAATATTTCATACTCACGGCAGTCTAAGAGAGCAGAAAGTGCAGTACCAACGTGGCCTTTGGCACCGGTAATCCATATTTTTTCCATATAACCTCCATTCCAGCACTAACGCTTTCGCATAGTGCATTAAATATAATTTGTAATTTAGCTGCATATAATATATGTTAAAGAATAAGTGGGACAGCTTATATTATAATATGTTTATATGCAAACAATTAATTATACAATAAACTTGGCATTTGGCAAGTATTTTGAAAATGAAAATTATGCCATAAGATTTTAACAGGTTATAAATAATTGCTGGTTATAAAAATTATATAAATAGATTACAATATTGGCAAGGTATGGTACAATATATAAGAATATTGATTTTATTGATTAGATGAGGTTATCAGATGAGTTTTGACGTTAAAAAGAAGATAGAAGAATTGAATAAATCAGACATAATAAGTGGCAGTAATGCAAGATATGATATTGTCCTTGAAGAAGAATTAAAAGATCTTAATTCAGCAGGTATTATATTAAGACATAAGAAATCAGGAGCGAGGGTTGTCGTTATATCTAATGATGATAATAATAAGGTATTTTCAATAGGTTTTAAGACACCACCTTTTAACGATACAGGAATGCAGCATATAATTGAACATTCAACATTGTGTGGTTCAAGAAAATATCCTGTTAAAGATCCATTTGTTGAATTGTGCAAGGGTTCACTTAATACATTTCTTAATGCTATGACTTATCCAGACAAGACAGTATATCCAGTGGCAAGCTGTAATGATACTGACTTTAAGAATATTATGGATGTATATATGGATGCAGTGTTCTATCCTGCAATGTATGAAAAGCCAGAGATATTTATGCAGGAAGGCTGGCATTATGAACTTGATAATGCAGATGATGATATCAAGTATAATGGCGTTGTATTTAATGAGATGAAGGGGGCATTTTCATCACCAGATGACGTGCTTTCAAGATATACATTTGTATCATTATTCCCAGATACTGTATACAAGAATGAATCGGGTGGTGACCCTGAGGTTATACCTACACTTAAGTATGAAGATTTCCTTAAGTACCACGAGGAATATTATCACCCATCTAACAGCTATATATATATCTATGGCAATATGGACGTTAATGAAAGACTTGAATATCTTGACAGGGAATATCTATCAGACTTTGATGTATCAGATGTTGATATTCATGCCAATATAGAAAGACAGGCAGCATTTGACAAGCCTGTATATGAAACAAAGCCTTATGCCATAACAGAAGATGAGTCATTAGAGGATAATACTTATCTTTCATATAATGCAGTTATTGGAACTTCTGTTGATGCCAAGCTTTATCTTGCATTCCAGATACTTGATTATGCACTTGTTATGACACCGGGAGCACCTGTTAAGCAGGCACTTTTAGATGCAGGTATAAGCACTGATGTATATTCAAGTTATGAGACATCACTTTACCAGCCTGTATATTCAATAGTTGCCAAGAATTCTAATTCTAAGGAGCAGGGAAGATTTGTATCAGTTATCAATGACACATTAGAAAAGCTTGTTAAGGACGGAATTAATGAAAGAACAATAGAAGCTGGAATTAATTATTACGAATTCAAATACAGAGAAGCAGATTATGGTCCATATCCAAAGGGACTTATGTATTATCTTACTATGATGGATAGCTGGTTATATGATGAAACAAAGCCATTTATTCATATTGAGGCGGGAGATACATTTGATGAGTTAAAGAAAGACGCCAGAAATGGCTATTTCGAGAAGCTTATAAAAGAGTATCTTCTTGATAACAATCACAAGTCAATTATAAGCCTTGTTCCAGAGTATGGGCTTGAGAAGGAAAAGGAACAGAAAGAAGCGGACAAGCTTGCAGAGTATAAGAGCACATTAACTAATGACGAATTAGAAGAGCTTGTAAGTAAGACAAAGGAATTAAAGGAATATCAGGATGCTCCGTCCAGCCAGGAGGAGCTTGAGAAGATACCAATGCTTGAGCTGTCAGACATTAAAAGAGAGCCTGCTAAGGATTACAATGATGTTAAGAGCGTTGATGGAATTAAGATAGTACACCATAATATATTTACTAATAAGATTGCATATATTAATCTGTCATTTGACACTAAGTGTGTTCCTGATGAACTTATACCATATATGGGCTTGTTAGGCTCAATATTAAGCCTTATGGATACTAAGAATTATACTTATCCAGAGCTTACTAATGAGATTAATATCAACTGTGGTGGTCTTGCAACAGGAACAGCTCTATATAGCGATAAGGTTGATTTTAGTAAGAATACAATCGTATATGAGGTTAAGAGTAAGGCATTATATGAGAAAGTTCCATTTGTTCTTGGCATGATGGAAGAGATTATGTATAATACCAGATTTGATGACTATAAGAGATTAAAGGAGATAATTGCAAGAATTAAATCAAGACTTGAAGCTTCTCTTATGGGTCAGGGACATTCAATTGCTATGTTAGAGTGTTGCGCACAGTTCTCAGAGTCAGCTTATTACTCAGATATATTAAGGGGCTACAAATATTATGAGTTCATTAAGAAGCTTGATGAAGAATTTGAACAGAATAAGACACAGATAGTGGAGAAGCTTAATATGCTTGTTGGATATATATTCAACAAGGATAATGTTATAATAAGCCTTACAGCAGATGATGAAGGCTATGACTGCTTTGCTAAGGCATTGTCAGCCAAGAGCTGTAATATCAAAGATGAACATTTTAATACAGCAGTAAGAAGCTTTACACCAGTTAATGTAAAGACTGGATACACATCAGCATCACAGGTTCAGTATGTTGCAAGATGTGGTAATTTCGTAAAAGACGGATATAAGTATACAGGAGCACTTAAGGTGTTAAAGGTTATATTCTCTTATGATTATCTCTGGATTAATGTAAGAGTTAAAGGGGGAGCTTACGGCTGTATGAGTGGTTCATCAAGAAATGGTGATTTCTATATGGTATCTTACAGGGATCCTAATCTTGAAAAGACTAACGATATATACGAGGGTGCGGCTGATTATATAAGGAATTTTGATGTCAGCAGAAGAGATATGGTTAAGTTCATAATAGGAACCATTGGAGAGATAGATGCACCTCTTACACCGTCAGCTATGGGCAGCAGGTCATTTACACATTATATGTGCAATTGCACAGAAGATATGTTAAGAAAAGACAGGGAAGAAGTTCTTGATGCGACAGTTGAGAGTATAAGAGAACTTGCCCCACTTATAGAATCAGCAGTTGGGCAGAATTATTTCTGCGTAGTAGGTAACCAGAAGCAGGTTAATGAGGCAGCAGATTTATTTGATGAAATAAAGCCTCTTATCGGATAAAGGATATTGGATATATAAGGAGAATACGATGAATTTAGATGAAATGCTTAAAGCCAGTGGAATAAGCGGCGGTGCTGCTTCTGGCAACGACAATGTGAAATCGGGATTTGTAACATTTATTGGAAGACCTAATGTTGGCAAGTCTACACTTATGAATAATATTATAGGGCAGAAGATTGCGATAACATCTAATAAGCCACAGACAACAAGAAACAGGATACAGACAGTGTATACAGATGAGAGAGGACAGATTGTATTTGTTGATACGCCGGGTATCCATAAGGCTAAGAATAAGCTTGGTGAATATATGGTAGGAGCTGCTGAGAAGACTATTAATGAAGTTGATGTTGTGTGCTTTATAGTAGAACCAACAACATATATCGGAGCAGGTGAGCAACATATTATAGAGAAGTTAAAAAAGGTAAATGCACCTAAGATATTAGTAATCAACAAGGTTGATACTGTAAAGAAAGAGGAGATACTTCCTGTAATCGACTGCTATAATAAAGAGCTTGAATTTGATGAGATAATTCCAGTATCAGCAAGAAATGGCAGTAATGTTGATGATCTTGTAACAACAATATTCAAGTATCTTACTTATGGACCTATGTTCTATGATGAAGATACTGTTACAGACCAGCCATTAAGACAGATTGTTGCAGAACTTATAAGAGAGAAGGCACTTCACGCCCTCAATGAAGAAATTCCACACGGAATAGCTGTGGTTATAGATACATTTAAAGATAGAAAGTCACCTAAAGGCAAGATTACAGATATAGATGCAACAATAATATGTGAAAGAGATTCACATAAGGGTATTATCATCGGCAAGGGTGGTGAAATGCTTAAAAAGATAGGAACTAATGCCAGGTATGAGATAGAAAAGCAGCTTGGAAACAAGGTTAATCTTAAACTCTGGGTTAAGGTTAAGAAGGAATGGAGAGACAGCGACATTCTTATAAAGAATTTTGGCTATGATAAGAAAGATAACAAGACACAGAATTAATCCGGAGGTGGCAGGGTGGCTGATGTAGTTTCTGTCACAGGATTTATATTGTCGAGTATGCCTGTTGGAGATTATGACAGACGTGTTGTCATACTCAGCAGGGAGCTTGGTAAGATAGCGGCATTTGCCAAAGGAGCAAGACGTCCTAACAGCCACCTTATAGGAGTTACAAGACCATTTATATTTGGAACATTCGAGGTGTACAGGGGCAGGGACTCTTACACAATACAGAAAGCCAATGTTACGAATTATTTTGAGGAGCTTGTAAGCGATCTTGATGGTGTGCTGTACGGATATTATTTTGCGGAGCTGGCAGAATATTATGGCAGGGAAAATCTTGATGCCGCAGATATGATTAATCTTTTATATGTTGCATTTAAGGCACTGGTTAATAAATCATTACCCAATGAACTAGTAAGATATATATATGAGATACGGCTGATAGCCGTTAATGGAGAGTGTCCGGATTTCTTTAGCTGTGCAGGCTGCGGAAGTGAGAAGGAGTTACAGTTATATTCATATAAGGAAAATGGAATGTACTGCGTGGAGTGTGCTGCCTCGTCGGGTGACGGAATAGTGCTTCAATCTTCAACCTTGTATACATTACAGTATATTATTACAGCACCACTTACAAAGCTGTTTAACTTTGTTGTAAAAGCTGATGTGCTAAAGGAACTTAAAAAGGTGGTGAATAGAATAGAATTTATCACATTTGATAAACAATTCAAATCCAAAGAAATGCTTGATATTGGTTAAGAGTATATAGGTTTTAAGAAGATATTAATTTTAATAATATATTGGTTAAGATGTTACTGATTAAAGTTAAATATATGATAGGAAGGAAGATTTATGAGTCACAATAACCAGAAAAAGATAGCAGCTATTAATGATTACTCAGGTTTTGGAAGATGTTCTATAGCTGTAGAGCTTCCGATTATATCAGCTCTTAAAGTGCAGTGCTGCCCACTGCCAACATCAATATTGTCTAATCATACAGGTTTTGAAAGCTTTTATTTTGAAGACTTTACAGAAAGTATGCCGGCTTATATAAAGGAGTGGGAGAAGCTTAATCTTAAATTCGATGGAATATGTACAGGTTTTCTAGGTTCGCATAAACAGATTGAGATAGTCAGATATTTCTTTGACATATTTAAGACACCTGATAATATAGTTGTTGTTGACCCTGTTATGGGTGATTACGGTAATCTGTATGCTACATATACTAAAGAAACCTGCGAAGAGATGAAAAAGCTTGTAAGTTATGCCAATATTCTTACACCTAATCTTACAGAAGCCTGTATATTAACAGGCAGGGAATATAATGCAGAGTACGGTAATGAAGAGCTTGAGATAATCGCTAAGCAGTTATCAGATATGGGACCTTCAAAGATAGTTATAACAGGAATTGTCAGAGGTGCATATATTGCTAACTATTGTTATGAGGACGGCTGTGGCGGATATGAGATTAAGACAACTAAGGTTGGAACACAGAGGTCTGGAACCGGTGATATATTTACGGCGATAATTGCAGCAGATGCAGTTAATAAAGTTAATTTCCACGAATCAGTAAGAAAGGCTTCACAGTTCATAAAGAAATGCATAATGAAATCAATAGAATTAGAGATACCAGTTACTGACGGAGTGTGCTTTGAGGAGCTGCTTACAACATTAAGATGATTAATGGATAAGATATTAAAATATTTTGATATTTAAGACGTCTGATAATAATGAGAGATAATTAGAAGAATGTTAATGTTAGATGATTTAATAAAAGAAAGAGAGAACAATTATGGAGATATTATATAAAGTACATAATAATCTTTATGTTAATATGACTAATAAATGTCCATTTGCCTGTACATTTTGTCTTAGACAGACTATGGATAGAATTGGCGAGTCGGACAGATTATGGCTTGAAAGAGAACCTCTTGTAAGTGAAGTTATAGATGAATTCGCCAAATGGAATCTTGATGATTTTGGTGAAGTAGTATTCTGTGGTTTTGGTGAGCCTACAGAAAGCTGGGATAAGGTAAGAGAGGTAGCAGAATTTATTAAAAAGACTTACAATAATAAGCCAATCAGAATCAATACTAATGGAGCAGGCAACCTTATCAATGAAAGAGATATAACAAAAGAAATGGTCGGTCTTATAGATACTGTATCAATAAGTCTTAACAATCCTGATAAGGATGAGTATAACAAGCTTGTAAGAAGTAAATTCGGTGATAAGACATTTGATGAGATGATAGATTTTGCGAAGAAATGCGTAGCAAATGGACTTAATGTTGTTATGACAACGGTTGACACAACTATATCACACGAGGAAGAAGCACAGTGCCGGATAATATGCGAAAAGATAGGTGCTTCTTATAGAATACGTCCATGGGAGTCATAATTACACGATATTCACAGTTGAAATTATACAAGGAATGTTATAGAATTAAAAGGATTATTGTGAAGATGCGAAATATTATGGTGTATATGTGTTAAGTACATTATCACCTTATCAATAGATGGCATCTGTATCTTTAGGAGGATTATTGATATGGAAAAGACAATGGAAAAGATAGTAGCTTTAGCAAAGGCAAGAGGATTCGTGTATCCGGGTTCAGAAATCTATGGTGGACTTGCTAATACATGGGATTATGGTAACCTTGGTGTTGAGCTTAAGAATAACGTTAAGAAGGCCTGGTGGCAGAAGTTCGTACAGGAAAGCCCATACAATGTAGGTGTTGACTGTGCAATACTTATGAATCCACAGACTTGGGTTGCTTCAGGACATCTTGGCGGTTTCTCTGATCCTCTTATGGATTGTAAAGACTGCCACGAAAGATTCAGAGCTGATAAGCTTATTGAAGACTGGGCAGATGAGAATAACTATGAGATAGAAGGTTCAGTTGATGCATGGTCACAGGAACAGATGAAGAACTTTATTGATGAGAAGAATATATGCTGCCCAACTTGTGGCAAGCACAACTTTACAGATATAAGACAGTTCAACCTTATGTTCAAGACATTCCAGGGTGTAACTGAAGATGCTAAGAATACAGTGTATTTAAGACCAGAAACAGCTCAGGGTATATTCGTTAACTTTAAGAATGTACAGAGAACATCGAGAAAGAAAGTGCCATTTGGTATTGGACAGATCGGTAAGTCATTCCGTAACGAGATTACACCTGGTAACTTTACATTCAGAACAAGAGAATTCGAGCAGATGGAATTAGAGTTCTTCTGCAAGCCGGGAACAGACCTTGAATGGTTCAATTACTGGAGACAGTATTGCATAGACTGGCTTAAGGCACTTGGAATTAAAGATGATGAGATGAGAGCAAGAGATCATTCACCAGAAGAACTCTGCTTCTATTCAAAGGGAACAACAGATATTGAGTTCTTATTCCCATTTGGCTGGGGTGAATTATGGGGTATTGCAGACAGAACAGATTATGACCTTACACAGCACCAGACAGTATCTGGCGAGGATATGTCATACTTTGATGATGAAGCTAAGGAAAAGTATATTCCATATGTTATCGAGCCATCACTTGGTGCGGACAGAGTGACACTTGCATTCCTCTGTGCAGCTTATGATGAGGAAGAACTTGAAGGAGGAGATGTAAGAACAGTTCTTCATTTCCATCCAGCATTAGCACCAGTCAAGGTTGGTATTCTTCCACTTTCTAAGAAGCTTAACGAAGGTGCAGAGAAGGTATATGCAGAGCTTTCTAAGTATTACAACTGTGAATTTGATGACAGAGGTAATATTGGTAAGAGATACAGAAGACAGGATGAGATTGGTACTCCATTCTGCATAACATATGACTTTGAGTCAGAAGAAGATAATGCTGTAACAGTAAGAGATAGAGATACTATGCAGCAGGAAAGAGTTAAGATTTCTGATCTTAAGGCATATTTTGAAGACAAGTTTACATTTTAATATAGGTATTAATTTATGAAATGTGTTAAATGTGGAACAGAATATGAGGGCAATGAGTGTCCCAGATGTAATGGACCTGTAATTAAGATTAACAGCAGTGATTATATGGCTAGACGTAAAGCATATGAAGAAAGCCTGGCAAGAAAAGAGATACAGAAGGTCTTAGACAGTGCAGAAGAAGCTTGCAATGTTTTGTCTGGTGAATCAGAACAATCTGATAAAGATGGCAAGACAATACAGCAGGGAAAGCGTGCAAAGAAGCGTTCGAATAAGGTAAAGAATTATGATGAAGGTGTCTTTGATATAACTAAAGTTGATTTTAATGATGTGGCTGATAAGTTAAAGGCTGGAAGTGAAAAGCTTGCCAGTAAAGCTAAAGGAAAAGCCCAGCAGGAAAAGGCTAAGACCAGAAAAAATAATAATGCTAAGACGGATAATAATGTTAAGGCAGATAATAATATTAAGATGGATAGCAGGATAAGACCACAGACAAAACATTCATATAAGAAAGCAGGAGTAGCTGTCGCCATAGTTATAGTGGCGATAGCTGCTATTTCATTAATTATGGCTGTTTTGTTAAGGAAGAATTCATATATATATATGAGTGATGGAAGCCGCATATATGATGTATCTTCACTTGAAAGCCAGTATATATGTGATGTTAAGGATGCATTATTTGGTCTTGATGAAGTTACATTTTATACACCGGAATGGCCGGAAAATATATCTAAGGACAGTGTGATTTCAAGTGCAGCAAGTCCGGATGGAAAGTATTATGCGGCAGATGTGTATAATGATGAAGATAAGTTATATTCGTTATATGTATGGTCACAGGATGGAAGTGTAGAAGTTGCAAATAATATATATGCACACGAGATATATTATATTTCAGATAAAGGCACAATTATTTACAAAGAAACAGAAACTATCAATGACACAGGAAAGACGGGTGGACTTAAGCTGTCTATGGCAGAGATTACCAATGATAAAAGTTCAGGAAGTCTTATAGGAAAGACTGATACAATAGAAGCCAGTCTTACGCAGGCATATGTATACAGTGACAGCGATACAATTATAATACTTGATAGTGATAACAGATTATATCAGTATAATTATAGCAATAAGAAGCAGACATATGTGGCAGATAATGTGGATAATATATATCCATTAAGTGATACAGATGGCGTGTATACTAAAGGTGCAGGACATCTGAATACATCTGACAAGGCTGATGAATATATATATAATTCACAGGACAATAATTATATTGTTAGTGTTAAGAGTGGCTTGGCACAGCAGCTTGATGGCATTGATGGTGCTAATATGACATATATTATTGACAGTAAGAATGATTACATATACTGGGTAGGTAATAAAAAAGTGTCATATGCAAAGTATAAAGACAAAACAGTGTCAGATAAGAAAGAACTTGACAGCATAGGAAATATGCAGAGTATAGTATTCTTAAAAGCCTCGGGTGAATTTGTCTACATTAATTCAGAGGCAAAGCTTATCAATGCATTAAAGGGTGATAAGACTGTTATTGCAGAGAATGTGAAGGACGGAAGCTTATCGCTTATTAATAATACAAAAGAGTCTATTACTTATATAGATAATGACGGACAGTATTATTTAAAGACACCATCAGCTAAGAAAGTGCTTATGGGAAATGTTACAGATACAGTTAATACATCTGATACAAGTCTTTACAGAAAGAGATTGTATTATTATGGTTCTGATAAGACATTATATTCTTGCGATTTAAAGGGTGGTTCAAAGAGCCAGATAGGAACAGTGGACAGGCTGTGGATTGGAACACATTAAAACAATTGTATATTAATGGAACAGATATTACAGCATTATTCTAAGACTTTAAGGTATAATAGGGTATATAAGGACATATATAATAACAAATGTTATAAGAGGTTATTATTATGTCCGGATATATGAAAGTGTTAGCAGAATATTCAGATAAAGCAGGACATAAGGACAGAACAGGACATATAAAAAGAATTACAGGTATAATAACAGCCATAATTATGTTAATTACTACGGCTGTTATTGTACCTGTTTTTTGCTGTGCAGAGGAAGTATCAGGACCAGACATAGATACACCTTCTGCGATACTTATGGAGGCGGCGACAGGACAGGTAATATATGAAAAGGATGCCGATACAGTTCTTGCACCTGCAAGCATAACAAAGATAATGACGCTTATACTTATATTTGAGGCAATAGAGGACGGAAGCATTAATATGGAAGACCCGGTAACTGTGTCGGAATATGCGGCTTCAATGGGCGGAAGCCAGGTGTTCCTTGAGCCGGGAGAGATACAGAGTGTCAGGACTATGATTAAGTGTATAGCGGTGGCAAGTGCTAATGATGCCTGTGTAGCAATGGCAGAACATATAAGCGGGGCAGAGAATGTATTTGTTGATAAAATGAATGAGAAAGCCCGTGAACTAGGAATGAGCAACACACATTTTATTAACTGCTGTGGACTTGATGTAGACGGACATACATCAAGTGCGAGAGATGTAGCGGTTATGAGCCGGGAGCTTATTAATAACCACCCACAGATAAAAGAATTCAGCAGTATATGGATGGAGAGCATAACACACATTACAAGAAAAGGCGAGAAGGATTTCGTGCTTACCAATACTAATAAGCTTATGAAACAGTATGCCTATGCCACAGGCTTAAAGACAGGTTCAACGAGCAAGGCAGGCTGCTGCCTTTCAGGAACAGCCAATAAAGACGGAATAGATCTTATAGCAGTTGTTATGGCGGCACCGACAAGCAAGATACGATTCAGTGATGCGATAACGCTTCTTAATTATGGTTTTAGTGTGTGCAGTATATATAAAGATGAAGAACCGCTTGATACAGAGAGCATTAAAATCTCATCGGGCAGGCAGGATAAGATTAAGATAACAAAGGAAAAAGACTATTCATATATGTTCATTAATAAATATAACAATGATGATATAAGACGGGAGTGCATAATTAATGATAATATTAAAGCTCCATTAAAAGAGGGTGATGAGGTAGGCGTTATTAAATATTATTACAATGAGGCTTATATTGGAAGTGTTAAGATAATAAGCTGCGAAAATGTTGATACAGCAGGCTTTATGGACACGGTTAAGAAAATATTTAAAAGCTTACTTTAATTAAAGTAGTGCCATTTGCCGTATAATATGCTATATTATTAAATAATATTCATTAAGGGAATCACAAGGACACAATTATGGATTTATTTGATTATATGCGAAAGACTAATCAGGAGAATGATTCTCCGCTTGCGATGAGATTAAGACCAAGAACTTTGGAAGAAGTTGTAGGACAACAGCATATTGTTGGTAAGGATAAGCTTTTATACAGGGCTATAAAGGCGGATAAATTAAGCTCTATTATATTTTATGGACCTCCTGGAACTGGAAAGACTACATTAGCCAAGGTTATTGCCAATACGACAAGTGCGGATTTCTGTCAGATTAATGCTACAGTAGCAGGTAAGAAAGAGATGGAAGATGTTGTAGAGAGGGCGAAAAATAATCTTGGAATGTATGGTAAGAAGACAATACTTTTTGTAGATGAGATACATAGGTTTAATAAGGGGCAGCAGGATTATCTTCTGCCATTCGTGGAAGACGGAACTATTGTGCTTGTTGGTGCAACAACAGAAAATCCATATTTTGAGGTTAATGGAGCCTTGATTTCAAGGTCTATAATATTTGAGTTAAAGCCATTGTCAAAGGAAGATATCAAAGAGATACTAAAGAGAGCTGTATACGATAAAGAAAGAGGTATGGGAAGCTACAAGGCTGACATAGATGATGAGGCTTTGGAGTTTCTTGCTGATATAGCAAATGGCGATGCAAGAAGTGCACTTAATGCGATAGAACTTGGAATACTTACAACTGACAGGTCAGATGACGGACTTATACATATAGATTTAAAGACAGCAGAACAGTGTATACAAAAAAGGGCTGTCCGATATGATAAGACGGGTGATAATCATTATGATACCATATCAGCATTTATTAAAAGTATGAGGGGGTCTGACCCTGATGCAGTAAGTTATTATCTGGCAAAGATGTTATATGCAGGTGAAGATATAAAGTTTATTGCAAGAAGAATAATGATATGTGCAAGTGAAGATGTAGGCAATGCAGACCCTTACGCATTAGTTGTTGCTACGAATGCAGCACTTGCAGTTGAGAGGATAGGTATGCCGGAGGCAAGGATAATTCTTTCACAGGCGGCGTTATATGTTGCCTGTGCACCTAAGAGCAACTCTTGTTATATGGCAGTTGACAAGGCTATGGAACTTGTTAAGACAACCAAGACAGCACCTGTGCCGGCACATTTGCAGGATGCACATTATAAGAGTGCTTCAAAGTTAGGACACGGCATAGGTTATAAATATGCACACGATTATCCTAACCACTATGTGAAGCAACAGTATTTACCTGATGGACTTGAGGACGTAAAGTTCTATGAACCAACAGATAATGGCTATGAGAAGCAGATAAAGACACATTTAAAAAAGATTAATTCGGAGACGTAGAACTGATGAGAGAGTATATTAACAGACTTTCAAGAGGAAAGTTCAGATATGACATTCCAGATATAATACAACCTGATGATGTTATTATAGAAGATGTTATCTGTGACACAATACATAATGCAGAATTTCATATACAGGCGCAAGATGTAATTAAGGGGGTAGTATACTCTGATAATGCCAAGGTGACAGTGCTTACACCGTCATTTGCGGGAAAAGACAGTGATATTAAATACGTTATAGATGCAAGGGGACTTTCAGAGGGGGACAGCATAGAAGGAGAGTTCACGCTTGTTACTAATGCTGGAGAGAAAGAGGTATTATACAGCTTTACAGCAGTTAAAGAAACAGTAGATACAAGCCTTGGAAAAGCGGATAACCTGTTCCATTTTACTAATCTTGTGCAGGTTAATAAAGAAGAAGCAGTAAGCTTATACAGATCCGATAAATTCAAAAAAATATTCTTACAGGGTGATGATGTATTAAATAATCTTTACGATGTCCTGTATGACAGAGAAAATGTATATGAGTCAATGGAGGAGTTCTTAATAGCAATTAAGAAAAAGTCTGCTCTTACTTTCAGTGTTGATAATAATATAAGAGATTATAATATAGATGGTGCTAACGAAAAGGACAGCATAATTATAGAAAAGAACGGCTGGGGCTATATAAAGCTTGACGTACAGTGTGAAGCACCATTTATTAAGATGAAAAGAGGAATAATAACTTCTGATGATTTCATAGGTGATGTATATGAGCTGGATTATATAATAGATGATAAGCTTCTTCATGCAGGCAATAACTATGCGTATATTATAATAAGCTCTTACAGTCATCAGGAAGTAATAGAGATTACAATAAATGGAAAAGAGATTGTTAATGACAGCGGCTTTGATGAACACAGAGAGATAAGAACTGCAAAGAGCAGGCTTACAGCAGAATATCTCCAGTTCAGAATGAAACGCATAACCAAGCAGGAATGGGTTATTAACACTAATAAAGTTCTTGACAGAGTTCGTGGATTGAAGAAATCGGACATAATATTTGACGTATTGCAGGCTGGTGTTAATTTTATATCAGGTGATGATTACAATGGAAGCAGAATTCTTGAGAACATTAAGGACAGGGTATTAAGCGATGTTGATAATCATATTGAGTTATACAGTCTTTACCTTTATGTAAGCACGCTTGAAAGAAAAGATGCAGGATATACATCAGATGTAGCCCAGATAGTTACAGAGTGTTATGAACACGGATATGACAGCTGGGTGCTTTTGTGGATATTATTCTATATAGACGGACAGTCTGAGAATAACAAGAGCATTAAGCTTATAAGAATAAAGGATTGCTTTAATGATGGCTGTATAAGCCCGGTTATGTATTTAGAGGCACTTAATATATATAATGCACAGCCAGAGCTGTTAAGGCTGTTTAACAGATTTGAGATTCAGGTGATAGCATTTGGTATAAAGTACAATATGATTACAGAAAAGCTTGCAAAGCAGGCAGCGGCTGTAATTGCCAATGAAAGAATTACTAATAAAGATAATATAGAGATATTAAAAAAACTTTATACAATATATGAAGAAGATGACATATTAGAAGTATTAATATCACATATGGTAAGGGAAGGAATAGCTGGTGAGGAAGCATTTCCATTTTATGAGAAAGCGGTTCTTAGAGGCATAAGAATAACAAGATTATATGAGTTCTATATGGCAAGCATAAAGAAAGATATAAAGGTGAGAATTCCAAGAATTGTCCTTTTGTATTTTACATATGATTCAGGTATTAATTATGAATGGAAGTCCTTCTTATATGCCAATGTTGTCTATAATAAAGCATTCTATAAGGATATATATGATTCGTACGAGCAGATGATAGAACTGTATCTTTATGAGCAGTTAAAGGCCGGCTGTATCAATAATGACCTTATGTATCTTTACAGACAATTTTTAAAGCCACAGCTTATCAATAATGAAACAGCAGAATATGCGGTTAAGTTAAGATTTATGTATCGTGTAACTGCTGATTGCAGTAAAGTAAAAGCTGTTATAGTAAAATGCGGCTATATGAAAGAGCCTGCAATATATGAGATGACAGGCAATGATATATATATTCCGCTTTATATCTCTAACTGTTCTATGGCATTTATCTGTACGGACGGAGTTATAAGAAGAAACACTGTCAATTATGAGATAGAAAAGATATTAGAAGAACCACTGGATATAACATTGTTAGATGAATATGACATTGAAGAGCCATATATAGCTTTATTCAGAGCAGATTATTGCAGAAAGAAGCATATATATAATGCGGATACACCATCTATATATAAGAAAGCGGCGATGGTTAAAGGAGTTACATACGAATACCGACAACTTATTAATTCGTGGCTTATTGAATATTATAAAGAATATTATGAAGGTGAAACCTTTAATGATGAGTACAGTGACCTTATTAAAGATGGTCTTGATATCAATACGGCACAGGGGCTTATTGAAATACTTTTGGAGTACGGAATGTATTATGAGGCAAGGGAACTTATGGAACGCTACGGCTATACAATAGTTCCAGCAGGCAAGATGTTTAAGTTCATAGTACACGAGCTTACTGCTTCGGTTAATAAGGAAAGCTATAAAGATATATTGTGTGAATATGTGTTCAGGAATCATCTGTATAATGAGCTGGTACTTGAATATATGGTTGATAATTATAATGGTTCAGACAAGGATATGTACAGGTTGTGGAAGAGTGCATCTGATTTTGGCGTAAATATTAAAAATCTTTCTGAGAGGGTTATCTCACAGTATATGTTTACTCAGGATAAAGATTATTATGATAAGCTTACACAGGTATTTACAGATTATTATAATAAAGGTGCATCACAGCTGATAGCCAAAGCATATATAGCTTATAATTCATTTTTATATTTTATTAAAGGAAAAAATGTAAGTGACATAACATTTACGGTTGTAAAAGAATGTTACAAAGATAAGATTGGTATTCCTGTAATATGCCTTGCTGCGTGGCTTAAAAAAGTATCAGAGAATATAAAAGAATTGAATAAACCAGATATTAAAGACACAGCACAGAAGATTCTTGATGAATTATGTGCAAAAGAGATAATCTATGATTATTATAAACGTTTTAATGGTGTTCTTAATATACCGTATAATGCATGTGGTGTTACAGTGATTGAGTATTATGGCAATCCTGATAATAAAGTTGTCATTAATTATAAAGTCAATGATGCTAAAGAATATGCAAGTGCAGTTATGAAATGTGATAACTGCGGAGTATTTACATACAGACTTTCATTGTTCTATAACGACAAGGTTATATATAATTATACAATTGGAACAGACACTAATACGAAGGAATATAACATATTGTACGATAACCTTAATGATGGAGATAATAAGGGCAGATTTGATGCAATTAATGAATGTCTTGCAAGCGAGGAGCTAAGGGATATGGTTACATTAAAGAAGCTTATGGAAAGCTATGCAGTAGAAGATTATGTGACAAAGCAGTTGTTTGTACCAGAGAATATGAGGCAGTAAGACTAAATTCCTGCTAAGAATGGAGATAGTTATGAACGATACAGATTTGATAATAGGAGTGGAGCTGCTTGAGGATAATATACAGATGTGTGTGTATGACAGTGAGTTAAAAGCACCAGTGGCAGCAGATACCGAAAAAGACAAAACTTTATCAGAGAATATAAAAGCTGTTATTAATAAGAAAAATGCCTGCAGTGTAGCTTCTATATGTGTTGTTGTTCCTGATTTTACCAAAGATACACTGGAGATTGTAAAGGAGGAGCTGTACAATGCAGGTGTTGCAAATGAGCAGTATCAGATAATAAGCAGAATAGAAAGCTTTGCATATTATGCGTACAGCCAGAAGAAGGAACTTTATCAGAATGGTACAGTGCTTATGGATTACAATGCTTCGGGAATTGATGTATACAGATTGTACTGCAATAAGATTGGTGATATGCAGTACATATTACAGGAGCATACATTAAGCCAGCCTGAAGGAAGTACAATAGAAAAGGCTTCACATTCCGTTACCTTGTATATGACAGAATATTTTAAGAAGCACAGGGCTTCAAGTGTATATCTTACAGGTATGGGATTTGATGTGGACAGGCTTCCAGATGAATTCACCAAAGTATTAGTTGCAGGAAGAAAAGCATTTGTTGGGCAGAATTTATATGTAAGAGGTGCGTGCTTTGCAGCGTTGGAGTATATATCTCCACAGGTATTTGGTAATGTGTGCCTTCTTACAGATGGCAGGATAAAAGCTGATATTGAAACGGATATATCAGAACACGGACGTCCTATGAAGTTTAGAATTGTCAAAATGGGAACTAACTGGTATATGGCAGAAAGAACAATTGATTTTATTATTGAAGATGTGTCGGTTATAAATTTCCAGATTATATGGCCGGACGGAAAATATATAGAAAAGCAGGTTGATATAAGCTCTATTCCTTACAGGGAAGGAAAGACAACAAGAATATCAATGAATGTAAAGGCATCTTCACAGGATAAATGTATTGTTACAGTAAAAGACCTTGGTTTTGGTGAGATATATCAGGCATCGGATAGTGTTATAGTTGAAGAACTGGATTTAAGTGAGGCAGATGTATGAGTGCAATGATTTTGTGCAGGGGGAAGGTTGCAGACAATCCTTTATATATAATGCAGTCAGGTATCAGATTGTATACAGAAGAAGAACTGTGTTATTATATTTACAATAATATATATATACTTACTAATGATTTTATCAATGATGAGCTTATAACATTTCTTAGGGATGAAGTGGGAAATACAGCACTTGCCCAGAGATTAACCATAATGAAAAGTAATAATGAGCTGTTGGCAAGTATGCTTGTCACAATACTTAAATCAGTTGATTATTATTCTTTGGAACAGATTGAAAAGATAAGCGAAATACTGAATACGCTTGATAATCAGAATGCTTATGAAAGACTTGGATTAAGAGGGGACAGTTTTCTTTCTAATGAGTGCTTCTATAAGGCGGTTGACTGTTATAAGCAGATTATAGATGAATACAGCAATGCTGCCCCGGCAGCGTTCTTAGCAGGTGTGTACCATAATATGGGTGTTGCACTTGCAAGAATGTTCTTATATAATGAGGCTTCATACAGCTTTATGAAAGCATATGAGATAGGACAGCATAAGAATTCATACAAGTGTTACCTTGCGGCAAAGTGGTTTATGGATAAAGACGGAGGTGTTATTAATGAAGATGTGCCAGAGGAGGAGTATATCATAAGAAGAAAGATAGAACAGCTTATGGATAATGCTGCTTATCAGGACGAGATTAGAAAGCTTAATGACACAGAGAAGTATAAAAATGCAGGAGATGTGGCAGGGTATCATAAAGTATTAGATGATATTCTTACCAATTGGAAACAGGATTATTATAAATATACTGCGAGGTGATAAGACAAGTGGGATTATTCAAATTCTTAAAAAATAATTATGACAGTGATGAGGATTTAAAAGACCTTGAGGAGCTTGTGTATGAAGATGAGAATGGATTTAGAAATAAACGTTCTATTAATGATATGATACACAGCTATCAGGTGGGTTCGTATACTGGCAGTAATCATAATGATGATCTGGAAGAAGAATTATATAAGACGGCTGGCAGTGATGCATCTGCTGATGAATCCAGAGGGCTGACAGAAAAGACTAAGAAACAGCAGGCAGATGCGTTAAAGGAAGAAGAAAAATATGACCACCTGCTTAACAGTATACAGGCACAGACGCTTATAAGAACAGTTGATAAGGTTAATCTTGGCGGAGCGGTCAATAATACGCAGGATAATCTTGAAGAGGTTGACACGGCAGGATTTACAGGCTCAGAGGTTGGGAGCTTTGTTAAAAGCCAGTGTGATATTATGGAGGAAGCTTCAAGATATATAGAAAATGCCAAGGTAGAATATGACAGTGTAACTGATTATTATGAGGATATACAAAGAATCGAGAATGCACCGGAAGATATAAAGCTTAAGCTTATGTATGCGGCAGACCGTGTTGATAATCTGTCGGTTGACAGACGTATTTTTAAATCACCGGAGAACAAGCTTTCCAACAAAGTGTACCGTATGATGGAATCTTATGAGGAAGATTTTCCAGAGGCACTTGTAAAGCTGAGGCACGATGAAGAAGATTACAATACAGTATTAAAGAATGTAAGAATGATTAAGGGTGAGAGGTCAATGTATCGTATAGAGGCAAATGACCTTGTGAAAAAACAGCTTAGAATTAAGAAGTATTCAGTACTTATGCTGGCACTTCTTGTAGGGGTGTTTGTTATATTTCTTCTTATATCAGCGGCTTCACCAGATGATGAACACATTGGAATGTTCATAACAGTTGTAATACTTGCACTTACGCTTTCGCTTGGTCTGTTTGCTTATCTTAAATCAACAGAACGAAAAGTGTATGTGACAGAGGTAAAGCTTAATAAAGCAACAGCACTTCTTAATAAGTACAAGATAAAGTATGTAAATGCTGTAAATGTGCTTGAATATGAATATAGCAAATATGCGGTAAAGAGTGCATTTGAGCTTGAGCAGAAGTTTCAGGCATATGTTGAGATGAAAGATGAACAGCGTAAAATACTTGAGATAACAAGTAATCTTAATGAGGCAGAAGCGGAGCTTACAGATATATTAAGACAGCTTGGTGTAATTGATACACATATATGGATAGGACAAGTTAAGGCGATACTTAATCCTAAAGAAATGGTAGAGGTAAGACATAATCTTTCCATAAGACGCCAGAAGTTAAGAGAACAGATAGAATATAATGAATCAAGAATAGAAGATGCAAGAAATAATATTAAAAATGTGACTAAAAAGAATAAGGTGCATGCCAAGGAAGCTATGCAGGTTCTTGAGATTTATGAGAAAAGACATAAGAATAATTAAAATAATACTTGCGAAATATGAGCATTGTGTTACAATTGAGAGTGGTTTTTTGCGAAATGATTAACAATGTGTAAATAGCGCAAGAAGGAGGATAAGATGAAAGAAAGACTTGATGCAATCAAAGAAAATGCGTTGTCACAGATAAAGGCAACAGATTCTCTTGATAAGTTAAATGATATCAGAGTTGCTTTTCTTGGTAAAAAAGGCGAGCTTACTGAAGTTTTAAAGGGTATGAAGGAGGTAGCTCCTGAGGACAGACCTAAGGTTGGACAGATTGTCAACGAAACAAGACAGGCAATTGAAGAAGTATTAGAGGCTGCCAAGAAAGAGCTTGCTGCCAAGAAGAGAGAGCTTCAGATGAAGGCAGAGGTAATTGATGTAACACTTCCAGCCAAGAAAGCTGAACTTGGACATAAACATCCTAATATGCTTGCGCGTGAAGAAATAGAAAAGATATTTATAGGAATGGGATACGAAGTTGTAGAAGGTCCAGAGGTAGAATATGATTATTACAACTTTGAGGCACTTAATATTCCAGCTAACCATCCAGCAAAAGATGAACAGGATACATTCTATATCAATGATAAAGTTGTTCTTAGAACACAGACATCACCTGTTCAGGCAAGAGTTATGGAAAAAGGCAGACTTCCAATAAGAATGATTTCACCTGGACGTGTATACAGAGCAGATGAAGTTGATGCAACCCATTCACCTTGCTTCCATCAGGTTGAAGGTCTTGTAATTGATGAGAACATAACATTTGCTGACCTTAAGGGAACACTTGCAGAATTCGCTAAGGAGTTATTCGGTGAAGATACTAAGGTTAAGTTCAGACCACATCATTTCCCATTCACAGAGCCTAGTGCCGAGATGGATGTAAGCTGCTTTAAATGTGGCGGCAAGGGATGCCGTTTTTGTAAGGGTGAGGGCTGGATTGAAATACTTGGCTGCGGAATGGTTCACCCACATGTATTTGAAATGTGCGGAATTGATAAAGATAAATATACAGGTTTTGCGTTTGGCGTAGGTCTTGAAAGAGTTGCCCTTCTTAAATACGAAATCGATGATATGAGATTGTTATACGAGAATGATACAAGATTCTTAAAGCAGTTCTAATTAATAATAAGTGGAGGATAAGTATGGATACATCTATTAAATGGATAAAGGACCTTGTTCCAGGTTTAGAGTGTACAAATCAGGAATTCAGAGATGCTATGACTCTTTCAGGTACTAAGGTAGAATGTTTTAATGAGCTTGATAAAAATCTGGATAAAATTGTTGTAGGACAGATTGTTTCAGTAGAAAGACATCCAGATGCAGACAAGCTTGTAGTATGTCAGGTGAATGTAGGAAATGAAACTGTTCAGATAGTTACAGGTGCTCCTAATATTGAACCAGGAACAAGTGGACAGAAAGTTCCAGTTGTTCTTGACGGCGGACGTGTGGCTGGCGGACACGATGGAAGTCCACTTCCAGAAGATGGAATTAAGATTAAAAAAGGCAAGTTAAGAGGCGTTGAGTCTTATGGAATGATGTGTTCAATTGAAGAACTTGGTTCATCAAGAGAATTCTATCCAGATGCAGCAGAAAATGGTATTTATATATTTGGTGATGATGCCAAAGTAGGAGAGAGTGCTGTAGAATATCTTGGACTTGATGATACAGTATTTGAATATGAGATTACTAACAACCGTGTAGACTGCTATAGTATCCTTGGTATCGCAAGAGAGGCAGCAGCTACATTCAGAAAGCCATTCAATCCTCCAGTTGTTAATGCTACAGGCAATAGCGAAGATGTTAATGACTATATTAAGATTGAAGTAGCAGCTAAGCAGCTTTGCAAGAGATATACAGCAAGAGTTGTTAAGAATATAAAGCTTGCTCCATCACCAAAGTGGATGCAGCACAGACTTATGACAGCAGGCATCAGACCTATTAATAACATAGTAGATATTACTAACTATGTTATGACAGAATATGGTCAGCCAATGCACGCTTATGATTATGATACAATCGCTGATAAGAAGATTATTGTAAGAACTGCTGCTGAGAATGAGAAGTTCGTTACACTTGATGGACAGGAAAGAACACTTGATTCAGAAGCACTTCTTATATGTGATGGAGAAAAGGCTATTGGTCTTGCTGGTATTATGGGTGGTGAGAACTCAATGATAACAGATGATGTTAAGACAATGCTTTTTGAAGCTGCAACATTTGATGGAACTAATATAAGAAAGTCAACTAAGAAGATTGGTTTAAGAACAGATGCTTCTGGTAAGTTTGAGAAGGGCTTAGATCCAGAGCTTGCACTTGAAGCTATGAACAGGGCGTGTGACCTTATAGAACAGTTAGGTGCAGGTGAAGTAGTTGGCGGTGTTGTTGATATATATGATGAGCCGGTATCTAAGAAGAGAATATCATTTGAACCAGATAAGTATAATGCACTTCTTGGAACAAATGTATCAAAGGAAGATATGCTTTCATATTTCAAGAGACTTGAAGTAGAATATGATGAAGCTTCTAATGAGCTTATTATTCCTACATTTAGACAGGATCTTAACAGAGATGCAGATATTGCAGAGGAGGTAGCAAGATTCTTCGGATATGATAATATTCCTACAACACTTCCAAAGGGTTCTACAACAATGGGTAAGATACCATTTGAGAGAAGTATTGAAGATGTAGCAGGTGAAGTTGCACAGTTCTGTGGATTCTCACAGGCTATGACATATTCATTTGAAAGCCCTAAGGTATTTGATAAGCTTAAGCTTGCGGCCGACTCAGAATACAGAAAGACAGTGGTTATCTCTAATCCATTAGGAGAAGATTTCTCAATAATGAGAACACTTCCTGTTAATGGTATGCTTACATCATTATCAACTAACTATAACAGACGTAATAAGAATGTTAAGTTATATGAGCTTGCAAAGGTATATCTTGCAGCAGATGATGTTAACGAGCTTCCAGATGAGAGAGTTATGTTCACGCTTGGAGCATTTGGAGATGTTGATTTCTTCCAGATGAAGGGTGTAGTTGAAGAATTCCTTGAAAGAATTGGAATGAGAGTTAAGCCGGAATACAATCCAGAGGCAGGAATTACATTCCTTCACCCAGGACGTCAGGCAGAGATTATCTATGATGGAACAAAGATTGGCTATATGGGTGAATTACATCCAGATGTAGCAGATACTTATTCATTAGGCGACAGAACATATATTGTTGTTATTGACCTTTCAATTGTAACTAAGATGGCAAGCTTTGACAGAAAGTTTGAGGGTATTGCCAAGTTCCCAGCAGTTACAAGGGATATAAGTATGGTTATGCCTAAGTCAGTTCTTGTAGGAAAGATTGAGAAGATAATCGAGAAACGCGGCGGAAGCATACTTGAGAGTTACAAGTTATTTGATATATATGAAGGTGCCCAGATTAAAGAGGGCTACAAGTCAGTAGCATATTCAATATCTTTTAGAGCTAAGGACAGAACACTTGAGGATAAGGATATCACACCAGTAATGGAGAAGATATATAAAGACTTAAGTGATAATGGAATCGAACTTCGTATGTAGTGAATATAGAGTGCACAATCTGAATAGAGGATTATTATGGATTTACATGATTTTTATTATGATCTGCCAGAGGAACTTATAGCACAAGACCCTCTGTCAGACCGTTCAAGCTCCAGATTGATGGTTCTTGATAAGAACACAGGAGCTATAGAACACAAGATATTTAGGGATATAACAGAATATCTTAAGCCGGGTGACTGCCTTGTAATTAATGATACTAAGGTTATACCTGCAAGACTTATCGGTGAGAAAGAAGGAACAGGTGCTGCCATTGAAGTGCTTTTGTTAAAAAGACTTGAAGACAGACAGGATACGTGGGAAGTCCTTGTTAAGCCAGGAAAGAAATGCAAGGTTGGTGCAAGGATAGTATTTGGTGGCGGAAAGCTTACAGGTGAGATTATTGATATAGTTGAGGAAGGTAACAGACTTATACAGTTTAGTTATGATGGCATATTTGAGGAAATTCTTGATGAACTAGGACAGATGCCGCTTCCACCATATATCACACATAAGCTTGAAGATAAGAACCGCTATCAGACAGTATATGCCAAGCACGAGGGTTCAGCAGCAGCACCTACGGCAGGACTACATTTTACAAAAGAACTGCTTAAACAGATAGAAGATATGGGAGTGAAGATTGCAAGAGTTACTCTTCACGTAGGTCTTGGAACATTCAGACCAGTTAAGGTTGAGAATATACTTGATCATCATATGCACTCAGAATTCTATCAGGTTGATAAAGAAGCAGCAGATATAATTAATAATACCAAGGCTAATGGTGGAAGAGTTATTGCTGTAGGAACTACAAGCACAAGAACTCTTGAATCAGTAGCTGATGAAAATGGACATATACCAGTTAAGAGTGGCTGGACAGAAATATTTATATATCCAGGTTATAAGTTTAAGGCAATAGATTGTCTTATAACTAATTTCCATCTCCCAGAATCAACTCTTGTAATGCTTGTGTCAGCACTTGCAGGAAGAGAAAATGTTCTTAATGCTTATGAAGTTGCAGTAAAAGAACGTTACAGATTCTTTAGTTTTGGGGATGCTATGTTCATTAAGTAGGCGTTAGATGTTTACAAAGTTACAATTAACTTAATAATACTAATAAATGTGAGTAGTACAGATGATCGCGGCTGCAAGTGTCGAAAGACCGCAGGTGAGGAAAGTCCGGGCTTCGCAGGGCAGGATGCCGGATAACGTCCGGTGGAGGTGACTCCAAGGCTAGTGCAACAGAAATATACCGCCAGTGCTTAACACTTAGTGTTGAGCTTATTGGTAAGGGTGGAAAGGCAGTGTAAGAGACTACCGTGGTATTGGTAACAATACTGGCTATGTAAACCCCATTCGAAGCAAGACCAAATATAAAGCGATACGGCTGCCCGTCGTGCTTTTAGGTAGGTTGCTTGAGCCTGCTGGTAACAGCAGGTCTAGATAGATGATCATCAGTAGTCAGGTCAAAGCCTGGCTGGACATAACCCGGCTTATAGTACTGCTCATATTTTTTTATTTAATAGGAAATTCCAATATAATTTCCTATTAAATAAAAGGCACTATGTGCCAGTTATGCGCACTCGCGTGAAGCTGTAGTTTGTCGCAAGCGACAGCACTCGTCGCGAGAATGTGCTTAGCACATTCTTTTTTATAATAGGAAATGGATGGATAGTAATGAACAATAATGATTATAAAGATAACAATGAGAACTTAAACAGTGAGAACACTGTGGATAATAAAAGCAGCCAGAACAGTGGTCATAGAAGAAGCAATGTCCAGCATACTGGCAGTAATACAGCTAACAATAACAGCCGTCACAATGTAAGAGAGGGAAGTAACAATAATTTAGAACATCACAGCAGCAATAGTAGTGAAGGACACCACAGCCACCATAGCAGTGGGGAACATCACAGCCACAGTGGTAAGAAGAGATTAACAAAACAGCAGAAAAAGAAACGTACTATAACAATTGTTTCAATAGTAGCTGCGGTTGTTGTTATTATAGGAATTATGGGTGTTAAAGGCTTATCTGATGCCAAGGGAATGTTAAAGAATGCTAATGAATTAAAGACAGAGATGAATGATATGCTTGGAGCTGTAAAAGCCCAGGATGCTGAGGCAGCTAATACAGCAGTATTAAAGCTTGACAATACAACTTATAAGATAAGCAAGACATTATCAAGCCCATTGTGGAAGATGGCAAGCCACATTCCGGTTGCAGGAAAGTATGTTAAGTCAGTAGATACACTTATAGGACTTGTTGAAGATGCATCAGATGATATTATAAAGCCGGCAGTAGCAACAATATCAGAATACCCTATGTCAGGTCTTAAAGTAGGTGATGGTTTTAGTGTAACAACAATTAATGCCTATCTTGATCTTTTAGAGCAGATACAGCCAGTGGTTAATAATATGACTGCTAAGATGAACAAGGTTGAACTTCCGGGAAGTATGGGAACAATGATATCTTCTTATAGTGATAAGATAACATCACTTATGAGTATGTACACAGATTATGAAGATTACATTCCATTAATGAAAGCATTTATCGGCGATGGAAGTGATAAGGTATATCTTCTTGCTGCACAGAACACAGCAGAGATAAGAGCCGCAGGTGGTTTCCCAGGTTCAATCGGAACAATAAGGGTTGAAGATGGTGTAATGTCAATTGGAGATTTTAATCCTGTTAATGATGTATTGGCAACATACCCACCAGATGAAGCTAATGTTACAAGAAAAGAATTAAAGATATTTAATGATACGTTAATCTATTCAAGAGATGCAAGTTTTAACCCTGATTTTGAAAGAGCTGCTCAGATATGGGCTTTGGCTTATGAAGCTAAGCACGGTGAGAGCGTTGATGGTGTGCTCTCACTTACACCGACTATTATACAGAAGGTTCTTAGAATATCAGGACCAATTACACTTCCTGATGGAACAGAGCTTAATGGTGATAATGCCGTATCAGTATTACAGTATGAGCTTTATTATAAATATCTTAGCGACAGAGGCACTAATGTTGATTATAATGAAGCTAATGAATATGTTGATGGTCTTTTTGCAGAGACAGCCAAGCAGGCAATGGCAGTATTGGTATCAGGCTTTGATTTTAAGAGAATTAATGAATATGTAGATATGTTTAATGAAGGTGTTGAAGAGAACACAATTATGCTCTGGTTCGTAGATGAGCAGGAAGAGCAGTATGCTAAGGATGCAGGCTGTTCAGGGAATCTTAATGATGACCCGGCTAATCCAGAAGCAGGAGTATTCTTCAGCTTATATGAGCCTTGTAAATTAGGCTGGTTCTTAAATATTGATACTAAGATGAGTGAGCCTGTTATTAATGCAGATGGAACAAGAAGCTATGATATTACTGTGACATTAACTAATACAATTAAAAGAAGCAATATAACAAGAGCAGGTGGCTATATTCTTGGTGGATTCGATGGTGGAATAAGAGGATTTGTTCATTTATTCGCACCAGCAGGTGGTACTATAGGTAACTTTGAGACTAATAATGGCCTTAAGATAACAACTGATGAGTATGATAATCTTGAGGTTGGTTATAATGTTGATCTTGTAGTAGAAGCAGGTTCACCACAGGTAATAAAGTATACAGTAACAACAGCAGAAGGCGTTGATACACCACTTAAGATTCGCACAACACCTACATTACAGGCATACAGATAAAACAAGTCAGTAAGTATTGAATATTTTAGAAAGTGTTATGAAGGCAGGTTGTAGTGTATACAACCTGTTGATTATATGGTATATATGAAATAAAAAAAGGGGATGTGAAAAAACTCGATTGAGTTTTTTCACATCCCCAAAAAATGTTCGAAAATTACCCCTGGTATATCAGAAGTTTCATCGTCAGCACTTACCGTTGTCGTCCTGACATTGGTTATCGCAAAACATCCCAAAACCATAAACAATAACAACAGACATAGTTTCAAATGCTTTCTCTTTGTGTTTTTCATTTTCTTTTTTCTTTTTCGTATTCTTTCAGTTCTTTCAGAGCCTTCTCACCCTGTGGGTAAAGAATGATGATATTAAAGATCGTCATCAGTCCGATTCCAACATCACCAAGATCCCACACAAATGTATATGCTGCAAGGCCGCCGATGAACAGCATCACAAGCGCCAGTACTTTGTATGCAGTCTGTGAAGCCCAGTTATCTCCGAAAAGATATGCAACATTGCTTCTCGCATAAAAAAGGATGCCCAGAAACGTCGAAAAACTGAATAAAAACAGCGTCGCCGCAATAAAGATCACACCAAAACGGCCAAGATGATGTTCCATTGCTGTCTGCAGAAGATCCATTCCGGAAAGTCCTGTAACTTTTTCTTCCGGTGCAAGCAGCATGATAAATGCTGTACAGCTGCAGATCACGATCGTATCCACAAATACCCCGAGCGCCTGTACCAATCCGGCTTTGACCGGCTGGTCACATTCTGCCGCTGCTGCCGCACACGGAGCAGATCCAGAACCTGCTTCATTCGAAAACAGTCCACGTTTGATTCCATTCATTAGGACTGCGCCAAAACCGCCGGCTGCTGCCTGTCGGAATCCAAATGCTTCCTCAAAAATTCTTGCAAAAACACCCGGTAAACTTCCAAGATTCATCACAATGATCAGAATCGTGATTGCAAAATAGCATACCGCCATGACCGGCACTACCATATCCAGGATCTTAACTGTCGCATCTTTACGAAGCACTATCACAGCAGCCACAGCAACAAGTACTACCGTCATATAGATCGGCGGAATGGAAAATGCATTTTTAAATGAAGAAACAACAGAATTGCTGATCACTTGACTGATACCGCACCAGCAGATCAGACCGGAGATTGCAAACAACACAGAAATCATCACTTTGTTTCTCTTTTTCTTTTGTTTTTCTTCTACATATGCATGAATATAATACGCCGGACCGCCGCGGTAACCTCCGTACAGCGGATCTTTTTCTTTATAAAGCTGTGCCAGTGTCGCTTCAATAAAAGCTGTTGATGAACCGATAATTGCCGTCACCCACATCCAGAAAACCGCACCGGCGCCGCCTGCCGAAATTGCCGCAACAACACCGACCAGATTTCCCATACCGACACGGGTTGCCGTCGAAACGATCAGTGTCTGAAATGAAGACAGACTGTTTTTTTCTTGTTTCTTCTCAACCAGTGCCTGCACCATATCCGGGAACAGGCGAATCGGCAGAAAACGCGTCCGAACCGTAAAATAAATTCCTGTAGGAATCAGTAATATAATCAGAAGCGAAATCCCAAGAGTGTTGCCGCCCGGCAGTGGAATCTGCACCAGATCTCCCCACAGAAAACTATATACTTTCTCAATCAGAGTAACTATCATACTTTAAACCCTCTTCCATACTCACAACATCCGGGATACATGCTGCTCACGTCATCTACAACAGCCTGATTCCCGGACAGATACCATAATAGTATAGCCCATATTAACACTTAAACGCAAGTACTTTTAAGGTTTAAAGTCAAAAACTTTAAATAATTAAATCTTTCAACTATGTTTGAAGCCTACAGCATTGTTTAACATGGAATTTCATCAAGTATTGTTTGCATTATCTAAATACCATTGGTTCACTGGTAACTAAGTATGTACCGGATTATCTGAATGAAATCGTTGAGCAGCTAGTACTTTTATGGGAACTGGATACAAGTACATTTGTTTACGGAAGTGGAAAGCGAAAATCCAAAGAACAGCGTCATTATGAACACTTGACTTTCGGAATTATGAAAAACGACCGTTGGTACAAGAGAATTGTCCGAAGAGGTATTCATTCAGTCAAACTGGAAGTTTTACTTGTGGCGATAGGCCACAATCTATATAAATATCAGAAAAAAAAGATGAGAAACAGAACTGCCGCATAGATTCAAAAAAAGAATTTCTATGGGGTAGGGGAAGTGCGCTTTCTTTGCGCATGATTTCAGTCATTTATACACAACAGGTACAAAAAGGGAGATGCGAAAAAACTCAATCGAGTTTTTTCACATACCCTCTTTACTATATAATCAGAAGATTACATTAGAACTTCAAGCTTATATAATAAAGCTGTACGAATTTTGTATTGGGGGATATTATTTACCAGTATATTTCTCTTCACAGTATTTACATCTGTATACCTGCTTAACAGGGTCAGAAAGAACAAATACATGGTCAAGACCCTGTTCAATAGAAGTAATACATCTAGGATTCTTACATTTGATAACATTAGTAATCTGCTTTGGTAATGAAAGTGATTTCTTATCTACTATCTGTCCGTCTTTAATAATATTAACAGTGATATTATGATCGATAAATCCTAATACATCTAAATCAACAAGGTCAAGTCCGCCCTCAATCTTGATAATATCCTTTCTTCCCATTTTACTGCTTCTTGCATTCTTGATAATAGCAACCTGACAGTCGAGTTCGCCAAGACCAAGGTTATTATATATCATCATTGATTTGCCGGCTTCAATATGGTCTAGTACAAAGCCTTCATTAAGTTGTCCTACATTTAACATAATTACCCTCCTATATTTATTTGTTATTAAGACCAAGAAGTGTCATAATAAGAGCCATTCTTACATATACACCGAATTGTACCTGTTTAAAGTAAGCAGCTCTTGGGTCATCATCTATATCTACTGATATTTCATTAACACGAGGAAGTGGGTGAAGAACATACATATCCTCTTTTGCAAGAGCCATTTTTGACTTATCAAGTATATAGAAATCTTTCATTCTGAGGTATTCATCTTCTGAGAAGAATCTTTCACGCTGTACTCTTGTCATATATAATATGTTAAGCTCAGGCATAGCATCTTCTAGGTTTTCCATTTCAATGAATTCAGCCTGGTTGGCTTTTAATACATCATCTCTTATATAATCAGGTATTCTTAATTCCTTAGGAGATATAAGCACGAATTTGACATTTTTATATCTTACGAGTGAATTGATAAGTGAATGAACAGTTCTTCCGAACTTAAGGTCACCACAAAGGCCTATTGTAAAGTTGTCAAGAGAACCGCGGAGTTCCCTTATAGTCATAAGGTCTGTAAGTGTCTGTGTTGGGTGCTGGTGTCCGCCATCACCGGCATTGATTACAGGTATAGAAGACTTGCTTGCTGCAACCATAGGAGCACCTTCTTTTGGGTGGCGCATAGCACATATGTCTGCATAGCAGGAAATTACCCGTATAGTATCAGCCACGCTTTCGCCCTTTGATGCTGAACTTGAGTTAGCAGAAGAAAAACCTAATACAGACCCTCCAAGATTGAGCATTGCTGCTTCAAAACTAAGACGGGTTCTTGTACTAGGTTCATAAAATAAAGTTGCTAACTTTTTACCATCACATACATGGCTGTATTTTTTAGGGTCTTTAGAAATGTCTCTTGCAAGATTAAGTAAATCTTCAAGTTCTGTGACACTTAAGTCTAGTGGACTAAGTAAATGTTTCATTAATTGTTCCTCCACAAGTATATATTATTGTGCTCTTGGCACTCTGTTATATATATTACTATTAATTAGATTAATTCTCAATTGTTATTTTAAAAAAAATGTGATAAAATTATGAATATTTGTGATATACGCAGATGCGTTGTATAAGAATGGAGGAGCAATATGTCTAAGATAATATTAACAGGTGACCGTCCAACAGGAAAGCTTCATGTTGGTCATTATGTTGGTTCATTAAAGAGAAGAGTAGAATTACAGAATTCAGGTGAATACGATAAGATATTTATTATGATAGCAGATGCTCAGGCACTTACAGATAATGCTGATAATCCTGAGAAGGTACGCCAGAACATAATAGAGGTTGCACTTGATTATCTTTCAGTCGGTTTAGACCCAGCTAAGTCTGATATATTTATTCAGTCACAGATTTCACAGCTTACAGAGCTTACATTTTATTATATGAATCTTGTTACAGTTTCAAGACTTCAGAGAAACCCAACAGTTAAGTCAGAGATCCAGATGCGTAACTTTGAAGCGAGCATACCGGTTGGATTTTTCTGCTATCCAATAAGCCAGGCCGCTGATATAACAGCATTTAAGGCTACAACAGTTCCGGCAGGTGAGGATCAGGAGCCGATGATTGAACAGACAAGAGAGATTGTAAGAAAGTTCAATTCAGTATATGGAGATACATTGGTAGAACCACAGATACTTCTTCCGGATAATAAAGTATGTTTAAGACTTCCAGGTACAGATGGCAAAGCTAAGATGAGTAAGTCGCTTGGTAACTGCATATATCTTTCTGATACAGAAGAAGATGTTAAGAAAAAGGTTATGAGTATGTATACAGATCCAGATCATATTAAGGTATCGGATCCTGGTAAGATAGAAGGTAATACTGTATTTACATATCTTGATGCATTCAGTAAGGAAGAAGACTTTGGATTATTCTTACCAGAGTATAATAACCTTGATGAATTAAAAGACCACTATAAGAGAGGTGGACTTGGTGATGTTAAGGTTAAGAAGTTCCTTTTAAATGTTCTTAACAAGGAATTAGAGCCAATCAGAAATAGAAGACACGAATATGAGAAGGATATTCCTTATGTATACGAGATACTTAAACAGGGAACTAAGAATGCTTATGAGGTAGCAGAACAGACATTAAGCGAAGTTAAGGCTGCTATGAAGATTAATTACTTTGATGATGTTCAGCTTATAAATGCACAGTCAGAAAAGTACAGCGGATAATAAAAAGGCACTGTGCCATATATGTATTCAGGATGAGAATGCATATAGCACAGTGCCTTTTGCTTTGATAAAGGCTTGGTCTGGACTTATGGCCAAGCCCTCATTAATTAATCTAACTTTTTAATAACCATATTGTTAGGACGTGATATTTTAAGTTCTTTGCCATTCATAACAATAAGTCCTTTGGTATAGTCTACAGTAAATATTGTTATTGAGTTGCCTTCATTATTCATGGATAAAAGGTGCTTGTCATCAGGAAAAAGGCATATGTACTTAGGATAATCACCACTTACAGGAAGTGAGTTAAGTGTAATTATCTTTCCTGTAGTCTTGTCCACAGAATATATTGTAGCAGTGTTATCACCGGCATTAGAGCAGATTAAGTTATTGCCTGAATTAGTAAGGCATATGTCTGAAGCTGCACTGTTAGACTTATGGTCGCGTCTTACAGTGAATATATTCTGAATCATCTCAAATCTGTTCTTATCAGAAGAAGCATCATAAGAATATACGTTAATATAATTCTTTAATTCACATACAACATAAGCGAATCGTCCATCTTCTGAGAATATCATCTTTCTTGGAGCAGATTCAAGCTGTGAACGTATAATATCAAAAAGCTTGAGCTTTCCAGTTGTATGGTTGAATTCATAAAGCTTAATCTGGTCAATTCCAAGATCACATACACATAAAAGTTCTTCATCAGGTGTAAAGCAGGTATGACTTATATGGGGTCTGAAATTACGTTCAGCAACGCTTCCAAGACCCTTATGAAATACCTCATCAGCTATATCGCCTAAAGAACCATCAGCATTAATATGCATTACAGTAATCTTGCCATCGTGATAGCCGGAAATAACAAGAAAACGGTTATCCTTAGTTACAGAAATATGACAGCCTCTCATTCCGTTGATAGAAGCAACATTCATAAGTTCAAGAGAACCATCTTCAGTAATAGCAAATGAAGAAATACCCTGATCACATATTGCGTATAAATACTTCTTATTAGAAGATAATGTTATATATGAGGGATTATCAATTGTAACCTCACATCTTTCAGTTATTCGTCCCTTTTCAACGTCCATATCATATATATGAATACCTTTGCTGCTTTCGTGGGTATAAGTACCTGCATAAGCCACATATCTATCGTTCATAAGTAACCTCCAATCAAAATATAACGTATAGTCAAGATAAGTTAAATAACCGTGTACTCACTAAATTATATGTATATATTAGCATTTTTCTTTATGTTTATCAAGGCAGACATTGACAAGGATAATGTCACGCCCAATAGATTTGATACATCTGAAAGGTATGACATACACAAATTCACGTCCCCAAAAGCCGCAAAGCCGTCCAGGACCAGGAATTATTATAGAATTGATACAGCCATTTTTAGGGTCAAAGTCAATATCAATAACACAGCCTATAATACAGCAGTCCTCTTCGTTGATAACCTGCTTGTTTTTTAGTTCAAATATCTTCATACAACACCTCATTTTATATAATTATACTTAATATAAAATATGTATTTTTAAAGGGGAAAGTGCATATAACAGGTATAATAATGAAATATTAATGAACAAATGTGTTATGGGTTTGACACACAGATTGGCATAGGCTATCATATTAAATAATAAAATTGATAATTCGATGGAGGAAAATATATGTATTATTTCTATGATGCAACATATATACTCGTTATTATAGGTGCAATAATAAGTCTTATAGCATCTATGAATGTTAAATCGACATTTAACAGATATGATAAGTATAACAGCCGTTCAGGGCTTACAGGTGCTATGGCAGCACAGGAAATATTAAGAGCGGCAGGAATTACTAATGTAAGAATTGAGAGAGTAAGCGGTAATCTTACAGACCATTATTCACCAAAGGAAGGAGTTCTTAGATTATCAGATTCTGTATACAATTCAACATCAGTAGCAGCTATAGGCGTGGCCGCCCATGAGTGTGGACATGCTATGCAGTATGACGAAGAATATTTTCCAATTAAGATAAGAGCAGCTGTAATACCGATAGCTAATATTGGTTCAGCTCTTTCATGGCCAATAATTCTTTTAGGTTTATTCCTTGGAGCTACAGGACTTATGCAGCTTGGAGTAGTGCTTTTCTCACTTGTTGTAGTATTCCAGCTTCTTACTCTCCCGGTTGAATTTGATGCTTCCGCAAGAGCATTAAGAACCTTAAGAGAACGTAATATGCTTGAGTCAAGTGAACTTACTGGTGCAAGAAAGGTGCTTACAGCAGCAGCATTAACATATGTAGCGGCACTTCTTACATCTATTCTTCAGCTTTTAAGACTTGTTCTTCTTACAAGAAGAGATGATTAATATTAAATATGTATATAATTGCCAGTTCACAACAGTATAAAAGTACATTTATGTGGTAATGCTTGTAATATAAGCGAACTTAAATGTATGCCTTTCCACTAAAGATAAATGTTCGCAATGTCTTTAGGAGGAAAGGTTAATGGCTGGTGTAAAAGTTACGATATGTGGTGTTAATACGCAGGAGCTGCCTCTGCTAAGTGCGAAGGAGAAGAAAGAGCTTTTATTAAAGATAAAGGCTGGTGACCAGACAGCAAGAGAGAGATTTATTAAAGGTAATCTCCGTCTGGTATTAAGCATTGTTGGCAGATTTTCTAACAGTAATGAAAATGTGGATGATTTATTCCAGATTGGCTGTATAGGTCTTATAAAATCAATAGACAATTTTGATGTATCGCAGGGCGTGCAGTTCTCAACTTATGCAGTTCCTATGACATAATGTTAGTGCTAATGCCGTATTTATCACGTTTTACAATTATATAATTTTAGTGCTGTCGTTTATATGTCGTACATATGTCTATCATATGTCGCTTTAAGCGTCTTTTTTTATGCCAAAATATAATCAGAAAGAGAGGTAATGCGAATGTTTTCTGATGAAGTTAGAGAAAAAATCTTATGCAAAGAAGAATTACAAAAGCTTGACTTAGTGACATTATCTCTTGTTATCCACGCAATCGAAGAGGTTTTAGAGGAGGTAGACAATGAACAATCCTTATCAAACACCTATGATGAATAATCCTTATATGCAATCTCAAAATCCATATATGGATAGAATGAATTTTTTACAAAATTATCAGCAGAGCTTACAACAACAGCCTATGCCACAACAGGTAGCAGGCATTAACGGAAGAATAGTACAGGCGGTTGAAAATATTAATGCTAACGAGGTCCCTATGGATGGCTCAATGGCATTTTTTCCGAAGCAGGATTTATCGGAAATCTATGTTAAAGGCTGGAATGCTAATGGAACTATTAATACAATTGTGTATAAGCCTTATACAGAGCCTAATAATCAGACAATAAATTCTATGGCTAACGCAGAAAACGCTAAATTTACCCTGTCAGACGAAAGCACAGAGCTATTTCTGAATAAGTTCGAGGAATTATCAAAGAAAATAGGACAGTTGGAAGATAGATTTGATAAATCTTTAGGAGTGCAGAGAAAAACTTCAAAAACTCAAAGCAAGGGCGGTGATGAAGAATGAACCCAATTAACATTTTTCAGATGATGAGAGGCGGTCCTCAACAATTTATACAGCAGATAATGGGGAACAATCAACTTATGAGCAATCCGATGATGAAGAATACAATGCAAATGGCACAGCAAGGCAATATGCAAGGCATTGAACAGATGGCTAGAAATTTATGTAAGGAAAAAGGATTAAATGCAGATGATATATTTAATCAAATAAAAAGCAGATTTAATAATTAATAGCATATTAGATGTCTTTGCAAATTACCTGGGTGACATCTTTATGAATAAATTAATGGAGGTAACTAATATGTTTAATTCAAATTGTGCCAGCGTACCATTAGTCGCTAATATTGACGGCAACGGCAATAACGGCGGATGGGCTGATGGTGGATGGCTTTGGATAATCGTTGTATTTGCTTTACTCTTTGGATGGGGTAATGGTGGATTTGGCGGTTTTGGTGGCAACAATGGCGGTGGCTATGTTGCGACAGCGGCTACACAGGCTGATATTCAGAGAGGATTTGATAATTCAGCAGTTATCAGCAAGTTAGATGGCATTTCCAACGGACTTTGTGATGGCTTTTATGCTATGAATAACAGTATGCTCACAGGCTTTAATGGCATAAATACAAACATTATGCAGACAGGCTACGGCATCCAGCAGGCTATTAACGCTGATACAGTCGCTAATATGCAGAATACAAACGCTTTACAGTCACAGCTTGCTAACTGTTGCTGTGAGACAAGAGAAGCCATTCAGGGCGTAAACTACAATATGGCAACCAACACCTGCGCTTTGCAGAACACAATGAACAATAATACAAGAGATATTATTGACAGCCAGCAGGCAGGAACGAGAGCTATCCTTGATTTCCTGACTAATGACAAGATAGCTACATTACAGGCAGAGAACAATGATTTACGCAGAGCCGCTTCACAGGATAGACAGAATGCACTTCTGACTACAACAATGGCAGCGCAGACAAATCAGATAATCGACGCTGTAAGACCTACACCAGTACCATCATTCCCAGCAAGCAACCTTTACGGATATGCTTACGGATGCGGATGTAATGCAGGTTGCGGATGCTAAACAACTAAATAATCAAGTATCTTAATCGAAAGATTATGTCTGCTATGCAGTATTACTTATAATCAAAGGGCAGACTTGTATGGTTTGCCCTTATTTTTTAGAAAGAGAGGTAAAGACAATGGAAATTACAGGAATTGCATTACAAACAGTTGCCGCTGGCGAAGACGTTGCATTTACAGAAACAGCAGTTTGCGGTAGTAAGTGTATCGTACACAGACAAGGTAGTGGAATTATAAAGTTAAGAGGTATTACAAATCAATGCAAGGCACGATTTTTAGTATCGTATAGTGGCAATATTCAGATACCTACAGGTGGCACAGTAGAAGCTATTTCACTTGCTATCGCAGTGGATGGAGAACCTTTACAGTCTACAAGAATGATTGTTACACCAGCCGCTGTTGAAAACTTATTTAACGTATCAGCACAGGCATATGTTGATGTACCTTGCGGATGTTGCAGTACAGTAGCGGTGCAGAATACATCTACACAGGCTATACAGGTTCAGAACAGCAACTTAATTGCTGTCCGTGAAGCGTAAGGGGGTGTGAGTATGCACATTGAAAGAATCCACAAAATGATTGAATGTCTTACAGAGAAAGCCTTAGGCGAGCTTGATAAGGGTGTTGAGAATGTCAATACAGAGGAAATGGGCGAAGCGGTCGATATGATTAAGGACTTATGCGAAGCAGAGTACAAGGCTGTTATTGTTAAGTCTATGAAGAAAGCCGACGAAGAGGAAGAGGAGTACGACAAAGAGCTTCTTAGAACCCTTAAAGCTGAATATGGTGAAGAGGGTGGCAGAAGATACTATGATGAATACAGATACAAGACTACCGGCAGATACGCCCCTAAAGGCAAAGGTACTTATGTAGGCAGAAGAGGATATGAAGAACCACCTTATATGCATATGTACCCAGAAAGGGATATGGATAGAGAATACGGAAGAATGTACTATACAGAGCCTACAGCCACACATACATCTGAAAGTGGCTATGACAGAGCAAAGAGAATGTACACAGAAACTAAAGAAATGCACAAAGCTAATACACCAGAAGACAAGGAGCATAAGATGAAGTCTCTTGACAGCTACACTAAGGAACTTGCAAGCGACATTACAGATATGGTTGCTGATATGTCAGCAGAAGAGAAAAATTTACTTAGAACAAAGTTAAGCACTCTTGTATCTAAGATTTGATTTTAAAGGCTATGAGTAGCAATATTCATAGCCTGTTTTATTCAGAAAGGAGGCATACAGATGTTTTTTATAATCAATGGTACAATCTGGCACATACAATATAAAAATTCAAATTCAAGTGAATTAAGGCGGTCAGACAACACAATTAGCTTAGGTGTAACTGACAGAAACACGCATACAATATACCTGTCAGACAAATTGCAGGGATTTATGCAACGCAAAGTGCTTATACACGAAGTATGCCACGCAATCTGTATGTCTTATGATGTGTATTTACCGATTGAGCAGGAAGAAATATTGTGCGATTTTGTAGCAACTTACGGAGATGAAATATTTGATATTGTTGATATGGTTCTTGGAGCAGTTAGGAGAGTGGGATAATGAGTATTGATGAGTTATTGGAAATAATTCAAAGGACTAATCCGACTATGACTAAAGAATTGTTGATATATGAGCTTAGTCAATGCCGGTATTCAAGTAAAGCATTGATTTATACAGAAAAATGTTGTATTGACAGTAATGCTTAAAAATGCTATTATTTAATAGATGTAAACAATAGATAACTATTATATCATTTTACCTTAATAGAACCATAGTGGAAAGTTGCATTGATACATTTTTGTATAGGTGCAACTTATTTTATTTTGGAGGTTTTGCTATGAGAGTTATTAGGCTAAAAATGTATCAAGAAATGGCTAGGTTTAATAATCCATCAGCGCCAAGAGGTGCAGATTGCTACCCTTTGCCACCATTTAGCACAGTTAATGGGTTTATTCATTCAATGTGTCAATGGAAAAAGTATCATAAATTAGATTATTTTGTTACTGGCAAGGGCGTTTACAATACCAAAATGCAGAAAGAATGGCACGGTGGTAAGCGTTTTAACAAAGTTAGCGATGAAATGCTTAATCGTTGGGATATTATAACAGATCATGCAGACGGAAGCCACGCCGGCTGGGTTAGTACAGTTAAATATCATCTAATGCTAGTTGATTTATATACAACTATATACATCAAAGCTGATGATAGTGACATAGATGATATATACCATGCGTTACTAAACCCACCGGTATATCCATCATTAGGTGAGTATGGCGATTTATGCAAGATTGAAGCAGTAGATATTGTAGAACTTAAGGAGCTTGACAAACCCATATCAGCTCCATTAGATACACAATCTTATATTCCTGTTAATAAAGGCAATTTCGCAGGAACTATATATAGAATTAATAATAAATATGAAATTATCAAAGGTTTTAGGCGATTCCAGAAAGTTTCTTGTTACTTAGTGGATAAAGGGCAGGAAGTTGTTAGTAATCTTTTTGATGACGATAAACCAATTATTTTTATAGATTAATTTAAACCCCACGGAATATAATGCAACTTTTTTGCTACCTCCGTGGGTCTTTCTTTTATATTCGCAATTTCGATTTTGGCAATTTTCAAAATTTGGTTCGGATTTCGTTCAAATTATACTTTAAAAATTGAAAAAATTTTCCCACAAAAATATAATGCAAAAATTTTGATACCCCCGTCATATGCAATTTTGAAATCCAAAAATCGATTGCACAGAATTTCAATTTTTGCTCCTGATTTTGTTCAGATTTGCCCTGAAAAATTGATGAAAAACTTTAATAGATTAAAGTGCATTATATAAACTTGGCCGGCTGTGGTTCGCGTTTATTTTGGCGTTGTGACTTTGTGATTTGCCCTGTACGGCGGCTTTATTGTGTCAGTGTAGACTTATTAAGCTCGCAAAGCAAATAGTCTTAAAACACCTTTGGCAGCGTTGCATAAAATGGGCATAATATGCCCTTGCAAGCTGTGGAAGCTGTCGCCAGATCTGGAAGATATACCAGAACGCACGCCGCCCCAATTGGGTACACTTGTACACCTAAAAGGCGCAAAAGCCTTATACATAAGCATAACATTATTGTATTAATTTTTCAAGGTACGCAAAAAAAGCATATTAATATATGCTAATGCATCCGTAGGAATTAAACCCATACAAGCCACCAGATAACGCTAAAAGGGCGCAGGATGTACGCCCTTATTCAATATATTTTTTGTAATGTTCTGGAAAGTTGAAAATCCTTTCTCTTCCTATGTTCTTTGGTTTAGATGAAAATCTTTCTAATCTTGTTGAGCTGCTATTGACATCTAAATCTAAATCATTGTAACACTGTTCGCATTCTAAACGCACTATCCAATTAAATGAGCCGCTATCATATTGATATAACATAGCTTTAGCCTTTGGATAGGCTTTTAGATAATTTTCGACAGATTGAAATTGTAAAGCAGTTTCTTCAAGTTTTGAATATCCGTCAATTTTTAGCCAGTGTACATATTTCACAGTACCACCTCCATATTTTCAAAATTTCCCAGTTATCCGGGTAAAAGCAAGCCGGGGAATCGAACCCCGGAAAAGCCAGCCTTGCTAATTTGCATAATAAAAATCAAAAACTTCTTTTCTTTCGGCTTGCCGCATTGCAAGAACACGCTCAAAAGCTCTCTTTACTAAAGGGAGAACATTTGCGCCCGATTTAATTGATTTCGCAATAGCGAGCATCTCTTCCGGTGTCTTGTCGTAGATATAGCTAATAGCATTGTCAAAAGTCTCCTCCGAAATTTTTAATTCTTTCAAATCCTGTTGATATGTTCTAAATTCCATAAAATCAACCATCCTTTCATTGCGTACCCTGTCTCATCAGTGCAGGCGGGGCAGTTCCTGCAGACGGCGGAGAGTTCCACCGTTTCGACTAATTTTCGCAATGTGTTAAAACAGATATAAAAAATGTTTCAACCTCAAGCATTTTCGGATTATCAAAATCAACCTCTTTTCTCCAACGTTCCAACTCTGCTTTTATTTCCTTTTTTGTTCCGTATTGATTGCAAGGCATAGATAGATTTTTAACTTCTTTTTCTAAGCCAAAACAATAATCTCCATAATAATCATCGTGAGCTAATACAAAGCCGTTTTTATTCGCTAATATATTCATTTTTAACACCTTTCATTTTATATTTTTGCTTGTCTCATCAGTGGCAAGGTTGCAACCCTACACCAGACCGCTGGGCGGCGGTTTTGACTAATTAAAACTATTTAATTCAATACATTTTGCATTGCAATCCTCAATGCTACCTGCAAAAACGATTTTACACGTTTCAGTTTCGACAACGCAAAAACCAAAATAATCATTGTAAGTTATATAATATCTCATACTTTAATACCTCCTATTTGATTGATGGCGGTTGCTTGTCTTGGTAGGATGTCAACCGCCTTATTTATTTTGTAGCTTAATAATAACATCTTATATGGTGTATGTCAACACCTTTTAAAATGTTTTTTGATTTTGTTTTTAAGTGTTGCAAAAAAGGGATATTTTATATATAATAGAAAAAACAAAACAGAAAGGAGCTTGCGAAATGCTTACATATAAAATAGATGTATTAAAAGAGCTGGCACAGCGTGGCTACACCGCAAACAGAATGAGGAGAGAGAAGATATTGAGTGAGAGCACGATGCAGAATTTAAGGAATAAAAGCGATATTAATACAAAAACATTAAATACATTATGTATTATTTTAAGATGTCAGCCGAGCGATATAATAGAGATAGTACCAACAGACGACGAAAAGATAAAATATTTTTAAATAACACTAAAATTAGTGTTGACAATGTAACGCTATAGGTATATAATCAAGGTACATTAAAAGAAGGGGCAGCCGAAAGGCTGAAAGGTGAAAAGGATGAAAATCGCAAACATTGACAAGCTTGAGAAAATGAGCTACGAAGATGGAAAAGCATTTTTATTAAGTGCTGGATATGTAGCACAGGGGAGCGACGAAAGCCCTTGTTACAGTACAGAAGCCGAAAAGATAATAGATGAGCATTTTTATCTTTTTGATGAAGATGATCAACAGGTTGATTTGATTAATTATACAATTTTGTGTAATCTAAATGGAGAACCTAACGACGAACAAGAGATTGAAATTGTAAGAGCATATTGGGAAAGAATAGAAGAATAAGAAAGGTTAAGGTGAGTATATGAAAGCGTACAGAATTATTGACAGTAGAGAAAGAAACAGTAAGGAAGAGTTAAAGCTTTATACAATCGGACAGATTAAGGAATTTTTTAGACCTGATAAGGAACTTGCAGAAGAGGACCCAGAGCAGGCATCCAAGTTTGAAAAAATTGCAGATATTAGCGACTTAGAAGATTATTTAACAGAGCAAGCCGCAGGAATGGCACAGCCTTATAAGTTTGAAGAAATAGAAGTTGAAAGCCCAGAAGAGCTAGAACGAAGGAACGATATCTTAAATGATATTGATTCCCACGGGTTTATTAACAAGTGATTTAAAAATTGGAGGATAAAGGATTATGAGATATTTAACAGTTAGAAGAAATAAGAACGGAGAGCCAAATAAAACAGATTTAAAGAGCTTAGCAAAGTTCTTCACAAATGAAAATGCTGCAAAATATGTAGACTATGACAGTTATTTATTCGCAGTGGAAGAAACAAAGAACGCCGGCAAGGAATTTGTTGGATATACATTTAAAATAGCAACAAAGGCAGAGAAGTCCGGCGGCTGTGATTATTATTTTGGAGAAGTTCTTGATACTGGGGATAAAGTTGTTATATCTACGGAGAACGGATACGAAAATTTGGCACAGGCTTACAATAAAGCCTTAGAGATAATCAAGAAAGAATTTTAAATTGAATAGATAAAATTAAGGGGAGTGTTAAGCTCCCCTTTTTGTACGCCCTGCGTTGCGGTTTAAAAAATACAAAAAAGCATATTTCAATACATCCAATGTTGTTGTTTAAAAATACAGAATAGCGTATTTCAATACATTTTTGTTACTGTTTATGCTTAACATAATAAACAGATTTTTACATTATGTCAAGC
>OOAJ01000101.1_pt1 | contig 71997 bp, 59 predicted proteins | sample 1671241 | NCBI WGS metagenome assembly OOAJ01 (sample SAMN06348136, study PRJEB24527) | human gut metagenome | biome: human gut; feature: ankylosing spondylitis patient; material: feces | host: Homo sapiens | place: China | collected 2015-10
TCGGACAGAAGCGATTATCGAGAGAAGGCGGAGTAGAAATCGTTGTCAAAGAGCTCTGCACCCGAATGGCACAGAATGGCTGTGACGTGACCTGTTACAATAGAGCAGGCCATCATGTGAGTGGTGCAGAGTACGATGATGCCACAATTGAATATAAAGGTATTCATCAGAAAACGGTTCCCACAATCAATCGAAGAGGGGCTAGAGATATAATAGGGTCAACCAAGAAAAACCACGATAACTAAAGGGTTTTGACGGCTCGACTCGTTCAACAAAAGTATTTATTTGCTGACAGGCTGCGGAGAAGCTGAAATCCAGAGGTTATAAGTGGGAGGCTTTGGTGCAGCTCAGTTTTGACCCACAAAATGAGCAGCAACTAAAAAATTAAGGAGAACGAATCGAGCCTACGGTGGATTGCCATTGAGTGATCCGCCGTGGGCTTGTTTGCTGTTTTATTAAATGAAAAATTAGTGAGGGAGAACAGAACTATGAAAAATTATAAAATCGCTGTGGCCGGCACGGGATACGTCGGACTTTCGCTGGGAGTGCTTCTGAGCCAGCATCATCAGGTAGTTGCAGTCGATATTGTGCAGGCTAAGGTCGATATGATCAACAACAAGAAATCTCCGATTCAAGATGATTATATTGAAAAATACTTGGCAGAAAAGGAATTGAATTTGACCGCAACGCTGGATGCAAAAGCTGCATATAGCGATGCGGATTTTGTTGTGATTGCGGCTCCTACTAACTATGACAGCAAGACCCAGCACTTTGATACGTCTGCAGTTGAAGCTGTAATCAAGTTGGTCATGGAATACAACCCTAATGCCATTATGGTTATCAAGTCCACGATTCCTGTGGGCTATACGGCAAGTGTAAGAGAAAAGTTCAACAGCAAGAATATTATTTTTAGCCCGGAATTCCTGCGTGAATCTAAAGCTCTTTACGATAACCTGTATCCTTCTCGTATCATTGTGGGTACTGACCCGAACGATGAACGTCTGGTGAAAGCCGCACATGAGTTTGCTGGTCTGCTTCAGGAAGGTGCAATCAAGGAGAACATTGACACACTGTTCATGGGCTTCACTGAGGCCGAGGCGGTCAAGCTGTTCGCTAACACCTATTTGGCTTTGCGAGTGGCTTATTTCAATGAACTGGATACCTACGCAGAAAGCAAGGGGCTGAACACCCAGCAGATCATCGATGGCGTTTGCCTTGATCCTCGTATCGGCAGCCACTACAATAATCCGTCCTTTGGCTATGGCGGATATTGCCTCCCTAAGGATACTAAACAGCTGCTGGCAAATTATGCCGATGTACCGGAGAATCTGATTGAAGCTATTGTGGAGAGCAACCGTACTCGTAAGGATTTCATTGCAGATCGTGTTCTGAAACTGGCTGGCTACTACGGCTATGACGAGGACAACGAATATGATGAGAAGCAGGAGAAGTCTGTGACCATCGGTGTTTATCGCCTGACCATGAAGAGCAACAGCGATAACTTCCGCCAGAGTTCTATTCAGGGGGTTATGAAGCGCATCAAGGCCAAGGGTGCAACGGTAATCATTTGCGAGCCGACTTTGAAAGACGGTGAGACGTTCTTCGGTTCTGTCGTTGTCAATGATTTGGCGAAGTTCAAGGAAATGAGCCACGCCATCATCGCAAACCGCTATGACAAGTGTCTGGATGATGTGAAAGAAAAAGTTTATACCAGAGATATTTTCCAGAGAGATTGATAGAGATTATATAGGATTAAGATAGGGAAAGTTATATATATGTACGATTATTTAGTAGTAGGTTCCGGCCTTTATGGGGCAATTTTTGCACATGAAGCCAAGGCTCATGGAAAATCTGTTTTAGTAGTGGATAAGCGTCCGAACATTGCAGGTAATATTTATACGGAGAATGTTGAGGGCATCAACGTTCACAAGTACGGCGCTCACATTTTCCATACCAACAATAAAAAGGTATGGAGTTATATCACACAATTTGCAGAATTCAACCGCTTTACCAACAGCCCCGTGGCTAATTACAAGGGCGAATTGTATTCGTTACCGTTCAACATGTATACCTTTAACAAGATGTGGGGTGTTGTGACACCGGAAGAGGCTGTCGCCAAGATTGAGGAGCAGCGCAAGGAGATTACTGGCGAGCCGCAGAATCTTGAAGAGCAGGCCATTTCTCTTGTTGGTCGTGATATCTATGAGAAACTTATCAAAGGCTACACTGAAAAGCAGTGGGGGCGCGATTGTAAAGAGTTGCCGTCTTTTATTATTAAGCGCCTTCCAGTTCGTCTGACTTTTGATAACAACTATTTCAATGCCCTTTATCAGGGGATTCCTGTTGGTGGTTATACCAAGATGATTGCAAATCTGCTGGATGGTGTTGAGGTTCGTTTGAACACAGACTATCTGGAAAACAAGGCCGAGTTGGATGCATTGGCTGATAAGATTGTGTACACTGGACCGATTGATGCTTATTTTGATTATAAGTTGGGTACGTTGGAATATCGTTCGGTTCGCTTTGAAACGGAAACATTGAACAAGCCTAATTTCCAGGGCAACGCAGCAGTGAACTATACCGACCGCGAAACTCCGTGGACTCGAATTATTGAACACAAATGGTTTGAATTTGGCAAGGATGAAAATGGAAACGATCTGCCAAAAACAATCATCAGCCGTGAGTATAGTAGCGAGTGGAAACCGGGAGATGAGCCGTATTATCCGGTTAATGATGCTAAGAATGGCTTGCTTTATTCTGAATATAAGAAGCTGGCAGACGCAGAAGAAAAAGTAATCTTCGGCGGTCGTCTTGGTGAGTATAAGTACTATGATATGGATCAGGTAATTGCAGCTGTATTGGATAAATGTGAGAAGGAACTGGGAGAGTAAAAATGACAAAGAAAAAGATTTTAATGGTCTGTGAAGCTTTTGGAGGTGGCGTATTCACTTACGTATCTCAGCTCTGCAACGATATGGTGGATGATTTTGATGTCTATCTTGCATATTCTCTCAGACCTCAGACCCCTAAGAATTACAAAGATTTTCTGGATCAGAGAGTGCATTTGATTGAAATGCAAAATGTCGGTGTTAAGGGACTAACCAACTTAAAGAGTGACATTGCAGCAATTAAGGAATTGCGTCAGATTGAAAAAGATGTTCAGCCGAATGTGATTCACTTACATTCTTCGGTTGCAGGTGGTTTAGGTAGACTTGCATATAAAGGAAAAAATAACACTGTTGTGTATACACCCCATGGATATGCACATATTCTTATGGGACCGGGGAAGAAGAGCAAAGTCTACAAGTTCGCTGAAAAGGTTCTCGGAAATCGAGCACTTACACTTACCTGTTGCGAAAGTGAAGATGAAGAAGCAAAGAAATTCTCCAAGAGAACAGCCTATGTTGAAACGGGTGTGAATCTCGCAGACCTTTCTGCATCCCTTGATGGTATTAAGCCTGTAAAAAATGATAAGTTCACGGTCTTTACGCTTGGCCGTGCCTGCGTTCAGAAACAGCCGCAGCTTTTTAATAGAATTGCTGAGCTGGTACCAGATGCAAGATTTATCTGGATTGGTAACGGAGAACTTGAAAATGAGTTAACTGCTCCCAATATTGAAGTGACAGGATGGAAACCTCGTAAGGAAGCTTTGGCAATGGCCAAAGGTGCAGATGCATTTATTTTGTGCAGTCTTGGTGAAGCCATTGCGATGAGCCTTATTGAGAATATGTACATTAAAAAGCTGATTCTCGTTAGCAATACAATGGGAAATAAGAGTGTTATCAATGATGGCATTAATGGGTATGTATGTGATAAGGCGGAGGAGTATGCTGAACATATAAAAGCGGCTATGAAAGATTTTCCAAAAGAACTTCCAGAAAGAGCCTATCAGGATGTCCTTGAGATTTATAACACCGAAGCTATGAAGAAAAAATATATCGCATTCTATAATAATGTTATTGCGGGAAAGTATAGAAGGTAAGAAAATGACTCCATTTTTGAGTATTATAATACCTATTTACAAAATCAAAGAAGAGTATCTACGAGCATGCTTTGACAGTTTGTTAAAGCAAGATAATGATGATTTTCAGATTATTGCCGTTGACGATGGTTCCCCAGATTGTAGCGGTGAAATATGTGATGAATATGCTAAGAAAGATAACAGAATTATTGTAATTCACCAAAAAAATGCAGGAGTATCTGTTGCAAGAAATAATGGTATTAAAGAGGCAAAAACTGAATGGATAACATTTGTTGATCCAGATGATTGGGTTGAACCCACGCACGTTTCAACGCTGTATAATGCGCAGAAACAGAATAGAGATATGGATATATTTCTATTTGACTATATTCAGGAATTTGATGGGAAAACAAATGTTAAGTATTTGAAAAGTGATAGCGGAATTCTTGATGAAGAATGGGTTCATAATTTAAGAATTGCGCCATTTAACTTCCTTGTTGTTAATGGAAAACCATATGAGTATGAGACGAATGTTATCTGGAACAAAATGTATCGTACATCCTTATTGAAAGATAATAATATGTGGTTTGATCCGAAGGCAAGAAAAGGGCAAGATGTGATCTTTAATGCGGAATGCCTGCAATTGACGGATAAGTACTTCTATATCCATAAAGCATTGTATCATTATCGATATTTGCAAGAATCAGTGACCAACAGGTTTAACGAAAAAGCGCAATATTATAACGAAGTCGCTTTTGAAAACTATGAACGAATCATAGAGAAATATGGCTTGTCTTCTGAGTATAAAGAAGCTTTCTACGCAAGAGTTGTCACAAGATTATATTCATGTATGCGTTTATATTATTTTCACCCAGAGAATACAAAAAGCAAGCAAGAAATTAATATGGAAATTGATAATACTTTGTCCAGATATCCATATAATGAGTCACTTAAAAGGGTTGATTATTCAAATTTGACGGGTACACAGCGAGTTTTTGTGTTTTTCCTAAAAAGACGGCTATATTTGATTTTACGTTTATTGGTTAATGGACGTCAAAAGATAAAAAACCTGAATGGAGCTAGACTGAAATAAAAGAAGGTGGAAATCATATGGAAAAAATAAATAAAAAGGTTTTAATTCAGATACGAGATTTGCGTTTAGGCAATGGTGTTGCTACATGTATTATGAACTACTATAAGCATACTGTATTGCAGGGATTCCATATTGATTTCTTACTAAATCGAATCATTGATTCCCCTTTTATGGAATTAGTAAAGCAAAATGATGGAGAGATTTTTGTTCTGCCTGTAGATACCTCTAAACCATGTTTGAAAAATCTCAAATACATTAATAAGATTCTCGATAATGGATATGATATTGTTCATGTGAATATAAGTGGGCTAAATGCACTTGCTTGTTTGTTTACAGCATATTGCAAACGAATACATACGAGGATTTACCATGCTCACAATCCGAAGGAAAATTCTTCTTTAAAGGCTTTTTTGAGATCGTTGATTTATGAGACACCTTCTGTGTGGCTTGCTAATACTTATGCGGCATGTTCACAAAGTGCAGGTGAGTCATTGTTTGGAAAGAAAAATTTCTACATTCTAAGAAATGCGATGGATACAAGCAAATATGTATATGATTCACAGGCGAGATTGAATTTGCGTGATCAACTACAAATTGCAAATAAATTTGTGGTTGGCACCGTGTGCAGAATCGCAGAGCAAAAAAATCCGTTTTTTACAGTGGATGTGTTTGAAAAAGTAATACAAAAAAATAGAGATGCAGTTCTTTTGTGGGTTGGAGATGGGCCTTTAAAAGACAAATTAAAGAAATATATTGTTGAAAAAAATCTTGAAAATAATGTGATGTTACTAGGAGCTAGAAATGATGTAGAGAAACTATATTCTGCTATGGATGCGTTCTTGTTGCCATCAAAGTTTGAAGGCTTGGGAATTGTATTTATAGAGGCACAAATTTCTGGTGTCGAGTGCTATGCTTCTCAAAATGTACCGACAGATGTTGAAATAAGTCCAAAGATGCATAGAATTAGTTTATTTGACTCAAAAGATAACTGGGCGAATTTGATATTATCATCAAAAAGTGATATGCGAAACGAAGCAAGAAAATATGCTGAATTGGCCGGATTTGAAATATCTAGAGTACAGGATGATCTTGCTAATTTGTATAGAAAGTGAAGGGTAAATAATTAAATGGCAATCTATATCATCCTCTATGCTTTAGCCTTTTCAGGCTATTTATTTGGAGCTAATAGAAACAAGAAGAATAGAAAAATTTATCTGTTTATTGTTTTTTCTTTGATTTTATTGGTGGCAAGTTTAAGAGATATAACGGTAGGAACGGATCTGAAATATTATTATTCAAAATACTATCCAAAGTTTGCGAATGCTTCGTGGAATTCGTTACAATCTGTGACAATCAGCGGCGATTGGGAGTGGGGGTTTTGTGCTTTTTGTAAACTCTTGTGTTATGTATCAACAGATGTGCGTTTGTTTATTGTGGTAAGCAGTATAGTATCTATAGTGCCTTACGGATTATTTATAGAGAAGAATTCCAAGGATGTTGTTTTTTCTACTGTTTTATACTTGGGCTGCCATATGTTTTCAATGAACCTTTGCGTTATTCGACAAGCTATGGCAGTGGGAATTATCCTTTGCGGAATTGATTTGTTAAAACAAAAGAAAACACTTAAATATTGTATGGTTGTGATTTTGGCAACTTTATTTCATTCGTCGGCAGTTATTTGCTTTGCATTAATCCTTTGCAACTATGTAAGTTTAAAAAAGAATACGATGTATTTACTTGCAGGTGCGATAATTGGATTACCGTTGATATATCGAGTGATATTTGAACGAATTTTGAAAATTTCTTATTTCAGTAGCGTATATGGTTTGTACAATAACAATGCTCATGCAAATGGATATGTTACAATCCACACACTTGGGATGTTTGCTGTTATGCTACTGATATTTGTAGTGGGATTTTTAGGATATAATGATAGAAGTGGAAGAGAGTTGCCACAACAATCTATTGTAACGAGAAGAAGTATTGGAATAAAAATCGGTCGTTTAGTTTTAAGAATGAGAAAAAATGTGTCTGAAGAAATGACATATAGTTTTCTAATGTATGCGGCATATTTGGCCACACTATTTAGAATGTCAGCGTTTATAGTAAATGTAACTGCTCGACTGTCATTATATTTTATGCCATTTGCTATGATTTTATATCCTGAGGCGCTTATAAGAATAGATAATGATAATGATAAAAAAATTATTAATTTTTTTGTTGGGTGGAATTACAGCTTTTGCGCTATTTATATTTGCTTTTAGAGCAGAATCATTATGGGGAATTGTTCCATATTCTTTGTATAAATAATAGAATATAATAGATAGCTGTTTTAGTACCAGATACGAAGAAACGCTCGTCAGCATGGTTTGATTATTTGTGTGTAATAAATTTAAATCTATTAAACTTCAGGGGGATACACTATTACTCAATAGAGAGGTATACAGCTATGAATAAGATTGCAATTTTGACATTGTACAATAACAATAATAATTATGGTGGTATGGCGCAAGCCTATGCATTGTGTAAATATTTGAATGATAATGGATTCGATGCTGAAATTTTAAATTATAAGAAGCAAAAGGGGCTTTCTGGTTCATTCAAGGATAGACTTGATGCTCAAGTGAACTCAACAGGAATTAAAGCGATAATTCAAAAAGGCAATTATATCGCTTCTTGGTTATTTCATAAAAGGGCTGTGGCCTTAAATAGAAAAAAAATCAAGGAGTATTTTAATGAACTTGAAATAAGAAAACTGAAATTTCAAGAATTTCGAGATAGTATACCACATTCAAAGGAATATACTGCAGAGACAATTGTAGATTCTTTGGAAAAATATGATGTTTTTATTAGTGGAAGTGATCAGATTTGGAAGCCTGGAGTTATTCAAGACGCTTTTGTTTTAAAATTTGTGCCAGACAACAAGAAGAAGATTTCTTATGCGACAAGCATAGCGATTAGTGGGATTCAGAAGAGAGCTTGGTTTTCTAGATACTTACTGGAAAATTTGTCGGATTATAATGCAATTTCTGTTAGAGAATGTGAAACAGCGCAAGAATTACATCATATATTAAAGCGCAATGTGTCATGGGTGGTTGATCCGACACTTCTTCTTGATAAGAGTGAATGGAATCGTGTAGTAGCAGATAGGATTGTTAATGAAAAGTATTTGTTCGCATATTTTTTGGGAAAAAGTGAAAAACAAAGAAAATTTGTTACTGACTTTGCGAGAAATAATGACCTGAAGATTGTTAATATTCCATTTGCTGGTGGAGAATATGTTGAAGCAGATCAAAAATTTGGAGACTATAGATTATTTGATATTGGTATTCCAGAGTTTTTTAGTTTAATTAAGTATGCAGAAATTGTCTTCACAGATTCGTTTCATGCGGTGTGTTTCTCAAGAGTATTTGAAAAGAACTTTTATGTAATGGATAGAAAAGTACAATCAAATGGTGACAAAATGAATTCTAGGATAGAAAGCATATTGCAAATCATGGGATTACCTGACAGATTGATTTGTGAAGATACCTCTAATTGCTTGCAGGATGAGATTGATTATATACAGGTTGAAGAAAATTTATTGCCTTATATTGAAAATTCGAAGCAATTCTTGAGAGAATCTTTGCTTAACTAAAAGGAGAAAAAATATGGATATTTTGATGATTGGTGGAACTGGAACGATTAGCTATGATGCTACGTGTTATTTCCTCGAAAAGGGCCATAATGTTTATTTGCTCAATCGAGGAAATCGTAATGACCTAAGTCATGAACATCTTCATTATATTATTGGAAATGCCAATAATACGGAAAATATGAAGATTGCCTTAAATGGTATGCATTTTGATGTTGTACTTGATTTCATTATTTACACGAAAGCACAACTGGAAAAACGAGTTCCAATATATAATGAATTGTGCAAACAGTTTATATTCATTTCATCAGCTACAGTATACGCTCCGACAAGTAAAATTATTACCGAAAGTAGTCAGCTTGGCAATGATAAGTGGTATTATTCGAGAGAAAAATTGGAGTGCGAAAACTATCTTAGAGCAAATAAGGATAACTTTAAATTTGTTTATACGATAATTCGTCCTTATATTACTTATGATGCACGTAGGCTGCCGTTTCCTGTAATTACGAAAGGAAAGTATTATTCCCTGATTGACAGAATTCTAAAAGGAAAACCAGTTGTAATTTGTGGAGATGGAAACAATAAGTTGACTTTGACACATACAAAAGACTTTGCGGTTGCCCTAGAAGGGTTACTAATGAATGAGAAAGCTGCAAATGAAGAATTCCATATTACCGGCGATTGTGTTACTAACTGGAACGAGATTCTTAGCGTAATTAGTAAGAACTTAAATGTATCGCCAACGGTGGTTTATATTCCGGTAGATGAATTGGCAAAGTATTATCCAAGCGAGAGACAAGAACTATTGTATGATAAATCTGGAGATCATGTTTTTAGTAATCATAAGATTTGTAGTGCAGTACCGGATTTTAAAACTACCTTAACTGTAGAAGAAGGAATATCTCAAACTGTAAAGAATTTGATTAATACAGAAAACTTACATAAAATTGATGAAGAGTGGAATGCAATCATTGATGTTGTAATAGAAAAATATGAATCTAGCCATGGCAGTGTACAACATAAAGCAAGCTCTCAGAGCTGGAGAATGTACCATAGAAGTCAGGATAAAGCATGGGTGTTTTTACGAAAAGTGTTAAAAAAACTCAAAATAAAAATTTGAATGTTATGGATAGAAGCTAATAGGAAGGGGTGCATGGTATGGATGTATTAAAAAAAATTATAGACAAGTATAAAAAGATACCGCTGCCAGCAAAAGCTTCTTTGTGGTTTGTTTTCTGTAGCATTCTTCAAAAAGGTATTTCTTTTATTACTGTTCCTATATTTACAAGAATCATGTCCACGACCGAGTACGGCGTTTATAGCACATACCTCTCATGGTACCAAATGCTCTTGATTTTTACTTCACTGAACCTGTACTATGGCGTGTTTAACAATGCTATGGTGAAATTTCAGGATAGAAGAGATCAATACATTTCTTCAATGCAGGGCATTGTAATTGTACTTACTTTTGCTTTTTTCTGCGTATATCTTGCTTTTACGGAAGCTATAAATGATTTCTTGGGATTAAGTACACCATTGGTTCTATTATTATTTGTCGAATTATTGGTGACGCCTGCATTACAGTTTTGGACAGTACGTAATAGGTTTGAGTATAAATATAGAAGTATTGTTGCAGTAACATTAGCAAAATCGATACTGAATCCAATTTTAGGTATTGTGTTTGTTCTGTTTTCAAGTCAGAAGGATATTGCTAGAGTTGCATCAGTAGTTTTGATTGAGGTTTGCTTTTGCGGAGCTATTGCTATTTATCAGTTTTATCGTGGTAAAAAATTCTTTGATAAAGAATTCTGGAAATTTGCCATTTTGTTTAACATTCCGTTAATACCGCATTATCTTTCTGGTACAATTCTGAGCCAGAGTGATAGAATTATGATTGGTAAATTAGTAGATAATTCGGCGGTTGCTTTTTATAGCGTTGCATATAATATTGGTGTTGTAATCAATATTATAGTAACGTCTATTAATTCTTCATTGACTCCGTGGATGTACCAAAAAATTCAAGAAGCAAAAGCACATGAAATGAAAAAAATTATAAATCTACTGCTCATTTTGATGGCTGCGCTTGTTTTAATGGTTGAGTTTTTAGCACCAGAGGCAATGATGATTTTAGCTTCTAAAGAGTATGCTGGTGCAGTATACGTTATTCCGCCAGTAGCAGCGAGTACTTTTTTCTTTTTTATGTATAATGTGTTTGCAAATGTGGAGTTCTATTTCGAGGAGCGAAGATTTGTTTTGATTGGATCGGTAATGGCTGCCGTATTGAATTTATTGCTAAATTGGATTTTTATTCCTGTTTTTGGTTATTACGCTGCAGGGTATACAACTTTAATATGCTATATTATTTACGGGTTGTCGCATTTAGGCTTCAGTAGACTCGTAATTAAGAAACATCTGAATGATGAACAGGTTTTTGATGGTAAATTTATCATATTTATGTCTGCTATAGTGGTTGCTACTACAGTCGGTCTAAATTATCTGTATAGTTTTAATGCGTTGCGATATAGCATCTTATCTATTATTCTAGTTGTTATTTTTATAAAGAGACAAGCTGCTTTGAACATATTGAAAATGGCAATGTCTTTAAAACAACGGTAAACAGGAGGAATATATGGCAATAAATGTTATAGATAAAATAAAGTGTACCGGATGCTGTGCCTGTATGAATAGTTGTCCAACTGCAGCAATTAAAATGGAAGTGGACGAGGCGGGGTTTGGGTATCCCAAGGTGGACACGAACTTATGTATAAATTGTGGGGTTTGTGAAAGAGTTTGCCCAATAGATAAGGAACAACAGACCGTAGACTATAGTCCGGAAGTTTATGCTGCGTGGTCCATGAATCCAGAAGTGCGATTTAAAAGCACATCTGGTGGAATGTTTTCTGAATTGGCATATGCTGTTTTGCAACTAGGGGGAGTTGTTGCGGGAGCGGTGTATAGAAGTGATAATCTTGTTGAACATATTATAGTAACAGATGCAAAAGGAATTGATAGATTGCGTCAATCGAAGTATCTGCAGAGTGAAATTGGCGATGTTTATAAACAAATCAAGACATATTTAGGCGATGGAGTCTATGTGATGTTTGTTGGATCGCCTTGCCAGGTGGCAGGGTTAAAATCATTCTTGCGGAAAGATTATGAAAAGCTAATCACCGTTGATTTTATTTGCAGAGGTATGAATTCCCCCAAAGCATATAGATATTGGTTGAATGACCTTGAAGAAAGATATAACAGCAAAGTAACAAATGTTTGGTTCAAATATAAAAAACATGGTTGGAAAGAATCCCCTCGTTGCACAAAGGTTACCTTTGAGAATGGAAAAGAATGCATTCTTGATGCAGATAAAAACAGCTTTATGAGAGGATATTTGGATGGAAATCTTTATCTCCGTCCCAGCTGTAGCGATTGTCAATTTAAGGGAATAGCACGTAGATCAGACATTACGCTAGCAGATTTCTGGAGCATTCCAAAAAAATTGGACGATGACAAAGGAACATCAATGGTTTTGATTAACTCGGAAAAGGGTAGAAATCTTTTTGGCAAGATTAAAGATAAGATGTTTTATTATCAGAGATCTTTTGATGAGGTTAGCAAGGGTAATGTTTGTTTTCGTGAATCTGCAGTAATTAATCCGAAGGGAGAAGAGTTTTTAGGTCGCTTAGGAGAAAAAAAGTTTGACCATCTTGTACGAGAATATGCTCCGATTTCGCTTAAGAAAGGGATTCGCCGCGAGTTATCTCGCATTAAAAGATATCTTCTTAGAAAAATAGATTGGGGGCGTAGATGACATGGTTCATAAGTTGGAAAAATTAAAAAGCATTAGTGTTCTGAATTTTATTAAACTGAATTTTTTCTCCAAACAAGTACATCGTGAAAAAGGTGTATACATTATACCATACAAGAATGCAGTAATTGATTTATCAAGTGATGCGCGAATTATATTAAAAAATAATAATATACATATAGGATCACACAAATTAAGGGGATCGAAAGCTGAAACATATCTAAGAATGGAAGGAAAGTCTCAATGGAATGCTAGCAATGGAGCAACTTTGTGCTACAATTCGACGATTGAGATTAAGGATGGCGGTATTCTCACAAGTGGCTATTTTTTTATGAATAGTGGTAGCGTTGTGCTATGTAGTAGGGATATAGAAATTGGAAATGATGTCTGGATGGGGAGAGATAATACAATTTACGATAATGACCACCATCAACTGTTGGATGAACAAGGAAATGTTCGTAATTTAATAAAACCTGTAAAAATTGGGGATAAAGTATGGTTAACAAACCATGTATCTGTTTTGAAGGGTGTAAATATAGGAGAGGGTGCTGTGATTGCTCCATATTCAGTTATACGAGTAGATGTAAAATCAGGCGCGATGGTAGGAAATCCTTCTAACCAGACGGTTTTCAATGAAAATATTATTTGGTCCCCAGATTTGGTAAAGTAAAAAGAGAATAGTTTGAAGGTTTAGAAAAGGATGAAGAAATAAATGAAAACAACATTACTTATCATGGCGGCCGGAATCGGCAGCCGATTTGGAGCAGGAATAAAACAGTTGGAGCCGGTGGATGATGCTGGTCATATCATTATGGACTACTCGATACATGATGCGATTGGAGCTGGTTTCAATCATGTGGTATTTATCATCCGTAAGGATATTGAGAAGGAGTTCAAAGAGGTCATCGGTGATCGCATTGCCTCTATTTGTTCCGCTCACAATGTAACTGTGGACTATGCTTTCCAGGATATCAACGATATTCCGGGAGAACTTCCGGCAGGCCGTACAAAGCCGTGGGGAACCGGTCAGGCTGTGCTTGCAGCGAAGGACGTAATTAAAACTCCGTTCATCGTCATTAACGCAGACGATTACTATGGCAAGGAAGGCTTCAAGGCCGTCCATGAGTATCTGGTGAATGGTGGCAAGTCCTGCATGGCTGGCTTTGTGCTGAAGAACACGCTGTCTGATAACGGCGGTGTGACTCGTGGTATCTGCAAGATGGATGAGAATGGAAACTTGACTGAGGTTGTGGAAACCAAGAACATCGTAAAGACTGCAGATGGAGCAGAGGCAGACGGTGTGGTTGTTGATGTGAATTCTCTGGTATCCATGAATATGTGGGGCTTGACTCCTGATTTTTTGGATGTGCTGGAAAATGGTTTCAAGGAGTTTTTCGAGAAAGAAGTACCGAGCAATCCTCAGAAAGCCGAGTATCTGATCCCAATCTTCATCGGTGAGCTGCTGGAGCAGGGAAAGATGTCCGTAAAGGTCCTGAAGACCAATGACACTTGGTATGGCATGACCTATCATGAGGATGTCGCAGCCGTAAAAAACAGCTTCAAGAAAATGTTGGCGGATGGTGTGTACAAGGCTGATTTGTTTTCAGACTTGTGATATAATGGAGCTATCATAATAGGAAAGAGGTTTGTGTCCTATGCCCAGAACAAAAGGTAGCAAGAATAAGCCCAAAACTGTGACTGCTGATTTTGCAACGCAGATTGCGGAAAAGCAGTCCGCGAAGGAAGCACTCACAGCGGAAATCGCATCCATCACCGCCAACATTGACACTTTAAAGGCTGACTTGAAAGAGAAGAAGACTGCTCTGAAGAAGGCCGAAAAAGAAGTGGCAACGCTGGAAGCAAAGAAGGCAAAAGCAGATGCCAAAGCTGCAGAAGAAGCAAAAAAGACAGAAGCAGAGTCCGTTCTGAAAAAGCTGCTTGCCGAAGGCATGAGTGCCGATGAAATCCTCGCAAAACTGAAATAACACGAAAAACCCGTGATGGACAGGCATAACGCGCCGTTCATTACGGGTTTTAGGGTTATAAGAACATAAGTTCATCCGGCGGTAACATCAAACTTAAAATGTGCCGGAAGATTGAACTGCTTGATAAACGCATGGTGCTGGGCGCGATAGTGCCGTAGATCATATCCCAGATGATGCAGCTCAAGAAGTTTCACCAGCACCAGATTGAGGTGAATCCGTTTCGCTGCGGAAATCTGCGCCGCGTCCAACCCACGCTTCGTCATTTGATAGACTTCATCACTGTCTAGCATCAGGTGGGATGTAAAAGCGTTATGCTCGTAAAGAAGGATGTGTTTGTCCTTGATGGTCAGAAACTTGTTCAGGGTATGCAAGTCCATAAGCAGCTGATGCTCAAGATAATGTCCGAGGGCATAGCCACACACCATCTGCTTTGTCTGTTTGTCCAGCTGGCGATTGATAAGAATCAAAGGCTTATCAAAATAGAGCGAAAGTAAACCCAACATATCTTTAATGCGAGATGTTTCACTGATGTCCAGACTGCAACTGCGCGCGATCTGTTTGATGTTGCGAGTTCCGGCAGTTTGGACAAGTTCGTTGGCAGCTTGGTGAATAAACGCAGAATCCATAATGTGATCTCCTTCCGGGGATGGCATAGTGAATGGAACAGTGGTTTACAGGTTCATTATTCGTTCCTTTTCTCGTTTTTGTTCTCGGTACTTAAAATAGGCTTTGTGCATTTCATACATGATGCCGTCCATATCCTGTGGGGTCAAATCTCCGCTGGCAAATAGCTCAGTAAGCTCAAATGCGAGATGCTGGGCTTCTATTTTGCCCTTTTTTCCGTAGGCTTCGGCGGCACGTTCGATAAATAAAGACTGATCCGGCTGTAAATAGGTCAGAGGTACATGGAATATATCGGCCATCTTTTCGAGCATTTCAACACTGCGAGGGTAGCGACCATCCCGCTCCCATCCGATGATCGTTCGTTTGTTGATACCCAGACATTGTGCCAATTCGTCCTGTGTTAAAGAATGTTTCTTTCGTAGATCGCGAACTTTCTCTCCAAATTTCATGCTTGCAACCTTTCTATGGAGTAGTTATCGTGCTGTAACAATGTGCAATGGAATTTGTAAATATTCAATCAGTGAGATGCAATAAATTTTCACATTTTCCTCTTGACACGGCGACATGACTTGCTTATAATATATGCTATATTCTATCATCTTTTGGATTATTATACCGTAAAAATCGTAAATATGCAAGCCGAAAAAGGTGAAAAAAGAGCGGAAGTTCAAAAGGTGAAATTGAATAGAAGAAAAAAGAAATTTAAACCAACACAAAGGAGGCCGTGAGAAGATGAGCAACGGAGAACATGAAATCCGCACCCCAAAGGGGCTGCGGATTGGGAATCGCAGTGTCGTTGATGGAAAGAATATGCTTCAGATCAAGCGTGGTGGCTGTGAAGATTATATTTCTGCTGAATCTCTGGTGGAGTGTATTCACGGCCTTCCCGTGAAGAGTATCGAATTTTTCACAGCAGAGAACCAACGGAAAGAAGCCTGAAGCAGAGTGCTTCATCGGACACTGAAAGCGCAGAGGTGGAATCTTAGGCGGCACTTAGTTAGCCGACCAGCTCCATCAGACGTTCTTTTGGGTCTACAATATAATATCTGTTTGTTTAGAGCGATACCGTAGCAATATGTGATATAGGCCGGAACAGAATGAGCGAATGCAGCGCAGCAGTGCGCCTGCGAGTAACTCATCCTGTTCCGGCTTTTTTAATTTTTTTTCAAAAATACCTTGCGAAATGCCCTTCCAGCAATTCTATATATGAGAGACTAAACATCACACCTTAAAAGAGAATCATGAAATAGCGATGCAGCAGGAGAAGTCTTAGACTTCCCGTTCAAAAAAAAAACGGGTAAGTCTGGGACAACTTTTGCTGCATTTTTTGTTTCAGACCACCCGCAGCCAAAAGGCAGAAAGGTGGACATTATGATGACATTCAAGGAACTGAAAAAGCTTGTTAAACTTCCTTTGTACAAGGAACAGCGTGTTCCCACCGTGAAGGCTCTTGAGGAATCTGGCGTGTCGGTGGTAGCTGAGAAGATTCTGGAAAATCATGGAAGCATCAGTGTCTACCAAAATGGTTATGTGATTTACAGGGCGCATAAAAGAGTGACCGTTTTCTCGCTTCGTAACTGCGTACATTATAAATATGATGCATTGGAAGGTGCGGGGCATCACATTGAGGAAGAGGAATTTGATGAATACGAGTGGCACATCCGGCTGGTTCTGGAAGGAGAGGATCGTATTTTCATGAATTACGAAATCATTCAGGGAAAATGGATGCCATCTCGTGAGAATCGGGAGTATAGGGAAGAAATCCTGGAGGGAGTCGATGAAGCAGTGAGTACATTGGAAAGAATGATAAGTGAAGAAAGAGTGGAAGAGCTGCTCTCTACTTTGACTGATTTGCAGAGAAAGGTCGTCCACACTCATCTGTTTCATGGTCTGTCTTTCACAGAGGCAGCGAAACACCTTGGCATGACCCGCCAGAATCTTACCGGAATTTATAACGCAGCAATTTACAAGATACAGAAAAAGCACTTCCGGGCATTGTGCAGCTGATAACCTATACATAATCAAAAGATGAGCCGTCCAATCACAGAAAACACTCTGAATTGGGCGGCTCAAAAATTTTTTTGAATTTTTTTAAAACACCTTGCGAAATAGACCTTCTCCGATTCTAGGAGTGAGAGGACACAAAAAATCTCCATCCAAATCGGAAAGTTCATAAAAAGTTCAAAAAACTTTTTTGAAAACACCTTGCGAAATGACCTTTCTCCGATTCTAAGGATGAGAGGACAATGCAAAACCTCTCACATGAACCTTGAAAACTGAATAAGCCATCCCAGAGAGATACTTCTGATACTGAATGTGCATCCTGCGTGTCTTGTCAGAGAAAACGCCGCTGAAATATGGGGCAGGAACGGGCTGGGGCAGAATGGCAAAGCTCAAATAACAGCAGATACAATGCGGCGGAGTGTCGAAAGATGCTCCGTCGTAGGAATGTACTGTTATTTATAATAGTGCAAATCCAGCAAGAGGGGAGGTGATGAATCTACATGAAGTACCCGTATTTCAGAGGTCTGGAAGCAGACCGATACAGTTTCTACCGTGTGCCGAAAGCACTCATCAAGGTAGACCTGTTTGAAAAGATGTCCGGCGATGCAAAGCTGCTTTATGCAGTCTTGCTGGATCGGATGAATCTCTCGCTTAAAAATGGCTGGCAGGACGAGAATGGAAATGCCTACATCATCTGTACGATAGATGAAATCATGGATTCGATTCGATGTGCCAGACAAAAAGCGGTCAAACTGCTGGACGAGCTGGAACACGAATATCAGCTTATTGAGCGGCGCAGGCAGGGCTTGGGAAAGCCGAACCTGCTCTATGTGAAAGACCTCTATGCGGGACTTTCACAATCGAACTACTGGAAGTATGAAAATCAAACTTCTGGTGGTTTGAAAAGCGAACTTCCGGGAGTATGGAAATCAAACGGAAGTAAGACTGATATAAATAATACTGATAGTAGTGAGACTGATCTAATCTATTCTGCACAATCTGGTGAAAACATATCCGGGGAGATGCGGGAAGATGAAAGGTATCGCTTCTATTTTCAAGACAAGCTGGAAATCCCAATCTTAGAGAAGAACTTCCCACATGACCGGGAAATCCTGATGGAGATTCTGGAACTTCTTGTGGAAACCGTAACCAGCAGAAAGAAGTTACTGCGCATTTGCGGGGAAGAAAAGCCGAAAGAGGTAGTCAAAAGCCGCCTGATGAAGCTGGATTCCATGCACATCCAGTATGTAATGGAATGCCTGAAAAGCAATACCACACAGGTACGAAACATCAAACAATATCTGCTCGCCACACTGTATAATGCGTCGACCACGATTGACAGCTATTACGCTGCACAGGTCAGACGTGATTTCGGATGGGGCGGCAGAAGCAATTAAGGAGGACGATGCAATGAGCGTGTTTTTTATGGATTTTGATATGGCTCCCTCGGTGATCTGGGCGAGAGACTTGTACGACCAGATGCAGATTCGGAGTGACTTCCGCAAGTGGTTCCCCCGGATGTGCCAGTATGGATTTGTGGAGGGCCGGGACTATGAGTTCGTTCCCCGTGTCCGTCCGCAGGATGAGGGCGGGCGCACGGTGCAGCGGTATGTGAAAGACTACCGGATCACGCTGGAGATGGCAAAGCAGTTGTACAAGCTCCATCACTTCCACAAGAACGACTGTTTCCACAGCTGCGAAGGACAGCACTGTATGGGAACGGATCACTGGATGCAGGCAGTCATTGAACTGCTGCATCAGCACAAGTGCAAAAGCCACGCGCCGCCGAAGCGTTTTTACGAATCACAGCCGCCCGATTCGCTGGTGACAACGACACAGATCGCAAAAGAGTACGGCTGCGGTGCAAAGGTGTTCAATCGTCTGCTCCATCTGCACGGTATCCAGTACCGGGCCAATAACCAGTGGGTGCTGTATGCAAAGCATCAGGATAAGGGATATACTGCAAACCTTGTTTTCCGGCTCCATCGGAGTGATGGCAGTGCAGTGGAAAAGCTGCATACGGCATGGACGCACAAAGGCAGGAAGTTTCTGTACCACGAACTGAAACGGCGTGGGATTCTTCCGATGGCAGAACAGGAGGGGTGAGCCTATGAACTTTACGAATAGCCCGTTTGAACGTATGATGCGCCAGCGTCCGGGGACGGACAGCGACCATCCCTGCATTTCCTGCCGGCACCGCAGGGAGTGCGGCTACATGATGCACCAGTGCAGAAAGAAATTTCGTTCGGTCTTTGGCGATACGGCTCCCCCGGTATCAGGCACAGTCAGTGTCTGATGCCGTTTGGATAAAACTATAAACCGGAAAGGAGGGCGCAGGTGCAGGATGAAGTAAACGAAAAAACGATGGCATTGTGCATCAAAGGCGGAAAAATCTCGGCACAGATTCTGAAAGCAGCATTGACAAAGCTGTTGGCAGAGATCGAGAAGAAGAAACAGCAGTCGAAGAAGATGGGAGGGCAGAACCGATGTAAGAGAGGAAAGCAGAGCATCAAGAGCTTGCAACAGAGCGGCGCACAGCTTACCAATATCGTTGTCACAGACAATAACATCAAGTCGTTTGACCGGGTAGCTAGGAAGTACGGCGTTGATTATAGTCTGAAAAAGGCAGAAAAAGAGGGCAAGACCGAATATCTGGTCTTTTTCAAGGCAAAAGATGTGGATGTTATGACGGCGGCATTCAAGGAATATACCGGAGTTTCGCTGAAAAAGGAGCAGCGGCAGTCCATCCGCAAGAAGCTGGAGCAGGCAAAGGAGCGTGTTGCCAAGCATCGTGAGATCACCAAGGAAAAGACGAAAGACAGAGGGCAGGTGCGATGAGCCAGAAAAAGAAAACGACCGCACAAAGCAAGCGTCCGCGCAAAGCCCCCTCCAACCAGACAGGTGGAACGGCATGGGGCAAGAAAGCAGCGGCGGCAATCAGCGGAAAGATGCAGTCGGCAGATATGAAAAAGCTGATCCTGCTGAATTTTCCTTACATTATCGCCTTTTACATGGTGGAGAAAGCCGCATGGCTGTACCGACACTGTAATGGCGATACCATCGTGGACAGGCTGATGGTTCTTTTTATGAACTTCGGTCTGGCCTACAAGAGTTATCTGCCAAGTGTCCATCCGTTCGACTTGCTGGTGGGTCTGATCGGTGCAGCAGCACTGAAAGCCGTGATCTACTTTAAGGGGAAGAACGCAAAGAAGTATCGTCAGGGAGAGGAATACGGCTCTGCCCGGTGGGGCAATGCCAAGGACATTGAACCTTTTATTGACCCGGTATTCGAGAATAATGTGCTGCTCACCCAGACGGAACGGTTGATGATGAGCGGCAGACCAAAGCATCCGAAGTATGCCAGAAACAAGAATGTCATTGTGATCGGCGGCTCTGGCAGCGGCAAGACAAGGTTTTTCGTAAAGCCCAATCTGATGCAGATGCCCGAAAAGGTCAGCTATGTCTGTACTGACCCGAAAGGTACGATCATCATTGAATGCGGAAAGATGCTCTCGGATGCCGGGTACAAAATCAAAGTCCTGAACACGATTAATTTCAAGAAGTCGATGCACTATAACCCTTTCCACTATATCCGCAGTGAGAAAGATATTCTGAAACTGGTCAATACGATCATCGCCAACACGAAAGGAGACGGCGAGAAGTCCGGCGAAGATTTCTGGGTCAAGGCAGAACGCCTGCTCTACTGCGCACTCATCGGCTATATCTACTATGAAGCCCCGGAAGAAGAACAGAACTTCTCCACGCTGCTGGAATTTATCAATGCCAGCGAAGCCCGCGAGGATGATGAAGAGTTCAAGAATCCGGTCGATGAACTATTTGAGGATTTGGAAAAGGCTAAACCAGAACACTTTGCCGTGCGGCAGTACAAAAAGTACAAGCTGGCGGCAGGTAAAACGGCGAAGTCCATTCTGATTTCCTGCGGTGCGAGACTGGCTCCATTTGACATTAAGGAACTGCGTGACCTGATGGCATACGACGAGATGGAGCTGGATATGCTGGGAGATCAGCGCACGGCAATGTTCGTTATTATCTCCGATACAGATGATACCTTCAATTTTGTGGTGTCGATCCTGTACACACAGCTATTCAATTTGCTTTGTGATAAGGCGGACGATGAACACGGTGGCAGACTTCCGTACCATGTGCGGCTGCTCCTGGACGAGTTTGCAAACATCGGCCAGATTCCAAAGTTCGATAAACTGATCGCTACCATCCGCAGCCGTGAGATTTCTGCTTCGATTATTCTCCAATCGCAAAGCCAGCTAAAGACCATTTACAAGGATGCCGCAGAAACCATCATTGGCAACTGCGACACGATGCTGTTCCTGGGCGGCAAGGAAAGCTCCACCCTCAAGGAGATTTCCGAAACGCTGGGCAAGGAAACCATCGACCTTTACAACACATCGGATACCCGCGGCAACAGCCCCTCTTTTGGCACGAACTACCAAAAGACTGGAAAAGAGCTGATGAGTCGGGATGAGCTTGCAGTCATGGACGGCAGCAAGTGCATCTTACAGTTAAGAGGTGTCAGACCGTTCCTGAGCGATAAGTTTGATATTACCAAACATAAGCGGTACAAGGAACTTTCGGATTTCGACAAGAAAAACGAGTTTGACGTAGAATGCTATCTGAAACACGAACTGCGACTGCTCACCACGGAAGAATTTGACCTTTATGAAGTGGATGTGACCGAACAGGCACAAGAATAAGGAAGGAGGCTTTTATCAACAGCAAGCGATACACCCTCCCACCCGTTCGGGCAGACCCTGAACAGGTGATCCGTATGACCGACACGAAATAACCACCATCTATCATGTGATTCCAAAAGGCTGACTTTATTGAAAATGAAAGGAGAAGCCAGAATCGCAGGAAGCGGGCAGCACCGAAGATGTGCCAGCCCGCTTTCCTTTTGGAATCGCAAATATTCATCAAATCTGCGGTCTGGCGAAAATAATATATGGAATTCTTTAATCAGTCTATTACCGTTCTGCAGACTCTCGTCGTGGCTATTGGCGCAGGTCTTGGCGTTTGGGGTGTTGTCAATCTGATGGAAGGATATGGCAACGACAATCCGGGCGCAAAGTCCCAGGGCATGAAGCAGCTCATGAGCGGTGGCGGCGTCATTCTCATCGGTACGCAGCTGATCCCTCTGCTCTCTGGTCTGTTCGGCTAAGCACCCGCGATAGGAGGTACTCCCGCCATTGTTCGATAATATCTTTGCAGCCATCGAAAAATGGATGCGGGAACTTCTGACAGGAATGGTGGAGTCCAACATGAGTACGATGTTCACGGATGTCAATGAAAAGACAAGTGAGATCGCGGCTCAGGTTGGACGCACTCCACAAAACTGGAACAGCAGCGTTTTCAGTATGATTCAGAACTTATCAGAGTCGGTGGTGGTTCCGATTGCCGGAATCATCATCACTCTGGTACTCTGCTATGAGCTGATCTCGATGCTGACCGAGCGAAACAACCTGCATGATGTAGATACATGGATGTTCTTCAAGTATTTTGTCAAGGCATGGGTCGCAATCTATCTGGTCAGCAATACGTTCACAATTACAATGGCAGTCTTTGACGTTGGACAATCGGTAGTCAATTCGGCTTCCGGTATCATCAACGGCGAGACTGCCATTGATGTTAGTTCGCTGTCCATGCAGATGCAGGCGGCGATGGCAACCATGGAGATCGGTGAACTGGTGGTGCTGGCTCTTGAAATCTTCCTTGTCAGCTTCTGCATGAAAATTATGTCGGTGGTGATAACTGTCATTGTTTATGGGCGTATGATAGAGATTTATCTCTATACATCGCTTGCCCCGATCCCGTTCGCAACGATGAGCAACCGCGAATGGGGTCATGTAGGAACCAATTATTTCAGAGGGCTGTTCGCCCTTGCATTTCAGGCATTTCTGATGATGGTCTGTGTGGCGATTTACGCAGCACTGATTTCTTCGGTGCGGATTTCCAGCAATATGCACTCCGCACTGATCGGCGTTGCAGCGTATACCGTGATTCTGTGTTTCAGCCTGATGAAAACGGGAAGTCTGTCCAAACAGATCTTCGGCAGTCACTAAAACCGGGAAAATCCGAGGAAAGGAAAGACAGCAGACAAAAGCCGTATCCCGGCGGCGTGTCTGGCTATCATGGTGAAGAATGGCTTATGTAACGATCCCGAAAGACCTGTCCAAAGTCAAAAACAAGGTCTTTCTCAACCTGACAAAGCGGCAGCTCATCTGTATGGGCTTTGCGGCATCCATCGGTGTTCCGTTCTACTTTCTCACACGGGGAACACTTGGCACAAGCAACGCGGCGGCGGGCATGGTGCTGCTGATGCTCCCGGAATTTTTCTTTGCGCTGTTCGAGAAAAACGGGATGCACCTTGAAACCATCCTGACGAACTTCATCAATGTCCGTTTCAAGCGTCCGGCGGTTCGCCGCTACAAGATCGAAAATCTGTACGAATATGAGCCGGAGAAACCTGTAACACCAAAAGTGAAGAAGGGAGGCATTATTGGGAAAAGAAAAGGATAAGAAGCCGCTGTTCGGCGGCATCTTCCAGAAATTCTTCAAGCCGTCTGCAAAGGCAGAAGCAAAAAAGAAGAAAGAGCATCACTTGACCGTGCAGCGGTCGATTCCGTATCTGGAAATGGGGCGGGACGGCATCTGCCGGGTGGAGGAACATCTGTATTCCAAAACCGTCCGCTTCTATGACATCAACTATCAGCTCGCGCAAAACGAAGATAAGAACACCATTTTTGAAAGCTGGTGTGACTTCCTCAACTACTTTGATTCCAGCATCCGCTTTCAGCTTTCGTTCATTAACCACAAAAGTGATATGAGCGAATACAACAAGGTCATTCAGATTGAGCCGCAGCATGACCAGTTCGATGATGTGCGCATGGAATATGCGCAGATGTTGAAACAGCAGCTTGCCAAGGGCAACAACGGTCTGGTTCGGACGAAGTACATCACGTTTAGCATTGAAGCCAAAAGCGTGAAAGAAGCAAAGCCCCGGCTGGAGCGTATCGAAACCGATATTCTCAACAATTTCAAGGTGCTGGGCGTAAAAGCATATCCGCTGAATGGTGTGGAACGCTTACAAATCATGTACGAGATGTTCCATCAGGAGGAAGAACGGAAGTTTGAGTTCAGCTATGACCGCATCCTGCAAAGCGGCATGACTACCAAGGACTTCATTGCTCCGACCAGTTTTCTGTTCAAGAGCGGCAAGGACTTCCAGATGGGAGATACTATCGGCGCAGTATCCTATCTGAACATCCTTGCCCCGGAACTGACGGATAAGGTTCTGGCAGAGTTTCTGGACATGGACAAGAATCTGGTGGTCAGCATCCATGTGCAGTCGGTAGACCAGCTCAAGGCAATCAAACTCATCAAGGGCAAGATCACAGACCTTGACCGCATGAAGATTGAGGAACAGAAAAAGGCGGTGCGTTCCGGCTATGATATGGAAATTATTCCGAGTGACCTTGCAACTTATGGCGGCGAAGCCAAGAAGATTCTGGATGATCTGCAGAGCCGCAATGAGCGTATGTTCCTTATTACGGTGTTGTTCCTCAATGCTGCGAAAACCAAACAGGATTTGGACAGTGCGGTATTTCAGACGGCTGGTATCGCTCAGAAGTTCAACTGTACCCTGAATCGACTGGACTATATGCAGGAGCAGGGACTTATGAGCAGCCTGCCGCTGGCCAATAACCTTGTCCCCATCAAGCGGGCATTGACTACAACTTCCACCGCCATTTTCGTGCCGTTCACCACGCAAGAACTTTTCATGGAGGGCGATTCCCTCTATTACGGTCTGAATGCAGTGTCTAACAACATGATTATGGCAGACCGCAAACAGCTCAAAAATCCGAACGGTCTGATTTTGGGTACGCCTGGTTCTGGTAAATCGTTCAGCGCAAAGCGTGAAATGACAAACGTGTTCTTCACGACAACGGACGATATTATCATCGCAGACCCGGAAGGCGAGTATTATCCGCTGGTCGAAGCACTGGGCGGGCAGGTCATTCATATCTCATCCACCAGCCGGGACTACATCAACCCGATGGACATTAACCTGAACTATGCGGACGATGATAACCCGCTGGGCATGAAGTCGGACTTCATCCTTTCCCTGTGTGAACTTATCATGGGTGCACGGGACGGCATGGAGCCGGAAGAAAAATCCGTCATTGACCGATGCCTGCCGCTGGTCTATCAGAAATATCTGAATGACCCGAAACCGGAAAATATGCCGATTCTCGGTGATCTGTACGACTGCCTGCGGGAGCAGAAAGAACGGCAGGCGCAGCGCATCGCCACGGCACTGGAAATCTATGTCAATGGTTCGCTGCGGGTGTTCAACCATCAGACGAATGTGGAACTGGATAACCGCCTTATCTGCTTTGACATTAAAGAGTTGGGAAAGCAGCTCAAAAAGCTGGGTATGCTCATCGTGCAGGATCAGGTGTGGAATCGCGTTACCATCAACCGCAATGCAAAGAAAAACACACGATACTACATTGATGAGTTCCACTTGCTCTTAAAGGAAGAGCAGACTGCCGCATACAGTGTTGAAATCTGGAAGCGTTTCCGAAAATGGGGCGGCATCCCCACGGGTATCACGCAGAACATCAAAGACCTGCTGGCAAGCCGGGAAATCGAGAATATCTTTGAGAATAGCGATTTCATTTATATGCTGAATCAGGCATCCGGCGATAGACAGATTCTTGCAAAGCAGCTCAACATTTCGCCGTTCCAGCTTTCCTATGTGACGAACAGCAACGAGGGCGAGGGGCTGCTGTTCTACGGCAACACCATTATCCCGTTCAAGGATAAGTTTGATACTTCGCTGAAACTCTATGGTCTTATGACCACGAAACCGAATGAAATTGCAAAATACAGGGAGAAGAAAGACGCATGATGAAAGAGAAAAAACTGAGCCAGATGATCCTGAAGCTGCATGACCGTGCTGAGGCGGCAAAATACGATGGCGATTCCAGCCCGCCTTATCAGGAAGTGGAAATGCTGAACTTTCACGATGAGGAATCGGTGGTGCATACGGTGCTGGAGGACTTTTACGCAGTCGGCGCACTGGCAGATGAACTGACCCACGGATTCCACATGGAAGAGCGGGGCTACATCGACCGCACGGAGGTCAATTCCCGGCTGATCGCTTTTGCCAGGGAGCTGGAGCGGATTCTCGATAAGTGGGAAACCCATGCAACGCTGATTGCATAAGTTTCCTGCCGGACGGGAGGTGAATCCGATGGCAGACAAGCGATTCCGGGGCAGAGATAAAATCGTCCAGAAAATGACCAAAGACGGTCTGGTGGAAGAGAATCTCCGCACCGGGGAAACCAAGTCCGCAGTTGCAGAAGAACCACCGAAGCAGGAAGATTCGGAAAAAGACGCTGCGGAAAGTGCAGAAGAAACCCCTGTTGTAGAAGAAGATGTGTGCATGGATGCCGAGGACGGAGAGGAGGAAAAGCCCCGGCGCAGCACCGCCAAGCAGAGTACAGAGTATTATAAAGCCCATCAGGAGGATGGCAAACCGAAAGAAAAAGATGCTCCGCCTGTGGACGAAGATGCAGAGCCTGCACCTAAGAAAAAGGGCCGCTTATCCTTTGATGATGAGCAGCAGGGCGGCATCGTCCGGGGCGCGGGGCTGGGCATTAAGAAAGTGGCGAAGAAAGGAGTGGATACCGCCACTGGTTTTGCCCACAACAAGGTACATCAGGTCGAAAAGGAAAACTCCGGCGTGGAGTCGGCGCACAAGAGCGAAGAAACGCTGGAAGAACTGTACCGCTTCTCCAAAGGTCGGAAAAAGACCAGAGAAAAATCTGCAAGAGCAGAGAAAAGAGGTGGGGAGGATCAGAAGGCCAGCCGCCTGAAATTCTCCGAAAGTGAGGGCGGCACGGCAGAAAATGCAGCAGAACCGTCGCTGAAAAAGAAACAGCCCCAGCCACCACCGACTGCCGCAGGAGGTGAAGCAACAAAGACAGTCGGCTCAAAGTTTTACCAGAAAAAGCAGTATAAGGATGCCTATGCAGCAGCCAAGCGGGGCCAGAAAGCCGGAAATGCTGCCAGCAAGCAGGCGGCAACGGCAGCAAACACGCTTGCAGAAAAAGCAAAGGCGGCGGTGCAGGAGATCGTTGTGCAGAACAAGACCCTCTGGGCGGGACTTGGCATTGCAGCACTGATGCTCATGCTGATTATGGGCGCATTCTCAAGCTGTTCAGCAGCGATTCAGGGAACGGGCAGCACCTTTATCGGAACGACGTATCCCAGTAAGGACGCCGACATGAAAGGTGCAGAAGAAGATTATCTGGAACTGGAAAAGAAGCTGGATGAGCAGATACGGCAGATGGAGTCCACACATCCCGGCTATGACGAATACCGTTACCAGTTGGATGAAATTGGGCATGACCCCTATCAGCTGATCTCTCATCTGACTGCCGTATATGAGCAGTTCACCAGAGGACAGGTGAAAAACGTCATCAAGTCGCTGTTTGAGCAGCAGTATCTCCTGAAAGTCTGGGAAACGATAGAGATTCGCACACGCATGGAAACCAGAGTAGGGATTCGGCCAACGATTGACGCTTTTGGAAACGTCAGCATGGAAACCTATACCTATCAGGAAGAAGTGGAGTATGAGTACAAAATCCTCAACGTCCTGCTGAAGAACAAGGGCTTTGACACCATTGCCAGAAAGAACATGGATCGGAAGCAGACTGGGCGGTATGATGCCTACAATCTGACCTATGGCAATCGCCCGGAACTGTTTGGCGCAGGCTCACCTACATACAGCGGCGGCACAACAGGAAGCATTGGCTCTGGCGGTTCGGGTGGAACAGGCGGCAGTTCCGGCGGTGGTTTCCGATATGATATTCCAGAAGAAGCCCTGTCGGATGAAAAGTTTGCAAGGGTGATTGCAGAAGCCGAAAAGTATCTGGGTATGCCGTATGTGTGGGGCGGCAGTTCTCCAAGCACCAGTTTTGACTGCTCCGGCTTTGTCTGCTGGGTCATCAATAACTGTGGCAATGGCTGGAATGTCGGACGCACGACGGCAAACGGACTGCGTGGCAAGTGCAGCTACGTTTCTCCTGCAAATGCACAGCCGGGTGATTTGATCTTCTTTGAAAAAACCTATAATACTGTCGGCGCGTCGCACGTTGGCATCTATGTCGGCAACGGAATGATGATCCACTGCGGTGATCCGATTTCTTATACCAGCATCAATTCGACCTACTGGCAGAACCACTTCCTTGGTTTTGGCAGAATCAAGTAAAGGAAAGGAGAGAAGCTAGATGAGCAAAAAGCTGAAGAAGTTTTTGAATGATGCAGAGAAAACCGAAAGCAAGATCGCGGAACTGGAAGAGTATCTGAGAAATGTCCGGGCGGCACAGAAAAAAGAAGAGGACAATGAGATCGTTCGGGCTATCCGCAGCACAAAGCTGGGTGGGCGTGACCTGCTGGCACTGCTGGAAAATATCCAGGCGGGGAATGTGACGTTCCAGACAACCGTGAATAACGAGAATAAGACTTCGGAAGAAGCAGAAATGGAGGATGTGATTGCGAAAGATGCTTAAAAAGCTGGGCGTTGTGATTCCCAGTGTAGTGCTGACCCTGCTGATGGCAGTCGGCTTTTCCACTCCGGCATTTGCCTATGTGGAGCCGGAAGTCAAGGAAGAGCCTGTGCAGGTCATTGAGGAAGAGGAACCCACCGAGGAAGAGAAGATTCCGTTCACCATTGCGGGCAACGGCGAGGTGGAAGATAACATCACGGACGATTCCAGTAAAGAGTTCTTCACGGTCAAGACCAAGGGCGGCAACACCTTTTTTCTGGTGATCGACCGGGCAAGGAACAGCGAGAATGTGTATATGCTCTCCATGATCGACGAGTACGATTTGCAGGAGTTTCTGACCGATGAGGAACGCAACGGCAAGGAAGAAGAGGAGCCGGCAGTCGTGTTGCCGGAAACCAAACCTGAGCCGGAACCGGATGTCGAGATCGAAGAGCCGGAACAGGACGATGGAAAGCTGACCAAGATTCTGGCAATCGTATTTGTTCTGGGTGTGGGCGGTGCAGGCGCATTCTTCTATTTCTACATCTATAAGCCGAAGCAGAGTGAGCCGGAAGTATCGAAAGAAAATCTGGAATATGAAGCTCTGCCGACAAAGAACGAGGATGAGCAGGACGCAGAAACCGAAGAATAATAGAAAACCCGTATAATCTAGTGGTGCAGGGATGGTCTGATTCGGACTGTCCCTGCTTTTTTCAAACAAGCAGGAGGATACATGAAATATCTTGTGATAGCAGAAAAGCCGAGTGTAGCACGTTCCATCTCGAAAGTGATCGGTGCATACAAACATGAGGACGGGTATCTGGAGGGTGGGGATTGTGTGGTGAGCTGGTGTCTGGGGCATCTGGCAGAGTATGCAGCCCCGGAGTATTATGGTGAACGCTATAAAAGCTGGCGGTTCGATGATCTTCCGATTCTCCCGGAAGAATGGAAGCTGCTGGTTTCGGAAGATAAGAAAGCACATTTCAATATTCTGCGGAAGCTCCTCCGAAGCAAAGAGTTCGCTTATGTGGTAAACGCCTGCGACGCAGGGCGGGAGGGAGAAGCAATCTTCCGCCGTGTGTATGGTCTGGCGGGCAGCAAACTCCCGGTCAAACGGCTGTGGATCAGCAGCATGGAAGATGCCGCTATCCAGCAGGGCTTTGATTCCTTAAAGGATGGCACAGAATATGACAACCTGTTTGCCGCTTCGGAGTGCAGGGCAAAGGCAGACTGGCTAATCGGCATGAACGGCACACGGGCTTTTACCAAAAAATACGGCAGGCGGCAGACCATTGGACGGGTGCAGACTCCGACACTGGCAATGCTGACGGAACGGCAGGACAAAATCCAGAACTTTGTGAAAGAGCCGTATTACAAAGTAGAAATCACAGGAAATGGCATCGTGGCAGAATCGGAACGGATGGCACAGGAGCAGGATGCGGATACCATGCAGGCAGCTTGTGATGGACAGTGTGCCGTAGTTGGCAGCATCGAGCGCAAACGGAAAGAACAGTCTGCGCCGAAGCTGTATGACTTAACGACCTTGCAGCGAGAAGCTAACCGCTATTATGGTTTTACCGCCAGTCAGACTTTGAAGATCGTACAGGAATTGTACGAAGAAAAGCTGGTGACATACCCGCGAACGGACAGCCAGTACATCACGGAAGATATGCAGCAGACCATGGCAGATTTGCTCAAACACTATGGCGGCGAAGCAGATGGAGTAAAGCAGGTGGTCAATAACAAAAAGGTCACTGACCACCATGCGATTCTGCCGACACTGGAAAGCTGCAAGCGAGGGTCAAACAGCCTGTCCGGGGATAAGGAAAAGGTCTTTGCTCTCATCGTCTGGAAGATGCAGCAGGCGGTGCAGCCTCCATACATCTATGAAGATGTTCTGGTAACAGTATGCTGTCAGGACAGGAAATTCACTGCAAAATACAAAAATGTCTTGCAGGCGGGACATACCGCAATGCCTGTTCCGTTTGCAGAACAGGAAAAAAGCAAGGATATGGCATTCCCCAAGAAACTGGAACAGGGCGAGGTGATTCCTGTGGTGAGCGCGGAGAAAAAGCAGGGCTTTACATCTCCGCCGAAAGCATTTACCGAAGACACCCTGCTTTCTGCAATGGAAAGCGCAGGCAACAAGGAGTTTGAAAAAGACACGGAAAAGAAAGGACTGGGAACACCTGCGACCCGTGCAGCGATTCTGGAAAAGCTGGTATCTTCCGGCTATGTGGAACGCAAAGGCAAGCAGATTCTTCCCAGTGCAGAGGGGGTTACGGCAATCGCAAATATCCCGGATTACCTGAAATCGGCAAGCATGACCGCTGAGTGGGAAAATGAACTGCTGCGGATGGAACGGGGCGAAACAAAGCCCGCCGACTTCATGCAGGGCATCGGTGGATTGCTGGAACGAATGCTGGCAGACCTCCGGCAAATTCCGACCGTACAGGAATCACCTATTTATAATAAGGTATCTATCGGGAACTGCCCGGTATGTGGAAAGCCCGTCTGTGAAGGCAAGCTGAATTTCTATTGCTCTGACCGGGACTGTAAATTTGCCCTCTGGAAAGAAAGTAAATACCTTTCCGGCATGAAAAAGACGCTCACAAAGAAGATGGCAACTGACCTTTTGAAGAAAGGACGTACCTATGCAAAAGACTTCTACTCTGCCAAAAAGGACAAGACCTTTGCCGCAGACCTTGTTATGGCAATAGAAAATGGCAGGGCGCAGTACAGTCTTGAATTTCCGAAAACACCAGCTAAGAAGTAAGGAGGGAACGATTGGCGAAATTTAACGATATTCGGGAACTTGCCCAGCAGAACGCACGGTGGGTAAGCAATTCTCCGAAAGACTGGATGAACTATCTGGATGTGGCGGCACGGCTGTACCGCTATTCGTTCAAAGATACTCTGCTGATCCATGCTCAGCGTCCTGATGCGACCGCCTGTGCAGAGCTGGAAGTCTGGAACAAGAAAATGAACCGCTGGGTAAACCGTGGCGCAAAAGGCATTGCGCTTTTGGACGATGCCAGCCCACGGGCAAAGCTGCGCTATGTGTTCGACATTGCGGACACGCATCTGGTGCAGGGCGGCAGAACGCCGATCCTCTGGCGCATTGATAATTCGGAACACCAGCAGATGATCCTCGACCATCTGGCAGATACTTATGCTCTGACGCAGACGGACAGCATGAATGCTGCGCTGATGGAACTGGCACAGCAGTTGACCGCTGAAAATCTGGAAGAAGCGATGGATGGTCTGGAATATGAGGTGGCAGACACTTTTCTGGAAGGACTGGATGAAGATAACCTCCGTGTCCGTTTCCGGGAGTTAATGACCAGCAGTATTTTCTATACCCTTTCCCGACGCTGCGAACAGGAACCGCTGGAAGTTTTGGAAGATGAGGATTTTATCCGTATTGTGGATTTCAACCAGCTTCCGGTTTTGACGTTCCTGGGCAATGCTGTTTCGGAACAATGTGAAGCGGTTCTCCGTGACATCGGACGGGAAATGCAGAAAATTTACCGAAAAGAAGTCACAGAACATCTTGCAAAAACTGCCGACAGCTTGTATAATACCAGTATGGACTTTAGCGCATTAAAGCACGAAATCGAAACAAACATCACCGAAGGAGGAAAACCGTATGGAACTGACTTATCACCGCAAGGGGGACTACCTGTTTCCGAACCTGACCGTACAGGACAAGCCGATGAGCATTGGGAAGTACGGGATGCTGCGCAGGACTTATCTGAGGGAGAACAAGAAGAACTGGTATCAGAGTATGCTGATGAGCGGCAGGCTGAATCAGCATCTGGCGCAGATCGACGAGCAGGCGGAGAACCGGATGGAAGAACTGATCGAGAGCCTGAACGAGAAGTATCCGGCTCCGAACAAGGAAACCGAACAGATGGCATGGGTGGCACACCAGAACAATCTGACCGCGATGGCGGAAGAGATCGTGCTGAAGGAATTGGTATACAACTAACCGCCGACACAACCGAACAGGATTTGAGCGAAGCAGAGGAAGAAATTGCCTCTGCTTTTTCTCTGCCCAGTTTGCCGACCGTGGAACAGCAGATTCGGGCAATCGAAGCCCCGATGCAGGCACAGTATGCCGATGAGATCACGATTCCGGCAGAAGTTGTGGATGAAATCCTGCGGACGGGAAGCAATCGAAACAAAAGCCAGCTCCACCTTATCTATAACTTTATGAGCGAACAGACCCCGGAAGAGTATACCGCTTTTGTCAAAAAGGAATATGGCGAGGGCGGCAAGGGCTTTGAGATCGGTGGCACAAAATATGCGGTCTGGTTCGATGAGCTGGGTATGCAGATCGCCGTTGGAGATACGGTTCGGAACGACCCCAAAAACAAAGCATTTCTGTCATGGGAAGATGTCAGCGGCAGAATCCATCAGCTTTTGCAGCAGGGGGAGTACGCACCAAAATCGGTTTTGGATGCTGCCCGTGGAAATGCCCTGCATGAACACGCAGAAGCCCTGAGCTATATGGAACGCGATATGGCAGAGGGTGTGGCAGAGATGGTCTTTGCCGATACGTCCATCTTCTCCGGCGGATACCCGGAACTTACAGAACGCCTTGCAAAGCTGCTTGACCAGCCGGAATTTCTGGCTGACCTGAACGAACGTCTTTTGGGACTGGCAGAAGCCTACGCCGAAGATAAAAGTGTGATGCGGATGCAGTTCTACCGCCCGGATAAGGTGTCGGAACGATTTCAGAAGTTCGCTCTCCCGTATCAGCCCTATCAGGCAAGAGAGGGCTTTCAGTGGAATACGCAGAATGTCTTTATCACGGACGATGAGATCAATGCTTTTCTTGCAGGCGGCGGGCCGTATTCGGATGGCAGACTGGCAACGTACAGTTTCTTCCTTACCCATACGGAGAAAGCAGAACGCGCGGCATTTCTGAAAGACCGATACGGTGTGGGCGGCAGCAGTCATGCACTTTCCCGTGCAGATGATTCTCATGCCAGCTATGACGGCAGAGGTCTTGAACTGGCACGGGGCATCTATGGAAAGCCGGATGCGCTTGTAAAGCTGAAATGGAATCAGGCGGCTGAACGAGTTGCAAGGCTCATTGACCAGAGTTTGTATCTGAAGCCTGCGGATTACAGCCGGATGCCGAATTATGAGCGCGAGCAGATGGCAAATCGGGTAATCGGCTTTTATTACCACTTGCCCGATGAAGTGGAACGTCCGTTTGAACGGGAACTGCTGAATGAGGATGCCAGAAAGAAACTGCCCATCATGCTGGCTGACCCGGAACAGGCGGCAGAACTTCTGGAAAAGATGGATGCAGCACTTCTTTCCGTGCCGTTGGATTCCCCGGAATATGCGGAAAAATCAAAGACGCTTGCTGAACTGCACCAGTATGTTGAGGGAACGTACACGATCTTCCCGGAAAAGAAAAAGGCTGTTGAGATTTCTGTTTCTGAGACAGGACAAATATCGCTTTTCGATATTTGGGCGCAGGAACAGGAATCGAAAGAGCATTCAACCACCGCAGTGGTTGAAGAACCCCAGAGGCAGGCGGCAAAGTACAGCAGAAATGTCGGGGATTATCTCTATCTGGAAGATGACCGCCTTTATAAAATCGAACGTGTTACGGATTCTCTGATCTATCTGAAAGATATGGAGCGTCCTGCATGGGCGGCGCGGGTGCTTCGACCGAACCAGTATGATGCAGAACTGGCAAAGAATCCGCTGAATGATTATCTTCTGGCAGGGCAGAAATCTGCATTGAAAGATAGTCGCTGTGTTTACAAAGAATGTCTGTATTCCATGCTGGATGCGGTGCAGCAGAGTGAAATCTATCCGTATCTCCGCGACCGCGATGTGGATGCAGACGAAGCGGAAAAGGAACTTCGGAACAAGATTGACGAGCTGTTAGAGCAGAATGCGAAAACTGCTCCGCTGTATCTGGAAGCAAGCCAGAACTGGGAAAACTTCAAAGACTGGTTGGTAGAAGATATTTTCCAGCGCACCTATCAGGACGTTATTACGGACAGACGGGATGCCGTTGCACTGTATCAGGATAGCAAGGACGCACCGCAGTGGGTGCGCGGCATTATGGTTCTGTATGCAGCGGAAGAAAAGGCCGTTGAGCCGACCTTGCAGCCCCTGCCGCTGGATGCCGTAAACGAATATAACGCGCTGAAAGAGCGTTACCCGGATGCTCTGGTCGGTTATGAGCAGTACGGCAACTTTGAGTTCTACGGCGAGGATGCAAAGCGCGTTTCAGAACTTCTTGGCAGCAAGCTGTTGGAAAAGGAAACCGCACTCGGCAAGGTTGAGGTGTCTGGTTTTCCACGTGAACAGTGGGCTTCTCAGGCAATGAAGCTCTGGAAGCAGGGGGAGAGCGTCTATCTGTCCGGCCAGCAGGAAGATGGAACCCATGCGCAGACAAAGTATTTCCGCAGAGAGGAATATCTGCCAGTCAATACCATCATTGAACTGGACGATAGAGAGTTCCGTGTGGATTCGGTCAACTTTGAGCAGGGGACGGTCAGCTTGCAGGACATGACCCTTGCGAAAGAAGCCCGGTATCCGATCTTCCGAACGGAACCGCTGGAGTACATTCGGCATCTGTACGAACAGGCCGACGTGCCGATGAAAGAAGCGATAGAAACCACAGTCTTTACTGCTCTACACAATGCTGGTGTGGCTTACGAGGATTTTTTCCCGGAGCAGATGGATGTGATCTATTCGGTGGCAGAATCGGGCGGCGAGTTAGAAGAACTGCTGAATCCCGACTTCTCGCCGGAACAGATGCAGCTGATCGCGGATGTGCAGACCCGGACAGATGCCATCCATCGTTCGGCAGTGGACGATGTTTTGAATCCTCTTACCAGTAAGCCTATGACCCCGGAAGAGGTCAACCATGCACGGCGGCAGCACAACCTTCCGCTGGACAGTGGAGCCGAAACGGAACAGCCTGTACAGTCCAAACAGGAGCCTATGAACTTCCGTATTACGGACGATGATCTCGGCGCAGGAGGAGCCAAGACAAAATTTAAAGCAAACATCGAAGCCATCCGGCTGCTGCAAACGTTGGATGCAGAACAGCGGCAGGCAACCGCAGAAGAACAGGAAGTTCTTTCCCGGTATGTCGGCTGGGGCGGCATTCCGCAGGCATTTGATGAGAAGAATGCAGACTGGTCGAAAGAGTATGCGGAACTGAAATCTCTGCTCCCGGCAGATGAGTACAGCGAAGCGAGGGCATCTACGCTGAATGCTTTCTACACTTCTCCCACGGTAATCAAGGCAATGTATGAAGCCCTTTCCAATATGGGACTGAGCAAAGGTAATGTGCTGGAACCGTCCTGTGGTGTCGGCAATTTCATGGGTCTTGTGCCTGAAAGCATGGAAAACATCAAGATGTATGGTGTAGAGCTGGACAGCGTATCAGGGCGCATTGCACAGCAGCTTTATCAGAAAAACAAGATTGCCGTGCAGGGCTTTGAAATGATGCAGTTCCCGGACAGCTTCTTTGACTGTGTGGTAGGCAACGTGCCGTTCGGCAATTACAAAGTGCCGGATAAGCGGTATGACCGCCACAACTTCCTCATCCACGATTACTTTATTGCAAAGAGTCTTGACCTTGTTCGTCCGGGCGGCGTGGTGGCGGTAGTCACTTCCAGCGGCACGATGGACAAAAAGGATTCCTCTGTCCGAGAGTATCTTGCCAACCGTGCTGATCTGGTCGGTGCAATTCGCCTGCCGAACAATGCGTTCCAGCGCAATGCCAATACAAGCGTAGTAGCGGACATCCTGTTTTTGCAAAAGCGTGACCGGGCGGCAGTGGAGCGGGCAGAGTGGGTAGACCTTGGCACAACGCCGGAGGGATACCCCATCAACCAGTATTTTGCGCAGCATCCTGAAATGGTGCTGGGTGAGATCACGACTGAAAGTACACAGTACGGCAAACAGGAAACCACGGTCAAGCCCATCGAGGGCGCAGACCTTGCACAACAGTTGAAAGCAGCCGTTGAGAACATCCATGCGGAAATCACTGAGCCGGAAATCACGGACGATGAACTTGACCAGAACGCAGAACCACTTCCGGCAGACCCAAACGTGAAGAATTTCAGTTACACCAATGTGGACGGACAGGTCTATTACCGTGAAAACTCCTATATGAACAAGGTTGACCTGCCTGCGGTCACGGCAGAGCGTGTGCTGGGGATGATCGCTCTGCGGGAAACCACACAGAAATTGCTGGACTGCCAGTTGCACGATGGTACGGATGCCGAAGTGGAACTGCTGCAAGGAAAGCTGAAAGACCAGTATAAGCGGTTCACAGCGCAGTATGGTCTGATCAACAGCACCGCCAACAAACGGGCATTCCGGCAGGATAGCAGCTATTGTCTGCTGGCATCTCTTGAGATTCTGGACGAGGATAAAAACCTCAAGCGGCTGGCAGATATTTTCACGAAACGCACCATTCGCAAGCCGGAACCCGTCACCTCTGTGGATACTCCGAGTGAAGCCCTGGCACTCTCCATTGGAGAAAAAGCAAAGGTCGATGTGCCGTTTATGGCAGAACTTTGCGGAAAGACAGAGCAGGAAGTGACCGAAGAACTGGCGGGCGTTATCTTCCGCAATCCTGTCACACAGGCGTGGGTGACGGCGGACGAATATCTGTCCGGCAACGTCCGGGAAAAGCTGGCAACGGCAGAAACCTTTGCCGCAAACCACCTGGAGTATCAGGTCAATGTCGAGTATCTCAAGCGGGTACAGCCGAAAGATTTGAATGCTTCGGAGATTGAAGTGCGGCTGGGTGCAAACTGGATCAAGGCAGAGTACATTACGGACTTCATGGAGCAGGTATTCAAAACGCCGAGTTACTATATCGGAAGTTCCATCAAGGCTACCTATTCGGAAATCAGCGGCGCATGGAACATCAGCGGAAAGTCACTTGACCGGAGTAATCCCCGTGTGACGAACACCTATGGCACAATGCGTGTCAACGGCTATCGACTGCTGGAAGATGCGCTGAATCTCCGGGATACCAAAATTTACGATACCGTCTATGAGGATGGAAAAGAAAGGAGAGTGCTGAACAAAAAAGAAACCATGCTGGCGCAGCAGGCACAGGAAGCAATTCGGGATGCGTTCAAGCAGTGGATTTTCAAGGATTTAGACCGCAGAGAGGAACTTTGCAAGGTCTACAACGAGAGATTCAATGCGATTCGTCCCCGTGAATACGACGGCAGCCACATCAAGTTTGTGGGCATGACCCCGGAAATCAGCCTGATGCCGCATCAGAAAAATGCAGTGGCGCATATCCTGTATGGCAATAATACGCTGTTGGCGCATTGTGTGGGTGCGGGCAAGACCTTCCAGATGATCGCTGCCGGCATGGAAAGCCGCCGTCTGGGTCTGGCACAGAAGAATCTCTACGTTGTGCCGAACCACCTGACGGAACAGTGGGGCGCGGATTTCCTGCGGCTGTATCCGAATGCCAATGTGCTGGTGGCAACGAAAAAGGATTTCGAGCCATCCAACCGAAAGAAGTTCTGTTCCCGAATTGCTACGGGCGATTATGATGCCATCATTATCGGGCATTCGCAGTTTGAGAGGATTCCGCTTTCCCCGGAACGGCAGAAATCTATGATCGAGCGGCAGATTCAGGACATTACCTTTGCGATTGCAGAAGCAAGGGCAGAGGACGATGGTAAGAGTTTCACGGTCAAGCAGATGGAGAAAACAAAGAAAACCTTGCAGGCAAAGCTCCAGAAGCTGAACGACCAGAGCCGCAAGGACGATGTGGTTACATTTGAGCAGCTTGGTGTTGACCGCCTGTTTGTGGATGAGAGCCATTTCTATAAAAATATGTTCCTCTACACAAAAATGCGAAATATCGCTGGTATTGCTCAGACCGATGCGCAGAAATCCTCGGATATGTTTGCAAAATGCCAGTATCTTGATGAGATCACTGGCGGCAAGGGTGTGACCTTTGCAACAGGTACACCCGTATCGAACAGCATGGTAGAGCTGTATACCATCATGCGTTACTTGCAGTATGACACCTTACAGAAACTTCATCTTGGACATTTTGATAGCTGGGCGGCTTCGTTTGGCGAAACCGTAACGGCAATCGAATTGTCCCCAGAGGGAACGGGCTACCGTGCAAAGACGCGGTTCGCCCGTTTTTTCAATCTCCCTGAATTGATCTCACTGTTCAAGGAGTCCGCAGACGTACAGACGGCGGATATGCTGAATCTGCCTGTGCCGGAAGCAGAGTACATCAATGAGGTGCTGAAACCCAGCGAAACGCAGCAGGAAATGGTGAGCAGCTTTGCCGACCGTGCAGAACAGGTGCGAAACGGCAATGTCAATCCCAAAATTGATAATATGCTCAAGATCACGAATGACGGTAGAAAGCTGGCACTGGATCAGCGGCTTATCAATGACCTGCTCCCGGATGAGCCGGAAAGCAAGGTCAACCTCTGTGTGGAGAATGCCTATCAGGTGTGGGAAGAATCCACGCCCGACAAATCCACCCAGTTGATTTTCTGTGATTTATCGACCCCGAAAGCAGACGGAACATTCAATGTGTACGATGATGTTCGGGAGAAACTGGTGGCAAAGGGAATCCCCCGTGAGGAGATTGCTTTCATCCATGAGGCAAATACCGAAACCAAAAAGGCAGAACTGTTTGCAAAGGTACGTTCCGGTCAGGTGCGTATCCTGCTCGGTTCGACCCCGAAACTTGGTGCTGGTACGAACATTCAGGACAGGCTGATTGCTCTGCATCATCTGGACTGTCCTTGGAAACCCTCTGACCTGGAACAGCAGGAAGGACGCATTCTTCGTCAGGGAAACCGCAACCAGAAAGTGAAGATTTTCCGTTACGTCACAGAAAATACGTTCGATTCGTATATGTGGCAGATTCTGGAAAATAAGCAGAAGTTTATCTCGCAGATCATGACCTCGAAATCTCCTGTCCGTGCCTGTGATGATGTGGACGATACCGCGCTGACCTATGCAGAAATCAAAGCATTGGCAACGGGAAATCCCTACATCAAGGAAAAGATGGATTTGGATATTCAGGTCAGCAAGCTGAGGCTGATGCGGGCCAATCATACCAGCCAGATTTACAGTCTGGAATCGGATATTGCACGGCGGTATCCGGCAGAGATCACGGCAGCGAAAGAGCGCATAGCAGGTCTGAAAGCTGACCTTGCAGTGGCAAAGCCGTTGCTGGAACAGGATAAGGAAAAGTTCTCCATCACGGTGGAGGACAGGGTTTATACTGACCGCAAGGAAGCAGGATCGGCGATTCTTGCAGCCTGCGCCGCAATGAAGATCGCTAAGACAGAGGGGCAAATCGCAGATTTGGGAGGGTTTGCAATCAGTTCCCGGTTTGATGCGTTCGCTCAGACATTCAAGCTGACCATCAAGCGGCAGAGCAGTTATACGATTGAACTTGGCAGTGACCCAGCTGGCAATATCCAGCGTATTCTCAATGCGCTGGCATCCATCGAAAAGACACTGCCGCAGGTGGAACGCAGACTGGAAACCTTACAGCAGCAGTTGGCAGAGGCAAAGGAAGAAGTGCAGCGTCCGTTCCCGCAGGAGGCGGAATTAAACGAAAAATCTGCACGGCTTGCAGAACTGAACGCCCTGCTGGACATGGATGAAAAGGGGGATGATGCGGCTCTTGGCATGGATGAAGAAGTGACGGAGAGTGAAATCCCTGCGCCGAAGCGTGAGATTGAGCGGAGTGCAGACAGCGTAAAACGTCCGTCGATTCTTGCACAGCTTCACGAAAAACAGGCGGAACGCATGGCAGAGCCGAAACCGCAGAAAAAGAAAAGTCACGATATGGAACTGTAACTGAGAATGCCCCGTCAGATCTCCGAAAGGGAATCTGATGGGGCAGATTTTGTAAAGGAGGGCATGAATGGCAGATAAGCGGGCAGACCAGCTCAAAGAAATCACGGAACGGTTGGAGCAGGGCGTAAAGGACATTTTTACTTCGGAAATGTATACGAAGTACCTGCTCACAATGTCGAAGTTCCATAATTATAGCTTCAATAATACACTGCTGATCGCAATGCAGCGTCCAGATGCTACGTTGGTGGCTGGGTATAACGCATGGAAAAATAAGTTTAACCGCTATGTGAAAAAGGGTGAAAAGGGAATCCAGATCATCGCACCTGCTCCGGCAAAGGAACGGGAAGAGCGGGAGAAAATCGACAAGGACACCGGGCTTACGGTGCTGAATGAGAACGGGGAGCCGGAAATCGAAGTGGTGGAGAGGGTGATTCCCCGGTTCCGGGTAACAACGGTTTTCGACTATGCCCAAACAGACGGAGAGCCGCTCCCTACGCTGGAAGTAAATGAACTGACTGCCCGTGTCAAGGATTATACCCTGCTGAAAGAGGCAATCGAACAGGTATCTCCTGTGCCAATTCGTTTTGGAGAGATTGAGGGCAGCGCAAAAGGCTATTACAGCCACATGGACAAAGAAATCTGTGTTCGTGCCGATATGGGTGAGAGCCAGACCATCAAGACGATGATCCATGAGGTTGCTCATGCTATGCTGCATGACAGTGACCAGATGAAACAACGCGGCGAAGAAAAAGACCAGCTTACCAAAGAAACAGAAGCAGAGAGTATTGCATTTACAGTTTGCTCGGCACTTGGCATTGATACTTCGGACTACTCGTTCCCGTATGTGGCAAGCTGGGCAAGCGGCAAGGAACTGAAAGAATTGAAAGATTCGATGGATACGATTCGATTGACCGCTACTGATTTTCTTGAAAAGTTGGAAGCGGCGGTGGCTGAAAGGAATGTGGAGCATATAACGGCGATGGAATATGCTGAAAAGCTGATTGCGGACAAGGAACAGGATAAAACCATTTTTGACAACAGCCAGCGAAATCTCATTGTGAACTTTGCTTACAAGCTGGATGATCGGGCGGCAACGGAAGAACTGGCGAATAATTTGGCGACTGCAGTTGCGGCAGAAAATACGGAAGAAGTCAATCGCCTGATGTGGGAAGCAGAAGAGAAAATCGAAAGTCTGCCGGATGGCATGATTGGTCTTTCGGAAATGCACGAATATGGGTATCTGAAAGATGATGTTCTGCCGCTGACAAAGGAAGGCGCACGGGAGTGGCATCGGCTGGGCGAACGGATTTATCCGCTGTTTCAGGATGGCACGGCAGGAGATTTCGCCAGTCAGGAAGAGATTGAACAGCATGATGGCATTTTCGGAATCAAGGCGGATGCATGGAGTGCGATTTTGCTGGAAAAGAACGAAGAGTATCTGGAAGATGAGTATGCCCGCCCGGACGCTGCACTGACGGTGATAAGCCGGGAGCAGGCTCTGCGCCTGTTTGATGAGGGCAAGCAGATTTATCTTATCCGTATCAGTCCGTGGCCGGTTCTTGTCACAGAGCGTGAAGAAATCGAACGTGGAAGTGACTATTTCCAGATTGCCAAGGAAGATTTGGAAAAGGACAAGCAGAAAGCAATGAAAAGCAGCGAGAAAGCACCCGTTGAAAAGCTGGCGGCAGACCTTGATGATTTCGCCTTTGACTTCGATTTCTACCACTATAAGGACAGTGTGGAGGATCGGGAACAGGCAGTTGAAGCACTGAAAGAACAGATTCAGGCTGGGGATATTCAGTCGATTAGGGAATGGCTACAAGTTGCAGTGGAGGAATCAGAGGGAGAGTCCGCAGAAAAGGCGGCAGAGCTGATAACCCGGCTGGATGCGTTGCTCAAGGAGCAGAAGCTGCTTTCTGGCAGCGAAAAGCAGTTTGGCATCTACCAGATCACTGCCCGTGACCCGGAACACGACTACCGCTTTATGAATCTGGACTTTGTAAAGCGGCACGGGATGGAAGTAAGCCGTGCAGACTATGAACTGGTCTATACCGCGCCTCTTACGAAAAAAGATACGCTGGAAGCCATTTACGAACGCTTCAATATCCAGCGTCCAGCGGATTTTACAGGGCATTCGCTTTCCGTCAGTGATGTTGTGGTGCTGAACGATGGAAAGTCCATCAAAGCCTGCTATGTGGACAGCATTGGCTTTGCAGAGCTGCCGGATTTTTTCAAGGAAAGGAAGATGGATTTGCAGAAAGAAACGATTCTGGATGAACAGTTGCAGGAAATTGAAATCTTTGATAAGCCCGGTCTTTTCAGCAACGGCAGACTGCGGGATGAAGATGTACCGGAGGGATTGTACCGCTATGACCTGCGTGGGTCGGACTATGATCCGGGACAGCCGATTCTGGTGGAGAAAACGGTAATTGTAAACCATGCGGCATCCATCCTGATGGCAGAAGAACTTGACCTTGGTGCAGATGGTCGGCTGGAACTGGGCGAAGAAGGTCTGAACTTCACGGGTGGATTGCTGACCGTCCGGGAGTTTATGAAAGAGCAGGAAGAGAAAAACAATGGACTGCTCCACGGCGATTCCGACAATATCACGGTTGAGGGTCACGTTGGCACATGGTATGCGATTGACGAAACGGAGGTCAACGGCGAGAAGTTCTTCCTGCTGGAGCATGAGGAATACGGGGATGAAGCTGCCTGCGTTGCGGTCAATGAGCAGGGAAAACTGGTGGCAGAAGATTTGTGGAACGGCTTTGATGAGGATTTCCAGGATGCCGTAAAGGAATATTTTGCAGAAAAGAATCCGGTGTTATCAAAAGAAGAACAGGCTGTACCTGTGGAAGAGGAAAGCCGCACGGATAATTCAGATGTTCCGGTCTATTACGAATCTTTCAGCTATGCGGCAGAGAATGGTGAGGTGGATTTGTACCGCATTTCCAGACAGCTCAATGAAGAGTGCAGAAACGCCATTGAAGAAGCGATTGCAGACAATTTTGACGGAATGCACCTTGCAGATGATGCCACAAAATCCGTTGTTGAACAGTTCGGCATGGAGCGCATGGGCTATATTCTGGCGTACACACTGAATTATAACAACCACGACGGACGGTATTCGCACAGTAATAAGGAATGGGCAGACACCACCTGCAAGGGAGAACGGGGCAGCAATATCCGCACCGACTGGATCGTGCGCAGTCACCCGGCTGTGCTGAACGGGTTTGTGGATATGTACCGCAAAGAACTTGCGGTTGAACAGCAGCAGGAGCCGGAAAAGCCGTTTGTGCAGCAGTTCTATGTTGTGACGGATTTGCAGACCAATCCGATGAAAATTGAGAAGTTCGGGAATCTCGATGATGCAATGTTCTGCTATCAGCAGGTTCCGAATTTTCACCTGAAAGCCCTTGGCGTAGAGAAAACGCCTGATCCACTTCCGGGCAGTCTGGATATTGTGCAGTGCAAGAACGGTATTGATACGATTGTGGAGGATTACAAGAAAGTTCCGGGCTGGGATAATCCGTACATCCAGAACCATGTGGTCGCACTGGTGGCAGAAGCGTTGAAAGTGCAGGATGTGGCGGTAGCCTATGAGATCAACAATGGCTATTTTCACATCCAAACCAGCGAAGATGGCTACGACTATACCTTATATAATAAGGACTTCACGGTAATGGACGGTGGTATCATCGAAGTGGATGGATGCAGACCCGTGCAGGAAGTGATGGAAGAAGTTCTGGCAGAACACGGACACAGCATTTCGGAATGTGGTGTGATTAGTGCTGAGTATCTTCAGGAACAGTCATACCGTGCAGAAACACAGCGGGCAGAAGCAATGAAAGAAAAGCTGGCTGCAGAGACGCCTGCACCGGAAGCAACCATCAGTTTTTATGTAGCAGAGTGTGCAGAGTTCCCGGTGATGGGGGAGTTCCATGACAATCTGACATTGGAGCAGGCATTGGAAGTCTACGATAAGATTCCGGCAGAGCGGATGAACGGAATCAAGAGCATTGGCTTTTCCCTTGAGGATGGAAGCATCTATTCGGGAATGTTTGACCTGATGATAGGTGGAGAAGTGCAGGCAGAAATCGTCAACCATATCCAGCATTACCGGGAAAGTCCGCTGGTGCAGAAAGCAATTTCGGATATGAAAACGCTTTTGGAAAAGCGGCAGGCAAGCAAGGAGTTAGAGGAACGCCCCAGCACCCGGCAGTCTGTTCGTGAAGCGTTGAAGAACCGCAAAAAGGCGCAGGAACAGCAGTCCAATCAGGAACAGGAAAAACCGAAGAAGGCAAAGAAGAAAGGAGAAATGGAACTGTGAGCAAGGTGAAGTTTAATGCAGATGAGATGATGGTTATGGCAATGTTTAAGCAGGATACGGCTGAAAATACGAAAAAGGAACTGGAAGCGGTTCTTCCTTATGTTGTAGATGATATGGCAGTCAGGCTGCTGGTGGAGCAGGTAATCTCTAAAATGGAGAATCTGCCGGATGAGCAGTTCATGAATCTGGAACTGGATTTGTACAGACCGGATGCCCCGGAAGAGGAGAAAGCGTGATGAGTGCTAATCTTTTTATGATTTACCAGATCAATGATTTGGAAAAGAGTCGGGACTATCGCTGCCGCCCGTATGAGTACCAGATTGAAAACAGCTTTATGGTGACAAGCGAGAACTATGTTCTGAGCTATAAAGCATCTCTGATTCAAGGCATTACACCGGTGCAGATTCGGGAACGCATGGAAAAGCTGAATCCTGATAGATTCAGAGTCCGAAAATTCGGTGTCAGTGATGTGATCGTAACATCCATTGGCGGCAAAACGCAGTCCTATTATGTGAATCCAAAGGAACTTATCAAGTTCAATGGTTTTTTCACGAAGTTGCCAAATGGCGAGTACCTGCTTCTGAACGAGGAAGGATATCAGGTTGAGGGGCAGAAAGGAACATGGACGGTAACGGATGAGAAAACCATAGACGAGCAACGCTTTGTTCTGATGGTGAATGACCAGAAACCGGACTTGCTGCCTAGCATTGTAGTACAGTCGGATGGAAAATTCATAACATCGACTGCCAGTGGATTTGACAATGCGACTGTCCGAAAAGTCCGGGAGCTGCTTCACCATGAAAAGTTTTTGGAAAATGGTACGGCAGAAAGAGCAAGGGAGTCTGGCACAGAGCAGAACTACAACATGATAGACGGCTGCGTGAACAATGTGCCTAAGAAGCCCAGAGTGATCGGCGGTAGGGTGTCTGTTCTGGATCGCCTGCATATCAAACAGGCGGAAAGAGCGCGAAAGGACAATGCGCAGGTTGAGCAGCAGGAACGAACACGCAAGAACTGATAATCCGTAATGAGAGAAAGGTGGCTTCCCTAAAAAGGAAGCTGCCTTTTTTCGATTGCCTACAATAGCGGGCTTGATATTTCAGAGAAAAGTGGGTATAATGATAACAGAACAGAAAACTTGATACACGATGTTGTGACAGGAGGAAAGTATGGAAACTTTATATGAATACCTATTAGATAACTATAAAGAAAATGAGCCGATTTTCCTTGCAGACCTTCAAGTTGATGGAATGACCCGCACGAATGTCCGGCAGCAAATCAAGAAGTTGACAGATACAGGTAAAGTAAAACGCTTTGATAATGGAATTTACTTTTTACCCAAAAAGACAATCTTTAAGTCCGGCTCACAGCTTGCACCGGAAAAAGTTCTGGAATGTAAGTATCTGCGAGATAAAGATGAACGCTGTGGCTATGTGAGCGGCCTGATGTTCTTTAACCAGATGGGGCTTACTACGCAGGTCCCTATGATGTATGAGGTTGTGTCGAACAAGGCAACAAATGATTATCGAGAAACCTCTCTGGCGAAATCCCGCGTGATCGTGCGAAAGCCGAAAGTGCCTGTAACAGAGAAAAATTATAAAGCACTTCAATTTTTGGATATGCTGAAAGATGTAGATGTATATTCGGAAGTAACGGGAAAGCCATTGCAGGATCGACTGTATCGTTATATGGATGATGCAAACTTGAGCATTTCGGAGATGGAACCGTACTTTGCTTATTATCCTGATAAGCTATATAAAAATCTGGTGGAAACGAGGGTGATTTACAATGGCTTACTTGCACAATGATAGGGAACAATTTAAGGATGCAATTTATCTCGCGTATGACCAGACCGGAATTATGGTTCAGGCCATCGAGAAAGACTACTATGTGACGATGCTCCTAAAACTTTTGTCGGAGAAGATTCCGTATATAGTTTTCAAGGGCGGCACATCGCTCAGCAAGTGCCACAAGGTCATTAAGCGATTTTCGGAAGATATTGATATAACTATCGACACAACGCTTTCGCAGGGACAGAAGAAAAAGGTAAAACAGGCAATCGTGGATTCGGCAGGTGAACTGGGTATGGTAATTGAAAATCTGGAAGATACCCGCAGCCGTCGTGACTATAACCGCTATGTGATTGCTTATGATTCGGTGATTCCAATGGAGAGTGCTGCGCTGAAATCAGCAGTGCTGCTGGAAACATCTTATACGGCAGTATCGTTCCCAACGGTTTTGCTCCCCGTACACAGTTATATCGGAGAGATGATGGAGAAAGAAGCTCCTGATGCAATTTCGGATTTTATGCTGACTCCGTTTGAAATGAAGGTGCAGGGCATTGACCGCACCCTTGCAGACAAGGTTTTTGCTGTGTGTGACTATTATCTGGAAGGAAAAGTGACGAAGCATTCCAGACACTTATATGACATTTATAAGCTTCTTCCACTTGTGCCTCAGAATGAGGACTTCAAAGAATTAGTACATGAAGTTCGAGAAGTCCGTTCGCATTCCAGCATTTGTCCATCGGCGGCGGCAGAGGTGGATATACCAAAGCTGATTGAGAAAATCATAGAAGAAAAAGCATACAAACCAGATTATGATGCACTGACTACGCAGCTCTTGGAAGAGAAAGTATCGTATGATACCGTGATTGGTGCGCTGAAGCAGATTGCAGAAAGTGATTGGTTCAAAGAGTAAACGAATAGGGAGATAAAATGCCTACATCAAGTATCTTTACAAATATTGTGATTAACGATCCAGAAAAAGTAGAGAAATTTATAGATGCACTTGAGGCATCTAGTCATGATCCCGCATGGCAAGCGGCTTCGCCAATAAAACAACCACTGACAGATATTGAAAAGATTCGTGAGCTAATGGCAAAGCGAGGGTACGGTAAATAAGAATTCCGCCTTGGTCTGGAAAACCAAGGCGGAAATTTCTTTATATGGAGTGTTCCGACTGATGTGATTTTTTCTGCTCTTGCTGTTTGGTTTGTGAGGCATCAAGGATGTGATTTACATTTTCGCAGACCGTTTGTAACTCACGATGGTAGTCTCTGAAATACTGGTAGGTTTCATATTGTGCGCTTTTCTGCTGTACCAGAAGTTCTTTTTCAGAACGCAAATCTTTCATGGTCGGAAGTTTCCCGTCTGGTGAATTTTGCTTTAGAAATTGCAACGCTTCTTCATATTTGGCAATCTCATCCGCATGGTTCTGCCGAAAATCCTTTTTATTGGTGGATTTCAAAAAATCAGCGTAGACCGATTTTGTAGAAAGATACCGTCCCAGATAATGAATCTGTTCGTTCACTTTTTTCAGTTTGGCTTCAGTGAGCTTGGCATCGCTGCGGGCTTTTGCCATTTTGGACTGAATCGTATCTGTGGTGTCTTGCAATTTTTTCTGAGTATCATACCCATGCTCCTGAATGTAGGCAACCGTTTTAGCCATTTGCTGCAAATTGCTGATTTTTACTTTCTGGGCATAAGCTCGGCTTTGCTGTGCCTTAATGCAATTCTGTAAATCAACCACAAGACGCAGGTCGGATTTGATGAACAGAATGGTGATAGGATCGTCCTGTGCCCATTGTGCCTGATTCTGTTCAGCGGCGAGTGCATTTTCTTCAAAGAGCTGCAAAAGGTATTCTCGGTCATAGTGGCTTCCCAGTTTCCGGGCAGATATGTACTTCTGCCGATCCGATGTAAGATAGCTGAATCGCCTCCGATGGTCTTTGACTTGTATTCCGTATTCTGCTTTGAGTAGACGCTGAAATTCTTCAAAAGATTTCGCACGTTCCGCAATGTCGTTGATGGCATTGCGGATTTTTTCTTTGTTGGTTTCAAATTTGGTTTTCATGGGTGCGATGCCTTCTGCCATTATCTCCATGTTGGCCATATCAAGATTGAGCTGTCCTCTGCGCTGGGCATGATATTCCTGCTGTGTGATTTTTTCTGCAGCAGGAGAGAGCAGATCGACCTGATACAATCCCTCGCGTTGGCAGATGTCCATAAGAGAACCTTGTAAATGACGGAGATACTCTTTTGTCAGATGGTGCTTATATCCTGCCTTGCAGTCGGTGGCACGTTCAGTATAAGGCTGAGAGGCTATATCTTCTTTTCGTAGGCTGTTGATAATGATATGGGTATGGATATTACCAGAGTTGTTGCTGCCGTCTGTATGAGTGCAGACAAGTGCCTGATGCCCAGGAAAATTTGCTTTGGCATATTCCATGCCAATAGCTTGTGCTTGCTCCCCGGTCAAACCATGATCGGTAACATCCATGGGATCGTGGCTGATAATGTAATGGTGGCATTTGATTTCATCGTATCTTTGATTTTTATGGTATTGTTGGTTGAGCAATTCACACTCAAGATCGAATGCTTCAGGATTGCAGTTCAATCCATCAAAATAAAACTCATCCCGGAGCATGGAATTGCCGTTTTCATCAAGGATGGGAACGAGGTGAAACTCATCATGCTGGTATTTCAAGTAATCAATAACAGCACCATAGTCAGCGTTTTTTACTGCGAAGTGTTTTAGGATTGCCATAGATTCCTCCCAAGTGAACAATTTCTCGACGAAGTTCCCGAATTTCTGTGATGCACTTTTTGATTTCGTCTACGATACTGACGGTGATTTTTCCACCGCTGTGCAAATAGCGGGTAATCTGATTCAGATTGTTTCCGATGCCAGCAGCGATTGTAACTAGCTGATGGATTTCTGACGTGTCCGCAACGATGTAATGAGTGCTTGCTGGTGCTTCCTTGAGAAAACACTTTCGGATATATGTGCTGGTGGGTAGTCCTGCACTTTCCGCGTAGCCGGATACGATTTCATATTCCATCTCGCTGCAACGGATATGAATATCGTGGGTTCTCTGAATGGGCTGCTTGTTTTTTGGTCTTGCCATAGTGCTATCCTCCTGATTTTTTGAGAAAAGATTTATCCCGACAAGCCGTAGGCGGTCGGCTGCGACCACTTTAGTGGAAGCCAGATAGCCAAAATCTGTGATTTTGCGCGTGCCGTGGGAATGGGGAACGGAATCCCCATCAAGATTGCCAGAGAACAAAAATCCCAAAAGGGAGTTTTTGGTCTACGCAGGCGAATCTTGCGCTACTTACGGTGGAAGCCGTAGCCTTACGCATTTTTCGGGTTCTTCTATCTTTAGAATCGGGCAGAGCGTGTTTCGCAAGGTGTTTTTGAAAAAATCAAAAAATTTTTTGAAAATACCTTGCGAAATGGCCTTTCTCCAATTCTATAAGTGAAAGAGGCTGACACACCACCCAAAAAACAGAAAGGAATGAGTGAATGACCGAAACAACTGCACGAACCTATCACACCATGGAAAGCCTGCGCCAGATGGCGCAGACCGATCTCCGTAATGTGAACCGCAAGGAACTGGTAGACATCAACGAAGTGGAAATTAGAAAAGACTTGTCGCAGCGGGAGCGGATGGTCGATTTCATTTCGCAGATCAAGAACCCTTATTGCTATCTCGACAAGGGCATGGTAGTGAAGATCAGCTTTGCAGGAGAGAACCGATTAGAGGACACACTGAAAAAATGCGCACGGACGCATCGGAGATAAAAAAGAAGAAAGCAGAAGAAAATTTACACTTTAACATATTAAAGCGTTGACATAGACCGCGAAATATGAGATAATGGCTTTGGGTCAAAACAGAATATGCTAACTAAAGCCGATAATTTTCTTGGTTTATTGTCAGAACGACAAATAGATTAAGGAGGTTATCGGCTTTTTATGTTTTTTCAGGAACATGGACAATATCGCTGTGCTGCGTATCTTCGATTGTCACGTTCGGACGGCGATCAGCAGGAAAGCAACAGCATCAAAAATCAAAGAGCCTTACTGAACGATTATCTGGGAATGCACCCGGAACTGCATAAGGTCGATGAGTATGTAGACGATGGATACAGCGGTACGAATTTTGAACGCCCGGATTTCAAACGGATGATGCAGGACATTGAGAATCGGAAAATCAACTGTATCATCGTCAAGGACTTATCACGATTCGGCAGAAACTACATTGAAACAGGACGTTATCTGGAAAGAATCTTTCCATTTATGGGAGTCCGCTTCATCGCCATCAATGATCATTATGATAGTGCAGAAGAAAATGATGATAAGGGACGTATCCTGATTCCGTTCAACAATCTTATCAACGACACCTATTGCCGGGACATTTCCATGCGTGTCCGAAGCCACTTGGATGTAAAACGGAAGGAAGGACAATTCATCGGCAGTTTTGCAGGATACGGGTATCAGAAAGACCCGAAAGACAAAAACCATCTGATTATAGATGAATACGCGGCGGGCATCGTGCAGGAAATATTCAAGCTGAAGCTCAACGGGATGAGCGCACAGCACATTGCAAATCATCTGAATGAATTGGGAGTTCTGCCACCAAATGAGTATAAGCGGGCCAGCGGATTCAATTATACTTGCGGGTTTCGAGCGGGACTAAACCCAAAATGGACAGTGGTATCGGTCAATCGGATTCTGAAGAATGAATCCTATACTGGAACCTTGATTCAAGGCAAACGTCGGAAAATCAACTACAAAATAAAAAAGAGTCAGGATGTTGGGACTGAAAACTGGATTCGTGTCGAGGGAACACATGACGCGATTATCAGTAGAGGTGAGTTCCAACAGGTGCAGCAGTTGATGGAGTTGGATACGCGCACTTCGCCCAGTCAGAAAACAGTTTATCCTTTATCGGGTTTTCTGCGCTGTGCCGACTGTGGGCAGAACATGATTCGACGCACGGTGACGAAGAAAGGAAAGAAATATCAATACTATCACTGTTCTACCTATAAGAATGGCGGAGATTGCACTCCGCACATGATAAACGGTGAGAAGCTGGAAGGAAGTGTTTTGGCGGCAATCCGGCATCAGGTTGCACTTCTTGTTGAAGCAGAGCAGGTGTTATCTCATGCAGACCTGGCAAGCGGTGAACAGATTGGCGTGAAAATTTTGGATGGACAAATCAATGCGCTGGAAGCGGAATTGGAACGATACCGTAATTTGAAAGTTCGGCTGTATCAGGATTTCTGCGATGATGTTGTCAGCAAGGAAGAGTACAGTGAGATGAATGCCCGGTTTGCGCAGAAGATAAAAGAGGCGCAAGACAAAATTCAGGCGATTCAGGATAAAAAGCAGGAGGCAGTCAAGCATGATACGATGCTTCCCGGCTGGTTGGAAGAACTGAAACAGTACCAGCACATTAAAACGCTGGAACGGCGGGTGGTAGTAGAACTGATCGACCATATCGACATTCATAGTAAGGAAGAAATTGAAATTCACTTCTGCTTTGAGGACGAACTACACAGCATTACAGAAAAATTCATGGAATATCAGGCACATAACGGGAAAGAGGTGGCAGAAGAATGAGATGGGTAAGCTACACAAGGTCAATCTCCAGCAGAATCGGAGAAGAAAATCCTGCCAATACGATTGCAGAACAGAATGCAAATATTGAACAATACTTGAAAAATAAAGGGTACAGAATATCGAAAAAGTACAGTGACCGCAAGAGATCGGCAGAAGCAGCCGATGGTTTTGATCGAATGGTGCAGGACGGCATGACACAAAAATTCGATGCGGTTGCCGTTGATTCCATCTTCCGTTTTGGCAAGACATTGCCATTTGCCATTGAGGTATTACAGAAAACTTTTTATCCGGTTGGTATTCAGTTTGCTGTTGTTGAGGATGATTTTTGCAGTACAGACCGAACAGCAGACGAAGTGGAACAGTATTTTAAGGAAAAAGTCATTGAGAAAATCCGATTTGAATTTATGGCGAGCCGACAAGATAGCTTTGAGAAAGGAGTGCTGACACATCGGCAGGCAAAGTATGGCTATGACATATCAGAAGATCGTAGGAGCTTTGTGCTTGATTCGGAAAGCGCATACATTGTGAAACTGATTTTTCAGATGTATCTGGAAGGAATGACGCTTCAAGAAATCGGAGCGGCATTGGACGCACAAAATGTCCCATCGCCGCAAATTCAGATGACTCGAAATAAAAAGGTGACGAGGAAAACAAAATGGCCTGTCACGACAATTCGCTCTATTCTGGTGAATCCACTCTATATTGGAAAGCTCACATTGAAGCTGTCCGGTGCTGAGAAGAAGATGGAAGTTCCACCAATCGTATCAGAGGAAGATTTTCAAAAGGTGCAGGAAAGAATCAATGATTCGGTTAAACTTCCTGCTCCTAAACGGAGATCAACGCCCAATATCCTTATCAAGAAAATATATGACCGAGCAAGTGGAGAACGCTTGTTGTGCAGAACGACTGAGGACGAAACAAGGCAGATATATTCTTTTGACAGAAAATGTAAGTGCTTTAGTGGAAAAGCACCCTATATTGAAAGCACTGAAGTTTTTGATGTGATTCGATTTTCATTAAAAACAGCGCAGGAGCAGGCAAGATATATTGGCAGATTACTGGAATCGGACAAAGATGAAGTTAAGCGATGCCAGAATATTGTACTTAACCCTTATCGGGAACAGGCAAGAACACTTATGGATGCGCTGGCTGAAAAGGATGTTGAAAGAACTTCTGTCTACCGGAAATATGAAAGATGTGAAATAGAACAGGAGCAGTTGGAGAATTTTGAATCTCGGTATCAGGCAGAGATAGAAGAGCTGGAAGCAGAGTTCAAGAACATTATGATGAAAGTTTCCGTAATAGAGAAGGCGTTCAGTTATGTAAATCCATGGCTGACAAAATTTCAAGACCTTACGACTCCTGAAATACTGGAACGGACGCACATCAAAAAATATGTGGAGCGGGTTTGGATTGAGGATTTTAAGCGAGTAGAGGTTGTTTTGAAGGAAGAAGAATGGACAAGATTCTTCCCGGAGGAATGGCTGAGAACCGGAAAGGAAAATTAAAATGGCTAGAAAGAGCAGAAAAAACATAATGCCGCAGAGTGCTGCACCGGAGATTCGTATTTCCGAAGAAGTCAATCTTCTGCGTACAGCAGCGTATGCACGATTATCCTCGGAGAACAGCGGGCATGAAACAGAAGATACCCTGAATACGCAGATTCTGCAAATCCATAATTATATAAAGGAACATCCAGAGCTGACACTGACGGATACCTATGTGGACAATGGCTTTACTGGAACAAACTTTGACCGCCCGGAGTTTGAGCGTATGATGCAGGATGTGCGGACAGGGAAAATCCAGTGTATTGTGGTTAAGGATTTGTCCCGCTTTGGTCGTGACTACATTGAAACGGGCAACTATCTGGAAACGATTTTTCCGATGCTGCATATCCGGTTTATTGCTATCAATGATGATTTTGACAATATCCGGCAGTCGGATGTGGACAGTCTTGCAGTCCCCATCAAGAACATGGTAAACAGCCTGTACGCAAAGGACATCTCAAAGAAAATTGGCCTAAGCTATCAGATGCGTAGGGAAAAAGGAATCCCTACTTCATGGTGTGTGCCGTATGGCTATCGCATGAATGAACAGAAAAGTCAGTATGAAGTGGCAGATGAAGCAAAGTATGTGAAGCTGATTTATCAGTGGTATCTCATGGGTCTGAGTACGAATGAGATTGCTCGGAGGTTGGAATTTCTGGAAGTGCCTCGTCCGAATGAACATCTGAATCGTAGACTGCACGAGGGACATGATACGACTTTTAATAAATGGCATTCCAGTTCTGTTCTCCGTATTCTGGATAGTCAGGTATATATCGGAAATTTGGTAACGGGAAAAACCCGGACTGCCTCTTATAAAGGAATTGGGCTGCACCCGGTAGATAAGGAAGAATGGCATATTGTGGAAAATGCTCATGAGGCAATTATCTTGAAGTCCGATTTTGAAATCGTGCAGGAAAAAAGAAACCGGAACAAGGAAAAACGCAATAATGCAATGGCTCGTTCAGAGCAGGTGCGGGCAGAGTGTAGGAATCACTTTGCAGGCATGGTGTTTTGCGGCTGTTGTCGGCGCAACATGACATTTGTGCGTCAGGTGCATAAAACGGAAGAGGAAAGCTATTTCGGAGTATTTCAGTGCAAGAGAAAGAAGGGGACAACACCATGTTCCTATCATACTGTGCCAGAAAAAATGCTTATGATGGTAGCGATGAAGCAGATTCATCATCTGGTTTCTACCATGTGCGAAGAAGAAAAGATGGTAAAAGAAATGCTGAACAACGGTGGTCTGGATTCCACCCGTTCTATCAAGGTGAAGGAAAGCTCGATTGCATGTCGGATTCAGGAAACCGAAGAACGGCGGCTGCGCTTATATGAGGACTATAAGGCAGAGATTCTGGATGAAGAAGAGTACAGTCAGTTAAAAGAACATTATATTGCCGAAAAGCAGCGGCTGGAACATGAACTGCAAAAGCAGCGGCAGCGGTCATTGGAACTTGAAAAGAGAATGAGAATTTGCGATGAACAGATGGAACGGATGCGGGCTATTCTGAATCAGAAGGAATTTGATGAAGAACTGGTACATGAACTTATCAAGAAAATCTATGTGGGCATCGACAATTCGGTAGAGATCGAGTTTAAGTGCAGTGACCCGTATCAAGAGGTTCTGGCATTTGTGGCGGAGGTGCAGAATGAATAATAAGATTGCTATTTATCTTCGATTATCTCTGTCAGATGGAGATTTGAAAAAGGGAAGCAAGGATGAGAGCAATAGCATTGAAAACCAGCGGCTTTTGCTCCATTCCTATATTGAAAAGCAGGATGATCTCTCAGGCGAAATTGTGGAGTATGTAGATGATGGTTATACTGGAACGAATTTCAATCGTCCGGCGTTTCAGAAAATGATTATTGACCTGAAGCAAGGGGAGATAAAGACCATAGTAGTCAAAGATTTATCCCGCCTTGGTCGTGACTATATCGGCGTTGGCGATTACATTGAGCAGATTTTTCCGTTGATGGGAGTTCGGTTTATTGCCGTGAATAATTCCTTTGACAGCATGAAACTGAACAACGGAACGCCGGGAATCGAAGTGGCAGTCAGCAATCTGGTGAATAATATGTATAGCCGGGATATTGCAAAAAAAGTTCGGGCTGCTCTGGAAACGAACTGGAAGAACGGAAAAGCCACCTGCACAAATGTTCCTTTCGGATATGTGTGGAACAAGAAAGGTGGACGGCGGTGGGAGATTGACCCGGAGGCCGCACCCTGCGTGAAAAAAGTATTTGAATTAGCATTGTCCGGTCGCAATACAACGCAGATTGCCTACGGCATGAACGAATTAAATCTTCCTACGCCGGGATTGTATGCGAAACGAAAAAATCTGCTGATGGGCAGTAATCCTATTATTGCCCCGGACAGTGAAATGCTGTGGAATGCGGCAATCGTATGGAGAATCCTTAGACGGTATGAATACACGGGCGCGCTGGTTATGGGGAGAAGAAAGAAAATTGATGTAAACACTACATCTATTCGGACACTCCCGGAGGACAAGTGGATCATTGCAGAAAATGCACATGAGGCCATCGTGACAAAAGATGAATACTATCAGGCACAGAAAGCAATCCGTAACGTGACTCCAATTCAGTATAAGGTGGGTGATGAATTTGCGTTAAAAGGAAAAATCTGCTGCGGAAACTGTAATCGGCAGCTTCGCCACGAAAGGCAATATGGGGAAATGGTTTTCTATTGCGGCTATAAACGGTCAGCCGGAAAGTTCTCTAAATGCTACGGCGGCTATTACAGAGAATATTCGGTGAACGCAAAAGTGGCTCGTGCGATAAAAACAGTATTCTATGCGCTGGATGTGGTAAATCAGGGAATGCAGGAAAAGCAGTCTATCACGGTGCGCTGCGTGGACATTGAGGACTTGGAAAAGCAAGCAGAAGCCGTTCGGGTAGAGCAAATCAAACTATATGAATCGTATGCAGACGGTGTGCTACGGCGAGATGTGTACATAGAAAAGAAAAAGACCCTTTCGGAAAAATTGGCTGCATTGCAGGATAGCATACGGACAGAAAAGGAAGAACAGGAGTGTGCCGATGAACTGGATGAAGAAATCCGCGCTCTGACAAAACAGGCCAGCGAGAAAACGTACATCGGCGGGCTGACAAAAGAATGTGTAGATGCTTTTGTGAGCATGGTTTATCTGTATGACGACCAAACGATGAAAATAGAGTTCAACTGTGAGGATGTGATTCGGAGAGCGTTGGAAAAGTATGGCGCATAACCGCATAGAAACAGCGAGATGAGCAAAAAGAATACCCGTCTGGGTGAGAGGATTCAGAAAATCTTCTCGACCAGGCGGGTATTTCATTCCGCAGGAATGTGTCTATTAGAGGCTGAGGGTTTCTACCCATGCGGACAAGTCGGCTTTGCTGGAATAGGAATTGAACACTTTGCCATGCAGCAGTTTTGCACCGGGGCAGCTAGGAGCAAGCTTTTCATTGGTCTTGCCCATGTCGCTGCCGCCAGATGTGGCAAAGGGAATGATTGTTTTACCCTTCAAATCATAGCTTTCCAGAAATGTATTGATGATCGTCGGAGCAATATACCACCAGATAGGGAATCCGACAAAGATGGTGTCGTATTCGTCCATGTTATCACGCTTGGCAGCGATGGCAGGGCGAGAGGTTGGATCGCTCATTTCGATGGTGCTGCGGGATTTCTTGTCCATCCAGTTCAGATCGGCCTTGGTGTACGGAACTTCCGGCTGAATTTCAAAAATGTCTGCACCGATAGCATCGGCAAGATTTTCAGCAACCTTTGCGGTAACGCCGCTGGCGGAGAAGTAAGCAACAAGTCGTTTGCTCATGACAAATGCACTTCCTCAATATTTGATTTGATAATAGTATAGCACGGCAAGGGAGGGGTATCAAGAGACATGGGAAATCACATCTCAATGTCACAGGGGACTTCTAAATGGTTCAAAACCATTAAAAAAGTCCTCTGTGGCTTATTTTTTTGCAAAATTTGTTGTCCCTATCTTGACATCAGGGGGACTTGCGGCGGTAACATCATCCTTTTTTGCGGCTCTGTATAGTGCATTTGGAAAATATGATGTGGTGCACATCCACGCAGAGGGACCGGCATTCTTCTCATGGCTGCCCAAGATGTTCGGCAAAAGGGTGGTGGTTACCATCCATGGCATCGACTGGCAGCGCGAGAAATGGCAATCGGGACTTGGTTCTAAGTTTATTCACCAAGGCGAAAAAAATGCTGTGAAATATGCGGACGAGGTCATTGTTCTGAGCAAAGGCGTGCAGGATTATTTCAAGGAAACCTATGGCAGAAAGACACACTTTATCCCCAATGGAGTGAATAGACCGCAGACTCGGGAAGCAAGTCTGATTACAGATAAGTTCGGGCTGAAAAAAGATTCCTACATATTATTCCTCGGTCGTCTGGTGCCGGAAAAGGGTATTCGATATTTGGTTGAAGCATTTAAGAATGTCAAGACAGATAAAAAGCTGGTCATCGCAGGCGGTTCCAGTGATACAGATTCCTTTATGAAGGAATTGAAAGAACTGGCGAAGGGTGACGATCGGATTCTCTTTACTGGGTTTGTGCAGGGAGCAATGCTGGATGAACTGTACAGCAACGCTTACATCTACACGCTGCCGTCTGATCTGGAAGGAATGCCATTAAGTCTTCTGGAGGCAATGAGCTATGGCAATTGCTGTCTGGTTTCCGATATTCCAGAGTGCGCAGAGGTTGTGGAAGATAAGGCGTTAATTTTCCAAAAGACGAATGTAGAGGATTTACAAGAAAAATTGCAAGATGCCTGTGACCATCCTGAAATGGTTATGAAAATGAAGAATCAAGCAGCCGACTTTATCTGTGCAAAATACAACTGGGATGAAGTGGTGGATAAGACACTTGCGTTGTATGGGGAGAAGAGCCGATGAGAGTATTAATAATAAATAATCTCCTCTAACAGAACGCAGGTAGTGAGATGTACATAGCGAAAATGCCTTAAAAATAGCGATGATACGCTAAAACATATACTTTCCAAACTGCATGACACCTCTTTTCAGTATCACTACCTGAATTTGTATAGAGCAGATGATGTTATCATCAGCCTTTTTAAGTATCACACCCTGCATTATGATATAGCACCTCGGTAATCATTAAGACTCGGAAACGACTATGACTTTATCATACGAACGCAGGGCGGGAACAATAACCAGAAATAGTGGCAATGCGGAAATCTGTATTGCAAGCAAAGAATCTATAGGAGAAGAAAAATGATAAGAATCCTTCATTCTGTCAGCAATATGGATCGTGCCGGCATCGAAACAATGCTGATGAATTATTATCGCCATATTGACAGATCGAAAATACAATTTGACTTTTTATGCAATAAGAAAAAGCCCGGTGCATATGATGCCGAAATAAAGGAAATGGGCGGTAACATCTATCACACACCTGGCTTAAATCCTGCAAAGTATCCTTCGTATCTGAAATGTATGAAGAAGATTTTTGAGGAGAATCCGGAATACAAAATTGTAGAAGCGCACAACGGAGCTCTTGGAGTATACGCACTTCATGCTGCAAAAGTCAATCACATTCCGGTGCGTATTTTTCATGCACATGGCGCAAGCATTACGAGAGACTGGAAGCTACCAATCAAACTTGTTTGCAAAGCGTTGTTGCCGTCCAATATGAACCAACATTTTTCTTGTGGAATCGAAGCAGCCAGATGCTATTTCGGAGAAAAAGTTGTAGAAAGAAACGATTATGAATTGATTCCCAATGCAATCGAGGTGAATCGGTTCGTTTTCGACTCAACGATAAGAAATAGAATCCGACATGACAATCATTTGGAAAACAAACATATCGTTGGTCATGTCGGACGCTTTATGTCTCAGAAGAATCACACATTCTTACTGGATGTTTTTGCTGAGGTTTCAAAAAGGGATTCGTTAGCACATCTTGTGCTGCTGGGTGACGGTGAGCTGATGGATGCCATGAAAGAGAAAGCAAGCAATCTTGGAATAAAAGATCGAGTGACGTTTGTCGGAAATGTAGGTAATGCGAACGAATGGTATCAGGCATTTGACTGCTTTGTACTGCCATCGGTATGGGAAGGACTCCCTGTTGTTGGCGTTGAGGCTCAGGCGGCAGACCTGCCATGCATTTTTTCTTCCGCTGTAACACGCGAGATTGGTTTGTCAGATCGTGCAAAATTCATCCCGCTTACAGAAGAAATCTCGACTTGGGCAACTGAAATATGTAATGCCTTACAGCAGAATGCACGCAATGATAACACAAAGTTGATAACGGAACATCACTACAATATTGAAATTGAGGCAAAGAAATTGCAGGAGCGATATTTACAGCTGGCTGGAGAAGTGGAATGAAAATAGGAATTTTAACACATCAATACATCAATAATTACGGAGCATTTCTACAGGCGTGGGCATTACGGGAAGCAATCGCAGAATTATTTCCGAACGATGAAGTGCAGATCATAGATTATGTTAATCTGAAGCATTTTATCATCAATGCAGGTGGATGGTTCCGGTTTTATAAAAACAGAGAGTCTTTTAAAGATTGGATGGAGAAAATCAAGCTTCCACGGACATTCGCAAAAGCTAGAAATCAGGAAATGATTCTTTCCAAGCGGTGCTTTAATGCAAAACAGATCAATGCATTGGACTTTGATTGCATTATTGTTGGTAGTGATGAGGTCTGGAATTATAAGGACACAAAAGGAAATGCTGCGCTCAAATTTGGCGAAGGACTCACTTGCAAAAATTTGATTGCCTATGCGCCAAGTGTGGGAAAGACGGCAGCAGATGAATGCGTCCCGGAGTATGTGATTCGCGGAATCAAGAAGTTTAAGAAAATATCGGCACGAGATGATCTGACAGAGCAGCTCGTGTGCAATATAACGGGAACGGCTCCGGAGAGAGTGCTTGACCCAACATTTCTAGCGGAATTTCCTCGTGCCGAATTGGCAGCGAAGAAAAAGCCATATATCCTTTTTTATTATTGTGAAAACCTGCCGCATAATATATTGAATCAGATTTTTTCTTATGCAAAAGAGCATGGTCTGGCAGTTTATGGTGCAGGGGAATGCGATAAAAGGTATTCGGAAATCACAGTGAACCTTATGCCGTTTGAGTGGGTGGAAATGTTCCGCAATGCAGAATTTGTTTTTACCGGAACTTTTCATGGGGCAGTTTTTTCCATTTTGAACCGTCGGCAGTTTAAGGTCTATTTGACGAATGAAAGCAGGATTAAAAAAGTTACGGCACTCTTGGAGGAACTTGGAATCCAAAACCGAAAAATGGATTCCAAGTTTGAATTTGATCTGGAAAGCATGAAGAACGAAATCAATTATGATGCTGTTTATCGAGTGATCAATGAGAAACGTCAAAGCAGCAAACAATATTTGAAGGATGCGATAGGAATGGCAAAACAATGAAAATCGGAATTTTAACACATCATTATGTAAAAAATTATGGCGCATTCCTTCAGATGAAGGGAATGTATGAAACGCTTCAAAGACTATATCCTGAAGCAGAAGTGACGGTCATCAATTATGTAAATCAAAAGCACTGGAGAAGAAATATCATCCATATTCTTCACTTTCGTCCGGGAGTTGATACGCTTTCTACCTATGTGGAAAAAATCCGACAGTTAAGAACATTCACAAAATATGAACGCAGTATTCCGAGGACTCGCTCGGTAAAGACTGCCAAGGAGATAATCGATTTGAAATTGGATCTTATCGTTCTTGGCAGTGATGAAATTTGGAATCTGTGTGGATCTGGGTACCATCCTTTGAAATTTGGTACGGGACTTGAAAATCAGCGGACGATTGCTTATGCACCGAGTGTTGGCGCAGTAACCGAAGAAACCGCTGTGCCGGAGGATGTCCTTTCGGGCTTGAAACACCTTGACCGGATATCTGGTCGTGATGTGGAATCTTTAAAATTTGTTGAGAGAGCCTGCGGAAGAAAAGCTGAGAAAATGCTTGATCCGACTTTTCTCTATAATTTTGATACGGATATTGAAAGGGAAAATATCAAGCCGAAGCCGTACCGCTATATTCTGATTTATGACTGCAAATTAACAGAACCGATGGTGAAACAGCTGCAGGAATATGCAAAGAAAAATGATTTGAAGATCATTGGTGCGGGCGATTACAAGACATTCTATGATGAAGGATTTATTGACCTGACTCCATATGAGTGGGTCGATTTGTTTCGGAATGCAGAAAAAGTTATTACTGGAACATTTCATGGGACAGTTTTTTCTATTAAGTATAACAAATCGGTTTTGTGTTATCCAACAGAGAAAAACCGAATCAATAAGATTCGTTCGCTGTTATCCGATATGAAAATTGCCTCTCGACTTTTGAAGGTGGGATGCGAAGATGAATTTATCCCGCTGTTGGATACGCCAATGGATTATACGGAAACTCGAAACTATATTGCACAGAAGATTCAGGAAGCAGATGACTTCCTTACAGGAGATAAATCATGAGTTCGATCGTTTTATTTGACGATAAAAAAGATTGCTGCGGCTGCGGGGCGTGCATGAATGTTTGTCCCAAGAATGCGATCCGAATGGCGGAAGATGAAGTCGGTTTTGTTTATCCGGAAATCGATCAAAATTTGTGTGTTGGATGCGGTGCCTGCAAAAAGGCTTGCGGTTATCAAACGCAACCTCTGATGCAGAAGTCTGAAGCAGTCTATGCAGCTGCATCGAACAATGACAATTTTCTGCGAAAGTCTGCATCTGGTGGAGCATTTGCTGTCCTTGCAGAGAATGTGTTGAAAAAAGACGGTGTGGTATATGGTGCTGCACTTCCTCTGGAAAATGGAAAATTGGAGCCAAAGCATCTCCGCATTGATACAGTGGAAAGGCTGCCTGAACTGCAAGGATCGAAATATGTGCAAAGTGCGATTGGGGATACCTATGCACAGGCCCAAAAAGATCTGTTGGATGGAAAAAGAGTTCTTTTTTCTGGAACACCCTGTCAGATTGCAGGATTAAAGCAGTATCTGAAAAAAGATTATGAAAATCTGCTCACAGTGGACATTATTTGTCATGGAGTTCCGAGCAAACGATTTTTCCAGAGCTTTATGGAAGACTACGGGAAGAAACTGGGCGGAACAATCACCGAGTTTTATTTCCGGGACAAAAGCAAGGGGCAGGGCATGATTACCCGGAGTGTCTATAAAAATAAAAATGGCGAACGGCAAGAAAAAGTAATCACAGGAAATTTACTTTCCTACGTCAATTTATTTTTGAGATCGTTCACATACCGCAAAAATTGCTATTCCTGCCCCTTTGCTTCAGAGAAGCGTGTTGGAGATTTGACTTTGGGTGATTTTTGGGGATTTCATGAAGAATACCCGTCTTATGATGAAAAGCAGGGACTTTCTAACGGGAAGGGCGTTTCCTGCATTTTAGTCAATACTAATCAAGGAAAAGTTGCATTGGAGCAGTGTGAAAGTCAGTTCGTCCTGATGACCTCAGACTTTGACAAAGTTGCACGGCATAACGACCAGCTACATTCGCCCAGCAAGTACAGCCCGAAACGTGAGCAGATTCTGGAATTGTACCAAAAAGAAGGCTATGAAGCGGTTGACCGCTATTTCCATAAAAACTATAAGAAGGATATCTTGAAATATACGGTTTCCGGAATGCTTCCAAAAGGGTTGAAGAGAAATATTAAGAAGATGGCTGGTAAAATTAAAAACAAGTAAAAATATGGGATGGAAAGAATGTAATATGGAGAAATAAAGCAATGCTGTTTTTAGTATTTTTTATAGTGGTTGCACTATTGGTTGCACTGAAAGGAAACAAAAAATTTATTTTGTTTTTCATGGTGTTTTATCCAGTATTGCCTGATTATTTTGCTATCGAATTGGGCGGCGGGCTTCCATTACTCAAGGCCAGCAGAATTTTGTTACTGATTCTGATGCTGTGTGTGTGTTTTCATAATAAAAAAATACATCTGATCAGACAACCATTGAAAGTTACAGGTTTATACTGGCCGTTGTTTATATATTTTGCGGCAAGAATTTTAGCAAATGGATATTATGCACCGAGTTTATCTGCGGCAATCAATACTGAGTTTACAGTGATTGTGGAACAGCTATTGCTGATTGTTATGATTTGTCAAGTTGTTCGAAGCAGAGAAGATGTGCATTTGTGTGTAAAGACTATTGTGAATGCAAGCGGCGTAGTAGCAATTATAAGCATTATCAATGTGCTGATTGGGTCTAACTTGTTTTACAATTTGAATACAGTGTCCAGAAATGTACTGATGGTATCTACTGTAAGAATGGGTATTATTCGTGCAGAGGCAACTTTCGGACATCCGGTATATTATGCAATGTATTGCGCACTTATTATTCCGCTTGCATTGTATGTTTGGCAAAATGAAAAAAATGCGTGGAATAGCTGTGTTCTCGGTTTAAATGTTATTGCGGCGTTTTTGACTGAGTCACGAGGAACAATCGTTGTATTGCTGGCACTCTTTTTGATATATGTTATAATTGCGGATAAAAAAACGAGAAACAGAATTTTAACTGCGGTCTGTGCGATTGCATGTGTCGCTGTTGTGGTTTCTTTTGTTGTACCGACAGTTGCGCAGCAGTTTTCAAATATTATTAAATCTGTAATGATTGCATTTGGAGATAGCAGTGAGACAATTGAAAATTTTGGAGGAAATTCTTCGACGGGGCTTTCGTCAAGAATGATACAGTTATCGGGTATTTCTTGGATGCTGATACATAATGCAGTATTTGGACTGGGAGCAAGTTGCCATACAAGAGGAAAATTAAGTTATCGTATAAATGGAATATGGCAGGTAAGAGATACCATTGATAACGGTTATGTTGGATATTTTGTAGAGGAAGGTTTGTTAGGTGGAATTGCATGTTTTAGCTTATTCTACTCGCTTCTTAAATCTTCTTGGAAAAAAGCAACATTCAAAAATTCAAGAAACATGAATAACAGCTTTTTTCTCTGCTTTGTGTCCTATGTGGCGGTAATGCTGTCTGTTGCTGATGTATCGCAGTTGCTTTGGGTAATTATTGCTTTATATATAACATATAATGCGAAAGCACAAGCAATTGCAAGCGAATAATTTGAGAGGTTTAGTATGTGTCGATGCTTAATATTATTATCTACATATAATGGCGAAAAATATTTACCAGAACTATTGGAAAGCGTACTAGCGCAGAAGGACATATATGTTGATATTCTTGCGCGTGACGATGGTTCTACAGATAAAACGGTTGAAATATTGAAAAAGTATGATAGGGTTAAAGTTTATGGAGGGAATAATTTAAAACCGGCGAAAAGTTTTCTGGACTTGATTTGGAAAGCGGATATAAATTACGATTATTATGCGCTGTGTGATCAGGATGATGTCTGGAAAGAAGAAAAAATCATTTCTGCTGTAAAATGTATTGAAAATATAGACAAGCCTGCTTTATACAGTAGTGCAGTTGAAGTGGTGGACAAAGACTTAACATTTATCCGGAAATCGTTTACAGATAATACATTTAAAAATCCATTGTATGATATTCTGACATATGGAACACCAGGATGTACATTTGTGTTTAATAAAGTACTGATGGAAAAGCTGAAACAATACAAACCTTCAGTAATTAGTATGCATGATAGCTGGATCAGCTTTGTGTGTCTTGCTGTGAATGGCTTTTTTTATTCAGATCAGAATGCCTATATCATGTATAGACAGCATGATGCAAATGTTTTGGGAGCACAAAGGCATTCTCTGAAAGATACACTGATGGGGATTGTTAAAAATAAAAATGTCCTTAGAAGTGATATGGCGAAGGAAATACTAAAAGGGTATTCCGAGATGATGCCAGAAAAAACAAAAGAAGCTTTTATAGCTTTTGCAGAATACAAAGAAAATTTGAAATATAAATTGAAGATTTTGATGCTCCCATATAATAAAAAGAAAACAACCAAGAGAACATTTGAAAAAGTAAAACTTCGAGTCGTGTTTAATACGATATAAAGTGGAATTGAAGATTGAGAGCATTTGATCTTCATAAAAATGAAGGAAGAGAAAGTCTACAATGTCAACATCACTGAAAAAAGGACTGATGTACGTCTTTATAGCAAATTTCATAAATTTAGGATTTAATCTGATAACTAATTTTGTTCTCCCGAAAGAACTGAGTGTGGAAAGCTACGCTACAATAAAAACATTCCAGCTATATGTAAGTTATGCTGGTTTATTTCACTTTGGATTTGTTGATGGAATGTACCTAAAATATGGAGGAAAAAACATTAAAGAACTCCGGCGTGAAGATTTAGGGACAAACCTTTCAACTTTAAGGTTGTTTGAAATTGTTGTTACGATTGTTTGTGCCATTATTGCGATAATTTCAAAGCAAGAAGTTTTGGTGTTTTTTTCGCTTTCAATTCTTCCGTTGAATTTAGCAAACTATTTCAAACAATTATATCAAGCAACGGGTGAGTTCTCACTTTACGGAAAAATCATGAATGCAAATACGATTTTGATTTTCTTTGCAAACATGATTTGGATTTTCTTAATAAAAACAGATAATGCTCTTTGCTTTCTGCTGAGTAATGTTGCGGTTTATTTTATTGTATGGATTGTATTGGAACTAAACTGTAGAAAACTTATTGGTAGCAAAAATGATGGAAATACATTTTCATTTGATGAGCTGATAAAAAATATAAAAGCGGGTATATTATTAACTGTTGGAAATCTGTCATCAGTTGTACTTACAAGTATGGATCGATGGTTTGTAAAAGCTCTTATGACTACGCTTGCATTTGCACAGTACTCATTTGCTGTTAGCATGGAGAACTTTATGAATGTCGCAGTCACACCTGTTACAACTACATTATATAATTACTTTTGTAAGGCAACAGATGAAGTTAAGGTAAGAAAAGCAAGAAATTATGTGATGATTTTTGCCGCATTGATTGTATCCTGTGCATTTCCTGCTAGATTTATTTTGGAAGTATATTTAACAAAATATATCGATTCTGCTAAGGTGATGTTTTTGCTTTTTGCGGCACAGATTTTTTATATTGTCATAAAAAGCATTTACGTCAATCTCTATAAGGCACAAAAAAAGCAGAGTATTTATTTTATAAAACTCACAGCGATTATTGTTGTGGGATTTGTGTTTAATGTAATATGCTATAACCTTTATAAGGTAAAGGAAAGTTTTGCAGTGGGTACATTGCTATCGGCTGTATGCTGGTACTTTTTATGTTTACCTGATTTTAAGTGGATAAAATATAACACCAAGGAAAAGCTGTATCCTTTTATTCAGACGTGCGCTTTTTTAGTATGTGGATTTTGTTTTAGTGCTATCCCTGGATTTTTCATTTATATTTTTGAAATAATGGTTGTGACATGGATTTCTTTTCCTAAGGAGACAAAGTTCATTATTAATGAGGCAAAAAGCAAGTTGGCTCACTTAAAGTAACATGATCAGAATAGCCTGAACATTATAAAAAGGTCGAAGTATTCCGCTTCTGACTAAAATAGGATGCGTTGAGCTGTTGTCTGAAAGAAATCAAGGAGAAAAGTAAAAATGAGTCAGCTTTTAATTATTACCAAAAAAATCCTTACTAATATTCTAGCAGCTCTATATAAACCTTTTGGCTTTTCATGCTTGCTTTCTTTTTTTGCTCTGTTTTTTTACCTTTATGCCTATTACCCGTCTGAAGCCGGAAAAGGTTGGAAAGCAGCAATCCATACATGGTTTACTGCATTCAAAGTATCCTCTTTTTTTAGAAAGTTATTCTTGCTTGTTTTTGTCACCTCGATGATCCTGTTCCGGACGCTATTGAATCGGGACTTGTGGATGAATCCTTTGTCCGATGTAATGGGCGGCTGGGGCATCTGGGAAACGGTGAACGGAGAAAGACAGCTGACGACCGAGTGCATCGAGAATGTGATCCTGATGATGCCGTTCACCGGGATGGTGATGTGGACGTTTGATGTTGAGAAGGGTGTAGTATGGAAAAGCACAAAGCTTGGCCTGATCTTCTCCGTGAGCATCGAGATGCTGCAGTTGCTGCTTCGACTGGGGACATTCCAAGTGTCAGACATCGTGTACAACACGCTTGGCGGTATGCTTGGTGGACTGTGTTACATAGTGGGAAAGAAAGTACACGAAAGGCTGTCAAAATAGAGAATAATATGATATACTGGGGCAAACAAGACTGACTGTGTCTCAGGTGGGGCCCTGACTCTGGGGCCACGGGAGACCGTGGCTCTTGCTGCTCTAATAATCACACACCTCTACGCGGTGAGCAGCAGGCAACGATCTTATGGTCGGCTGAGATGTGATGAAAAGAAAAACAAAAAATCAAAGGAGGTCTGACGATGACTCATCGAGTGACTTGTGATAGATGTGGTTCTATTTCGGAATATGACGATAAATCCATATGGGAAGGAAACCGCGAACATGAAGATATAGAGTGCCCTGTGTGTGGAAATATCATCGGTAGCGCATTTACAGACCTTACTCCGGTAGCCAGACTTATCAAGAAAGGCGAGAGAGATTGATTCGAATTCTAAGATGATTGGCTGACATTAAATTATAAGATTGGAAATAATGCGAAATGTCGTATCAAAATATTATGAATGCTCCATTATTTGATTTCGGAGATATTAAGAAAAGCGAAATCACAATTAAAAATACATGGAATGAATTTCAAGCCGCTTTGGCAAATAAGACATTTAAATATGATGAAGTTGAATCAGCAATGACGACTACATTTTTGAAAGTGTTTGATGATTTGTTTGCCAATTGTTGCGTGCGGTTGGAACGTTCACTGGATATTTTTCAAACTGATGGATATCTGGCTAGAGGTGCAAAATTAAAAGCTCTTGAGACGGTATCATATGATCGCTTCATGCCAAAAGCAGAATTTATAAATGAGGATAACAGGTTTAGCCCCGTTGGTGTTGAATGGTTGTATTTAGCATGGGCTAGTGACAAAAATTTGGCTGAGCAGTGTACGATAAAGGAATGTCGTGCATCGACAGGAAATCGCTTTGGTATTTGTTTATTTGAAATCAATTCGGCTAACAAGGATGAAAAAATAATTGATTTAACTTTGGCTGACGAGATGACGTATGAGGATATAAATACTCAGCTTGAAAATAGCGGAAAAGTTTATCTCTCGCGTCGCTATGAGCGAAGGATGAAGAAAGGACGAGTGGTTATTCCTACTGAAAATGAAATTAATGAAATGAAAGCGAAAATAAGCCTTTGGGCGTTGCATACGTATCTTAAGCTACTATCTGAGCAGATTTTTACTCCATTGGCTGATGCAGACGATAAAAGTTTGATGTATGCGCCTTTTCAGTGTATGGCTCAGTATTTTTTAAATAAGGGATACGTAGGAATTAAGTATAAAAGTACTGTTTGTACGGGGGCAAAGGATATTGTGCTTTTTGATAAAACAATGGCAACTCCGGTTGGACCGATTCAGGATTTCATAATTTGAAATATGAACGATAGCCGGGTAGTTATACTGCCCTCATCCCAACACACTGCTATACTTAAACTACTATAAAAGAAAAGAGGTTATCACCTATGCCAAGAACGAAAGGCAGCAAGAACCGTCCCAAAACCAATACCACCAAAGATTACGCATCCCAGATCGCAGAGAAGCAGGAATCTATCGTTTCCCTGACTGCAGAGATCGCATCCATCACCACAAACATTGATACTTTAAAAGCTGATCTGAAAGAGAAGAAGAATGCTCTGAAGAAGGCCGAAAAAGAAGTGGCAACGCTGGAATCGAAGAAGGCAAAGGCAGATGCTAAGGCCGCAGAAGAAGCAAAGAAGGCAGAAGCCGAGGCTGTGGTTAAGAAGCTGCTGGTCGGCGGCATGAGTGCTGATGAGATCCTTGAAAAGCTGAAATAAACAAGAACCCAAGAAAAAAAGAAATGCCGTGTGGACAAACTGAACTTCAGGAGTTCACGCGGTATATTTTGAAAGTTGCTATATAGTTTATAACGAAAATAAAAAGGAGCGTGAGAAAAATGAACTTATCAAAAATACATCACATTGCAATCATCGTATCTGACTACGAAGTAGCTAAGGATTTCTATGTGAACAAGCTGGGATTCTCTGTCATCAGGGAAAACTACCGCCCAGAGCGCAAGGACTGGAAACTGGATCTGCGTGTCAATGAACACACAGAGCTGGAGATTTTCGTTGAGAAAAATCCTCCGAAGCGTGTGAACCGCCCGGAAGCATGTGGTCTGAGACATCTTGCTTTTTGTGTAGAGAGCGTGGAGCAGACGGTGAAAGAGCTGGCGGAGGTAGGGATTGAATGTGAGCCGATACGAGTTGATGATTATACCGGCAAAAAGATGACTTTCTTCCATGATCCGGACGGACTGCCGCTGGAGCTGCACGAGTAATTATGGGAGAGAAAAGAGCATATAAACCCCGGAAGCCCGGCGGTGGCCGGAAGAAGCTGAAGCCAGAGTATGATGCCAGGAAGAATCTGAAAGAGCAGATGGAAAGAGCTGTGGCACTTTATGATTATGAGATGTCCTTGCAGGCCATCGGTGAAGAACTGGGATTAAATCCAATAAAGGTACGGAAGCTGCTCATTACGGCTGGTGTGTATGAATCGGATGTGGCCGAGAAGGTACAGGATACATTTGAGGAGTGCCGAGAAACACAAGACTACAAAACCTCCATACTCTCAACCGCAAATACTCTTCAACTTTCCAAAGCCTCCGTCACCTCGTACCTGCCTTATAAGAAAGGCGTGTATTATCCAGGTACAGAGAAAGAAAAGATTAGTGTTGGAGCAGAGCGGCAACGGAGATACAGAGCGATGAAGCGGTGGAAGACTGATCCTACAGAAGAAAACTTCTGGGGAGTGGTTCTGGCCTATGCTGGTGTGAAATTCAAAACTTACTCCGGGTTGCCATTTACTTACGAAATTAAAAAAGGCAGAAATGGCGAGTACACGAAGGAGCTGTGGATTGACAGACGGGAGAAGAGTAAAAGTTTGGCATGGAGTTCGGTGCTGCTGGCACTACAGAATATTAAAAAGGTGGGAGAAGTGGTAGACCGCCCGAAAGCTCTGGGCGATATCCGGGGAGTGACTTACATTTATGGCATGTTCTATCGGTTCGGATTGATCGATGTGCCGGATGAAGTGAAGGAGAAGATGAAGAGATCGTTCAGTGAATCGTCCTGACACGGATGTGTCAAGGTTGCCCGTGTAGGAACATCAATAACGGTTACACAACGTTAAAATAGCAATATGTCCACGATGAACAGGTACACCCACCTGCTTATCGTGGGTATTTTGTTTTATACTGTGTCTTTATGGAATAACGGTAAGGTTCGATTTTGAACTTTGCCGTTTTTCTTTTTATTTAAAATTATAAATTTTTTCAGAACTGTATTCCAAAACAGCTCTGCGGATTCCTATTAGTATAGGGGCTTTCAAAATCTTTTGTGAAAAGGCTTTCCTCTAGTTTTATGAGTGAAAAACAAACAAAATTTATGTTCTGAAATTAGGTAGTTCAACAAAATTTGAAAAACTGGTTGCCAAAAATCCATTTTAGATTGTTATAGGTAGAGGGGTACGTTGGAAAAATGAATTTTCTTTGAATTTTCATAAGGCCCGGTTTAAAAACAGCCCTTTGAGTTTGTATAGGGTGTAAGGACTATTTTTCCAGGCTGACCGCTTCTCTGTGGTTTCACTTGTGAAAGCCCCTGATTCCTTACAAAGCTACATCGTACCTTGAAAATTTCATGAGCCACCCCAGCTGGATACCTCTGGTGTAGAATGTGCATTCTGCGCGTCTTACCGGAAAATACGCCGGAGAAAATCGGGCAGGAACGGGCCGGGACAGAGTGGACGGTAGTTAAGAGCAAGATTCGCCTTTGTATACGAAACCGCTCCTGTGGGCGGTTTCCCCACGGCGGCATCTTGATGGGGATTGTGCTCCCCATACCCTCACATCGAGCAAAATCACATGATTTTGCCCATTGGTGGCCTGCTACAGCAGGTCACAGCCGGAGTGTAGATGCACTGCCGGGAAAATCAAACCATTGATTTTGGAAAGGAGACCCCATGCCACGAACAAAGAGAAAAGTGAAATCTATC
>OOAJ01000125.1_pt1 | contig 64685 bp, 48 predicted proteins | sample 1671241 | NCBI WGS metagenome assembly OOAJ01 (sample SAMN06348136, study PRJEB24527) | human gut metagenome | biome: human gut; feature: ankylosing spondylitis patient; material: feces | host: Homo sapiens | place: China | collected 2015-10
CCATCGTCACGGCCTGAGCACCCGTCGTGGCGCCGATGGCGGCGACGTCGTTCAGGATCGTGTTGAGCGTCTGGGTGTTCCACTCATATTTGCCGTTAGAGAACTGCTGGTAGGCAGCAGAAGTCTGCGTCGACACGAGATTGCGGAAGAACACGGCATTGTCGTTGCCGACATTTTCGCCGTTTTCGTACATGGCATAGATGACGCCGAAGCCGGCGCCAGTGATACCGGACTTAGCCAAATCTGCCTGATCTTCCATTTCGAAGCTGAGGACGCCTTTTTCGCGATCAGCTTCGTTGGCACCCATCAGCAAGTCGCCTTCGTGGACGAGCTTACCGCCGATCTTCGAAGCTGCAGCGCTCAGGCTGATCTTGTCGCCGTTCTTGACGTTGTCAACGTAGAGAACGGAGTTGTCAGCCATGTTGACACCTTGTACAAAAACCGACTTCTCACCCGTAGCATCAACCTTAGTTGCATCGATCAAGAGCATCGAGTTGGTACCAATGGTGACGCCATTAACAGTATCCTTCGTACCGTTGCCGTCGGCCAAAACAGCGCCAGCATACTGTGCGCCTTCAGCGTAGACGACGGAGTTAACGGTCTTGGTATTGATCGAATACTCCTTCTTGGCGGCATCCGTCTTGGCGAGCGTGAAGCCCGTCTTGGCGAAAGCGGCCGTACCGGCGGTAACGTCATTCGTACCGACAGAAACGATCGAGGAGCGGTCAGCTTCAACGGAGGCACCGGTTGCAGCAGCTTTCTTCACCGCAACAAGGGAAACCGCGGCGGCGGAGCCGTCTTCCTTCCAAGTCGGATCGGCGTAAATGCTGCCGGCAGTAAGTTCACCCACCGAGAGGGAACCGGCGCTCGCAGAGTCGCCGACAAAGACAGTCTTGCCGGTGGCATCGAGTTTACCGGCTTCGACGGTACCGCCCTGAGCAACAAGCGTATCGCCCTTAAGCGTCAAAGTCTTGGCAGCAAGCTTGCCGGTGACCTTGTTGACATAGCCGAACGAGGAGACAGCACCATCCGCGTCATAGCTGGCCATTGCCGTCGAACCAAACGTCACGTCGCTGTTGGCTGCGGCGAGTTCGCCGGAGATAAGGGCGGTAGCTTCATTAGAAGCATCCCCAGTCGTAACGGCATAGCCGTTGCCGTCCTTATCATCGGCAATCGAGAGCTTGGCGCCGGATTCGACTTCAAGGCTATTAATCGTAACGGAACCGTTGGCAGTCAGGTCGCCAGACTTGACGTAGAGGGAGCCGTTCTGATCGCTATCACCAACCTGACCGATCTGAGCGCCTTCACCGGTGGTGACGAGTTCGGAGTCAGCGGTAGTGAACTTAATGGTGCTGAGCGTCGGAACTTTTTTGCCATCAGTCGTATTCGTGTAGGAAACGAGGTTGCCCGTGCCGGTCAGCGTAAGACTGAGATCGGAGATGGTGAAGTCCTTAGATGCGACCGCTTCATCTTCCTGTTCGATAGTGCCGTAGATCGCGTCTTTACCAGAGATCGATTCACCAACCTTTGTAACGGTAACGGACTTGATGGTGTCGTTGGTTACGCCGGCAATGCTGGAGAGCTCAGTGTAGGCAATCTTGCCGCCTTCAATCTTTGCCTCAACATCCTTGATCTTGGTAGCACCGATGTCAATGAGACCCTTGGTGTCATCACTCACAAGGCCCGTAAGGCCCGAAAGCTGAGCGCTTGTCACTTCCGTGACGGAACCAAGATCGAGGTCGAGGAGACTGGATGTCTTAAGGACAATCGACTTATTTGCAACCTTACCGGCACCAGCAGTCGTCGCATCAGCCGGTGCGAAACCACTGTCCGTGTACTTCAGGCCGAGACCGGTAAGCGAAGTCGCGAGCGTGCCATCTTCGACGGTGACGGTGTTGGTCGTGGCTGCGGTCTTAAGCGTCGTGACGTTCAGCGTGCCGCTATCGACGGTAGCAGTACCGGTCTCCTTCACTTCGAGGACCGAGAGGGTGACGTCGGCGTCATCGGTTGCGAATGCACCAGCCTTAACCTGCACAGTGTTGAAGGTCTTATCGGCCTTAAGGGTGAACGCGCCATCCGTAGCATTGATATTGACGATGTAGTCCTGGACTTCAGCGCCGGCAGCAGTGATCTTGCCTGCGAGGTCGATCGTATTGGCGATCTCGAGAGCGTTAGCAGGCTTCTGATCAGCAACCGCGGCACCGTCAAGACGAGCATTAAGCGAAGTCTGGAGTTCGCCAGCAGTATTGATCGTCGTCTCGGCTACGTCGTAGGTCGCGGTATCCAGCGCGGTCGAAAGAACGCCGTCAACTTCAACAGCGGCGGCCGTGATGGTGCCGGCATCTACTGCTTTATTCCCACCAACAGCTTCAATTTTCGGCAGGTTCGTCAGCGTACCGCTAACCTTGATCTTGCCTTTGGTATTGTCTGTACCAGTGATATCACCCTGGTTCTGGAGAGAAGCGCCTTCAGCAATGACGAGGGAGGCAGTCGCGGTGTCAGCGAGAGTGATCGTAGCGTCGGAAGCGTTGGAGCCTTCGCCCGTGAGGGAGAATTCACCGGCTTTGAGGGTCACATTACCCTGATTGGTGAGCTTGCCGACAGAGAACTTACCGGCGTCGAGCTCGAAGGTGCTAGCGTTCGTGTTCTTAACAACCGTGAGGGAAGAGGCTTCAACAGCGTTCTTGGCGGTGTTTTTCAGAGTAAAGGAACCTGCATCCTTTTCCGTTTCTTTTGTGCTGCCAACGGTAATGTCGCCGAGGGTGACGACGGCGAGCTTCTCGTTGCTGGCATCTTCGACCGTAAGTCCGCCCGTTTGATTAGCACCGATGGTGGTAGCAGCAGCCTTCAGGGCACCCTTGACGGTAGTGGCTTTATCTGCAACCGTGAGAGCCTTGACGTCAACAGTGCTGCCGTAGGCGATGGTGTTGGAAGTGGTACCCGTGATAACGACCTGATTGGTTTCCTTGGCCAGATCGGTATTAGCTGCGCCGAACTTCAAAGAATCAGCAGTGATATTGCCGTAAATGGTATTAGCGGCGGATTTGATGACGAGGTGGCCGGCGGTAGCGGTGTAGTCGGCGTTGAAGTCAACTTTCGTGGTATCTGTGAAGATCAAGTCACCGGTATTGGCGATCGTGACCTGCTTGCCAACGGTCAAATCTTGATTACCCACGAACACACCGCTCTCACCGGTAACTGTCATCGTGCCGGCATTGGTGATCGTACCCTTGTTGAACTGAACGGTCTCTTTAGCCGTTACATTGAGCGTAACGTCAGCGGCATTGTCGAAATCGTAAGCAAAACCAGGGTTGGTGACACTGGTTTCTCCCTTGTCACCGACAGGGTCAGGAGCAACGCCGAATGCGAGATTCTTGCCGGTGATCGTAGCGATACCGGCCTTCTTGTCGGCAGCGGTGCTGGAGCCTTCGATGGTACCGGTCTTAAGCGTGCCTTCCTTGATCGTGAGATCATTCGAGTCGGCGCCGATCGTCACGTCGCCCTTCGTGCCGTTAGATGCAGCGTTGTAGACGTTGAGGTTCAGGTCGAGCTTGGAGAAGGTTCCTGCAATCGCTGTGTAGGAGGCGCCGTTTACGGTACCCGATTTTGCAACGCTGTTGAGGGTAATCGTACCGTTGGCCTTCTTGGCATCGGTATCTTCGGCAACCTTCCCGTCAAAGGTCGTACCGTTGATGATCAGTTCGCCGCCGCTGAGCGTATAGGCACCAGTGCTGGCAACCGTATCTTCCTTCGTCATCGTACCGGTCGTGCTAACACCGGTCGTGCTGTCAGTCTTCGTACCGACAACACCAGACGGTGTGTTGCCGTCAGCATTCACTGTCAAAGAAGCACCCGAGCCGATTTCAGCGGAATCATACTGCACGCCAGCAGCCGAAGCCACGCCAGCGCCGAGAGAGAGCGCAGCGACAGCGGCGGCGATAACGGTCTTTGTCCCCTTAGCCTGGACGCTCGATGTGGCTTCGTTAACCACCATCAGCGCACCACGTGCTTTAGAGAAGACCACCTTGAAATTACGATTCATTCTTTTACTCCAAGAATAATGAGGTTCTTTCTGCGTCGGCGTTTACACGTCGTGAACAGAACAAGTGCGCGAAGCACTGACGGGAGTGTAGGAATGGATGTGTCAACATCATGGGGGGGGGGTAAACCCTATGATGAATTTTTGAAAACGGTCTGAATGCGTAAACTTTAACGATTGGAATGGGTAGTGTTAACGCTTAAATAATGCAGTTTGCTCATATGCAACACTCAGATAAAATGTTGTAAACATGTGACTACTGTATGCGATTTCTTACTTCGGGGCATGCCTTTGCAATGTAAACAAGCCAGAACTCCTCAAGCTAGGGAAGTCTCCACAAAATAATCGTAAACGCCCCATCGCTTCATGCTGGCGGTAAAACAATGGGGCGATTTGCATAAAACCGCCCGCTGTGAGCCTCGCTGATCCGCTTCTATGCTTACTCGTACTGGTTACGTTCTGCACAATTCCTCGGGAGCCATGGCGCAAAGTCAAAGTCTCCAAAGACTTCGATGAAGTGAGGAGAAAAGGTCCCATCGTTTTGCCGCCTGTTTTTATGCAGTGCACGAAAAGATCAGCAAAAATTACTTTTCTCGCTGCTTCCCAGGTTTGTGCTTCCAAGATCTTCCTCAACTGAGCAATCCACCTACACTACAATGCGGTTCAGATATGTTTCCATCCATATAGAGGCATCCATGACGCATTCGCTTCGTCACTTCTCTGCAGCGGCGCTTACAGCAGCCGTCTGCGCTGTCGGCATCGCATCAGCTTCGTCGGCCGCAGCGGCCGCGGAACTCAAAATCGGCGTCGTCAATATGGAACGTATTCTTCGGGAGTCAAAGACTGCCATTGAAGCAAGCGACCGTTTGAATGCTGAGGGTCAGCGCCGTCAGGAAGAAATTGAAGGCATCAGCCGTCGGTTTAAGAGCCGTCTTGAACGCTTCGAGAAAGATGCGCCTACGATGGATGAGACGACTCGCCTGCAGGAGCGTCGGGCACTGGCGGAAATGGAACGCGACGTGACGCGCCGCAGTCGTGAGGCGCGTGAAGAGTTCAACCAGCGCCGCAATGAAGAGGTTCTCCTGCTGCAAAACCGTGCCGGACGCCTGGTGCAGGATCTCGCCAAACGTGAGAAGTTTGATCTTGTGCTTTATGAATACTTCTATGCCAGTGATCGGATCGACCTCACGAAGCGCGTGATTGACTTGCTCGATGCTTCATCGGACGCTCGAAAGAAATAAAACTGCAGGAGATGAGACCCTAAGGGATCATCATCATCCGTCCTCGACGGGCGGCTTGGCCGTTTAGTCTCGGATTCAGAAACGGGACTTGCGGCAAGTCTTCAGCCTATTTATTTGAATAAAGGATTTTCATCATCATGATGCAGACTGCCCAAATGCTGCTTTCCGAACTCGTCGACAAGGTTTCGAAGTGCTCAAAAAACCGCTTGGAAATGCAGATAGTTGGGGCGGATGTTGCGGTTTCCCGCTTTATGTCTCCCGCGGAAGCGGGCGAGGGCGACATGAGCTTTCTGACCGATCCGCGCTACGCAGAGGCCATGAAGGCGACAAAAGCCGCAGCGATTGTGCTTCGCGAACGCGATGCCAAGGCTCTTTTTGGCGAAGAGCTGCCGAACCGCACGATGCTCTTGTGCGACGATCCGTATGCCTTCTTTGCTTTTGCCTCGCAAATCTTCTATCCGGTAAAGCGCACTCCCGGCATTCATCCGCGTGCTTACGTGGAGGAGAGCGCCTTTGTCGATCCGACCGCTTCCATTGAGCCGATGGCAATGGTGCAGGCTGGTGCCAAAGTAGGGGCCAATACACTCATCAGCGCTGGGGCCTACATCGGGGAAGACTGCGACATCGGCAGGGACTGCGTCATTTATCCCAATGCTGTCCTGCAGGCCGGCACCGTTGTCGGCGACGGCAGCGTCGTGCAGCCCGGCGCCGTATTGGGCGGCGACGGTTTCGGATTCGCGCCCTTTAAGGGCGAGTGGATCAAGATCCCGCAGCGCGGCCGCACGGTATTGGGCGCTGACGTTGAAATCGGCGCCAACACAACGATCGACCGCGGCGCGATTGATGACACTTTTGTGGGTGAAGGCACAAAGCTCGACAATCAGATTCAGCTCGGCCACAACGTCCGTGTTGGCAAATACTGCGTAATGGCTTCTTGCGTGGGGATCGCCGGCTCTACGACGGTGGGCGACCATGTCATGGTGGGCGGCGCCGCGATGATTAACGGCCACATTGAAATCCCCTCGGGTTCAGCGGTGGGGCCGGCAACTGCCATTACGGGCTGGGGCAAGGAGCCTAAACAGCTGACGGGCTTCTTCCCGGCGCTCACCAAGCGCGACTTCGTTCGTGCGGCGGCGCTGACTGCGCGGCTCCCCGAAATGCGCGAAGAGCTCAAAAATCTGCAAAAGCAGGTCGCGCAGCTCGCCGAGCTAATCCAAAAGGCAGAAGCGGCGGATCGCTGAAAGAGCGACAATTACAGGCACTCTTTTGGCCGCGTCGGGGAAATTCACTTGTGATGTGGTATTTTCCCGCCGGTTCTGCACTAAGCCCCCAATTTATTCATCCACAGACCCGCAAGGAAACGTATTCATGCCGAAGAGCTTGAACATTCAGGACATCATGGAGATGCTCCCGCATCGTTTTCCGTTCCTGCTGATCGACCGGGTGGTTGAGCTCTCTGATGAACTCGACCGCGTAGTGGCGATCAAGAACGTGACGATGAACGAGCCGCAGTTCACCGGTCACTTCCCACAGGCTCCGGTCATGCCGGGGGTTCTCATTGTGGAGGCGATGGCTCAGGCCTGTGCCATCATTGCGCTTTCCCGCATTCCCGAAGAAGTGCGCAAAAAGAGCCTCTTTTACTTTGCCGGCATTGACAATGCCCGCTTCAAGCGCATCGTGCAGCCTGGCGATCAGCTCGTGATCGAAGGCAAGTTCATTCGCTCGAAGATGGGTATGGGTTGGTTTGAGGCGGTCGCCCGTGTGGACGGTCAGGTGGCCTGTCAGGCGTCGATGATGTGCGCTTGCCGTGAACCGCCCAAACATGCAAACGAATAAGGAAAGGCTCCGGCGGTAAGTTCGCCTCCAAAGGCGAGCGGAGACGAAGCATTTCGACCCGGCGGCGCTGGGCAGTTTCCCAATGGAAGCTGCACTGCGCCGTTTTTTTTCTGCACTTGTGACCGATTGCAGGCCCTTCAGTTTCACCTAGAGCCTTGTCCGTATAATCACGAGATACAGTTGTCGTGCGCAGTGTCGTGCACTCTAAGCGGCTCAAGTGCGGTCGTCGGCAGTGAACCTGAGTAATCAGGCAAACGACGCACGATTCATCCTTAATAACCACAAAGGATTCTTTTCATGACCCAGATTCATCCGAGCGCAATCGTCGATTCTCAGGCAGAACTTGCCGAAGACGTCGTGGTCGGTCCTTTCTGTCTGGTCGGTCCCAAGGTGTGCATCGGCGCGGGTACGGTCCTGCGCAGCCATGTTGTGGTGGAGGGCTCCACTACGATCGGCGCACGCAATGTGATCTACGCGGGAGCGAGTATTGGCTGCCATCCGCAGGACAAAAAGTACCGCGGCGAGGATACGCGTCTGGTGGTGGGTGACGACAACGTGATTCGCGAAAACTGCACGATGTCGATCGGCACTATTCAGGATCAGGGCTTAACGACTGTCGGCAGCCGCAATCTCTTTATGGCCAATGCCCATGTGGCGCATGACTGTCAGGTCGGCAGCGACGTGATTTTGGCCAATAATGTGGCTTTGGGCGGTCATGTCATTGTCGGCGACCACGCCATTCTCGGCGGACAGTCCGCAGCGCATCAGTTCGTGCGCATCGGTGCTTATGCCATGGTTGGCGGCGCTGCGGGCGTGCTCCAGGATGTGCCGCCCTTTGTGATGGCTCATCTCAACCCGGCCAAAGCCGCGGGGCTCAATCTTGTGGGACTGCGCCGCGCGGGATTTACCGATGAACAGCTCCGTGCGCTGCGCAAGGCCTATGGACATTTCTATCGTGAACAGCTAACGGTGAAAGAAGCTGTGCCGCTTATTGAAGCTTTAAAGAGTGACTACCCGGGGGCGTCTGATGCGCTTCAGCTCTTTATTGACTTCGTCACAACTACCCAACGCGGCTGTGTCCGTTGAACTTCAAAGTTAAGAACACTTCCTAGGAGACCCCATTATGGGAACGAGACCGACCCCTGCGATCGACAAGAATGGCATTGCTTGGCTCGCTGGTGAAGCAAGCGGCGACTATATTGCAAGCCTCGTGCTCCCGGAAGTTGAAAAACGCTTCCCCGGCACGCCGCAGTACGGCGTGGGCGGTCCGCGCATGCGCGCTGTGAATTTTCATTCCTGGCACGATATTCGGGAGCTTTCTGTGCGCGGCTATGTGGAAGTGCTCATGCACTTGCCGCGGCTCGTTCAGCTTCGGGGCGAACTCGTGCGCAGCATTTCCGAGTCAAGCCCCCGAGTTTTTGTGGGCGTTGATGCGCCGGACTTTAACCTCGGCATTGAGCAGAAACTTCGCCGCCGCGGTATTCCGACCGTGCATTTTGTGAGCCCGGCCATTTGGGCCTGGCGTCCGGAGCGCATCCACCAGATCCGCCGAGCGGTTGACCATATGCTCTTGGTCTTCCCCTTCGAGCAGGAGATTTATAAGCGCGCCGGCATTGACGCAACATATGTCGGTCATCCTTTGGCCGGCGTGATTCCGATGAAGCCGGATACGGAAGGCGCTCGCCGTGACTATGGTCTGATGGAAGATTCGCTCCCTGTCGTGACGGTCATGCCGGGCTCGCGCATTGACGAAGTCAAAGGCTGTGCGCCGGCTTTCTTCGGCGCCATCGAAAAGCTCCTGCATCGCTTCAGCGACATGCACGTTCTTATTCCGGCAGCGGACGAGGCGGCGCGTGAGCGCATCATCTTCATTGCGGGGCAGTACGCCCGTTTGGCGCAGCGCATGATCGTGCGTGTCGGCGAAAGCCACCGCATGATCGAGGCCGCCGATGCAGTGCTCTGCGCTTCCGGGACGGCTGCGCTCGAGGCGGCGCTTTACAAGAAACCCATGGTTGTGGGCTACCTGATGCCGGCGCTTACCGGTCTCATCATGCAGAGAAAGGGGCTCATTCGCTGCGTTTCGCTCCCCAATATTTTGATGGGCGAAAACGTGGTGCCGGAATTCCTGCAGTATTACTGCCGCGCAGATCAGATCTCCTGGGCACTGCAGGATGCACTCACCAACGACGCGAAGCGTAAGGAGCTGGTTGAACGGTTTACGGCGCTCCATGAAAGCCTGAAGGCGGATACGCCCTCGCTGGTTGCTGAAGTGCTTGAATCCAGAGCGCTTCGCCGCTGGTAATGCCGGACCTGGAGCAGCTCTCGCTCTGCGTGAGCTGCGGATATACCGGCGCGTCCGTCCAGATGCGCCGGTCTGATTTTATGGACTCACACTCTCGTCACTTACGCCCTATGCCGCGCCGCAGAGCATCTTTAGCTTCTGCTTCTCCCGAAGCTGCTCTCAGAGATAATCTTTTTTTCTGTGACGCTGAAGGTGAAGTGCATCTGCCGCTTTTAACGGCCGGCGTGGATGAAGCGGGGCGCGGCCCGTTAGCCGGGCCCGTGTGCGCCGCAGCTGTGATTCTGGATCCCGAAAATCCCATTGAGGGATTGGCGGACTCGAAGAAGCTTTCGGCCAAAAAGAGAGAAGCATTGGCGCCCATCATTCGCGAACGCGCGCTGGCCTGGGGCATCGGCTGGGCCACGGTGGAAGAGATTGACCGCGTCAATATTCTCAATGCCACCTATCTCGCCATGGAGCGTGCTGTGGCGGCACTCAAGAGCCGCAGCGGGAGCGTGACGCCAGAATATATTCTGATCGACGGCAATCGCCGGCCGCCCCATCTGCCCTGCATGTCCGACACCATTGTGAAGGGAGACGACAAAGTGCCGGCTATTTCGGCCGCATCCATACTGGCGAAGACGGCTCGAGACCATTGGATGGCTCAACTCGATCAGAAGTGGCCGGCTTACGGCTTTGCCAAACATGCCGGCTACGGCACGGCTCAGCACCTCGATGCTTTGAAGCGTTTGGGACCCTGTCCCGAGCATCGAACGACTTTTGAACCCATCAAGTCCATGCTAAGTGAAAAAAAGACGCGGCATCCTTCCGATGCAGCAGCGAACCCTCTCAGTCAAGCGTGAATCATGACTTCTTCTCAGCATCTCTTTATCGAAAGCGACGCCAACCCCCGGCTCAAGCGCTGGAGACGGCTGGCCTTGGAGGCCAAGGCCGTCAGGCGCGAGGGCGCGACAGTTCTCGAAGGCATTCATCTCCTGCAGACCGTGCTTGAGCACCCTGAGGTGAAGATCAATGCCGTAATGCTTCCTGAAGGGCGCACGACCGCAGAAGCCAAAGCGCTCGCTGAGCGTGCGGCGCAGACTTCGGGAACTCGGCTTTATGTTTTGAGCGATCGTCTTTATGACGCCATTTCACCCGTGGAAAACGGCGTGGGCGTCATGTGCGAAATTGCGCTTCCAGCCGCGCCGGCGCCGGAAAAATGGGCCGCCGCGGATGCCCTCTACCTTGACGGCGTTCAGGATGCCGGCAATGTCGGAACGCTGATCCGTACGGCTGCTGCCGCGGGCGTGCGGGTCGTTGTCGCGGGTCCGGGGACCGCTGGTTTGTGGACGCCGCGCGTGCTGCGCGCAGGGATGGGAGCGCACTTTGCGGTGGATTTGGCCGAAGGCATCTCGATAGAAAAATTCCGGGCGGACTACCGCGGAAGACTCCTTGCGGCCGATGCCAGAGGCGGCGTCAACCTTTTTGAGGCGCCTGACTATACCGCCGCGGGACCGATCTGCTGGCTGATGGGGGCTGAAGGTCCGGGGCTTTCCGTGAAGGCGCTCGAGCTGGCCGACGAACGCTATTGGATTCCGATCAGCCGGTCGGTGGAGTCCTTAAATGTCGGCGCGGCTGCGGCCGTCTGCCTTTTCGATGCTGCACGCCGTCGGCTCACTCTGCGCCATTGATATATTTCAACTGCTCTGCATTCAAGGCAAAAGGGCGCATTACGGTGAGCGCTTCGGGTTGCCGGCAAACTGTTTTCCCGTTAGCATTCCGGCCTTTCCGCAGTCTCCCAGGGCGGAGCGGTTCCACCGAATTTTTTCAGGCGTATCAGCCGTTCACCAAGACCCACGCGTTAAGGTTCAAGATGCTCAACTTCTCCTATGCCAATCCCACCCGCCTCGTTTTCGGCCGCAGCGCTGAACATGAAGTCGGCCGCGTGATGACCTCCATCCTGGGGCGTCCGGGCAAGGTGCTGGTGCTTTTTGGCGGCGGATCGGCCCACCGCACCGGCATTCTGGGGGCAGTGGAGGACAGTCTGCAGGAATCGGGCTTCGCCGTTATTGAAATGGGCGGTGTGCAGCCCAATCCCCGGATGGGATTTGTCCGCGACACGATTGACTGGGTGCGCGATCAGGGCATTCGTGCGGTCGTCGCCGTGGGCGGCGGTTCGGTGATCGATACCGCTAAAGCTGTAGCGGCAGGTCTCGAATATGAAGGGGATGCCTGGGATTTCTTTGCCGGCCGTGCGCAGGTTGAACGGGCATTGCCGGTGTTCGCGGTATTGACCATCCCTGCGGCGGGTTCAGAGCAGTCCATTCGAGCCGTGATCACGCATCACGGCACGAAGACCGGCATCGGTTCGGAACACATTCGCCCCAAAGCCGCCTTCATCAATCCGGAGCGTTTCTCACCGCTCCCGGCCATTCACATCAGCGCTGGCGTCTGCGACATGCTCTCGCACATCTGCGAACGTTATTTTTCCAACACCGCCGCCACTGATTTTGTGGATGGACAGGCCGAAGCGGCGCTTCGAACCATCATTAAGTTTGGTCCTAAAGTGCTTGCCGACCCTTCGAACTATGACGCCTGGTGCCAGATTGGTCTGGCCGGCTCATTTGCCCACAACGGCATCTTCGGTCTTGGACGTGAAGAAGACTGGGCGTGCCACGCGATTGAGCACGAAATCTCGGGGTGGAACGAATCCATTATTCACGGCTGCGGGCTTGCCGTCGTTATGCCGGCCTGGATGCAGCAGGTTTGCCATGTCAATCCGAAGCGCTTCGCGGATTTTGCCCGCCGAGTCATGGGCGTAGGACAGGATGCGGATGATGCCGCGGCCGCCGCGCTGGGCATTGAGGCCTTCAAAGCGTGGCTGAAGACGATGAAGCTGCCCTTAACGCTTCAGGAGCTCGGCGCGGTTGACTGTCCCATCGAAGCGCTGGCTCGACACTGCTGCCGCAAAGGTGCGGTAGGACACTTTAAGCCGCTCGAAAAAGCGGATGTGGAAGCACTGCTGCGCGCTGCGCAGTAATCCGCTGATGGGATGATGGGAGAACGCATCATGACGCAGCAAAATAAAGGCAAAGGCCGCTCGAGACGCGGCGGCCCGGGCAGCACGAAGGGACAAAACACCCTGCAGCACCCGGGAGCGGTGCTCGCACAGATCCTCGAAGATACGCCGACGGCGCTCGCCGCTAAATGGTTCAGTCTCAGTGAAGCGGAACTTTTGGCCGTGCTCGAAGGCCGCGCGCCGATGACTGCCGCGATGGCGCAGCAGGCCGGCGCCGTATTCGGCACGGGCTCTGCGCCGTGGCTAGAAATGCAGTCCGCATGGGATGCGGCCCATGCAGAGACAAATGCTTCGCAGCACTGATAGGTTCGTCAAAAGCTGAGCGCCTTGCAAAGGATTTTCTTTCAAGGCGCTCTTCTTTTACGGATACTTTGGGGTCCGAGTTTTGGGGAGCCCTCAATCAGCGCTTCAAGAGATCCGTAATCGTCATTGAAAGCAGGGGTGACGTACGCTTTTCGACTTCCGCCTGCACCAGCTTTCCGGCGAGCGATGTCAGCGTTTTTTCCAGTCCCTTCTTGGGGTCAGAGAGGAGCAGATTCATCGCCGGCTTGGGGCAGCTTTTCATGACGAGCTGCGTGAGTGTTGTCTGAGCCTTCTTTTCTACAGTCTTGATTTTGGCGGCGGGAATCGTTTGCACGGACTTAGCGGCTTCGGTGCGTCCGAGCGCTACGTAGGCCCACTGCAAAAAGGTGGTCTTGTCTTCAGCTGAAGTGTTGGCATAGAGGCAGTCGGCAAGTTCATCGGCGGCCGAAGCGGCGCAGACTGTGCCGGCGGCGCATGTCGAGAAGAGCGCGCAGAGGCAGAACTTAAAGAGAGCGGGTTGGGAACGCAGCACGAAGAAACCTCCAAAAAGCGGTTGGAATCGTTTGAGATAAGGTGCAGCGGATTATCTCGCAGCAAACCTGCCGGGAAGTATAGGCGAAGAGCGAAAGGCTACACTTCCGAGTGCATCACCGCTGCGGATCACCGTCCCGCTGTGCGCAGAGACTCCTCTTTCACTTTTCATCAAACCTGCGAACGACGCCTTTATATGTATCGCCTTATCGACAGCAGCTACACGCTTGCCGACATCGGCCGCTTTACGGAACTCTCTATCCGCCGAGGTATTCCGCTCGCTTCGGTCGTGAAGACTGAGCCCCGCGATCGCCGTGTCGTAGTGGGCGCTGCGCTGCTTTTTGTGCCAACTGTTGCATTTTCTGAGGAAACGCTCTTGCAGCGCTTTGAAGGTTTTTTGCAGGGTGCGGGCAGTTGGCTTAAGGCAGAACCGGCGGAGCTTTTGGCGTCAGCTTTGGAGGAGGGGCTCCTCGAAGCGGCCGAAGACCCTCAAGACGGTGCTCCCGCCCGATGGCGCTCGCGTTTCGAGCCGCTCCCGGGCGTTACGGCGAACCGTTTGGCCGATGAGCTTGAGGCGGCGCAGGAGATTCTCAAGCTTCGACGCGCTCGTATGCGGGAGACGCTCCAGGCTAAAAACCGCGAAGTGAATCGGCCGCCCGAACCTCCCGTTGATGCTGAGGCTGACCGTTCTTTCATGCGGATGGCGCTGGAAGAGGCACAAGAGGCCGGGATGGCCGGAGAAATTCCTGTCGGAGCCGTCGTGGTTGCAGACGGCAAGGTGATCGCCCGCGGCGGCAACGAGACGCTTCGCAGCGGAGATCCCACGGCGCATGCCGAAATCGTTGCGCTGCGTGCTGCCGCTGCCGCCCTCGCCAATCATCGGCTCACCAACACGACGCTTTACGTCACGCTTGAACCTTGTCCGATGTGTGCGGGCGCTATTGCCGAGGCACGGTGCCGCCGCATTGTCTACGGCGCAGGTGACAGCCGTCGCGGCGCTCTCGAGGGTGCCTTTCGGCTTTTTGACATTCCCGGCGTCAATCATCGTCCGATGGTGACGGGCGGCGTTATGGCTCTCGAAGGGGAAAAATTACTGACGGATTTTTTTGTCAAACGGCGCAGTGAGCAGGCAGCGCAAAAAGCTGCCGAGAGCAGCGATGCGCCGCAAAATTGCGCACAATGAGGCGGTGGTGCCGCTTTAAGGCGCTTTCATTTGCATTTTCTTGAAGTCGTTTTTTCATCATGACCACTCCTGATTTCGGTGCTTCTCATTCGCTCAACGCGCAATACGATGCTGTGCCGGAGACGAGCCTCGCGGCATACCGCGGCCGGCGGATTGTTATTCCGGCGCCCTCCTACCAATTTCTGACGAAAACGGGGGAAATCGATCATGCGCGTCGAGAAGCAGCGTTAGGGAACTTAGAGGCGCTCGGCGCAGTGCCGACGCTGATGGCAGGCGCACTCACGCAGGACGGCCGCTACGCAGGGCCTGACGAAGTGCGCGCAGCAGACTTTCAAGCGGCGCTTACCCGCGATCCGGCGGAAGCCGATCTGGTGATGCCGATTCGCGGCGGCTACGGCATGACGCGGCTGCTGCCGCTCCTTGACTGGGAGGCCATCGGGCGCGCTGCCGTGCCCATGGTTGGGTTTTCCGATTTCACGGCTTTTAACTTGGCGCTTCTGGCCAAAACCGGCCGCGCCTCCTGGCATGGTCCGATGCTTGGATCTTTTGATAATCCGGACCCATACATGGTTGAGCGTTTCGCAGTGGTTTTCGGTGCCGAGCTCGATCCCATCGAATGGGAGGCGGATCCCAATCTCCTCGGAAACTGGGCTGACCAAACCGAGCAGCGCGCTGCTGGGCTCCTCTGGGGCGGGAACCTCTGCCTGATTGAAAGTCTGGTGGGCACGGCCTGGATGCCGCCCAAAGAGATGCTAGAAGGCGGCATTCTCTTTCTTGAAGACGTGGGCGAATACGCCTACCGCGTCGAACGCATGCTGCTCACGCTGCTCGACGCCGGCATTCTCGCCCGGCAGCGGGCGGTGCTCCTCGGCGCCTTTACCAATGCGGATGATTCGATCCGTTTTCCGGGCGACCATTGCCTCGCGGATTCGCTTGCATTCATTCGCCGCCGGCTGCCTGCGTCCATCCCGATGGTGTCGGGGCTGCCCTTCGGGCATATTGCCAAAAAGGCGACGCTGCCCGTCGGCGTTATGGCCGAGTTCTCGCTCCATGCCGGCCGCGCAGCGCTTTCTTGGAAGGAAATGCCATGACCGCAGAACCGGATCGAGAGGCACGAACGACCGGTCAGACTACGACGCGGCGTTCCGTGATTTTGTTCCTAAAGACTTTTTTAAGTCTTCCGGCCTCGCGCAGCATCACGGCACATACACTGATCAAGCTCTTTCTCACCTCCATGAAGCTGATGCCGGTGGCTTTGGCCGCACAGTGCTTCGGCATGGCTGCCATTGATGCGGTCATGAGAACCAAGCCCGAGATGTTTGAGCTGCTGCTCGTTTGGTCGTTTTTTGGCTTTGCACAGCTGATTGCTTCGCTCGCTTTTGTTCGGAGCCTGTGGCGTGATGCACGGCGTGTGGAGCGTGTCCGTCTGTGGATTCGACGCTGGACGATCCTGGCTTCATGTGCCGGTTTGCTCTGGGGAGCGGCTGGTGCAGTCATCATGGTGCCGCTAGCGGGCGTGCAGCAGTTGGTGGCCGTCGCCGTAATCGTCGCCGTGACCTTTGCCAGCTGGCCGGTTTATTCCTGCTGGATGCCGTCGCTCACGGCTTTTACGCTTTTGTCGCTCACCCCCATGACGATTTCCGTGGCGGCGCAGTATGGCGTCAGTCAGGCGATCATGGCGCTGGTGCTGATCACCGTGACCGGCTTTATTCTCTATTCAGGCCGACGCCTCAACGAAATGCTTTTGTCGTCCATCTTGAACGACGACGAAAATCAGCGCCTCGTGCAGCGTCTGAAGGTTGAGGTGAATCGTACGGAAGCAGCGCGATTGAAGACGCAGCATGAGAGTGAGCGCCGTGCACAGTTCTTTGCGGCTGCCAATCACGACTTGCGCCAGCCCCTGCAGGCGATGGGCATCTTCCTCGAGATGCTCAAGCGCCGGTCAACCCCGCAGACGCTTCCTATCGTCGAGCAGCTCGGACGCACCTCAAGCACCATCTCTACCTTGGTCGAACAGGTGCTTGAAGTTACCCGCATGGAGTTTGGCCGTCTTGAACTGCATCCGGAAGTGATCTGGCTGCCGGAATTGATGGAAGAGCTCTCACATGACTTCACGGCAATTGCTGCCGAAAAAGGACTGCGTTTTCGCGTGAAGTCCGTGCCGGCGGCGGTGTGTACGGATCCGCTCTTACTCAAGCGCGCGCTTAAAAATCTGATTACCAATGCCATCCGTTATACCGACAAACCGGGAGCGGAAGTCGTCGTCGGTGCTCGCCGGCTAGGCAGTTCACGTGTTTCGATCGGAGTTTATGACGCGGGCCCCGGGCTCACGACGGAAGACAAGGCGCGGATCTTTGAAACTTTCTATCGCGGCAGCGCCGGCAAAAAAAGCACGAGTGAAGGCTTTGGCTTAGGGCTCTCCATTGTGAAGCGCATCTGCCGGCAGCTCGGCATTGAATTCTCTATGGGCTCAAAGCTCGGCCGCGGAAGTGTTTTTCGGCTGGTGCTGAATTTGACGGAGGGCGAGCAGGTTGAAATGCTCGAACGTCCGGGAGCCCCGGCTGTTATCAACAGCCGGCTTGGAGGAACAACTGCGCTTTTGGAAGACAATCCTTTTGTCAACGAGGCGCTGAGCGCGAAGCTCTCGCTTTGGGGGACCGATGTCGTCGCCGCGCCGGCATTCTCTGAAGACTTTGTCAAACGTGTGCAAGCCTCTGCCGGCAAAACCGGCCGGTTGGTATTGCTCACCGACTACAACCTCGGTGCCGGTGAATTGACGGGATTGGAGGCTTCAACGGAACTTTCTTCGCGCTTAGGGATGAACGTTCCGACCGTGCTCTTGACCGCCGTTGCCGGTGATTTGATTGAGGCAGATTGGACTCAGGCGCGAAAGAAGGGGAAGGCAGGCCGCATGCCGGAAGTGCTGCCTCAGATTCTGCAAAAGCCCGCCGACGATGTGGCGCTCAATTCAGCGTTGGTCCGAGCGGGCCGCAACGCAGCGTATTGGCGCTCTGAAGAGCCCGTTGAGAGCGATTTGGGGGCGGCTGAAGATCCTGGCGGCGACGAAGGAAAAACCGATGGCGGCGCAGCCTCTGAGGGAGCAGCATCGTCATCCTCGGGCACGCCGGAGCCTAATGAGATCGTCCGCGGCATTTGAACGCTGCGGCAAATGAACGGCAAAGGGGCGTCAGAAGCCCTGGATTCAGATGCCGCCCTCGTTAACGAGCTTCAGCAGACCGGCGTCGTCAGAGGTGCGGCTCTGATCTTTATTGGGAAGGACTCCGGCAGGGATGATCGGGACAACTTTGCCCGTTGAGCTGGGGGCAAAGAGATGCGCCAGAACACTGTGCTGCGCTACGTCTTCAAGGGTATAGGCGTTGAGCGCCTCATAAAAAACGTTCTGAGCATCGTTAAGCACCTTGATCAGTGGACAGCCGCGGCCGAAATTGCAGGGCGGATCCTTGCAGTTGATCAGACAGTCGTCACCCTCGAGCGTTCGAATCACGTTGCCCAGACGGAGCTTTCTGGCTTGGGGGTCGAGCCCCAGACCGCCGGTACGGCCGCGCTGAGTAGCGAGCCATCCTTCCTGACTCAAACGATGGACGACCTTAACGACATGATTGCGGGTCCAGCCGATGCGCTCAGCAATTTCCGTCACCGTCGTACGGTCCTGCGACGGGCGTGCGCAGAGGTACATCAGCACGCGAAGCGACAAGTCGGTGAAACGGGTAATGTGCATGGGAGGAAATGAGCTTGCAGAAAATAAAACAACGCCGTTCGGACGCAATGCCCGGAACGGCGTCGAACGCTGGGGGCGTCAGCAGACGCACCCCTGAGCGCTGAGTGTACTCGGAAAATTAATCGGCCGAGCCGGTACCGAACACTTCCGTGTGGATGCGAGCAGGGATAACACCGATGTCCTTGAGGGCCTTGGAGACATCCTGCATGAAGCCGATCGGGCCGCAGATGAAGAAGTCGGCATCCGGATCCTGGCAGAAGTTGCGGATGTTGGCGGGCGTAATACGGCCGGCAGCATCGTAGTCAACGCCGAGATGGTCGGCCTGGCCCGGCTGGGTGAAGAAAATCCCCTTGGCGGCGTTGGGCATGCCCTTAATCGCGGCATCCACTTCCTTCTTGAGCGGGTAGTGCGCCAGATTCTGCGTGGTGTAGAGGAAGTGCACCTTGCGCAGCGGATTTTCAACAGCGAGCGTCTCGAGCATCGGGACCATCGGGGTGATGCCGATACCGGCGGCGATGAGAACGAGCGGGTGTTCAGACTTGGCGTCTTCAAGAGCAAAACCGCCGGTCGGAGCCGAGAGTTCGACCACATCGCCCACCTTCACACGGTTGTGAAGGATGGAGGAGACGAGACCGTCAGGAGCACCCTGCGTGCCGAGGACAAGCTTCACGGAGATGCGCAGCATGCCGCTGCCGGCAGCCTGAGACAGCGTGTACTGACGCGGCTGGGCGATCTGCATGGCCTTCGAGAAGACGCGCACGGTCGTGTACTGACCCGGGAGATAGCTGGGAACCGGGCCGCCGTCGGTCGGACGGAAGTAAAAGGAGACAACGTCTTCGGATTCCTGAACGCGGTTGACGCATTCAAAGGGACGCCAGCCGGACCAGCCGCCTTGAGCAGCGGTCTGCTGGTTGTAGATGTCCTGTTCGGCCTTGATGAGGATGTCGGCGAGCATGCCGTAGGCAGCGGTCCAGGCATCAATCAGTTCCGGCGTAGCGGCGGCACCGAGCACTTCCTTAATGGATTCAATGAGGTGGTGGCCGACGATCTGATACTGCTCGGCGCGAATGCCAAGCGAGCAGTGGCGCTGAGCGATCTGCTTGACAGCGCCGAGGAGGTTTTCCGGATGCTCAATGTTCTGAGCATAAGCAAGCACGGCAGCGGCGAGCGCCTGCTGCTGCGCACCGCGAGCCTGGTGCGCCTGATTGAAGACGTTGCGCAGTTCGGGGTTCTTCGAAAGCATGCGCGCATAGAAATGCTTGGTGAGATCGACGCCGTGGGCCTGCAGAACGGGAACGGTGGCCTTGACCAGTTCGATCTGATGAGGGGTCAACATGAAAACTTCTCCTTAATTGAACGGATAATGTTGAAATTCTGGGGATTTTGGGGCTCTCGTCCTCTTGATTAGACGGGCCGCCTGATGTCTTGACGTCATAGTAGCACGCTTGCGGCGAAAAAGATGCATTTTCAATACATCTTTTTATTGCAGAATGTTTATGCCAGTTTTCAATGTATGACGCAAGAAATGAAAATTGGATTTTCGAAATGTGCAATAGGGAAGTTCCCTCAGTACATCCCTTAGGCGGTAATCGATGGGTGTATTCTTGCAATCTACTAGCGTTAACTGTATGAATAATATGTAAAAACTACATTACAATTAGAAATAATTAAATTCTGAAAGGGCTTGTGAATTCAATGTGGCGGCAGTTATACTTTCACCTGTGTTCGGACGGTTCGATCAACGTTTGGTGGTTTGGTTGATTTATCCGAACGCCGTCTGCCTAGCAGGCGAAAAATTTGGTTGATCGCGCATCGTGCGCATGCCACAGCTGGTCCCTGCGGCATGCGCTAACCGAAGGAAGACTTCGACGGTTTTCCTGAAAGCTGAAAACGGTGCGGGATAGGACGCGTTTCCGAGGGCATGCTCGAGAAATAGACGTTCCGGTTCCGAGAGGAGCTGCAAAGCCTCAGCGGCGGTTCGGGTTTTTCTCCTTTTCCCGAACCGCCGTTTTATTTGAGCGTCAGTCAAGGGTCTCCGAGAGGATGTGCTTCAAAGTCATGTTAGGCTTGGGGCGCACAACACCAACTCACTCGGAATATCTTTCATGCGGTTTTTCAGCAGGTCGGGCTGCGGCAAGTTCAGTGCTGTCATATCTGCAGGTCTTTCAGCCGCAGCACTATTGATGATCTCGGGCTGCTCAGTGGTGCAGGTCAATGGTACTGAGCGTACTGCGGATGATGCTTTATGCCTTGTGCGGCCTCAGATTGCGGACCCTGCGCTGCATAAGCTTCTGAAAGATCTGCTAGCGCGCAAACGCTTCAAAGTGACGGAACTCGCCCCGGGCACTGCACCGAACGTTTGCCGGCAGACGCTGGTGTATCGCTGGGGCGTGGAACAGTATTACATCCCGGCTCTTGTTAAACAGTATCCGGTGGCCTTTGATTTCTATGAGTCGGGCGTTAAAGTGGCCAATGCGAGCTTTGACCCGACGCGCAACCTGATTTCTCCGCACGTGAAGTTCGTGCGCAGTTCCCGCTATTGGGCGCGCACTTTGGATAAGCTTTTTCCGGGGCGGCCCCTGGTCGGCGACTAGGATCGCCGATGCGGCTGACGAGGCCGGCCTTTCATAGGCTGATAAAAAAGCGGCGCTTAGAAATGCTCTAAACGCCGCCCGCATCGCGATCAATGCATCGCAATGCGCTCAGTCATGCCGCCCAGAGCTTCGGCTTCATGAGAAGTGAAGAACGGGACGGCAAATTTGTCACGCAAGACCGGTGATACGGCCGTTTTGCACGTCGATGGACATGGCCGCAGGCTTCTTGGGGAGCCCCGGCATACGCATGATGGCCCCCGACATGGCCACCACGAAACCCGAACCGGCGTTGAGAATCAGACGCTCAATCGGAAGCGTAAAGCCCTTCGGAGCGCCAAGCGCTTTCGGATCGGCTGTAAGTGAGAACGGGGTTTTGGCGACGCAGACCGGCAGTTTGCCAAAGCCGAGCTCTTCAATGCGCTTGAGATCCTTGAGCGCAGCGGGAGCAAGCTTCACGCCGTCGCCGCCGTAGACCTTCGTGACAATAGCGTTGAGTTTGTCAACGATGGGCGCATCGGCCTCGTATGTGTGCACTAAGGGATGGAAATCTTCGGCCGCGGCAACGACTTCGCGAGCGAGCGCTTCGGCGCCTTCACCGCCCTTAGCAAAACCATCCGAGACGGCAAAGCGGACACCGAGTTCGGCGCAGCGGGCGCGGATCACTTCGATTTCAGCTTCGGTATCCGTGTGGAAGTGGTTGAGTGCCACAACAATGTTCGGTCCGAACTGCTTGAGGTTGGCGATGTGAGCATCCAGATTGACGATGCCGCGCTTGACCGCTTCAAGGTTGGGCTCGCCGATTTCGGGAAGCGGCACGCCGCCGTGCCACTTCAGCGCTTTGGTGCTCGTAACAATGACAACCGCGGCAGGTGTGAAGCCGGCGGCGCGGCACTTGATATTAAAGAACTTCTCTGCGCCGAGATCCGAACCAAAGCCCGCTTCAGTGATGGCGTAGTCGGCAAGCTTCATCGCCGCCCGCGTGGCCGCAACCGAATTGCAGCCATGGGCGATGTTGGCAAACGGACCGCCGTGGACGAAGGCGAGGTTGCCTTCAATCGACTGCACGAGGTTGGGCTTGAAGGCTTCAAAAAGCAGAGCCAGAAGGGAGCCCGTGGCGCCTAGTTCGCCGCAGGTGTATGCCGTGCCGTCCGGGCGCAGGCCCAGAACGATGCGGTCGATGCGGCTGCGAAGATCTTCAAGATCATTAGCGAGGCAAAGCACGGCCATCAGTTCAGAGGCTGCGGTGATGTCAAAACCGGCTTCGGTCGGAATGCCGTTGGCCGGGCCGCCAAGACCCGTGATGATGTTGCGCAGCATGCGGTCGTTCACGTCGAGGACGCGGCGCCAGTAGATTTCACGCAGCTGCACCTGACCCTGATGACGGGCGTTGTCTAAGAGCGCGGCCAGAAGATTGTTGGCTGCCGTGATGGCGTGAAGGTCACCCGTGAAGTGCAGGTTGATCGCTTCCATCGGCAGCACCTGGCTGTAGCCGCCGCCGGCGGCGCCGCCCTTCATGCCGAAGACCGGGCCCAGAGAGGGCTCGCGAAGCGCGAGCGCAGCATTTTTGCCTAAACGCTTCAGACCTTGAGCGAGGGCGATGGAGGTCGTCGTTTTGCCCGAACCGGCGGGCATGCCCGAAGTGGCGGTGACGAGGATCAGACGGCCTTTTTCCTGACGGGAAGGATCGAGCGTTACCTTCGCCTTGTCGCGGCCGTAGGGTTCGAATTCGCTGTCGGCGAGGCCGGCGGAGTGCGCGAGCTCATTGATGGGAATGAGCTTGGTTTCCTGAGCGATTTCAATATCGGTCTTCATCGAGAAAACTCCAAAAAAGTGGAAATGGATGGAATTCGATACGAGAAGGCGGCGCGCGGTGCTTACTGTCTCCATAGAGGGCGCTCGACAGCAGAGCTGGAGCAGACATCCTGCATGGTTAGCGATGAAGAGACAAGCTGTACGGCTGCACGGTCAGCGGCGTTTGATGCACCGCTGCGGGGTTGTGCGGCAGTATGCCTCAAAAGCAGAGAAAACAGGGGACGACAGGCGCCGAAAATGGAAAAAGCACCGCCAAAACAGATTGGACGGTGCCTTTGATGAATCCTCAATGCTCAGAGCGGGTCGCCCGAGAGCAGGAGGAGGCGTGCAATTTCAGCAGCGTTATGGAGTTCAAGCTTGCGGTAGGCGCTGCCGCGGTGAACCTGAACGGTTTTTTCCGAAATGCCGAATTCTGCAGCGACTTCTTTATTGGAATAACCCTGTGCCACCATGCGGATCACTTCGCGTTCGCGCTGCGTGAGCTGCTCGAGACGGGCCTTGAAATCTGCGACTTCGGTCTGATCGCGGCGGTTGGCTTTATTGCGGGCGACGGCAGCTTCAATCACATCAATGAGACGAGATTCCTTCGCGGGTTTTTCCAGGAAGTCGAAAGCGCCGTTCTTCACGGCATTCACCGCCATGTCGATGTCGGCGTGACCGGAAACAAAGACGATCGGCAGATCGCAGCCGATCTCTTTGAGTTTATTCTGAAGCTCAAGTCCGGACATGTTGGGCATGCGCACGTCGAGCAGAATGCATCCGGGACGACGGAAGTCGTTGGCCGAAAAGAACGTGTCAGCATCGCTGAATTCGACGCATTCATAGTTCTCGCCCGACAATAGGAACGACCAGGAAGAACGAACGCCGGCGTCGTCATCAATGATGCGGATAAGTGGCTTGTTGTTGTTGCTTTCCATCACGGTTGAGGCCTCGAGAGGGTCTTGGGACTGCAGATTTTCCAAACGGGGAAAACGCGGTCGGAAGTTGATTTTGAATATTCTAATATTGTGAGACCGCATAAGTGCGCAAAATTTCCAATGCGCTCAGCAAAAATCGGCTTGAATCGATCCGCGGTGAAGTTAAGGAGACCCTTGTCATGACCATTTCAGCTCAACCTCAGCGTCCCATGCGCCGTCGGGATCGAGAACTTCCCCGTGAAGAGGCGCTTCGCGCGGCCCGCGCCGCGGGTCACGCTGTGCTGAGTTTCATCCATCCCGACACCGGAGTCCCTCAGGGCGTGCCCATTAGCCCGGTGGTGACGCCTGAAGGCATTGTCTACTGGCATTCAACCAATGAAGCGAGCCTCAAGGGCGAGGGGTTAAAGAAGGATCCGCGTGCTTCGCTCACGTTTATCGCCTATGCTGAAGATCTCCCGGAGGAATATACGGTCGATTATGCGAGCACCGTCATGACCGGCCGAGCGCATATCGTCACGGATCCGCAGGAGCGGCGGCAGGCCATGCTGGAGATCTGCCGGCGGTATGCGGGTGCCGAGCGTGATGCGACATCGACGGAATATTTCGATCACGCCGGCAGCCAGATCGACGTCTGGCGCTTTGATCCCGAAATGGTTACGGGCAAGTCTCGGAGCTGGACGGAAAAGGTTTCGCACATTCTGGCCAAGCAAGGTTTCTGAGGCCTGCGCTATAGTCCGACGACAGTTCTAACGGAAGGATTTACATAGACATGATGCTCAAACGCGCTTCACTTTTTGCCGTCCTCCTTTGTGCCGGTATTGCCGCCGCAGGGTGCGCCAGCAGTCCGAAGTCGCCTGCCGAGCCGGCGGATGAGTCGGCGCAGTTTGCTCCAGTGAACTATCTCGACATCTGCCTCCTTGAAAATAATGAGGTGAAGAGCCCCAAGCTTGTTGATGCCATTGAATCGGGCTTTCGCAAGGCCGGCGCCAATGTGAAGCGCCTGCGGGCCGGTTCGGGCCCTGATGCCTGCAGCTTTGTGGTGACCTATGAGGTGCCTAACAAGCAGGGCTCCGTCAATGTGATTCGCTATCAGACCTATGAACACGGTATTCCCCGTGTAGATGCAACGGGTTCAGCCCCACAGGGCCGTGCGCTCACGGTGCAGGCTGTGGAGGCTTATTCGGCAGAGCTCTTATCGAAGCTCGCACACAAAAAAGCGGGCGTCGAAGGCGGCCAGTCCGCAGTGCCGTCTAAAGAGTGATCTTCGGACACAGCTGCCGACGGCTTTTGGCTGCGGGCGGTGCCTGCAGCCGACGGCGCCGCGGCAAAAAAGGGGGCGCCGCGCTTTGCCGCCCGCGCCCTCATCTCTCGTACAATACTGCCCGTGCGCTGGAGGTATCGAAAGCATCGGGCATGTCCCGCAGCGGCTTCGATTGAGAAACACTCCCAGAACCGGATCAAGTTCAGACTTGCGGCGGGAAGCGCTTCAACATCACTCCATTTGAGGACGAGCTGGAGGGGCCCCTAGTGCGGCCGTTCGTTCGCCCTCCGAGATGCGCACAGCTGACTTCAATTTCCTGATTAAGAAGGACCCACGCTGTGAGCACATCTTCAACTGACCCGTCTGCCCGGACTCCGATACCGCCCGTTCTTCCTGCGGAGGATTTGTCCGGTGCATCCGGTGATCTTGGTCTTTTCGCAGGGCGCCTTCCGGGCGTGCGCGAATACAGCCGATCCGCCTGCGGCGAATTAGTTCCTTTCCGTCGGGTTGATTTGGATCCGACACCCGCTTCTTTTGGCGGCGGCGTGCAGCCTGCGATTTACCTCTGCGATGTGACTGGTCCCTTTGGCGAAGGCGACGGCAGCCAAAAACCACGTCTGCGCAATCGTCCGTCTCCGGGCACACCCACGCAGTACGAGAGTGCTCGCGCGGGTGTTGTCACACCTGAAATGGCGTTTGTGGCTGAACGAGAGAACCTCAACCGCAAAGTATTTTTGGAGTCGCTCGCCAAGCTCGGAAATCCCAAAGCCCGGGCGCTTTATCAGCGTGCTGCTGAGGCGCCCTTCTGGACGCCTGAAGATGTTCGTTCGCTGGTGGCCCGGCGAGAAGCGGTGATTCCGCTCAACTTCAATCATCCTGAAGCCGAGCCGATGGCCATCGGCAAGGCCTTCTCTACGAAGGTGAATGCCAATATCGGTACTTCGAGCACCAGCAAGGATTGGCATGAAGAGATCGGCAAGCTCAGAGAGTCGCTCCTTTGCGGTGCCGATACCGTGATGGATTTGTCGACGGGCAAGAACATTGTGGAAACGCGCGAAGCGCTTTTGCGGCGTTCGCCCGTACCGCTCGGCACAGTACCGGTCTATGAGGCACTTGAGCGAGCGGGCAGTCCCGAAGCTTTGAATTGGGAAATTTTTCGGCAGACGATGGAAGATCAGGCTGCGCAGGGCGTCGATTACATGACGATTCATGCGGGCTTGCTGAAGTCTCATGTGGCGCTCACGCGAGAGCGGCTGACCGGCATCGTTTCCCGCGGCGGGGGTCTCTTGGCGCTGGCGATGAAGCTCACCGGCGAAGAGAACTTCCTTTACACGCACTTTGACGAAATTCTGGCGATTGCCAAGCACTACGACGTCACGCTTTCACTCGGCGACGGCCTGCGTTCAGGCTCTACCCATGACGGCACCGATGCGGCGCAGCTCGCCGAACTCAAAACCTTGGGAGAACTCAATCGCCGTGCGGCCAAAGCGGGCGTGCAGGTCATGATTGAAGGGCCGGGACATATCGCCATTCCGCGTATCCGGCTCAATCAAGAGCTCGAAGAGGTCTGGTGCGACAATGCGCCGTTTTATACGCTCGGGCCGCTTGTCACCGATATGGGAGCCGGCTATGACCACATCACGGCAGCCATTGGCGGCGCGATCATCGGGGCTGCGGGCACTGCCATGCTCTGTTATGTGACGCCCAAGGAGCATTTGGGGCTGCCCAATGAAGCCGACGTGCGCGAAGGCATGGCAGCCTTCAAAATTGCTGCACATGCGGCGGACCTTGCCCGCGGTATCCCCGGGGCGGATCTGCGCGATTTGGCGATCAGTGCGGCGCGCTTTGAATTCCGTTGGAACGATCAATTCCGCCTTGCCGTGGATCCGGCCAGAGCGGCGGCATTTCATGATGAAACGCTCTCGGGTTCTGGTGCGCGGGAAGCGCATTTCTGCTCCATGTGCGGACCGAAATTCTGTCCCATGAAGCTTGCTCGCGATCTTTTCGATGATGAGCCGTCTTCAGGGGCTTGAGAGCTTAATGCGGCTTTGAGCCAAGTCTTGGTCACCGACAAAAATGGGTGCGGCAGCAATGCCGTACCCATGAAAACACTTCTTGCGGCTATCCGCTCATCCAACAGACGATGAGCGAACTGCAGGCGGGCCGCGCTGTTTGTTAGCCGTTTTCGATGGTTTGGTCTGCTGCTGCGGCTTTTGCGGCATCGGCCTTTGCTCGGCAGTCCTTGCACAGCCCTTGAATAACGGAACTTTGGAAGTCGAGCTCTACGCCGTGGTCTTCGAGCAGGTGGCCGGAAAGCGCCGCAGCCATGCGTTCAATTTCGCTGCAGCGCAAATGAAAGAGCGTTCCGCAGGCGCGGCACTTGACATGGAATTCTTCGGTGTGCGGGTCGTCGAGATATTCATAGACGGCAGCAGAATTCTTATCGACCACGAATTTGCGAACGGCTCCTTCTTCGACCAATGTATCGAGATTACGGTAGATGGTAGTGAGGCCGACCGAAACGCCGAGCTTTTTCACGGCGTCAGCGACATCCTGAACACCGAGATACTGGCCGGTGCGCTCTTTGAGGCAGGCCAAAACAGCTGCTCTTTGGCGGGTCGTATAGCGAGTGGATCTCGGCATCTTGAGCTCTCCCCTCTGAAAATGCTTAGAGGTCTTTGGGCCGAATCATACAATTTCGGTGCTCTTCTTGACAGCAGCGGCCGCCGCGCAATCATGGCGGAACCGGCGAATAGCTGCTCGGCAGATGAGCACCAGCAGCAGTACGGCGACGGAGGCTAAAGCGGTTACGCCGCCGGGCGCTGCGTCAAGCAGGTAGGCGAAAATCAAACCCAAGAAGGCATCAATGATGCTGATGACGATGGCTGCGATCAGCGTTCGTTTGAAGCCCACTTTGAGCTGGAGTGCCGTGGCAGCAGGGAGCGCGATCATGGAACTCAGCACGAGTACGCCCACCATCGGAATGGCGGCGGCGACGGCAGAGGCGGTGAGCAGAGAAAAGGCGTAAGACCAGCGCCGGGTTTTGACGCCGGCCGCTCTGGCGGAATCTTCATCAAACGCGATGACGGTGAGCGTTGAGAGCCCAAAGCCTACCCAGAGCAAAGCCGCGGCGGTGATGGCGAGGATGCACCAGAGGTCGGTTTGGCTGATCGTCAGAATGCTGCCGAAGAGAAAACTCTCCGCGTTGCCTTTGACGAGTCCCATGGTGATGAGCGTGAGTGCAATGCCGACCGACAACGCCTGCACGATCGTCAGAACCAGATCTCCGTAATGACGAAAGACGCTGCGAAGCGCTTCAATCATGAGACCGCACACGGCTGTGAAGACGAAGGTCCCCACGACCGGATTGACGCCCAAAGCCAGTGCTGCGGCTGCGCCGGCGAGCGACGAGTGGCTAAGTGCGTCGCCCGTCATGGAGCTGCGCCTGAGCACCAAAAATAAGCCCATAACTGGACAGAGCAGCGACATTGCGAGTGTTGCGGCGAGCGCGCGCTGCATGAAGCTCATCTGCAGCGCCTCGAAAAGCGATTCAAACATGCTCAGCCTCCGAGCTTACGTAAGCGCGCTCCTCGGTCTCAATGCGCTTTTGGTATTCGGCCGGCGCATGGAGCGCCCATTGACCATTTTCGATTTCAAGCACGCCGGAGGAACACTTATAGACGGCTTCAAGATTGTGCTCTACGGCGATGATGGTCGTTCCGTGTTTATGGTTGAGATGCGTGAGAAGGTCATAGATTTCGTCTCTGCCTGCGCGGTCGAGCCCCGTAGACGGCTCGTCGAGCACGATGAGATCATTGTCGCCGAGGAGCGCCCGTGCAATGAGAATGCGCTGCCGCTGACCGCCGGAAAGATCGCCGAAAAGCGTATGTCTGGCGGCGCTCATGCCGACGGAGGAAAGTGCATGCTCAATCGAGTCTTTGCTGCGGATGCCGCGCATGCGCCGCCAGCTGTCGAGCACTTCTTCGGCTGTGATCGGAAAGGACGCTGCCGCAGGCGCACTCATCTGCGGCACGTATCCGACACCTTGGGCTGAAATTTCGATACGGCCTGAAGTGGGTTTGAGGAGCCCCAGAACAAGCTTGATAAAAGTGCTTTTCCCTGCGCCGTTCGGACCGACTACCGACCAGTATGCGCCGGCAGGAATATCCAGACTCAGATGATTGAGCAGATAGGGGGGCTCTTCCGTATAGGAAAAACAAAGGTCAAAAATGGAAACCATTTTCAAATTTGAAACAAAGCATGTACATCGGGTTTCCCCGTGCTTAAGAAGAGTATGCTACCACCACACTAAAAACGAAAAACGTTTTCGTTTTCAAATTAAAGGAAGGATCATGTTGAGTCAAAAAGTTTTCACTGCGGCAGCCAGTTCGGTGCTTTGCCTGAGTGCCGGCGCTGCTGCAGCGGCTCCGGCAGACGATCTTGTCTGCAAAGATGCTGCTGCTCAGGGGAAAATTGTGGCTGCGGCGAGTTTTAATGCCATGGCGGAATTTACCCGTGCGGTGGGCGGAGATTATGTTTGTGTGGAAACGCTGATTCCGGGCGGAACGGAGCCGCATGACTTTACGCCGACGGTACGCACGGTAGAAGCGCTCAAGAAAGCGGATCTTTTGATCCTGAACGGTTTTGGGATGGAGCCCTGGGCGGAAAAAACGGCTGCGGCAGCGGCCAATGATCACCTAACGATTGTGACGGCTTCGGCCGGTGCTTCGCCCGTCAAGCTCACGGATCCTGAAGAGGTGAAGGAGCACGGGGCCAATGACCCGCATCTCTGGCTGTCGCTTTCCGGAGCGTCCTTGGAGGCTAAAAATATTGCTGCGGCGCTCGCCAAGCGCGATCCGAAGCATGCGCAGACTTATCAGCAAAATGCTGAACGCTTTGCCGCTGATCTGGACGTCCTGAAGAAACAGTTCATCAAGGAGACGGCCGATGCAAAGCGCCGTGCATTTGTGACGGGGCATGCTGCTTTCGGATATCTCGCGCGTGATTTTGGACTTGAGCAAAAGAGTATTGAGGATCTCTTTGCCGAAGGCGAACCGACGATGAAGACGCTCGCTGAACTGGCCAAATACTGCCGCAAAAACAATGTTAAGACCGTTTTTGCCGAGGAACTCGTGAGCCCGGCTGCGTCAAAGACGCTGGCTGAAGAAGCGGGCGCTAAGGTTGTGGCCATCTACACCATGGAAAGCAACGAGTCGGGGCTCTCCTATCTGGAGCGCATGAAGAGCAACCTCACGGAGATTGCAAAGAGTCTCAAGGAATGATGTGCAGCAGGTAATACCTCAGAACTGGACGCAATCGGAAGACGTACACTTTTACGCATACGTAATGATGCGGAAAATTTATCTGAAAGATTCATGATTTAATTTCTGCATCAATCCAAAAGCATTCCGTTCCTCTTTTGTGCTGCTCTTCTAGCAGTGCAAAAGAGGATTCTCCAAAGGACAAACCTCATGCAGTTGAAAAAACTCTTTGCCGCTCTCGCCGTTTCCGGCGGCCTCGTCTTTACGCTCGCCGGCTGCGGCGATAAGGCTCCGGCTGAAAAAACGGCCGCTCCGGCTCAGACCGCCGCCGTCGAATTGAAGATCGGCGTTTCGCCCGTGCCGCACGCCGACATCATCAACTTCGTCGCGCCTACGCTGGAGAAGGAAGGCGTAAAGGTCAAAGTGATTGAGTTCAACGACTACGTGCAGCCCAATCTGGCACTTGCGGAGAAGGAGCTCGATGCCAACTTCTTCCAGCATAAGCCCTATCTGGATACGTTCTCTAAGGAACACAAACTGAACCTCGCTGTACTCACCGCGGTTCACCTTGAACCGATGGGCGTTTATTCCAAGTCGATTAAGAACGTTGCAGACCTGCCTGACGGCGCAAAGATCGCCGTGCCGAACGATCCGACCAATGGCGGCCGTGCGCTGAAGGTACTTGAAACTGTCGGTATTCTGAAGGTTCGTCCGGAAGCTGGCATTCTGGCTTCGCCAGCTGACATTGTCGACAATCCCAAGCATGTGAAGATTGTTGAGGTTGAGGCTGCCCAGCTGCCGCGGGCGCTCGATGATGTGGATGCTGCCGTCATCAATTCCAACTATGCGCTTGCCGCGAAGCTCAATCCGACGAAGGATGCAATCGCTATTGAATCGAAGGATTCGCCTTACGCCAATGTGGTCGTTGTCCGCGCGGGCGACGAAAATCGTCCTGAACTGCAAAAGCTGAAGAACGCGCTTCTCACGCCTGAAGTGAAGAAGTTCCTCGAAGAGAAGTATCAGGGCGCTGTCGTTCCGGCCTTCTAATCGGTAAAGACGGGCGGGGAAAATTTTTCTCCGCTCTTCAGATGCTTTTAGCCCAGCCTTCTTTATGAAGTCTGGGCTTTATCGTACGTATTAGCCCGAAAGACCGCGGGCGTCTTTTAGGCGAAAAAGCTCGGCCGTTCCGAAGAATGCCGAGCTTTTTGATGCCGATTGACGGAAGACTTAGAAAGTCACCGTATCCGGATGGAGTCCAGAGAACGAGGTCTGCGGCATGGCCGTCAGTTCGTTGACTTCTTCGGGCGTCAGCGAGAAGTCAAAAACGTTCAGATTTTCCTGCTGATGCGCGAAAAGCGTCGACTTCGGGATCGGGGCGATGCCGCGCTCAATGCACCACCGCAGAGCGACCTGGGCAGGCGTCTTGCCGTGGGCGGCAGCGATCTTTTCGAGCAGCGCATGGCGCAGCAGCGTGCCGCGGCCGAGCGGACTCCAGGCCTGAACCTGAATGCCCTTGGCACGGCAGAAATTGACGGCGGCCGGCTGCGCATAGCCCGGATGAATTTCGAGCTGATTCACCATCGGTTTTACGCGGGCACGGGCAAGCAGCGGAACGAGGTGATGGGGAAGGAAGTTGGATACGCCGATGGCACGAACGCGCCCTTCGGTGTAAAGCTCTTCGAGCGCACGCCAGGCGCCGGCGTTCTGTGCCTGCCAGACCATGGGCTCTCCCTGAGCGGCCGGCCAATGGATGAGGAGCAGATCGAGATAGTCCGTCTGCATCTGGGTGAGGATCATCTCATAGGCTTCGCGGGCGCTCTCATAGGAGCGGTGTGAAGCCCAAATCTTGCTCGTCAGGAAGAATTCAGAGCGCGGAACATCTGACGCGCGGATCGCTTCGCCCATACGCTGGGCGTTGTTGTAAATCTGTGCGGTGTCGAACTGGCGGTAGCCGAGTTGTATCGCTGTCTGGATGGTGCTGTCAAAATTCTCGTTGATGGGAATCTGCCACGTCCCGAAGCCGATGGTCGGCATCTTGACGTCGTTGGCGAGCACGGTCGTTTCGGTAAGCGGTTGAGTCGCTGTCATTGATCTTTTTCTCCGGCCGCAGTTGGGATGCTGCGGACGTGCTGTGAAGGCAGCGGCGCAGAAAACCTGACGTCTTCAGCGGGCTGAGGGATGCTTGTAGGGAATGGAGCCGTCAGGAATGCAGTAATACTCCAAACGAACCGGCCTCAATCGTACCCGATAAAAGGCTGATCCCATTTGATCTCAGAGAAAAGATTATCGCGATGTAAAGGTTCGCTGAGGATTATCCCAATGGACAAAAAGGCTTTTTGTGTGAACTGTCCATTGTTTAACAGACACTGCTGAAGGGCATCCCCCAGCTCAACCGCATTAAGGCTCGCAGAGCACCGCTTAGAATGCGGGTGCTACTGGCAAAAGAACACTTTTAGGCGCAAGGCATGCAGCACATTGATCCGGAACTTTTCACTTGGCTCTTTATTGGGGCTGTCGGCCTCGTTGCGGGGGTTTGGGGTTTGACCCGAGCAGCGTCGCGGCGCCGCGGTGAGGCTGAGCTGAGCCGTTTGGGCAAAACGTCTGCCGCAGCGCCCCGCCGTCGGGAGCGCATTGCTGCTCGCCGTCCGGATGTGCCGAAGGCCGTTAAAAAGGAAACCGTGGAGCCCAAAGCGCCTCAGCATGGCCCTGGCCGGCCGGCTGCCTTTCTTTTGAAGTCCGCCGACGGCCGGACAATTGTTCTGCAGCGTGCGCCGGAGGCTGAGTGTCGAGAGGGGCTCGAGCGCCTTTATGCCTGCGCGGGCGACGCTGCAGCTCTCGAAGATGAGCAAAATAAACTCGACGCAGCCGCTCAGCAGCTCGCCCTTCGAGGCGGAGCGCTTGAATGGAGCGTGGATTCAGATCTCGCTCATAACGCCTTTGTTCTTTGCTGTGCAAAAACTCAAGAAGCTCCCGCCACCGCCTCTGCCGCCGCTTTGGGGACGGGCGGTCTGCTCATGGGCAACAGCACCGCGCTCGATGGGGCGGAGACCCTTTTCGCTGCTGTCGAAGAGGGGTTCCGGATCGCAGCCGCCCCGGAAGGCGTGCTCCTGCGAAGCCTTAATGACTGTCTCGAGAGCGCCGAGAAGCACCTGAGTCGCCTGGAGAAGCTCTCTCCTCAGCGCACAGAGGATTGGTTGCAAACGGCAGACAAGATTAAAGCGCTCGGTGAAGAGGCTCAGCGCCTCACGATAAACGGGAACTGGGCAGATTGGGATACAGCGCTGACGCTCGAAGTCATTGACGTTTTGACGCAGTCGGTTGACGAACGGATATTGAAGATTGACGCGGCGCTCGAAGCTGCCGCCGAATCTGACGTGCTGACCGCTCTTGAATCCGCTGACACAGCCTTGAAGCGCGCTTACGGACTTCTTCTCGAACGGATCAGTGCCGTATTGCTCTTAGAGGCGCTCGCGGCTTCCAATGTTCTTTATTCCACGGACTACTGCCGCGGCATGCATTCTGCCTCCCGCATCGCTTGGCGGGCGGAGACGTTTCCCAGCACGCAAAAAATAACGAATGCGGTTCATGCATTGCTTTTGCAGACGGCTGAAACCTCCGGGCGCACGATGACGCCTCAGGAGCTTGATCTTCTCGGCGCCGTCAAGCAGGATGCAAAAATGCTTGAGGCCTTGGAAAGCGCATCGAGCACAGAACTCCAAAACGGCGTAAAGGCGCTTCAGCGGGTGATGGATCGCCGCCTGCTTGCAGAGCATCCAATTGCCCGTTTAATGATCTGCATGGATGGGGACGGCGCGGCACATTTTGCCCGGCCGCTTTAGTGCCCGAAGGAGGTCACGCAGACCCCCAAAAAGAAAAACCGCCGGATTCTGAAAGAATTCGGCGGTTTGAGCAAGAAGCAAAAGTTAGAGCAGGTTGGCTGTGAGCTCGGCAACCATTGTGCTCGATGCGATCACGGGAACATCTACCGCTTCCGCACAGATATCGCGCAGCGTCTTGGAATAACCCATGCAGTCGAGCACGATAACCTCCGCGCCTTGATGAGCGAGCTTTCGTGCGGCTTCTTGGAGTTCTTCTTTAGAAGCCGTGTAAGGAGAGGCAGCAGCAAAGACGGGAGGCTTATCGAGTCCTTTCCATTTATTGAGTTCGCTTTGGGCTTGCTCAATGAGCGGCACCATAACGCCGACCTGCAGCGGGTTGAGGAGCGCAGCGAAAACGGGCGGAAGCAGTCTGTCGGGTTCGATGAGGCGCACTTTCTCTGTAGTCAGCTCCTCAAATTCGCCCGTGCAGAGCAGCACGATCGGGCTGCAGCCCGCTTTTTCGAGCTGATGGATCTTTTCCTGCAGAGCCTTGCGGACAGCAGACTTTCCTAAGACGACTGCGGTACCGTCAAGCATGCGTGAGGTGAGGAGTCCTTCACTTCCCACCGGAGCGAATTGCTTGTCCACTTCCGCTTTGGTCAATCCGTCGAGACATCCGGCGTGCACCACTTCTGTGCCGGCTGGCGTAATGGCATTAAATACCGGCGCCAAATCAGGGCGGGGAGCCTGACCGATGGTAAGCGTTGCGAATTTCTTCATGATTCACCTCTTATTTGTGGCGAAGACCCGGAATGATGGAGGAGAAGAAGCTCAGCAGCGCGTCGCCGGCGATGAGACCGGCTGCAAGCACTTCCAGCGGACCGCGGGCATCTGGCCCCTTGATCTTAAGCACAGCGATACGAATGCCCAGACCGATCAAAACGGCCCAGCCAGCCATCGGATTGTTGATAAGAAGGCCAGTGGCCAGCAGCACGCCCATTTGACGAGACGGGCCGCCGATAAACTGAATGAGGGCGCCGGGGATGGCCCAAATCAGCAGTGACTTCGCAATGTCGAAAGATACGCCAGCCTGAATGGCGGCGATATACACCTTGGCAACCGGCGGTACAAGGCCCTGCGAGAAGAAGTCCTGATAAACAAAAGCGACGACCGGGATGGCGATGAGGAAGGCCATGGAAGCAGCCAGGAACTGCTGACGGCGTCCGTCGAGTTCAAAGGCGGGGTTCTTTCCGTTGCCGCGAAGAATCCACCCGGCCTTCAGGTCATAGCCCATATCGGCAAAAGCCGGCCCCGTCGCAGCGGCAAAGCCGCACAGCATGGCCAGCGCTTCCGGCGGAAAGCCGATCAGAATACCCACAAGGAGTGTAATCAGCGCTACAGCAAAGGCCGGGAACCAGCCGGAATGCATAGCGGCAAGACCGACGATCATTTCATGCACGAATGCCGCAAAAGCTGCATAGAACATGAAGGCGATGAGCCAGCCCACCGACATGTGGTGATACATGCCGCTGCCGAAAGCGATCAGGACGGAGATCAAGGCAAAACCGATGGAACCGATGCCGATCGTGCGGCCGATCTGTTCATCTTTATGTTCAGGCATTTCAACGCCGTGCTTGGCGGCATGTGCCTTTTCCGCGGCTGCGCGTTCGTCGTGCGCGTCATCCTTTTTGCCGCGCATCAGGAAGATGATCTGAATCAGTGCGACCAGACCGGCGCCGGCCATGATGCCGTGCGGAATGTAGAGCGCATTGATGTCAATGCCAAAGACCGGGCTGCTGTAGCCGCGCAGGAGAAAGCCGATGCCCAGCATGCCGAGTGCCCAGACATTGCCGATAAAGGCTGTACCCAGAGCGGCCGTCGGGAACTTGAAGAAGGATCCTAAGGCGCCAAGAAAAATGCCGATGCCGAGAAGGACGGCCTGCTTGCCGCCCTGATCGCCCGCTTTAATGGACTCCGCAGCAGCAACGCCGTGCGGCCAGGCACCGGTAGCCGGGAAAAGCTTGGTATTGAAGAGCTTATAGAGCAGGAACCCGTCGAGCAGCATGGCGAGCGCGACGCCGATAAACATCGGCACGACCATGTCGGGACGGCCGAAGAGCCAGGGAATGGCAATCGGGAGCAGAAGCGAGTTAGCCGCACCGAAGGTGGCGGCAGAAGTGGCGCTCTGAGCAAGGTTTTGCACATGCACCGAGCGATAGTGGCCGAAAAACTTGAGCGGCACACGGGCCACGATCATCGCCGCCATAGCGCCGATGATGGCGGTGTTAGGCGTCACCCCGAGGCTGACGAGTAGCTGCACGCCGATGATTGCGCCGAAAACGCAAAGAATCACGAGCAGCACAAGCGTTGCAGGATCCCAGACCTTTGGGTGCTGCTGCAGCGGTGGAGTTTCTATTTCTGACATAGCTGTTCCTTAATGAGCAGTGACCGGATGCCGAATTCCGAGGTTCGGCATCCGCAATGACGGATCATTGTTGTGAATACGCCGGGCGCGGTATGGAATTAGTGTTGGCCGCTGCCCTGAAAGTGCGTCATTGAGCCGTAAAGCTTGGTGATGAGCTCAAATTCCTTCTTGTCGTAGAACGAACACTCGTTCTGCGTGAAGGCCTTGGCCACCTCAATTGAATAGCGCACGGCGTCATCGACATCGACGAGGTGTGTTGCGCCAGTGCCGCAGCCGGGGACGACGGTTTCCGTCGTGATGGCAATGCCGACGACCGGCACATGAGCAGCAACAGACGGCTGCAGGATGGAATTCATGTGGTAGAGCCCGTTGCCGTAGGGCGTGATGTCTTGCTGCGTGATCGGGAAAGTGGCCGGGAGCTTGCCGGTCGTGACGCTCATGATGTAGAGGAGGTCTTCGGAAACGCGCAGGATATAGCCGTCGAGCACCGTGGGCGAGATGGCAATGCCGTTGTGGCAGATGATCTGATTGCCTTTGGTCGTGTCGATCGACAAAATGGCATCCATTGCCGGGTCAATTTCTTCCTTATTGAGAACGTCCATCGTCACAGGCGAATCCATGAAAGGAGCGGGCTTGTGCGGCAGCGTCGGCGCATCCGGACAAATGTGAGTGCCTACGATCACGTCGCCTTCGAGTTCATCACCGCGCACCGTCATGCGGGCGAGCTTGGCTGCAATGGCTGAAGCGGCAAGTGCGCCGTCGCCGTCAGACGTGAAGCCGATGCGTTCCGGGCGGGCGCCAAGGCCGCCGAGGCGGCCGACGATGCCCAGCGTGGGAGCCGTGCCGCCCTTCGTCTTGCCGTTCTTGCCCGGAATAAGGAACTTCACGAAGTCGGTGCTGCCCTTGGCGCCCGTCACCGTCGTGCAGGTGGCTTTGACATTGCCTTCGGCGGTGACATATTTGACGACATCTTCGCCGGTAACCCGGCCGTCGTCGAGAAGATCCGCGAGTTCAATGACTTGTTTGAAAGACATGATTGAATTCCTCAGGAGAAGTGTTTGATAAAAAAGTTAAAGATCAAGCGGGCCTTGTACTGACGAAACGGCAAAATACCGATCGACGGCAGCGCCGCCCGCCTCAATGGCATCAATGATTGGAACGTTCAGATCCGGGAACCAGTGAGCAATGCCCATGGTTGAGAAACCGGTGCAGGAAAACATGATGACGTCGACTTTTTTGGCGAGCTCCTCGACGCATTTCTTCGCGCCCGCACGCCCCCAGTCGGTGAGGAGGTCTCGAGTATCTTTAACGCCGTCAATGCCGACCGCTGCAACCATTCGGTCGCCGAGAATGCTGCGGGGCACGGAAGGCACGTCGCCGGCGATGAGGCTTAAAACCCCGACACGGCTGCCCATCGTGAGCGCCATGGCTGCGGCGCAGCTTCCGGCGCCGAATACGGGGATACGGCAGACCTTGCGTGCAGCTTCAACGCCCGGATCAATGGCGCAGCTCACGAGAACGGCATCTGCGCCGTCCTTTTCGGCTCGAAGGCATTGTTCGACGATGCGATCGACACAGTCCTTGGCAATCTCCTCATTGGCGATGCCTTCGGGCTGGTTGGGGATGCAATAGGTGCGGGTCGGAATGCCGTAGAGCTTTTCAATGATCTTGGCGTGCTTTTCAAGCACTTTTTGATCGGTTGAAGAAAAAACGCGGATCACGGCAAGCGTTTTGGGATGAGTCATGGCAAGCACCCTATGAAAGGATTAGGAAGCGGAAGGATTGCCGGCTGTCTGGAAGCGTTCAAGCGTGCCGTACAGACGCGTGAGAAGCGCAAATTCAGCTTCGTCAAAGAAGTGCAGCCGACCGGCGGTGAATTCTTTTGCGGCTTCAACCAAGAAGCGCACGACATCGTCAACATCTTCAACATGAGTTGCGCCGGTCGCGCAGCCCGGGACGGAGGATTCGGTCGTGATGGCCACGCCGACGACGGGAACTTTGGCGGCAAAAGCGGGCTGCACAATGGAATTCATGTGATAGAGCCCGTTGCCGTACGGCGTGATGTCCTGCTGCGTGAGCGGGAACGCAGCCGGGAGTTTCCCGGTGGTTACGCTCATCAGTGAGAGCAGATCTTCACTCATGCGCAGGATATAGCCCTCTTTGATGGTGGGTGAGAGGGCGAAGCCGCGTTTGTTGATGATGCGGTTTCCTTTAGTGGTGTCCACCGAGAGGATGGCATCCATGGCGGGGTCGACTTCATAGCGGTTCTTAACGTATTGATCGACGCAGGAACTCATAAAGGGCACCGGCTCATGCGGACGCGTGGGGGCGTTTTCACACACTTGAGTCGTTACGATGACGTCTCCCTCGAGCCGGTCGCCGCGCGGCTGCATTTTGATGAGCTTTGCGGCGGCAGCCAGCGCGGCGAGTGCGCCGTCGCCGTCCGAAACAAAACCTTTGCGGGCCGGACGGGCGCCGACGCCGCCAAGCCGCCCGATGATGCCGAGTGTGGGGGCGGAGCCGCCGCTGATCTTCCCGCGCGTTCCAGCAATTTCACAACGAATGAAATCGGTAAAGGTGCCAGGTTTATCGCCTTCGACGCGTTTGACCGAAACCTTCGCAGAGCCAAGCGCCGAGAGATATTCGGCAACCTGCGCTCCAGTTGTTCGACCATCGTCGAGGAGCTCAAGCAAATCAATCACAGAGCGAAATGTCACGGTGTTTTCTCCATTTCAAATAAAACTAGATGCTTTTACTTACTGCAGCCCGCCAGGTGAAATTGCATCTTCCTGAGAGAGAATGAGCTTTTTGAGTAATTTTTCAAGTGTTTTCTTTTCGTTTTCAGAGAGGGTGGCAACCAGCCGTGCTTCTTTTTCGGTATGTGCTTTGTGGGCTCTTAATGCGAGGACTATTCCGTCTTTTGTGGGTTTGAGTACGGTGCCTCGACGGTCGTTGGGATCCGGCAGACGACAGATCAGTCCCTTCTCCTCAAGACGATCCAGACGACGTGTGAGTCCGCCTGAGCTCACCAGAATGCGGGTCTGAATGATCTTGGGCGTGATATCGATATGCGGATTGCGGACGAGGGCAAAAAGCACTTCGGCTTCACCGCGGTTGAGATCAAACTCGGCAAGCGTTTCGTCTACAGCGCGTGCAATGTATTCGCCCATTCGCACCAGCCGCGTTACTGACGGCACGCACTTGAAATGCATGCCTGGATAGCTCGCGTCCCACTCCAACTGAAAGGTGTCGACAAGGTCGCGTGCCTGTTCGGTCTCAGCGGTTCGGTTCTGATCAGTCATTAGATACCTCGACAGAAAGTATCTTCGTAAAAAGATACTAGGGATCAAAAAGAGTGGGATATACAAAATTACCCCACTGTTATTTCACAAAGCAAATAGTTTAAATGAACCTATTTGCGTTGCTGTTGTCGTGATTAAATGGCAAGCAATATCTGTGCCAAATTGAATAAATGAAGAACGTTCTCTGGCGATTTTGATTGTTCCCCCTTGTTTATAGATCGATTAAAAATCGAAACAAATCGCATCCCATATACGCGAAAAGAAACCGCCGAGTCCGGGAGCGATATGGACTTGGCGGCTTGGAGGGGAACTAGGGTGTCAGATTGCAGTTCGCTCGTCAGGCACCGGGGCGTTCAAAGACGAATTTTCCGTCCACCATCGTGGCATCGATCTTCGTGGAGCGCAGTTCAAGCGGGTCCATCTCAAAGATATTCTTCGAGAGCACCACAAGATCGGCGTAAAAACCGGGCTTGAGACGTCCTTTGACGCCTTCTTCAAATTCGGCGTACGCTGATTCAGCCGTGTAGGCATCAACGGCGTCATAGATGTCGACGCACTCTTCAGGATGCCAGCCGCCTTCGGGCTGACCGTCAAGACGGCGCCGCGTCACGGCGCAGTAAAGATTGTCGATCGGGTTCATATCCTCAATCGGCGAGTCCGTGCCGAAACTCATATGAATGCCGAGTTTCTTCATCGTGCCGAAAGCATAGGACGTAGAGGCCAGTGCTGCGCCGACGCGGGCGTCGACGATCTTCGTGTCGTAGTGCAGAAAGATGGGCTGCACCGCGGCCAGGATGTCGTTCTTCGTGAAGCGTTCAACGAGAGGAATGTCGGTAATCTGCACGTGATTGACGGACAGACGATAGGGATTCTTGCCCTCGGTGCAGACGGCGTCATAGGCATTGAGCACGCGTTCAATTGCCGCGTCGCCGATCGCATGAATGATCACCGAACACTTGTGGTCAACGGCTTCGTTCACCAAGCCCTGAAGCTCATCCACAGTGAGTGTGGCGATGCCGCAGGTCGAAGGATCATCATGGTAGGGGCTGCGCATCAGTGCAGTGCGTGCGCCAAGACTGCCGTCAACGAAGAGCTTCAAAGGTCCGAAGCGGTTCATGGGCGAGCCTTGACCGGTAACATGGCCGGCCGCAAGGAATTCGCGGTATTCGTCAAGGTTTTGGAAGCTCGACTGATGATAGACGCGCGTGATGGGATGATCCGCTTCAACGCGGTTGTACGCTTCAAGCACGGTGGGCCAGCTCCCCGAGCGCAGATCGCAGGTCTGCACTGAAGTGACGCCGGATTCTGCAGCATGCTTCATGGCAGCACGAATAAGGTGCACATTTTGTTCAACCGTGCGGTTGCGGAAAAGCGCGGTAAGTTTGGCCCGGGCGTTTTCCGTGAAAACGCCGTTCAAATGGCCGTCCGCATCACGTTCTGCCGATCCTCCTTCAGGAGGCACAAAGGTGTCGTCAATGCCGGCAAGCGCCAGAGCAGCTGAATTGGCGGTGAGCAGATGCCCGCAGGCACGCTCAAAAATGAGCGGATACTCTGTCGAAATATCGTCGAGATCAGCACGCGTCAGGAGACGGTTTTCATCGGTGAAATAGTCCTGATTCCAGCCCATGCCGTGGAGTACTGCGCCGGCAGCCGGCTGATGCTTGGCAATGTATTCACGGGCGATGCGCTTCACATCGGCAATGCCGGATGCATTCTGCAGACGAATGTCAGTGAGTGCAATGCCCGTGTTGAGCAGATGTTGGTGCGAATCATTGAAGCCGGGAACAACCAAACGACCGCGGGCGTCGTAGATTTGAGCGTCAGCAGGCGCCTGAGCCGCAACAGATTCATTCGATCCGACGGCGCGGATAATGCCGTCAACGCTGAGGAGCGCCTCTTCAAAGTGTCCGCGGTCGACATAGACGCGGGCGTTGCGGATGAGTACAAAAGACATAAGGTCAAGTCTCCAAATGCAGAAACGGTTGCCGGTCTTTTCGAAGAAAGGGTGCTGCCTTCCTTCGGCAAGGACCGGTTGATTGCAAAACACTATTGAAGGTTCTTCTTGGCGCGTTCAAGCGCATCGTGGCGGCGACGGAAGAGCAATTCGTAGATCACCAGACCAATCAAAGGAACGATCAGGCCGAGGGCGGCTGTGACCGGATCCTGCCAGATCGTATTGACGATCAGCGACAGCATGAAAATCAGTACGAGGATGATCGAGAACGGATAGAGCCAGACCTTGTAAGGACGTTCGAGCGTCGGGTACTTGCGGCGCAGGACGATGACCGAAAGGAAGGTAAGACCGTGGAAGATCAGGCCGCAGATAGCCACAAGACTCGTGAGTTCGGAAAGCGACCGGGAGCAAACGAGAATCATGGCCATCACCATGCTGGCGATCTGCGCGTTGATCGGCGTGCGGTAGGTCGGGTGGAGCTTGCCCAAGAATTCAAAGAGTGCGCCGTCACGAGCCATCGCGTAGTACATGCGCGGAAAGACCATGATGCAGCCGTTGAGGGAATTGAAGATCGCGAGCATCATGGCGGCGCCGACAATCACCATGCCCCAGGTGCCAAAGAGCGTATCGGCCGCAACCGTACCGAGGTAAAAGTTGCGTTCCGAAATCATCTTCTGGATGAGATCGTAGGGGACAACCTTGTAGACGGCAAAGTTAAAGAGGACGTAGAGAACCGCAACCCCAATGATTGAACCGATCAGCGCGAGCGGAATATTGCGCTTGGGTTCCTTGATTTCTTCGGCAATGGTGTTGAGGTTGGTCCAGCCTTCATAGGCCCAAAGCGTGGCGAGCACCGCAAAGGCCATCATGCTGAGAATCGTTCCGATGGAAGGCGTTTCTACGCCTTCGGGGAAGCTGAACCAATTGGGCGACTCATTGCCCATGGCCAGACCGCAGATGATGATGAGGGCGATCGGGAGGAGCTTAAGCACCATGAAGATGTTCTGCACCATCGAACCCTGACGAATGCCGCGGATGTTGATGAGCGTGAGGAGCAGAATGGAGCCGAGAGCGATGGCTTTTTGCGCGAGCTCTCCCATGGGCACCATGCTTGAGATGGCGGCAGCAAAGGCGAGAGCCAGTGCGGAGATGGAACCCGCTGACGACAGGAAGAAGTTCGTGATGCCGCACATGAAGGCCACACGTTCGCCGTAGGCTTCGCGCAGGTACACGTAGTAGCCGCCTGCCTTGGGCATCATGGCGCCGAGCTCCGCAAAGCAGATGCCCGAAAGGAGGGTAATCAAGCCGCCGACGGCCCATACGAGAAGCGCCAGACCGAGATTGCCGCCCGAGCGTTCGAGGACGATGCCGCCGATATAAAAGATGCCTGAGCCGATCATGATGCCGGCAAGGACGGAAATGCCGCCGAAAAGACCAACCTCGCGGCGCAGACCGATGGTTTCGGTCGAGCCGCCGGAAGCGGCGGAGGGTGTTGAGGAAGCTGCCATGATTTTTTTGTAGTGACGGATTGTTGGGGAGGGTCGAAACTGAAAAAGGCTGCGCCGCAATCGTGCGGGAGCAGCCTTCAGATCTGTAATCCGTTTGTTGCGGCGCCGCTCTTTGATAAACGCCGTACTCTGCGCGGCGTCCGTGAAAGATCGGGCGCGCGGAGACGGAAGCCGTTCATGAAGAAGCTTCGCCGCCGATAGCGCCTCCGAACGTCTGACAATGCAGCGTTCGGGAGTCATCGTCGTCTTTCGGCGATGACCAACTGACCGTCCATGCCTAGCCGGTCGTTTCGGCAGTTTGACCTTGCGACGCTCTTCCTATTTTTGGGTGCCCCCGTCGAGCGGCGTTCATTCGCACTGCGCCTCTATTCAGCATGAGTAAAAAATTACCCCCAGCGTGCGGTTCTGTCCATATTTGGTGCGGGGTAATCCAAAGAAAAGGCGCCCCTAAAAGCGCCTTTTTTTGTTTTGATCGGAGGATAGGTAGGCAAAATGCTGTACGCCGCCCCTGCGGTTATTTGCGTCCTGCTCGATTGATGCGACGCTTCCCGAAGGCGCTTTGTCCGCCGTTCTGCGCTGTCGAATTGAATTTGACGGCTAGGATGACGCCGACAAAGAATACAAAGGCCGCAAACATCAGTACGGCAGGCTGATCTTCATTGACACCGATAGCTGTCCCCATAAATCCGAGCATCCAGCAGATGGATACGGCGAATTTGGCAGCTGGGTCGAGTTTTTTGGGTTTTGCAATGACGGGTTCAGGAGCATTGGGGTTGGCCGACGACTCCATCCGCGCCAAGGCGGCTTCTCGGCTCGAATCCTGCGGCGAAGCCTTGGGCATGCCGGTTTTTCGGCGGAAGGCCGCGATCAGATCTTTGAGACTGATGCCGTCATCGGCTCGTCCGGCAGCGTTTGGCGGCAGACCGATGTGGTGATCGGCCGTCATGGGCGGCGTGATGCCGTCAAGATTTTTCTGCGAGCTGGCCTGCAGCGATTCGATGTAGTCCACAAAGTCGCCGTTTTTAGGTTCAAGGTTGAGCGGGTCTGACGGCATGCAATGAACTCCTTCCTTTGCCTTTGGCCCGACGGATGAGCGAGCCCGCGGCAGCGTTCCTACCGATGATGATAGCGGATCCGCTCTTATCGTTCGGATATTCGCGAATGCAATGCAAAAGGCAGGCTGGACGCTGCTGCCGTCCAGTCTGCCTCTGAGTTAAATAAAGGGGAAAAACAGATTTTTTAGTGTGTCAGGCAGCAGCCGTCTGAACGTGCGTCTGCGGCGCAGTGCCTGCGGCACGATCCACTTCCGCCGCCATGCGGTCGAGTTTGGGCTTCACACGCATCAGACGCATACCGTTGGCAACCACGATGAGGCAAGTGCCCGTATCGGCAAAGACAGCCATCCACATCGTCGCGAATCCGCTGATGGCGAGGATCGTGAAGATGATCTTGATGCCGAGCGCGAAAGCAATGTTCTGCACGAGCACGCTGTGGGTCATACGCGAGAGACGAACGAGCGTTGCCACCGACGAAATGCGGTCGTCCATCACGGCAATATCAGCAGCTTCAATCGCGCTGTCGGTCCCGCGAACGCCCATGGCAATGCCGATATCGGCTTGTGCGAGCGCCGGAGCGTCGTTGATGCCGTCGCCGACCATCGCCGTAAGACCTTGTCCCTGAAGCTCACGAATGCGTGCAAGTTTGGCTTCAGGAAGCAGGTCAGCATTCACGTTCTCAAGTCCGAGCTTGCCGGCGAGCGCATGTGCGGCGCGTTCATTGTCGCCCGTGAGCAGCCAGGGCGTAATGCCTTCGGCTTTGAGCTGGGCAAGACCGCTTCGCGTATCAGCCTTGATTTCGTCAGCCATGACAAAGACTGCCAGTACGCCGAAGGTATCCGCGAGCGCTACGCTCGACATGCCGTTTTCGCTGGCTCTATTGAAGGCGTCGGCGACCTCATCCGAAGAGAGCCCCCGCTTGTCAAGCGCCGCGAGGTTAAGGAGTGATGCAAGTCCCGTTCCGATGCGGCCGGTGACGCCTTCGCCCGGGAGTGCCGTGAAATCAGCCACCGGCTGAATCTCAGCGTGTTCCTTCTTGGCTTCACGGACAATGGCAGCCGAAAGCGGGTGCTTATTCATGGCGCCGAGGCTGGCGGCGAGTGAAAGAACCTGTTTGCGGTCGGCGCCGCCCAAAAGCGTGATGCCGGCGACTTCAGGCTCACCCTTCGTGAGCGTGCCGGTCTTATCCAAACCGATATTGGTTAATTTGCGCGCTTCCTCAAGGAAGAGCCCGCCTTTAATCAGCAGGCCGCAGCGCGTCGCAGTAGCGAGCGCCGATACGATGGTGACCGGCGTGGAAATGACGAGTGCGCACGGGCAGGCAATAACGAGCAGGCAAAGTGCTTTGTAGAGCCAGCCGAGCCAGTCGCCGAGGAAGAGCGGCGGCACGATCGCAACGCACAAAGCCACCACGAACACAATCGGCGTATAGACCGCGGCAAACTTGTCGACAAAGCGCTGTACGGGCGACTTGGAGGACTGAGCATTTTCAACGGCTTCAATGATGCGGGCCGTCAGTGACTGGGAAGCGGCAGCCGTCACCGTGACTTCAATCGTCGACGTCAGATTCACCGTCCCGGCCCACACCGTTGCCCCCGGTCCTTTTTCTGCCGGCATGGATTCGCCCGTCACCATGGACTGGTCGAGCGTTGTAGTGCCTTCGACAATCTTGCCGTCAAGCGGAACGCGGTCGCCCGGCGCAATGCGCACCTGCGCACCAGGGCCGACGGACTCGACTTTCATCTCAACATACTTGCCGCTGCCCTGTGCGACGAGCGCCTTTTCAGGCGCAACACTCATCAGGTCGCGAATCGAACGGCGAGCTCTGGTCATGGAAAGCTGTTCAATGGCTTCGCTGATTTCAAAAAGAACGAGCACCATGGCTGCTTCCGGCCAGGCACCAATAAGGACACCGCCCGTAACGGCTACGGCCATCAGGGTGTTCATGTTGAGCGTGCCCTTCATGACACTCTGGATGCCCTTTTTGAAGGTTGTGAGTCCCACCATGAAAATGGCCAGGACGGCAAGCGCAAGGGTGATGCCTTTAACGAGGAATTCGTCAAGCGTGATGTAGCCGTTGTCGGCAGCCACCTCAAAGAATTCGCAGCCGAGCGCAATAATCAAGGCGAGGATATAGCGCTTCCAGGGGGTACGGTCTTCAAAGACAGTTTCCTGTTCACGCGCCTTCATGATGGTCGATTCATAACCGGCAGCACTGATCGCAGCCTGTGCGGCAGCCGCAGCGGCCGCTGGCACCGCAATGGTGCGGTTCATGACGTTGATTTCATAGCCCTTGATGCCGGCGGCATTGAATTCGCGTTCGATTTCGCCCGCCTCAACCGGGCAGTCCATTTCCGGAACCGAAAGGAGCGTTTGCCCTTTGGCTGTGCTCGCGGAAGCTTCGGCTTCCAGAGTGCCCTCGTATCCCGCCGCCTTCACAGCAGCCATCACGCCGTGGACGGCATCGCCGCTCGTCAGAATGCGGCGATTCATGATGTCGATTTCGTAATCGGCAATGCCGGCTTTTTTTAGTTCGCGTTCGATTTCACCGGCTTCAACGGGGCAGTCCATTTCCGGGACTGCAATGCGGACGCGATTGTCGGCTGCCGTATCCGTAGCATCGATGGAACCTTCATAGCCGGCCGAGCGGACAGCAGCCATGACGCCTGATGCAGCGGCAGGGCTCGTCAGAATGCGGCGGTTCATGATATCGATCTGATAGTCGGTGATCCCTGCTTTTTTGAGTTCGCGCTCGATTTCACCGGCTTCGACGGGGCAATCCATTTCCGGCACCGTAATGCGTACGCGGTCAAAGCTAGGATCGTCACTCCAGCCGCTCGAGGCTGCGACGTCAAAAGACTGGCCGGTCTTGCTTACTGCGGCAAGGATGGCGTTTTTTTCAAGAGGAGAGCGGTCTGGGACATTGATCTTCACGCGGCGCACGGAATAATCCGGCACGGCACGAATGTCGCTTGAGAGCGCTGCGAGGGCGTGCTCCACCGGACCGAATTCGACCGGGCAGCACATGTCGGGGAAATGCAGGGTAAGCGTTTTCATAGTTCTGACAATTGATGAGTCATCCGTATCGGACGACTGTGTTTTCCGTTTGATGAGCATTTCACACCTTGAAGTCGTTACAATGTCAAGCACTTTTTTGAAGGCAGTTTTCGACCGTGGCGCAGCGCTTCTTTTAAAGTAGTTTGCAGGCCAAGGCCGGCGAGCGCACTGTCGCTTGCACAATTACTTTCACGGAGTCCTTATGCGCATCCGAGAACTTGCAGAGTTAACGGGGAATACCCCGGAAACGATCCGCTACTACGAAAAGCAGGGGCTTTTGCCTGAACCGCGCCGTGAGTCCAATAACTATCGTCAGTACGGTCAGATTCATGTGAATCGGCTCGATTTCATCAGGCACTGCCGTAATCTCGATATCGGACTGTCTGAAATTCGAGAGCTTCTTGGAGCGCTTGATGAAGGCAGCCGAGAGGGTGCAGAACTCGCCCATAAGCTTATTCATCAGCACATGGAAGCCGTCGACAGACGCTTGAAGGACTTGCGGGAACTGCGCCGTCATCTGCTCGATCTGGAGGCGCACTGTCAGGGTAAACACTGTGATGCACGCACTTGCGGAATCCTTGCTGAACTCCAGCAGCCCGAGCCGGACTGTCCCGGACATGCAACGGCACTGCCCGGCCGACGAAACAGTGACGCGAGCGAATCGCTTCGCTGATCAGACCGTTTTTATGTTTTCTGCTTTTTTTCCCCGTTTGATATGACAGAATTTTTCAACGTCCAACTTTCCTCCATGGGTATGGGCCTGATGGTGCTGATTCCCATTTTGCTGGCGCTTTTCTTTTGGGTGATCGGCCGCGTTGTGCCGCCGGCTCGTCGTCCTGCCGGACGGCCTGCAGGACTGGGCGGACTGCTTTGCGTTGTGCTGCTTATCCTTTCCGTTAAGGCGGCACTGTCGCTCTTTGAGCTCGGGCGTCAGGCGGGGGAAGCTGCCAATGTGCTTGCCGTTTCCATTGATTTTGTCGGTCCCGTTTTGAAAAGTTTGATTCCGGCGACGGTCAATGCGCTCGCCATTCTGCTGGCGCTTTTCCTTTTGGCTTTCGGACGCCGCCGATTGACGCTCTTTACGGCGCTCGTCTGCGTCTGGATCGCGGGACCAGCTTCTGACGGCCTGAATGCCGTCATCCTCGGTGTTCCATACAACATGTCTTCTGGTTTTTATGGCATTTCATTCTTTACGATTCTGGTGACGCTTTATCTGCTCTTTTCCGAGCGTTCAGCCAATACCTACGGGCTGCATGGCCGCACAGCGCCGGAGAATCCCAAGGCCTAAGCGGCGGCCGGGCGAAAACAACGTATATAGAAAGAATGCAGGATGCCGGCTGACGCCGGCAAGGCCTAAAATATCAGTTTCCCCGCAGAAAGCGTGTGCGGCAGTACGTCCTCATCGATCAAGAAGGATGCCTGCCGCTTCTTCATTCCCCGCTTTCACTTTATTTGACAAGAGGCACTTCACCAATGACCCAAGCCGTGCTCATCCGCAATGCGGATCTCTATGCTCCTGAACATGTCGGCATGCGTGACATTCTTATCGCCGGCGGCAAGATCATCGCCGTGGAACCGCATCTTGAAAATGTGAATATCCCCGGGATGGAAACGGTTGATGCAGCGGGCCGGCGCGTGACGCCGGGCCTGATCGACCAGCACATTCACGTCACCGGCGGCGGCGGCGAGGGCGGTTGGGCAAGCCGCTGCCCAGAGCTCAATTTCTCCTCCTTGGTCAAAGGCGGTGTGACGAGTTTCATGGGCGTGTCAGGCACCGACAGCATGTCGCGCTCAATTGAAAATTTGCTCGCCAAGGTGCGCGGACTTACCGTTGAAGGTGCTTCGGGCTGGATGTGGACGAGCAACTACGCTTATCCGCCGGCGACCATCACCGGATCGGTGAAGGGAGATCTCTTTGCCATTCCCGAATGCTTGGGTGTCAAGATTGCTATGGGCGACCATCGCTCGTCTTTCCCGACCGATCAGGAAGTCCTGCGGCTCCTTTCAGAAATCCGCGTCGCCGGCATGCTTACCGGCAAAACTGGCTTTCTGCATGTGCATTGCGGTGATTGGGGGGATGCGATTTTTGACCCGCTTGAAGCTGCGATTCCGAAGGGCATCCCGGCCAAGCATATGCGTCCGACGCATGTTGCCCGTCATCCTCAAGTATTTGAACGAGCCTGCCGCTTTGCCAAAATGGGCGGCTTTATCGATATCACCACGGGCGGCGGCTGCTGGATGGGATCCGCTGCGGACGCGCTTATCGCGGCGCTCGAAAAGGATGTTCCGCTCGACCGCATCACGTTTTCTTCGGACGGTCAGGGTTCGATGCCGCGCTTCAACGAAGCCGGCGAGATGGTGGGCTTTGGCGTTGGCTCCATTGACTGCGACTTGGAAGCGGTGCGCTCTACCGCCGAAAAGATTGGTCTTGACAAAGCGCTCCGTCCGATGACGGCAACCATTGCCGATGCACTGGGATTGACTGCCAAGGGCCGCGTACAGCCAGGCAAAGACGCCGATCTGCTGATCTTCGGTGATGAGCTTGAGCTTGCCGACGTCTTTATGAAGGGGCGCCGCATGATGCAGGACGGCAAAGTGATCGTGAAGGGCGCTTTTGAAGCGTGAGCGGCCTGCTGCAGTCCATCGTGACCGCAATAATCCGGCGTCCAAAGCGCCTTGCTTCCCGGAATCTCGGTTAACCGCTCTCTAGTCCGGGAAGCCTTCCAAACGCCCATCTCAATCTAAAGCAGCGTGAGCAATATCACGCTGCTTTTTTATTTAAGTGCGCCCGGCAGCGCACGTGTGATTGTGTGGTGAAAATCCACTGTCCGCCCGGTCGCGGGAAGGACTAGCAACTCGGCAGAGTCGAGGAGGCAACGAATCGATGAAGGAAGCCGATAGCAAACCGCCAGCCTGACAAACAGGAATCGGATATGAGGCACAAGGTCTGGGAGAGCTGTCTTAATTCAGTTAACCCCGTAGCGGCACGGAAAGGCGATGTGTAGATCCGACAGGTAGGGCGCGAAGCGCATGTGTGATACCCGGGGAGATCCCTGTCGATGCCCGCGAGGGCTACCGATGCCGCAAGGCAGAGGGATGTTGACAGGGAAGTCAGCCGAGGTCGTAGTAGAGGCCGAACCTCGAAGGACCGAATCTAAAGTGTGTGAGTAGGCCGTTCACTCTCGCGTAAGTCGGTGGCCGAAGGCGAACAGCAGGGATCTCAGGTGAGTACCTCGCCGCCGAGGAGAAAGGACCGGAAGTCCCGACTCTGAGGGAGGCGCAAATGGGCAGAGACCAAAGCGGCGAATGAAAGGCGGACGAAAGCAAGGAGGAAATATTCAGTGATTACACTGGATCAGGTGCTCTCAGGGAGAAACATCCTGCGAGCCATCAAACAGGTGGTTTCCAATAAGGGGGCTCCGGGCATTGACGGCATGACTGTCGACCAATACGAAGCTCACCATCGGAGACACTGGCGGAGCATTGCCGAACACATCAGGGCGGGAAGCTATATTCCGGCTCCGGTGCGCCGCGTGGATATTCCCAAGCCGAACGGAGGGACGAGAATGCTCGGCATTCCGACGGTGCAGGACCGCGTGATACAGCAGGCAATAGCTCAGATACTTGTCGAAGCCTATGACCCCCACTTCTCGAACTCAAGTTACGGGTTCCGCCCTGGCCGAAGCGCCCTCGAAGCGATCGAACAGGCCTCTCGGTACATCAAGGAGGGAAAGAACTGGGTGGTGGAGATGGACTTGGAAAAGTTCTTCGACACCGTGAACCACGACCGCTTAATGGCGCGCCTAGCTAAACGGATCAAGGACAAGGCCCTGCTGAAGCTAATTGGGCGTTATTTACGCAATGGCATCATGCAGAACGGTCTTGTCTCGCCCCGAGAGGAAGGTACGCCGCAAGGCTCGAACCTTAGCCCGATTCTGTCGCTGATCGTCCTCGACGAGCTCGACAAACACTTGGAGAGCCGAGGGTTGAGTTTCTGCAGATATGCTGACGACTGCAACCTGTTTGTCAGTTCTCGGCAGGCCGGGGAACGTGTACTGGAAAAGACGATTAAGTTCATAGAGGGAACGCTCAAACTGCGGGTGAATCGCAGCAAGAGCGGCCTCTTTCGTCCTTCGAAGTCCAAATTTCTCGGATATACGTTCGTGGGAACGTCAGGGGCGCCGCGTGTCGCTAAGGCGAGCTTTGCACGACTTATGTACAAGCTCAGGCCGATTCTGCGTCGAGGCCGCGGAAGATCCCTCTTGGGAACGATCAAGGCCCTAACGATGATCCTGCGCGGATGGAGAACCTATTACGCGCTGGACGATCGGAAAGAGGTCTTCGAACGTATCGACATTCACATTCGCCGGCATCTGCGCAAACTGGTCTGGCGGGCATGGAAGCGTCCCACCACTCGGGAACGAGAGCTGAGACGCAGAGGACTGCCAAGCGAACAAGCATGGAAATCGTCCGTCAATGGACGCGGCCGTGGTGGAACGCCAACGCCCCTCACATGCTCAAAGCATTTCCCAACAGTGTCTTTCGACGAATGGGGCTTTACAGTCTCTTGTCAAAGGCCTGACCACTGAATCCACAACCTAACTTTAGAAACCGCCGGATGCCGAACGGCACGTCCGGTGGTGTGGGAGGGAGCGAGGTGCAAACCCGCTCTCTACCCGATTCAGTCTGAACGCTGCGGCTAATCCGTAAAGGGCAATGCTTCTGGGGAGGTTGCCCGTGAATGCGCATGCTTAGCCGTCAGCATCTTTTGATGGCGGAAATAGAGCCATGTGAGTGCTGCAGTCGTCACGGCCCAGCTGATGGGATAAACGATCATGAGCGTATCAAACGTCGGATCAGCGGCGAAAACCGTATAGACCCAGACGATGCGGATCGAGCAGATGCAAAAGAGCGTCACCATCGCGGGCGGCATGGAATAGCCGTAGCCGCGCATCGCATCCGAAACGGTTTCCATCACCACGCTGATGGGTTCAGCCAGCACGACGAGGAGAATTCGTGTAATGGCAATTTCCATCACGGCTTCGCTGTGCGTAAAGAGGCTGAGGATGCTTCGTTCGAAAATGAGCACAACCGCGATCATCATCACGGAAGCACAGAAATTGAGCCCCATTGACACCCAGGTAGCCCGTCTGCAGCGCGCCAGATTGCCCGCGCCGTAGTTCTGACTCACGAAGGTGGTGGCCGCCAGACCGAACGCGTTGATAAAGCAGTACACATTGATCTCAATCGTGAATGCGGCTACTGACCCCGCCATCACGTCCGCTCCCAGGCTGTTGATAGCCGCCTGAATGATGAGGTTGGAGAACGAAAAGACCGCCCCCTGAACGCCCGCGGGCCAGCCGATGCGGATGATCGAACGCAGCGACACGGCGTCTGGCTTCAGAAGCCGGCGAAGTTCAAGTCTGAGCGGTCCCGTCATGCGGCATTCGCGCCAGAAAAGAATCCCCGCGGCAAGCGCATTGGCGAGAACGGTGGCAAAGGCCACGCCCCCAGTGCCCATGTCGCAGACCAACACAAAAAAGAGATTGCCGGCGATATTGAAAATCGTGGCAAAGCAGAGTGCCCAAAGCGGCGTTTGGGTATCCCCTTGACTGCGATAAACAGCGGCCAAAAAGTTGTAGACCGCAATGAAGGGCATGCCCAGCAGGTAGACCCGCAGGTAAAGTTCAGAATCGGCCTGCACCGATTTGGGCACTTCAAGGCAGGCGATGATCCAGTCCGCCCCGATTTCGCCCGCGATCGCCATGACCACGCCGAAGACAACCGCCACATAAAAAGCCGTGTGAACGCCACTGCTCGCCCGCTCTTCATCGCGCATGCCTAAGGCTTGAGCGACCACCACATTTGCGCCGAGCGCGAGTCCCATACAGAGACTCACGATTAATCCGATGATCGGGACGTTGTTGCCTACGGCCGCCATGGCCTCGTCTGATACAAAGTGCCCGAGTACGGCGACGTCGGCGGCGTTGTAGAGCTGCTGGAGCACGCCGGTAAAGGCGAGCGGGAGCGCAAAGAGGATCATCTTGTCCCAGATGGATCCGCTGAGCATGTCTAATTTGCGAGTTCTGCTCATAAGCGAAAGATAAGAGCGCAAAAGAAAGCAAGCGCCCTGCTGACGGCGGATTCAGCAGGGCGGCTGCGAAAGGACTTATTTTAAAGGGAGCTCGGTATCTTTCGGTATCCGCAAAAGATCTCAGCTCCCCCTATTCCAGTGCTCTGTCGGACGATTGAGTTGTCCCTGAAGTTGTTCCGGATCTTGGCCAAAATTCGTGAAGGCCCTTGTGCATTCATTAAAAATCGCAATGACGCGATTGAGGGGTGCAGTCTCGGACGGGGCAAATCGGCTTGATGGATTGCAGTCCTTCGGGGCAGCCGAGCTTCGCGGGAAAGTTTGCACGAAGCTCGGATTCCTTCAAGTTTCACGCGTAGCGAATGAGCGAGAGGAGAAGGACAGCGGCGAACCCCGAAAGGAGCGGTACGCAGGTGCGCTTTACCACCATGAGCGGGTTCACCTTCACCACGGCAGCAACGATGATCACTACGGCAGCTACGGGCGAAGCCGCGCGGATGACGTTGGAGGTGAGCTGCATGGGAAGTGCAACCATAATCGGATCGATACCTGCTTTGTCGGCGATTTGCGGAATGAGTTCAATGAAGGAATAGAAAACCGCGTTGCCCGAGCCGCTCACGAATGTGATGAGTGCGGTGATGCCGGAAAAAACGAGCATCAGACCGGCGCCGGCATTTTCTACGCCCGTGACCAGACCAGAGATGGCATCGATGAGTCCCATGGCCTTCAAGCCAGCCACCATCGTCGAGGCTGCGACGATGAGTACCACCACTTTCGAGAAGCCGTCGCCCATGCCGTTGAAAAAGGTCGATACGTCCTTCATGGCAGCTTTCACGTCGCGGCGGCGGATGGTTTCCGCAATGAAGGCGAGCGCAAAGGAAAAGAGCGTGATCTCAACGAGCCCGACCTTCGCGTGCTTGAAGAAGGCCCAGAAGAAGATCGTGAGTCCGAGCGGCAGCACGGGGAAAACGGCATACCACGCGGGCGCGTCAGCATTGACTTGGCGGAGTTCCGACTCATCTACCGCCGCCTTGATTGCGCCTTCGGTGCGGTCGAGGTGCTTCTGCCAGAAATAATGCACGATGCCCATCACGATGATCGCCGGAATGGAGATCACGGCGTGATGGTAAAAGACATAGTCGACCACATGATCAAAGCCGAGCACCCGGGCTGCGACTACATTGTCTCCGCCCAAAGGCGTCGGCACAATGGTTGCCGTTGTGGCAATGACGCCGGCAGCGGTGAGGGGCGTCATCTTGGCGGCTTTAAGCACCGGATAGAGCGTTGCCATCAGAATCACGGCGAGCGACGCTGCGCTCGGAATGATGATGGAGAGGAGCGTCCCCAGCCAGAACACCAAGGGCACCAGGATGTAGGGAGACTTCACGGCCGCGAGCGGGCGGCTCAGAAGTTCGATCACCTTGTCGTTGGCGCCGATTTTGGACATGTAGGCAGCAAAGCCGAAAAGCGTCAGGATGATGAGACCCGCGTTGGCGTACTGCTTGATGAAAAGATCCTTGACGGCCTTGAAGGGATCCGCCCAGGCGAGTCCGGAGGCATCTTTGCCCGTCAAAACGTCACTCCCCATGATGAGCGCGGCGTACATCAAGAGGAAGCCGGCCGCAAAGAGCACGACTTTGGCATCGTAGTTTTTGGCAATCGCCCAGCCGGCGAGCACGAGGATGAGAATGGCGAAAATAGTGGCGAACATGACGGCGTTCGGGCAGTACGTTGGAGGAATCGTGCCGGGCGGGGTCAAGAGCGCTCCGCGCACGACGAAAAAAGGAAAGCGGCGATTCTCTCGCAAATTGACTTGAGTCTCAAGTGCGGAGAAATCATGAAGCGCGTAATCGTTTACCCGAGGCCTTGACCAAACGGAAACGTTCGTCTATAGATTGTGCCTCCCAACACTTAAAAGAATGACCCTTATGCGCAGCACCAACCCCGGCTTTGTCCCAGACTCCCCCTTCACCCGTGAACTCACCGCCAAGCAGCTCGCCTTTTTTTCCGCTTTTCCAAAGGCTGAACTTCACTGTCATCTTCTCGGCACGACGAGCCGGGAAACCTTCATTGACCTTGTCCGCGATTCCGACGCTCCGATTTCCATGGCTGAAATCGAAGGCTTTTACACCCGCGGTGAAAAGCCCGTGGGGGTGCTGCGCATCTTCCGCGCACTGGAATCGTCGATCCTGAAGAAACCCGAATATTTAAAGCGCATTACGCTCGAGCACCTTGAACGCACGGCTGCTCAGGGCGTGCGCTACATCGAACTCTTCTGGAACTGGACCGGCCTCAAGCACTTCATGACCTATGCCGAAGGTCAGGACGCTATTGTGGCCGGCCTGATCGAAGGCGAAGAAAAATACGGCATTGTCGGCCGCCTCGTGCCGTCGATTGACCGCGAAGCGCTCCCGGAAGATGCGGTTGAACTGGTGCGTGAAATGACCGCTCACCGCTCTCCCTGGGTCATCGGTCTGGGGATCGACTACCGCGAAACGCTCCACGAACCCGAAAATTTCTGGAAAGCCTATCGACTGGCACGCGATGCCGGCTTTAAATTGACCGCGCATGCGGGCGAATTCGGCGAACACTGGCGCAATGTGGAAACCGCCATGGATCTCCTCGAGTGTGAGCGAATCGACCACGGCTACACGATTACAGACAATCCGGAGCTCGCTGAGCGCGCCGCGGATCGGGGCATCCCTTTTGCCGTGGTGCCGACCAATTCCTACTATCTGCGCACTTTCACGGATGAAGAATGGGCGGTCAAGCACCCGATCCGCCGCATGGTTGAGCTCGGTCTCAAGGTCTTTCCCAACAGTGATGACCCGACGATGCACCATATCTCCATTTCTGAGAGCTGGCTTTTGATGATGAATTGGCTGGGATTTTCGCTTGCCGATCTGCGGGGATTCTTAGCCAACAGCATTGATGCTGCATGGGTTGACGATGAGACGAAGATCGTCTGGCGTCAATTGTGGCTCCCTGAATTTGACCGTTTGGCCCGCGAAGCGTTTGGTGCTGACTGCCTGCCGGCAGCTTGAAACGGATGTGCTCCCGATGGCGTTTGGCATGATTGATCAAGCTTGAAACACCGTCGGCACACTGCTTTTCAATGTATCTTCGAGCTGCTGCGGAAGTTAAAGCACTCGCAGCAGCTTTTTTTCTGCCAGACCTTCTTCATCGGCTTTTAAACGTCTGCCTGAACAGAGCGCCGTCGCGGCCTTTCTGCTGTGTCCAGCGGCAGACACCGCAAAGGGATATTGCGCAGATCGCAAAACTGCCAATGCCAAAGCATCCTAAGGGCAAATCGCCCAGCCTCGATCTTTGACAGCCCTCCCCGTCAGTCAGTGCTCCGCTTCAGCCGCCGCGGCTTCAGCCTGAGCCGCCGGACTTTCGTCAATACGTCCTTGATAGAGCGGAATAATCCGCTGGTTGGAGCTCCCGCGCCAGGCGCCCTGCTTCTCGAGGTGAAGCTTTTGCACATAAGCGCCGTCAACGAGCCGATCAATGTAGGGCAAAAGCCTGCTCTTTTCCACGTGCTTAAAGGTCCTTCCGGTCCACGCCCAGACGGTTTTATCTGGGAACCGTTCCTTAATGCGCTCGAGGAGCCCGGCCAAAACCGCTTCGTGCTCCGGCTCAAACGGGTCGCCGCCCAGCAGCGAAAAACCAGCAATCCACTTCGAATCCAGCGCCTTCATGATCTGCGCTTCTGTTTCCGCTGTGAATGGGCGTCCAGCCGTAAAAGACCAGCTTTCTTTATTGAAACACCCTTTGCAGCGAAGCGTGCAGCCGGAAACAAACAGCGAAACGCGCACGCCGGGGCCATTGGCGGTGTCGTAGGCGGATAGACCGATGTAGTTCATGACGAAAGAAATAAATAAATCGGGGGAGCTCAGCCGGAACTCCCCCGAGGAACCTTAAAGACCGCTGCTGCGGTCTTTAAAGGTTTTACATGCTCTTGCGGTTGTGGATCTCAGCCATTTTCCCTTCATTCATGCGGGAAACGCCGTTCACATTGCTGTAGCCGAGGTAGCCGCAGACGCGCGAGATCACGGAGAGGTTTGAGCTCCCGCACTTGGGGCAGCGCATGAGCACATTGGTGCTGTGTGTGCCGCAGTCGCCGCAGTAAGCACTGTCAAAATTCACGCCTTGGTAGAAGCCGAGCTCCATGCCGCGTTGGATGACGGCCTTCACCGCATCCGTGTTCTCAGGATTGTCGAGACGCACGTACTGAATGTGGCCGCCTTCGCACAGGTGAAAGTCCTTGAACTCGTGGTCCTGCTTCTCAAAGGGCGTGATTTCTTCGGTCACGTTCACATGGAAGGAGTTCGTGAAGTATTCAGGACTGTAGTGCGGCGTATGGCGGAAGACATTGTCAATGCCTTGCTTGGCGCAGAAGGCGTCGTACTGCTTGGCCTGCGTCGCGCAGAGGCTTTCGGCGGGCGTGCCGTAGATCGCATAGAGCCACCCGTCTTCCTTCTTGAAGACGTTGATGCGCGCCTGCAGATGGCGGAGCACTTCTTCGGAGAAAGCGCCGCCCTCTTCAAGCAGACGCTTGCCCGTCCAGAGGAAGGTGGCTTCATCGAGCGCCGTGATGCCGAAGGACGCCGTCATGTAGCGGACCAGATCGCCCACTTCATCGTCGGGATCCTTCGTGCCCTCATAGAAGCCCCCCTGCGTGAAGGCGAGCGGGTTTGAAGAGCACTTCTGGCGGCGGATGATGTCGTAGCGCTTCTTGAAGAATTCGCGGATTACTTCCAGACGCTCGTCGAGTTCCGTCCAGAAAGCGGTGCGCCAATTGTCAGGATGTTCGAGCTGCACCAGGCGGATGATGAGCGGAATATTGAGGCTCACAGCGCCGATGTTGCAGCGGCCGATTGCCACATAGCGGCCCTTTTCGTCATGCCAGGGCGAGAGATACGCGCGGCAGCCCATCGGGCTCGTAATGACGCCGTGTTCGCGGAAGAGCTTCGAAACCGTGCCGTAGTCCGATGAGAGCGACAGGTAATCCGGATACATGCATTCGGTCGAGGTCTTCACGGCCTCATCGAAGAGCGCGGACGAATACTGGTCGGCTGCAATCTGCGGCGCATCGTACAGATAGACGAGCTTCGGGAAGACCACGGGCTTATGGTGCGGACCGTGGCCGTTGCGGCGAACCTGCAGCATGACCGTGTTGATCTTCGAGAGCCACTTGCGCTCAAAGGGCGCGTAGTCCTTTAAGTTCCACTGACCAAAGGAAATCGTCGTAAAAGCGAAGTCACCGCGCGAGCACGGCACGGTATTGAGCTTAAGCTCAAGCGACTGGAAGCCCTGCTCAAGCTCGCGGGTGACATCCTTGTCGCTTTGTTCTGCGGCCCGTTCTTCCGAAAGGCTGAGCTCAATGTATTTGTCGTGCGCCGTCTTCCAGCTCTTCAGAACGTAAGGCAGCAGGGCCTTGTCCAATTCCGCGAGCGTAAAGCCGCCGAACTGCTGAGCCGTCGCGACGAGCGTGATGTCGCCCACCACCTGCAGTGCCGACAGAACGGTTTTGGGTTCGGTGTAGCGCACATTGCTCATCTCGAAGCCGCCGCGCAGGATAGAACCGATGTCAAAGAGGCAGCAGTTGATGCATCCGAGGATCATGTCGCGCATGTCGTGGATGTAGATGTCGCCGCGGTCAGTGAATTCTTTTTCGCGCCCAGAGAGATAGAACTGACGATAGAGGCTCTTCGTGAGGAACCCCTTGATGAGCGAACCCTTCGTCGAAACGAGGGACGAATCGAAGTTGGCATTCTCACGGTCGCCGAGACGCAGAACATCATCAGCATCCTGACGCAGCTGCTCGAAGGTCTTCGCGTAGTTGTTCTTGTAGTAGCGGTATTCGGCATAAGACGTCGCAACATCCTTGAAGCCAAAGGTTGCGAGCGTACCGATCACGAGCTCGTGAAGTTCGGCCACGGGCACCTTTTTGCGCGACTGCAGACGTTCAGAAATCGAGTTCGCCATGGCGAACATGGTTTCGTCAGGGATCTGCTTGTCGCAGCGGAAGGCTGCCTTCATGATGGCCTCGACGATCTTCTGCGGCTTGAAGTCTTCAAGCGTATTGTCTTTCTTGAGTACCTTGAACATCGCGGATTCCATTCTTTTTATCTCGAGCGCTCGGCCGTCTGATGCGGTCTCTCGAGCGAATTGATCTTTGAGAGAAAAAATGCCGCGACGCGCTGTTTCGACAGCTGTGCCGACCACCGCTTCTGCCCGCAGCAATCTTTCCCAGAAGTTGGACGGGAAGTGTACAGGTAAAAAGACGCTCAGCTGACGCTTCAATCGATAGGGTTTTTCTATTGAATTGAGAGATGAAATTCGAACTGCTTGAGTCTGCTGAAAGATTGCTGCAAATTACCTCTATATAGGTAGTGCTTCAGAAGTAACGCGCATCCCGTGGAAGTATCATTTCTTAAGAAACACTATATGTAGTGCCATCACTTGGCTATCTCCTACATACTGTCATTGGTACTTTTACCAGATCCGCGGAGTGCGTCCGTCTGCCGAACGTTGATTAGCGGCGGATTTCTGTTGGGATGCGGCTGTCTGCGTCGTCTGCGGCTGCCTAATAAATGGGCACTTGCCGAAAACCAACATCGGTGATGCAAACCCGGCGCCCCCTATTCGTCATGCATAAAAGTGCAGTCTCAAACGCTGTCATTTTTTTTGAGTGCTTTTGTGATCGGCTGTCTAAAAAACGAGAGCTACTCTCGTGAACACCACCCCCATACCGCATTCAAGGTATTGTTTTCTAAGTAAATTAGTTTACTGACGGGATAATTGAACAAGGCGGCCCAGAAGTCTTGGACACATTGCGATAATGAGAATTATTTTCATCTTTTTGGATGCAGCCGAGCTCAACAAGTTCCTGCAGCGTATTTTATGTCCAAGCACAAATCACTATCACCGGCGATGACGCAGCAGCTGCAGCTTCCGCTTGCTGCCGCCCTGCTTTCCGCACTGTCGGGCAGTCTCTGGGCGGAATCGGCCGCATATCTGGAATTGGATCCGGTTGTAGTCACCGCAACGCGTACCGCACAGCCGCTTTCGCAGGCGGCCTCTTCCATTTCGGTCGTTAAGGCGAAGGATATTGAGGAAACCGTGCCTCAGACCTTTACGGATACACTCCTCGACATTCCGAACGTCGATGTGGAATCGTCCTCCAGCGTTATGTTCAGCCGCATCCGTATTCGCGGTTCCGAGCCCAATCAGATCACCTATCTGGTGGACGGCCTTCGGCAGGACGACACCACTGCCGCCGGCAATCAATTTATCGGCATCTTTATCGATCCGGAACTGCTTAAGCAGGTGGAAGTAAAGCGCGGCGGCGGCAGTTCCCTCTACGGCAACGGCGGCATCGGGGGAACCCTTTCTGTGACGACTAAGTCGGCTGCAGATTTTCTGGCCGGTACGGACAAAAACTACGGCGTGAAGGTAAAGACCGGCTACGCCTCTGACACCAAGGAATGGCAGAAAAGCGCATATGTCTTCGGCCGTCATGATATTTGGGACGTACTCGTGGGCGTCAATCGCCGGGATTCGGGCAATGTGAAGAACTCGAGCGGCCGGCGAATCGACAATAATTCGGATGCCGAATACACCTCCGTCATCGCCAAAGTTTCCGCGCTGCCGACGGATGAAATGGCCTTCTCACTCGCCTACAACTTTGATGAAGCCCAAGACGAATGGGGGCGTCAAGACCGCTGGTTCTATAAAAACAAACAGAACCGCATTACCGGCAAATGGGATTTCAACAGCGGACCGCTGCTCAATCTGAGCGCTGCCGTGCAGTATGTCGATTCAACCTTCAGCTTTGACAGCGGCATTAAGAAGGCGCAGAACAATTTTGATTCAATCGGCGGCAATCTGCAGAACACGTTCGAATTTTCGGCTGCCGGGCAGCATGCGCTCACCGTGGGCGGCGACATCTATAAAAAATCTCAAAGCGGTGTTGAAGCGGACAGCAGCGGACATTGGGTCAATGCGCCCAGTCGGCCGGATTCAGATGCTGTCGATGCGGGGCTGTTTATCCAGGATCAGTACGCGATTACCGATTACCTTGCGCTCACGCCCGTGCTTCGCTGGAACTACTATAAGCGCGAATCCAATACCGGATTCGCCTCTGTTTCGGATTCAAAGTTCACGCCGGGTCTGACGCTTACAGTGAAGCCGGCGAAGCCGGTGAGCCTTTGGGCTTCAGTCAATACCGGCTACCGCCCGCCGATCCTCGATGAACTCTATTTTTCGATGGTTTGGCCCGGAACCCATACCGTTGTCGTGCCCAATCCGGATTTAAAGCCCGAGAAGTCGCTCAACTATGAGGCGGGTTCCAGCTTCAAGGCTGACGGCGTCTTCGGCAGCGATGACCATCTTTTCGCCAAAGCGGTCTTTTTCTATGACGACGTCAAGGATTTCATTGCGCCCAAGGGTTGGTTTGAGCCTACAACACCGCCCACCGTCTATTACTCGTCGCAAAACGTCGGCCATGTTGTCCGCAAAGGCATTGAGCTCTCGGGCACCTATGCGGCAGGTCAGTTTTCAACCTCTGTGAGCTACGGTCTTCTCCATGCTGTCGACAAAGAGACCAACGAGCGCATGAACGGCATTACGCCGCAGTCCGCCAATCTGAAGCTCGCTTATGCGTTCCCCGCTCAGGCGATCAATGTTTGGTATCGAGCTCACTGGAGCAAAGGCGGCGAAAGCAGTGTGGAGGACCGTGCGACCGGAAAAAATCTGCATTTCTCAAGCTTCCTCACACACTCGCTCGGTGCGGAATGGTCCCCAAAGGTCGCCGACCTGGCTAACCTGCAGGCCGGCATCGCCGTGGTAAACCTTTTTGACAAGGAATACCGGATGCTGAACGGCTCCTACGGCAGCGGCCGCGGCGTCCGCCTGTGGCTCTCGGCGCAGTTCTAAGCACTTTCCAATGCGCGATCGACTCCTCGGATGAGCAAAGCCATGCTCCGCTTCCTCCGATGCCTCCGATGAGCCGATCGCCTTTTGACGGTTCCTGCCGCATGCCTCACATCGGTGTCGACTTTGCGGCAGACCTGTTCGGCATTAACCTCTATTAATTCGCTGACATGCGGACACCCATAGCGCCCAATGGCCTGCGCCGCCTGATCGCTGCCCGTCTTTTCAGCCGTACTCAATGGCGAATCTGGGCGCTGGCTGCTCTTGTGCTTGCCGCCTATGCAGTCAACATTAAGCTGGCTGTTCTCTACAACGATTGGAACGGCCGGTTCTTCAATGCGCTCCAGGCGGTGAATAAAGCAGCGATCTTTCGCGAACTCTTTTATTTCATCGGTCTGGCTGCGGCCATCATCATCCTTTTAGTCTGGGCGGGCTACATCAAAGATCGGCTGATGCTTGCGCTGCGCCGCGACCTGACCGAAGTTTTCTTCAAACGCTGGCTTTCACCGCAAAGCGCTCATTACCTGCTTCGCGAGAGCGGTGAAGAACCTGATAACCCCGACCAACGCATCGCTGAAGACGTCCGTCTTGTCGTCAGCTTATCCGTCAGCCTTGCCGTCAGTCTCTACGATTCGCTGCTGACGGTCGGAAGCTTTTCCGTCATCCTCTGGCAGCTCTCGGGCTCGGCCGAAGTGTGGGGCTTCACGATCCCGGGCTACATGTTCTGGGTCTGCGTTCTCTATACGATTGTCGCTTCCGGACTGACGCATCTCATCGGCCGAAAGCTCAAACCGCTCAACATCAATGCTCAGCATATGGAAGCCAACCTGCGCGCTGCGCTTATGGAGAAGCGCCGTCATGCCGATGCCATCGCCGGCGCACATGCAGAGTCTGTCGAAGAGGCCAGTCTTTCCGAGCGCTTCCATCAGCTTTTGCGTGTCTTGATTGCTTTGGTTAAGCGCAAAAGAGATCTCAATCTCTTTACCGTCGGCATCGGCCAATTCACGCATCTCGCTCCGATCTTCTTTGCGCTGCCGAGTTTTTTGGCCGGAGTAATCCAGCTCGGCGGCTTAATGCAAATACGCGGAGCCTTTAATGATGTTGCAAGGTCACTTTCATGGATCATCATGTCCTACGAAGAGCTGGCAGCACTCGCCGCTGCTTATGAGCGTCTGGAGCGTTTGGAGTCCGGACTGACGCAGGCAGATCACACTCGCCGGCAAATTCAAGCGCACAACAGCGCAGACAGCAAGCGTTCTGATGGCCTTTCTGCGGATATCCTCCTCAAAATTCCGCGCGGGCGGGCTGCCGCCCTGAATGCTGAGATTCCTGTTTCCTTCAGCCTGAAGCCGGGGTCCCTCGCCATTATTGCCGGCCCCTCTGGCATCGGCAAAACCACGCTGCTGCGCGTGCTTGCGGGCTTTTCAGAGAGCTTCACGGGCTGTATCCGCTGCGGCGGCAGCGTGCTTTGGATGCCTCAAACCCCCTATCTCCCCAAAGGCGAACTGTTTGATGCGCTGGCCTATCCTAAAGCCCCCGATGAACTCACCGACGAAAGGGCCGCAGCGCTCCTTTCCAAAGCCCGCCTCACGCATCTGACGGATAAGCTCCGCGAAAGCGCGGACTGGTCAACCGTACTCTCGGGCGGTGAGGTTCAGCGGCTTTCGCTGCTGCGCGCGCTGATTGCGAAGCCCGATGTTCTGCTCCTCGATGAGATGACCAGCGGGCTGGATCCGGTCAACGCACGTGAAATGATTGAACTGCTTGACAAAGAGCTTCCTCATACCGTCATCGTGCTCGTCACGCATCAGGCATTTCTGTATCCGCTGGCTGATCAAATCATTCAGCTCAAAGGAGAATAATGTTATGGGGAATCCATTCATCCCATTGCCCCGAATTGAAAATGCTCTCATCATCGGCGATAAAGCGGCGGAGTGTCTGCAATTGAACTTTTGCATTCGGCGGAGAAGCATTTGGAATGCGCTGCTTGCTTTCTTAATAAGCCCGCGTAAGTGCTGATGCCGTCTTATAAGGCGGATGTATGCGGGAATATGTCTCGTATTGGAGCTCAATGATTAAAGGGGATTCAATCCGGATGCGGCAAAAGAACGGCTTGATGCCGAAGGCATAACCGTTAAGCGCTTTGATGTGCGAGGCTCTGCTCAAACAGTATTATTCCGGGCAGGCTCATTCTTTGGCGATGAAAAACAGGCTGAACGAGTCATTCGAGAACGATCGGGCCGTCTCGCGGCGTTTGAGAAGACCAAAGCCAATATTAGAGAGGGACAGCTGGCAGTCATACCGTCGGCCATTCGAAGTTCTATTCGGCATGAGCATTATGTCTTTATTGTGTCTAAACGCTGTTCTCTCTCAAAGCTTTTGAACAATTCCTCCGGTTTAATGAACAATACTTCTATGAGCGGCAGTGAAAAGATGCCGGGCGGTAACGACCAGCGCA
>OOAJ01000129.1_pt1 | contig 64076 bp, 55 predicted proteins | sample 1671241 | NCBI WGS metagenome assembly OOAJ01 (sample SAMN06348136, study PRJEB24527) | human gut metagenome | biome: human gut; feature: ankylosing spondylitis patient; material: feces | host: Homo sapiens | place: China | collected 2015-10
AATCAAAAACTCGAAATCCAGTTATCCTGAATTTCGAGTTTTTTCGACAGACTGAAAGGTCCCTTGCTTTGTTAAGCAAGGGACCTTTTTCTCTTTATAAAAGAATTTAGCAAAAAAGTGATAAAATCTTTTTAGAAATTATTGACAAAATATGATTAAATTTGTATGATACGGAAATTGCAATAGGAAGATGCAATTTTTTATCCGGAAAATGTATGGCAATTCATCACAATAGAATAAAGAAAACTAAACAGCATAAATCAAATCGAGTTGTTGTTCAAAAAGTTGTTCAGGTGTCTGATAGTTCAGGATTTTTCTTGGTAAGTTGTTGATAATATCTGAAAAGAACAAGATGTCATCAGCTGAGTAATCGGAAATCGCTTTGCCCCCCCTTTTGGCATACTTGCTGGTTTTAGAGCATGGTACATTTTGCAGCATTATGATGAATATGCTGGGAAATATCAGCCTTTTATTTCATATATGGAGTTTGATAAAACATTCGAAGGAACAATTATATGAAAAAAAGAGCGCATATTATATCTATAGTGTGTATTTTTGTTTTAACACCATTAATACAAGATTGCAAGTGTATTTTTTAAATTTTAAAGAAAATACGGTACTGTTTGATTATAGTGATTACATTTATTTAAAAATACCTGCCTCGCCTATTTCGGCTTATTCACAGCCAAAGTATCATCAACGCTCTCTTAAATGTTTTCCCGTCTGAAATATAGTCGCATTGCGTTGTATATAAATACACTTCCTTATGCTCCTTATTTCAGACAGCACTTTGCTCCCTTTATCCGCCACCGGCGGCGGTCGCAAGGCTACCACCGGACTGTTTTCTTAACAGTCGTACCCCAAGGGCACTTCCTCGCTTTGCTCAGGCGCAGTCCTTCTGTGTTAATTCCCTAACTCTCATTACAAAAAATAAAAACCAATCTTTTTTTGTAAGATTGGTTTCCTTGGCAGGGGCAGAAGGACTCGAACCCTCGGCACGCGGTTTTGGAGGGACTGTTGAAAACTCAAAATCGCATAGATAAGCCACTTTTTAAGCCAAATTCATAGCATCAAAATTACATTTTCGTGGTTTTGATGCTTTATTGATGCTATTGGAAAATTCCTGCCAAATTAACTTCCTCGTTGCTACATATAATAACATAATTAAAATTCATTGTAAAGCAATCTATAGCTCAAAATTTGCACCGCAATAAACAAAGAATAGAGATTTTTGTTTATCCTCAATATACTCATGAGGTGAAGGATTGTAATCTCTGTGATGATATTTGTAGCAGCAGACTCTTAAATCGGCTTAGAATAAATAGCGGCAAGAAGTATTTTAAGTTGTGTTCATATTCAGAACGCTCGCCAAAATAACAGATAACAAAATCATTGCGGACATAGCCTGCACTTGCTGATATTACCGCACAGTCTCTTAAAATCTTTATCAATACAATCCCAATTAGAATACCATACACTCTTTTCTAAAAGCAACGGTTAACGCTTCTTAATATTATTACTTCTGTGTTTACCCACCCATTCATATACATCACCAAATATAATCCTGTGAATCTTGAATACACCATTAGGAGAGAAATCGGAAAATCCGCTATTGTAGAGCGAAGTCATTTCTAAAGTGTTTTCTTTGTCTTTATCAGGCGTTGAAACTCCTCTAATTAATATTTTTGTAATCAATATTCATAGTTTAGTCGAGGAATTTCAAACACAACATTTGATGTGAAGGTCATATCACCCTCGTTGAAACACATATTTATTTCACCGTCATATTTTTTTACAATCCTTTGAATGCTTTTTAGTCCTGTTCCGTGTATTGGACCTGATTTTTTGGATGATTCTATTCGGTCATTTTTGACGGCTATAATATTCTTTACAGAGTTTGTAAGCTGTATTGACAGATATTTATTTTTGCGTACAAACACCGAAAAATCTATAAATCCGTTTTCTGTATTTTCTGCCGCTTCGACTGCGTTTTCAAGCAGATTGTCAAGCAGAGCAGTTATGTCGGGTTCGCTCATAAAGCTAAAATCAGCACTTCTGATGTCAATATTCATCTTCACCCCGAACTTGTCACAGAAGGATTTGTACCTGTTGACGATTGAATTGACCATAGGATTGTTGCAGTAATCAACAGATTTATTTATGCTGAAGTCTTCAATAAAATCGTCTATGTACTCTGTAACAGCCTTGTCTTTGGCGATGCTCTTAATGGCGTTTAAATGCCGTTTTATGTCGTGCATAACAATTTTTGAGTTTTCATTTTGCTCATTGAGTAAATCGTAATACTCAGCTGCAGATTTTAGTTTCTGCTTTTCATATTCCAATTCCATATTGCGGCTCTGAGTTTTTAGAGTGAATTCATAAACCCAGAACACCGCTATGTTTGAAAAAAGCAACACCACTATGCCGATTAAAAGCAAGGTTAAAAAGACCTGTCCTAATTCATATTCTGCAAGTGAATATAATATTGCATATATAATCAGAGTACTTGATATTGGCAGAAGAAACAGCATAAGCGACGTAGCAGGACTTTCCTTACGACGCTCATTTGATGATACCTTAGACAGTATATACATTGAAGAAAAATAAAGCAGTTTGCTGATGGTTGATTGAAAAATAAGGTTTACCGAATTATCAAGACAGGCGAGTAGTTCAGTCCCGAGTATGGCAGCTGAGAATAACATAACAACAGATTCTGTAGTAACATTAAATACTAAAAGTATACTGCAATGGAATATTGCGGACTTTATTTTTGCCTTGTAGCAAAGATGGAGCAAAAAGAAATTGCAGACAAAAAATGTGAGCATATTTATAACGGTTATATTAAACAGCCTTGCAAAGTACAGAATTGCATAAGTTGCCAGTAATGAGATTATCAGAAACTTTTTACTTGCCTTTCTTTCAAATTTGTTTTCAAAATAAAATAGTGATATCAGAATTTCTGCAAGAAAAATAAACGCATAGCAAATTGTGTATACCATTTTCATACCCCTATGTACGCAAAATATGATTTTTTAAATTTTGAATAATTCCTTTGAGATATAGGCAGCGTAATTTTTTGTGAATCTGCTTCAATATTAAGCTGAGTCTTATTGAAACCCGAGACATACCTCAGATTAACAAGATAGCTGTAATGCGGTTGTGCAAAATAATCGTATTCCTTTAATTTTTCTTTCCAATAACTTAGTTTTTGATTTGTATAATACTTTTTTTGCCGTGTTATAATGACGGCTTTTCTGTTTTCAATGGTTACATATACTATATCGCATGTGAAAACAGAGTAACACTCGTCATAGTATTCAAGAGTTATTATTTGAGTATTGGAATGATAATAGTTAATAGCCGTATTTAATGCTCTGAAAAAACGGTCATTGTCAATAGGCTTTGACAGATAGCGAAACACATCCAAATCCATTGCGTCGTCAAGATAAGACTCATGGGAAGTAATTATGAAAATAATTATATTGGGATTAAAAGCTTTTAAATGAGCCGCCAAAGTAAGCCCGTTTACCTGCGGCATTTCAATGTCGATAAACGCCATATCATAACTGATATTACTATTCAGAAGCTCTATACCATTGTAAAACAAATCAATATCAAAAACTATTCTATGTTTATCTGAAAATGTATTCAGATTGTTTTTTATTTCTTCGACAATATATTTATCATCGTCACAAATCAATACTTTCAAAAGGAAAACCTCCCATGAATTATGACATAATTATAACATATATTGCAAAAAATATCATTGTTTAGGTTTAAATTTTTTAATTTTAACGAAGTAATTAGAAAAAATACATCACTTTGAATGAAATTGATATCATTTTTGCAAAAATTATGTTTTTATTTTTAATATGTGTTAAAATTCCAACAAAAGGAGGAAATAATACTATGAAGACAATTAAAACCATTATCTGCAAAATTTCACCTGCAATTATTGCTTGTTTTACATTAGCACTTTCAATAAATGCTAATACGTCCACTTGCTTTGTAATGTATCAGCCTAAGGCTCCAACAAAACTTGATGCATTTAAAAAGATAAAGTAATGGAAAAGATTGGCTCAAAAATTATAGAGTTTTTTGCTTCAAACGAACTTATAAAAAACGAAGATAAAGAAATTTACAAATATGCTTTTAATATTATTTTATCATCATTGATACATATTGCGACTGTTATGATATTAGGATTGTGTTTCAATTTATTAATTGAAAGTCTGGTTTTCTATTTTGCCTATATTGTAATACGCAAATTTGCCGGCGGTTACCATGCTAAAACGCCAACAAGATGTTATATTGTTTCTATTATAACAATTGTTTTGATGTTATGTATAATAAAATGGATTTTGATAATTAATTATCTTTCAATTTATTACTCATTGTTTTTTTCTGAACTTGTATGCGTATTAATTCTTTGCTTTTTATCACCTTTAGATACAGAAAACAAACTATTAAATGGCAAAGAGAGAACAATTTATAAAATAGTATCATGCGTTACTTCTATTGCTATATCTTTATTCTCAGCTTTTTTAATAGTAATAGAAGTCTATAATATATGTGTTTCGCTGAGTTTTAGTATTTTCACAAGTACAGTACTCCTCATAGTTAGAAAAGTGCAACTTTTGCAAAATCTGCGAAAATAAAACTATAAAACTATTTTAATAGATTTTAAAATATTATTTAAGCTTTGTTTCACTTTAAAAGGTTTTATAACCTGTTACGGGTTTAAAGTGATTCGTATTATTTTCGTATTATTTTTAAATCATTTTTAGGAGGTTTATATGACAAATTCAAAATCAAAAAAAATGTTTAAATTCGTAACCTTCTTAATGGCGATATTGATGTTTTCTTCGGTTTTTACTATTAGTGCTTCTGCAGCTAGTACCACATGGACGCTAACTAAAGATAAAACCGAAGCAATTTCAACTTCATTAGGACTGTATAAAAAAGGTACAATTAGTAATTTAAGTAATTCTACCAGTTCTGATGACGGTGTTAATCTTTATCTTGAATATTCAATTCCCGGAGAAGGTTGGGTACAGGCACAACATGTTTTTGCTGAACCGGGATATAATGCATCATCAGGTGTATACACCGTCATAAATAATTCCAAAGCATCATGGAGAGGTAAAATGAATTCATGGTGGTGGGGCGGTAAGAATTGTTCAGCCACAGGTAAAATTACAGCAATCTAATTTAGTATTTATTATTTCCTTGTAAGACCCGTACTTACAAGGAATAGGGTGAGTAAAAATGATAAAACAAAATTTAAAATTGTTTTTTAAAACTAAAATAATATTTATTCCGGTTATCATACTGTTAGTATGTTTTTTGGGGAATCTTGTATATAGTTGTTATAGCTTTTCACTCAATAATGATGTATTAATATATTTAAAGAATTCTATAAAATTATGCTTACTATCATTTGTAATATTATGTTTTACATCATATGAATTCTTTTACCTATATAAGCGTTGTTATATAGATGAAACATTGTATTCACACAAAAATGGTAAGACTAGGATTTTAACAAGTACTGTAACAGTTTTGTTGTTTATTCCGGCTTTAGAGTTCTTTAGCGCATTTGTATTTAATTTTGTTATATTTTTGTCATCCGGAATGAATGACTACAGTTATTTGTATCATATATTTTCAGTTTTATTTTTATATGTTTTTCTGGGTGGAATAATCCCGATTTTACTTGGCGTTTTTTTTGCTCAAAAGACGAAAAGGATTGTTTCATATGCTCTTATGGCGCTTATAATTTTCCTTGTGTCAAGTACATCTGACTTTATTCCGGGGGGTTTAAGCCAGGTTACCAAAATTAATTTTTGGGAAGCAAAATATTTTCTTGCATATATTCTGCCAAATGATTTAGAGTGGTACATAAACCATGATTACGGTATGTATGCTGAAATTTATAGATGGAATTTAATTATTTTCTGGATTTCTCTACTGTCATTTTTGTTTTTCAAACTTTGTCAAATAAAGAAAACCGCATTAAAAGCTGTTTTACTGTCATTAACACTATTAATTTCAACATTTAATCTGGTTGGCTACTTTTATGGTGGAAGCCATATTGAAAAGGGAGCTCAGCTTGACAGTATTTCAATGTCAGATTATTTGTTTTATACTGAAAATGAGCAAAAGAATCAAGATCCGGATTTTGAAGTTACATCATACGATATGGATTTAAGCATTTACAGACAATTAGATGCCGAAGTATCAATGACTTTATCTGATACAGGTTTAGAGTATTACAATTTTACATTGTACCATGGATACAATGTTTTAAAGATAACTGATATTGAAGGAAATGCTTTAAAATATAATCGTGAAGGAGATTATGTTACTGTAATAGGGAACGGAAACCTGCAACTTATAAACATAAAGTACAGCGGTTATTCACCTATATTATACAGTAATTATCAGGCGTGTTCTCTGCCCGGCTTTTTTGCATATTACCCTATTCCCGGATTTTACAAAATTACGGGTGATTATACCACATATAATCCGATTGAGATAAAATCCGAAACAGAATTTAATATTCGAGTTGATTCAGCAAGGCAGTTTTATTCAAATCTTGATGAGGTAAAGAATGAGAAAAATTGTTTTGTCGGGGTTACAAGCTATCCTACGCTTTTTAGTGGATTTTATAAATCAAATTCGTCTGATATTTATAAGATTTATGCAATTACTGTAAAGGGGTGGGGATTGAGCGAAATAGATGAAGAATATATAGACGAAATTCAGAAATACATTAATGAGTTGGATAACAATAGCAGCAATAAATTAAATCTCAAAGAATATACTATTATTCAGACAAATGAAATGCTTTCTTCTAATTGTATTTATGATGGAATATTTTTAGGAGATGATACAGTTTTTATTAATAAAGCAACTGATGAGGAAACAAAGAAGCAAGTTGCTGAAATACTTCTTGCTCAAAGAGATATGGGCTATTCTAAATATGTAGAAAAAGCCGTGGTTGACTCTGAAAGTATAAATGATAATTAACAAGGAAGAAGGTATAATTGTGCTGATTTTGAAGAACTGCACCAAGTCTTTTAAGAAAACAAAAGCTTTAAATGATTTTTCCTGCGAATTTAAGCACGGTATTTATGGCTTGCTTGGGCCAAACGGTTCCGGCAAAACTACTATGATGAGATGTATATGCGGTTTGCTTTCTCCCGAAAAGGGAAGCATTGAGTGCGATTGTGAAAATATAGGATATTTGCCTCAGCAGTTTGGTGCTATGAAGTCATTGACTGTATATGAAACTATGAGATATTTTGCCACATTAAAGAAAATACCTAAGTCAAATCAAGACAATGAAATCAGATATTGCATTGATTTGGTCAACCTAAGTGATAAAATTAAAAACAAAGTAGGTTCGCTGTCAGGAGGTATGGTTCGACGATTGGGAATAGCCCAAGCTATAATGGGAAATAATGAAATTGTTTTGTTTGATGAACCGACTGCAGGTCTTGATCCTGAGGAGAGAGTAAGATTTAAATCTCTTTTAAGGAAAATAAAAAATGATAAAACTATTATTATTTCTACTCACATTGTTTCGGACGTAAAATCAATATGTGATGAGATTGTTATAATTAATGAGGGAAGAAATGTTGTTCAGGGAACTTGCAGCGATATTACTTCTATCGGAAATGAAAAAGTTTTTCTTTTAGACGAAGAATATGAAAATAATTTAGAGGGAAATTATTATGTTAAAGACAAAATCAGTAAGGATAATAAAAATTATATAATCGTTCTCTCAAGTAATTTTATTGAGCAGGGAGTGAGTATTAACGCTGATATAGAGGATGGATATTTATGTGCCTTAAAAGATATATAAACCGCCTTTCATTAATACAATTAACACTTAAAGGAATGGGAATTCTCTATATTGTACCTGTTGTTTTTTTATTTCTTGTACTTCCTTTTTTAACATATTTGGATTTTGCTAAAGGATATTCACCCGAACAATGTTATTTTTCAACATACATAATGTTACAAATTTTTTGCCCATTTTTTGCTGTATGGTGGACTTTATTTGGTTTCAGAGAGTATGTAGAGGGCAGGATCAGAGAACTATTGCTTGTTTATAAAAAAAGTCTTATAGTTGAACTTTTTCTTGTGTTTGTTTTTTATTTCCTGCATATATGTGTATTGCTTGGTTTATATTGTATAATACTAAATTTTAATTATTTCAATTATATTTTTATATTTTTTGTTCAGGCATTTGCTTTTTTTAGTATTAGTTTTTCAATATCTATAATTTTAAAAAATATAGCAATTCCTTTTATTATCAGTGTGTGTTACGAAATATTTTGCATGACTGCCAATATTGACTTTCTTAAGTTTATTAATATGCTTTCATCTGATATTCCAAGCAGCACCATGGACATAATATGTCCATATATTTTTATATTGATAAGTAGTATATTTGTTTTTGTGTTATCAAATTCTTGTTTCAAACGTTTGTAATATTTTTATAATTATATAATACCTGATTATACATATCCAAAATCTGCATAGCAGTAAACAAAGAAAAGCTACTTCCGTATATCCGCATAATACTGTTCAAAGTCAATCTCTCTTGCAATCGCCTTATCCCTCAAACTTGATGCAAACCTTGACCATTTCTCAAATTCGGAAATGGTCATTTTCTTATGCTTACCCAACAATCAAACAACCTCCTTTTAGAAAAAACTATGAAAAGCAGGTTAAAGTGGGGCGTCTCCCCACGGAGTCACATCAGACGGCAGAGCCGACTGTTATGCGGTTTTGCAGTATGTCAAAAATTAGGATTTGAGGTGTCTATCATAAATGAGCGAAAATAAAAAGAAATATGCCTATTGGATGAAGCCTTCAATGGTAGAAGAAATGACAGAAATGCTTGATACAGCAAACGCAACTTCAAAAAGTGATTTTGTCTGTCAGGCAGTTAATTTCTATATCGGTTATCTTCATCAACAAAAATGCATTGATTATCTATCACCAATACTCGCACAAACTATTAAAAGTGAAATTGAAAGCGTGGAAAAGAATGTTTCTGAAATGCTGTTCAAGGTGGCTGTGGAACAAGCAAAGTTAAGTAATGTTGTTGCAGCAACAAATCAGATTGATAATCATTCGTTGTCAGCACTGAATAATCTCTGTGCGGAAGAAGTTGCAAGGAACAACGGTATAATCACCTTTGAAGATGCATACAAATTTCAACAGAGTTAATAAATGCCTAAAATAATTTTTACAAGTCGGTACATTAAAAATCCTGCATCATCAAATGCAGGTAAGCTGATAAAATACATGGGCACTCGTGAGGGCGTTGAAAAACTGCCCAACGGTATCGATAACTCTCCTGCTACCAAGAAACAAAATGATTTAATATGTACTGCACTTAAAACCGTTCCTGAAGCTTGGGATTATCCCGAGATGAAGTCTTATCTTGAAAATAAGACAAAGGCTAATGCAACGGAGTTTCTCAACGAATTCCTTGAACGCAATGCTGACAGAATAGACGGTGTTAAAAAGTTAGTTTCATATTATGCCGGAAGACCAGGTGTTGAGAAGTTAGGTAAACACGGATTATTTTCTCAAACTGACGAGAAGATAAATCTTGATGAGGTAGCGGATGAAGTTTCAAATCACAATGGAATTGTGTGGACTCATGTGATAAGTCTTAAAAGAGAAGATGCTGAAAGACTTGGCTACAATAACGCAAATGCTTGGAAAAGTTTAGTAAGGCGAAATGCTCTTGAAATTGCAAAAGCTCATAAAATTGAGCCAAGTGACTTGCAGTGGTACGGAGCATTTCATAACACAACGCATCATCCCCACGTACACCTAATGGTTTACTCAAAGTCAAGACAAGGCTATCTGACCAACAAAGGCATAGAAAGTATGCGAAGTACATTCGGCAATGATATTTTCAGAAACGAGCAGTACAAACTGTTTGAAATGCAGACAGAAATCCGTGATGAACTAAAAAATGGAGCAAAGAATGTAATTGATGAATTAATTTCAAATATTGATTCTGATGTCTATGTTTCAGATAAAATGGTTGAGCTATTCAGAAAACTCGCTGAACAGCTCAAAAGTTACAACGGCAGGTTGATGTACGGCTATCTTCCAAAATTAATCAAAGAAACCGTCAATAATATTGTGGCGGAAATTGCAAAGGATAAAAATCTTGAGAATCTCTATTTGAAGTGGAATGAAATCAACAGAGAAAAACTGTCGCTGTATTACGATAATGAAAAACCTGATATACCACTTGAAAATAATAAGGAATTCAGAAGTATTAAAAACTACATCTTGAAGTCGATTAGTTTATTATCCAAAACAACTCCGACAATGGAAATTGATAAATCAAGTGTTGAGCAATCTGTTTCAGGAATAGTCCTCACACTCGCAAAATTGATTGCAAACAGTTGCAAGCGTAAACGAGTTAAATTATTCGGTCAGGTTGACAGCAAACTAAAATCTAAACTTGAAGAGAAAAAGGTTGCTCACGGACTTAAAACCGACAGAACAGTTAATCAGAATGAAATCGAAAATGATGAAGGGCAGGGATTTACAATGTCAATGTAAGCCCTCTGTTAAGCCGTGTGTCGCCCGTGTTGCGATTTTATTGCATTCGGCAGGAAAGTAATCGAAAACAACAAATAAAAACGATGTGGGCGATTTTTGAGAAATTCAAATTTGGTCTGGATATTCAGATGAATTTATGGTATGTTGTTGTACTTGAAAAGGAGCTGATATTATGTCAACAAAGAAATTACTTACTAACGGCAACGCTTTCAAGAGGACAGACAACCGCTGGGGTGGTGTTGTGTGGTATATGAATGAAAGCGGTGAGCACAAAAGAAAGAGCTTTTCGGGTACAACAAAGGCTGAGGTCAACAAGAAGATGACAGAATATATTGCGGCGTTTAATGACTCAATAATTTAGTCGCAGGAAACAAAGAAAAGGCTTCGGGACAGTATGCAGAACTGGCTTGAGGTGTTTAAGTTTCCGTCTGTTGAACGCACTACATATGACAGATATGAATGTACGGCAAAAAATCAAATCTATCCGTATATCGGCGATAAGGTAGTCGGAGATATCAAGTCGGCGGACATTAAAAAATTGCTCAATGACAAAATGAACGAGGGTTATGCCTACACTACGGTTAAGAAGGTGCACAATGTTCTAAATGAGTATTTCCGTTATCTTACTCAACAAGAGTACATTGACAGAAATCCTATGATAAGTGCACCAATGATTAAGAAGAGCAACTTTCTGGCGGCGCAGGACAAAGAAAATCTTCCGACGAGCGAAACCATAACGGTATTCACGCCGGAAGAGATTAAAAAATTTAAAGATGAAGCGTTTAGCACATTCTCAAATAGCAAGAGAAAATATCAGCAAGCCGCCGCATATATCCTTATGTTGAATACCGGATTGAGAACAGGCGAAGCACTCGGACTACTTAACAGCGACATTGACCTTGACAATCGTGTAATGCACCTTAACAGAGGTGTAAAGGAAATCTCAAAGCGTGACGGTGTAACAGCAGAAAAAGGACGAGAGGTAAAAGTCGGCAAGCTCAAAAGTGCCACGAGCAAGCGAGATGTTCCGCTGAACGATACTGCAATCGAAATGATACTTGATTTAAGAAATGAATTCTACTTCGGAGAAGACTCACCGCTGATACCAGATGAAAACGGCAACTTCACCCGACCGGTAAATTTTCGTAAGAGATATTACAGAATCCTCAAAGCCGCAGGCATAGAAACCAAAGGCTTGCATTCACTCCGTCACACCTTCGCAACAAACCTCGTAAACGGCATAAAGCAAGCGGACGGCACAATAAAATCTTTAACCCCAAGACAGGTTGCAGATTTGCTTGGGCACACAACTTCTGAAATTACGGAACTGTATTATGTAAAAAGAGATTTGACAAAGCTGAATGGGATTACGGATGGATTTAATCTGTAAAAAGGAACTTTTTTACAGATCGTATGAACCTCTTAAATGCAAAAACATGGTATTTTAAGGATTGTACTGTTGCCTTTATGCCCGAGATACATTCCAGAATTGAAAACTAACAGAAAGTTGAATGAACTTCAAAGGAAAAATCTCTGTGAAGTTACTAAGTCTTTCAGATAATTAGAATTTGTATTTGCCCTTTCTTGCAAACTTTGAGTATATAAAAGTGCTACACAAAACTAAAAATAATTACATCTCGGTTTGTGTTTTTCCTGGTAAAAATGCAGGCTCAATTTTCATATGCACTGAGATGTAGTGAAAGTTTTGTGTAGCAGCAAATGAGCCGTGCTTTTTTCGTGCGTAGCTCTTTATGGCTGCGCATTTTTTATGTAATTATTATAGTTTTATGTACGGCGTTTTAAGGTTTTGATTCTCTTTCATTTTCCCTGATTATGTTTATAAAAATCACTCTGACCGCATAAGCAAGTTCTTCAACAAAAAAATCTTCCTCTTCAAAACGGAGATTCAATTCATCATTTCTTAGAGTGTTTTTTGCGTGGTAAATTTCTGACGTTGAATACTCGTTTTCAGTCGGGGCATTGTCCTGACGAATTTTTAAATAATTTTTACAGCGTTTTCCGTCCTCGCTGAATGCAAATGTGTAGTAATGCAGATTTTCGTTTGCTTCAAAGAAAAAGTCCTGCAAGCCGTCAGCACCTGAAAACTTTCTTGTGTATGAGTGAATTCCCTGTACTGTTTTGTAAATTTCTCTGTATTGATATTCTGAAAGAAATAAGTTGCAGTTAATGGCTCTGTAAATATTATTAAATTCGCTTGTGTAATAGTCCCAGCCTGTTTTTTTGCCGACATCAGTACCGGGGATGTTGTTGAAATTATCGCTTTCTCTGAGCGCATAAATTATCTGAAGCAGTGGGTTCAGTATATCATTGATAATCATTTCGTTGCATTTGTTCTGCTCAATTTTTTGGAATTCTTTTGATTTATCAAATACTGTAATTGTTCTTCTTTCCATAACAATTCTCCTTTTCAAAAAATATTCTCAGATGAATCTGTTACCCGAACATAGTCTCCTATCCTGATTAAAGCTCCTTTAAAGCTGCTTATAATAATATCCCCAAATTCTGAATAATCGGGATTGTCAAAGTTGCACACATATGCAAGAACATATTGACCGCAGCAGAGTGTTTCGAATTCCCACTCTTCCTTGTTATCGCTGACAAACAATAACGCTATAGTGTTGCCGGTTTCAATGACGTGATAAACAAGACGATCATATTCTTCTTCAAATCTGTCAACGACTTCAGCATACCTTTTATCGTAGTTAATGGTGTCAATAGTCCCCAGCAGACCTTTACAGGTTATGTATGAGTAATAAGGCTTATCCTCCTTAAAATATTTTAATATATATTCGGTCGCAGATTAAATGTTTTTGTTAATTCCTCCAATCTTTTAACAGTTTCTTCTTTCTTCGCTTCTTTTGAAATTTTGCTCATTTAAATTCCGCCTTCCTTAATTATTCATTTGTTCAGCTGACATTGACTATTATATCAATCAGTCAGGCGGAGTTTTCCGCTTAAACTTAAATTTAAAATATTTTTTATTTAAAATTTTTTGCAGAAAGTTGGAAAAAACCGAGCAAATGTGTGATATAATGAATTTGAAACGGAGGCAAGTAAAATGAAAGAACAAAAAGAGAGATTTTCAAAGCTTGAAAGAGCGTTCAAGATACTTGAATATTTAAAGCTGAATTCTGACAGCGAACACACTGTAACACAGGCGGCTTTAAGAAGAGAATCTGAAATCGAGCCGTATCTGGGTGACAAGGAAACCTATAACGACACGATTGTAAAAATGGCGATGGCTTTGAATTTTGATGAATACGGAGTAAAGTCTGAAAATGAATGGAAACTTATTTTTAAAGATTTCGTCAAAAAATTCGGGGCTGAATCGCTTGATGAAAGCGATTCAGCAGATGAATATGACGATAATCAGACAATGAGAATCCGAGGGTTGTATTATAATCATACTTTCACATATGAGGAAATTAACAGTATGATTGAAAGTATTTTGTTTTCAAAAACAATAGATACGGAATCTGCAAACAAGATTATTAAAAAAATAGAAAATAACCTGACAACCAAATTCTATAAAAAAGGTGCAAAGAATATTTGCAGAATAAAAGAGCCTGTGCTTGTCGACAGAGAAATCCTGCGTGAAAATCTGCTGAAGATTCAGCATGCAATAGATGACGGTGTGCAAATAAGCTTTACTTTTAACGGCTATGACAAGTACAAAAAGCTTGTGCCGAATCACAATAAGAAAGATACGGTCAGTCCTTATTATATTGTTGCAAGCGGCGGAAGATACTATCTACTAGCTTGTAAAGAGCTTGTGTTTAGCGAGAAAACAATCACAAATATGTCGATATGGCGTATTGATTTAATGTCGGAAATTGAAATCCCCGGGAGAGATGAAAAACATAATATCAATGGTATTCCGTCAGTCAGCAAGTGGAAGGTTGATAATCTTCCTCAGTCGTGGAGCGAAGATTTTCAGTTATCTCATTTGAATATGTCTTTTGATAATCCTGTAAAGATTAAATTGAGAATAAAAAGTCCAAAAGAAAAAGATAATCCGTCAAAGCCTTTGCGTGCTGATTACACTTTTATGTACGATTGGTTTGGTGATACATTTAAATACATAAGAACAGAAGAATCAGAACCATATGACGATATAGTTGAAGTTAAGTGCAGTCCGTACGCTATGGCAAATTGGGCGTTGCAGTACAGCGACAGAGTAGAGATAATTGAACCTGAATCGGTCAGAAATATGGTAATAGAAAAGGTTATGAGTCTTAATAAAAAATATATAGAAAAGTAAATTTACAAAGGAGTGTAGAAATGGAACTTATAATATCAATTATAGCAGTTATAATTTCCTTTGTAACCTTTCTTTATACTGTGTTAGTTGAATACAGGGGCGAACAAAGGGAAAAGAAACAGTCAACATTAGAGGCGTTGAATTTGTTACAGGAACAGGTTTTTGACAAATTAAATGAATATACCTTTGCAGAAATAAAGGATATTTCGGACAAATGGAATGAGTCGGCAGAAGAGAAAAGAAAATTTGTCACTGCGAAAAAAGGAACAGCAACTGAATTCTGGAACACTCATCATGAGTATGATAATACTATTAATGAATACAGGGTTCTGTCGGGGTACTTGGCAAGAATAGAGCATTTTTCATTGGGGGTAAATACCGGAATATATGATGTTAAAGTTACGGAAAGAGCGGCGACATCGTATTTAACAATGTTGTATAAAAAGCTTGAACCACTGATACTGACGAAAAACAATAGCAATAATTCTTCATATGAAAATAAATATCATAAAGAGTTTTGCAAATTGGTAACTGCCTTAACAAAATTGGAGGCATAAAAATATGTCAATAAAGGAGCTTATGATGATTAACGAGGAAACAATATTAAGCCTTTTGAAAATTTACAAGGATGATGAAAAAATACTGAACACTATTCAAAGGTGTCTTATCTCCTTTGAGGAATATCACAGTCAGATTTATAAACTTGAAATATGTATGAAAATCTTTTCAAACGGCAATGTTGATAAAGATAATTATAAAATTAAAATTGAAGAGCTTGATAAATCAAGAACTACATACCATAACGCTTTATTGGGTAATGTTAATGTGCTTAACAGACTGGCAGAGAAAAACACTTTACCACCTTTTTATGACGGAAAAGTGTCGCAGGATAGACCGTATCGCAGAGAGGTTGCAAACGGTGTTTTGCAATATGTTGAGAAAATAGTTAAAAACAGATGTTAATAAATTCAAGAATATATTATTTAAGCGGAAAAAGCCGAGCAAATATTTGATAGAATGAAGTTATTGATTGATTAAGCAGTCAGATTTAATGTATTTAGACTTTAAAAATAAATTGAGGAGAAATTAAAATGGGATATGACAGAATTGAAACATTCGTTAAAAACGAAGAAAAACCATATGAATACTGCTTGGATTTTGAATACGGTAATTCAGCCTATGAAGCACTTAATCCGATAGAAAGGTATCTTGCCTATAAATCAACAGGCGTAAAGATTGATAAAGATAAACAAAACCTTAGTAATGCCGAAAAGTTTTGTCTGAATAGCCTGAACACATACGGTGATATTCCCGATTGTGATGGCTCTGACGGAAGAAATGCGCTTACCCTTGATGTTTATAAAAAACTCTGGAATTGGGAAAAGGGATATTATTCCTCAGGTGTAATTTCAACTCCGAATTTTCAGGGCGAGTTTGGCGGAGATACGATGAATTCAATGCAGACAACTTTTAATGCATTAATGGGTTATGCTCTGAGCAAATCTGAAAACAGTAATTTAAGGCAGTATCAAAAGAATAATTACAGCTTTATGGACTGCTTACAGATATATTGTAATTATCCAAAAGAACTTCTTTTTGAACTTCAAAAAGAGCCTTACTTTATTCGATTTGCTGATTTATATCATACGATAGGAAATATGGTGCTTGTTCCTCGTCGCTTTAACAGTGGTAGATACGGAAAAACTTTTGATTTTTGGGATTCTTCTTTAGTATGGCTCAAAAATGACGGCTTTGCATACGGTAATCAGCTTTTGTTTGATAAGCGTAATTTCACTAAATATATAAATTACTTCTATTTATGGGATTATGTGGAAAGTGTAAATGGAGAATATAAGGTCAAGCCTTTGTTTGATTCTCACAGTAATATTGAGAACGGTAATGTCAATAATTCCTTGCCTTGGACAAATATCAGTAATGAACAGGATTTAAAGCAGTTTTTAAAAAATGCCTGTGAAAACATAAGTAAGCGTGGTTTCTTTATGTCAATTCTTACGAGGCTTAGAAGCGCTGATAATCCAAAGCTAAAAGAAATATCCGATGAATATTTCAATATTATTCAAGGTGACTTCCTTCATAATGTGCATATGGATGGCTATAATGATGCAGTGACAATACTTTTGAGATTGTTGGAAAACTTTGATGATAAAAACGACAAAGATTATAAGCTTTTGTATGATGGGATTATGTCATTATATAAATTAAACGTGAATTCTGACAGAGAAAGTATAAGCAAATCAGCTGTACATAATTTCAATTAAAAAGAAAAAACAAGAAGAGAGCGAAAATTAATCGTATAACGACACTTCGTCAGTTATGGGATGAAATAGGAATAGAACATTGGACATATGCTGTAGAAGGAATTAACGAGGAGAAATAAAAATGCGTGCTGTTTACAAAATATTTTTATCTGTATTAATTATTGCTGTTGCACTTTTTAGTTGTTCTTGCGGCGGTGAAAGTTCTGAATTGCAGGAAACAACTGCAACGCAGGTAATACTGTCAACAAAAGCAACAGAAGCTCAAACGACAGAGCCAATGACAGTTCAGGAAACGACTAAGAAAACTGAGCATGCAACTGAGAGTGCGACAGAGAAGGATGTTAGTAATGCTGAAAAGGGAGAAAAAACTGTAGCTCTTAACAATGAATATACCACTCGTTATCAGGAAGTGAATCAGGTTACATATCCTACATTTGTATTTAATTATCCCGATAATTGGAGCGTTACAAAAGAAGAATGCGATCAGCAGGAGGAGCTTGTTACTCTCGAAAACGATGGAGGTGCAAGCGTGACATTTTTACATTACTCAGGTGAATTACAGGGTGGCGGCAGCGGAGTTTATATGAATAAAGAAGAAATCAGTAAAGTTGCTTCTTCACAATTTGTTCCGGGTTTTGTACAGGCAACAGACCATAGTTCACTTGGTGAATTTATGGTAGCAAGGATAAAAACAATAGGAAAACTAAATATGCAAACCGACAGAGAGTACAAAGAGGTTGATGGAAATGTTGCATATGCTGTACTTCCCGTTAGTGAAGAGGGCATAAGAGAGGGCGTAAGAAGAGCAATAAGCGGTGAATATACCTTCTGGTATTCAAGTACAATTTCATTTACTGCTTCTACCCCAGAAGAATTTACACCGCAGGAAGAAAAGGAGGTTATCGCAATACTCAGCAGTTTCAGAATAGCATAATTTTATAATAACATGATACGAGGGTTACATGTTATTTGCAGTTACTATTCGTATGAAGATGCCCCTTGCCCAATACACTCTCTGGCATTATCGGTGACAGAAGTTTAAGTCTGCGATTAGCCTCCAATAATAACCATTCTGATGATTTTAAAAAGCAGCCCAGAAGTGATATAGCCAAAATAGTGCGTAGCTATGAAAAAAGCAAAAACAATGTGAACATTGCAGTGCTAAAGGAGAACTTAGAAAGGATTTACCGTGGGCAAAAACCTTATGTGATGACTGCTATGAAAAGTCTGATAAAAAGTACTCACCTAACAGATAACCTTTACAAAAGACAAGATGATTGAGAACAGGTGGAAGTTATGTTAATTCACGAAGAAAACCGCTGTAATATTAATTAGATACAAATTGGCAAAACTACCTTTTGTTCTATTTATGAGTGTAAAAAGGCCATTCTAAAAGTTGAATTGCAGGATTATTCATGAATGTGAAATATATAGTATATTCAGTGGGACACATTTATAAATCAAAATATGCTACGCTGTAAACAAAGAAAAGGCTTTGGAAAATTAATTTTTTCTCAAAGCCTAAATTTATTGGTCATTCGATATTCTTGACGATATAATGAAGCTGACATGATAATACAGCGGTAGATGTGATAATTTTTGATGCTATTTTGATGATGTAGCAGACGGAAATGTTGGAATTATTAGCACCGGTTGAACATTTTGATGCCTGAAATAAGTGTCAAAAGTGGAAAATCAAACCGTGCTCCGTACATAAAAATATATCAAAAAACGGCTTAAACGCAGTGCTTAAGCCGTTTCTCAATGGCAGGGGCAGAAGAACTTGAACCCTCGGCACGCGGTTTTGGAGGGACTGTTGAAAGCTCAAAACCGCATAGACAAGCCACTTTTTAAGCCAAAGTTAGAGCATCAGAATTGCATTTTTGTAATTTTGATGCTTTATTGATGCTATTGGAAAATTCCTGCCAACTTAACTTCCTCGTTGCTACATATAATAACATAATTAAAATTCATTGTAAAGCAATCCGTATCTCGAAATTTGCATCGCTGTAAACAAAGAATACAAAGCGGAAACAGATTTCTTTTATTTTTTCAGTATATTAAACTATATGTTTTTGCTGATTTTTATATATTCTCGCAAATATTTGAATGGGAAAGGTACAACGGTATATTGACCGTTGCGTACAAATTCAACGGAGAGAAGTGGTAACAGGTCCTTGAATTCCATTTTCTTTTCTGATATTATTTTACGAATAATACAAGCTCTGCTGACACCGGATCTTCTCAGTGATTTTTCTCCTGCATAATAGTACACTTCTTCACCCTCTTCAAGAACAAAATCCTTTTTAAAACAGCATATATTTACGATATTACTCATAAGGTATTCGTCATTTTTTAGACTTTGGATTCTCGGATGCATCCACACACCATATTTATCGCGCATATACTTATTTAGATCAATAGCATACTTTTTTTGCATATTCATAAATCTGCGAATTTCATACTTTGTAAGAACAGGTTGCTGCTCTCTTATAATTGCTATAAGATTGTTTGTTTCATCAGCGTACTGTGGATATTCTGATGAAAATGCATTAATCATATTAATTAGATTTTCTTTTCGTACTGCTGTGTTTGGGTTGGTTTCTTTAAGTGCCATGTTAAGTTTGTAAATGTCAGGAATGGTAAATTCGCAGGTCCTCACAATTGCGTGTATATTATTAATATCAGAAAACACAAGACCTTCAACACTGTTACATACCCTGCTGTTTTCTTTGTTGTATTCTGAATACATAAGCATTATTCGTTCTTTATCAGTACTTTCTGTGGGTTCAATATCATTAAAGGTTTCAAAATTCAAATCACCTGTTGGTGTTACTGTCATCATATTGTATTCAAAGTGAGAATCAGGGTATGTATATCCTTCTATCTTTTCTCTTGTTACAAACGACCAGGTTTTGTCTGTCTTTAGTTGTGTCCAATCATAAATAGAGAGTTTACGACTATAAATATCCCCTTTAATTATTAATTCCTGGACTACCTTTTTTACCATGTTTCTTAATTTTTCCTCGCTATGGTTTTCAACTATAATATGTTGAACAATCAGACCGTTGTTATCATCTTTGTGTGGGTCCGGCAACTGATTATTTTCATAGTATTCCTCACTATAGATAATACGGATATTGTAACCGCTTTCTGAGGTTGTATCTATCAGTGGATGTATATTATAATCACTTTCAAGAATACGAACAATGCTGTCAAGCATTGATTCGGACTGTTTGTCCTTGCAGTAGTCGGATATGGTAACGTCTTTTTCACTAAGCATTTTTCCGTATTCTTCTACGCTGATTTCAGTCTTTTTGCTTTTTTTAATTTCCGTTTTATCAGCATCGTATGAATCATATTCAAGTGTTAAGTAATCAGACAGTTTCAGCTTTACATCTTCAAGAAACTTATTCATTATGCCCAGCTTGCTTCTGGAAAATTTCTCCGGGTTTTCATAACATAAAAATTCTACCGTATTGTGGGAATTTTTATATGAACCCGGCGCAAAGGTGTCCTTCATGTCAACTTTGTCACTTTTCAGTTTTTTTCTGAAAGCTCCTGTTTCGGCGTCTATTATGTAGAAACTGCCCTGTTTTGAATAACTGTTTTTCCTGAATGTCTTGACATCAAGGGTTAAGTACATTCCCGGCTTAAGTGAAATCTGGAGGAATCGGAACATATATATTTCTTTAGTTGATTTGTCTCTTATCGGGGATGTGCTGTCGCCATAGTATAACTTACCTGTAAGATTATTATAGGAGAACAACTCGCTTTTAGGAGTTTTCATAGAATTTATAAGCAGTTGCGCAAGAAGTCTGTCATTGTAATAGAAAACTCTGTTTCTTTCAGCCTTATCCAGCACATTGATTTTTTCTACGGTAACATTTGGATACTGCTCTTTTATTTCTCTGCTAAAATTGAGATTATATGCTTTGCCTTTTTGAAAGAGGACAAGTGCTTCTTTTCCAAAAGAATGTTGTACTGCAAGTGCCTTGTATTCAGCGGTAGGAATATCAAGGATATTTGTATTGTATAAACCTGTTGTGCCTTTGACAAAGTAAATGTCAAAATCCCTTTCTATATTTTCATAGTTGTATTCTGCTCGAAACTTGTTGGTAAGTATCATAAAAAATCTTCACTCCTTATCATATCAATATTTGCGGTTATTGGTTTTCCGTCTTGGTCAATCAATCCCGGAATCTCTACAATTTTTCCGTCACAACTTATAGTAGGTTTCGTATTGCTGTTTCCTACAAGGTTGATTATATATGCCCTTTTGCCTTTAATAGTATCAAGTTTTTGCCGTATTCTTTCAGTAGTGCTTTCTCTGTCCTGTAGGTATGTAGGTTTCCAGTTTTTGAAGTCGACATAAATACCGTCATTAAGTTCAAAATCAAAGAACTCAAATCTATCAGGGTCATTAATTGGCTTTAATTTCATTCCCCGTTCTCTGCTTAGTATAAACTCGCCGCAGACTTCTCCTAATGCACCTTTATAGATGTTGTGGAAAAGCACAGGGCTCATCATATACATATTTTTTTCAAAAGTCGTTGCATAACATAATTTAATGAAGTGTTCTCTCATACCGCTATATTTCATCGCGTATGGAAGATAAGAGTTTTTCTCTCCTGCCTCATAAATAATAGTTTCGTTTGTTATACCCTTCATTTTTGCTCTGCCACTGTTTTGAAAGTCAATTTTACTTGTACCAAAATCAATAATTACATCATCAAAATCATAGTACTGAGAGTAAAGGTATTTGTTGATTTTTTTACCGGCAGTAATATAAAGCATTTTCAAATTATAGTCAGCATTATATTGGCTTTGATTTGCAGTAGGAAAAGTCAACACCAGCTCTCTTAATTCATGCCATATTTGCATACTCCTTTCGTTCCATTTTCTGTAAAGCAAGCCTTTAATAGTCCACATTCCGGTTGAAGATATTTTTTCTGCAGTATTAAGGATGCGCTGCCGTTCATCCGAATAATCACTTCCAAGAGTTTCTCTCAAAACAGCAATAGCCTCCAGCTCAGGCGACATTATTCTTTTCCGTAGTTCCCCGCTATATATCTTTTCAAGCAGCTTGTCCTCAATGTAAATATTAATGTTTCTGCTTTTCACAAATGTGCGGCACATTCTGCCTACTGCCTGAATGACTTCTCTTGTTGCCTGCATACGGATACTTTTAATTTTATATAGTTCATTATTTTCATAGGTATGCCCTGTAGAGTAGGATTTAAAGGCTGTTCTAATAAGACTATTAAGTTGTGAACGCTTGATTTCTCCGCTTTCATACAGACTTTCTATTTGTACCAACATACTTATCAGCTGGTTAACTGTAATTTTTTCATCTGTATAAATATTGGTAGTAAGATTTGTAATATTTCCAAGATACAGAGCATCAATATCCTTTGTAAAGTGGCGTTTATCCTTTGGATTTTTACATTCGGCAAGTTCAATATAGTTTGTTTTGTCTGTAACTGCATATTGCAGATTTTGCCCTGCGCCGATTGTACCGTAAGAAGAAATTATAAGAATTTTTTCTCCTTGCTCTAATTTATTAATCAGAACTTTTTTATCCTCTTCAAAATTTTTGCTTTTAAGCACAAACAGTGTATCTGTTGCGTTATAGTTTAGTCCGCAAAATAAAATTGCCTTTTCCATTAATCCTAAAAGCAGATTATAGTTCATAGATGCTTTGTTTTCCTCAGGAAGAGCCATTCCAAGGTAAAGCATGGATTTTAGTGTTGTATTTTTAAGGAAAGATACCATAGCATACAGAATATTGCAGTACCTGATTCGGTAATATATTTCTTCGCACTCATTGTCAATAATATTACCGCATACCATTGCAAAATCATTGTTTCCAAATAATTCTCTGCAAATATCTTCACTTCTGCTTTCACTGTACTCAGTACTGATAACTTCGGTGCTAAGACTAATTCCTTTGTCCTTGTATGGTTCATAAAGCCTGAACATCTGTTTTTTAACTCTGTCTTTCATATCTTCAGGTGTAGAATGAAAGTCGTTCTCCAGATAGTTTCTGAGATAATCAAGATTGTAGTTGCCGACAACAGTAGGTATTTCAGCGGTAGCTGAAAGTCCGATGACAGCATTGTGCTTTGAAATATATCCTATAATTTTTTCAGGTGTATCATATAGTTTTATAAAACGGAGATTTGTAAAGTCAAAGTGTGAGTCGCTATCTTCAAATTCAAAGATTTCAATTCCTTTTTGGTAGAAAGAATCGTCTGGAATATTGTGTTTTTCTTTCTGACTTATTTTCTGCTCACATAATTCACCAAGCAGGAGTTTGCTTTGGTTACTGCTAAGCTCAAGCTTTTTCATAATAGTAGATATAGCATTTTCAATAGTCATAGCATCAGCAATAAACGGTCTTTCCCTGTTGATGATGTTCATATATTCATTAGCCCAGTGAAAAAGGAATCTTCTGAAGTGAAGTAAAAATCTGTTAATATCTCTTAAAAAGCTATAAATTACAATATCGTCTTTTTTGCGGTTTTCAAAGAATGTTTTTTTATCCTCAAAGAAAACCTTAACAATGTTTTCCTCCTTATCCTTTGTTGCACGAATATACTTTGCATTTCCATTTAGTATAGAGTGGTAGGTAGCATCCTTAAACAGGAAATTTTGTTTTCTGTCAATATGATTTTCGTTTACCTTTATACTCAGATTAGTGTGATATTTATTGGCAATTTCATCCGCCTCTTTTTTCAACTTTGCAAAGGTAATTATTTTACCTTTACTATAGTCAATTGAGTCAATAGCCTTTTTAAGATTGTTTGAAAAATAATCCGTGTTAAAAGTTCTTAATATCTGTCTGAAAACAGAAATATAATCTTCTCGAACTGAAACAGCTCTTTCAATCAGCTCATTTTCAATAGTGGATTTTGTCGCATCAAATTCATCAACAATAATGATTGAATCGGTAAATAAAGGAGATTTTATAAATTCATAACTAGGTTCTACTATAACAGAATTTCGCTTCATAAATTTGCTGATACTCATAAGAATAATCTTTCTTTCATCAGTAAATACTGCAGGATAAAGTGCACCTATCCACTTGTAATTTGCACCATTCTTTATTGCTTTTAGCTTGTCTTTTTTATTTGAAAACCTCTTTTTCAGTGTATCGGAAACAAAGTGCCTGAAATTTCTTTCTGCCCTGTTAACATTATCAACTAACATCTGTTGATATTGAGTATCGTTTATATTGCTGTTTTTTATTTTTGTGTAATTTCTTATTGCTTTTTCAAGTTCATAATATTCAGCGGATATAAATTCTTCAGGAATATCAAGAACAGGGATTTTATCTACAACTTCATCAAAATTTGAACGTATTCGCAGTACCTCTTTATTGTATAATTTTTCATCATTATATGCTCTTTTTAAATCTTCTTCCGGAAGATTTTTGTTGAGGGTTGTAAGGTATATTATTTTTCTTGTGTTATTAGGATTTGCGGCGTATTCTCGCATACAATTTGTGATTGTGTAAGTTTTTCCGTATCCTGTGGGAAGTTCACAAAGAAAAAGGCCGTTTACATTGTCGTTTAAAACTGAGTCTATGTATTGTTTCGTAGTTATCACCTCGTTAAGATTTGTCACTATATAGTATAACATAATAAAAAGGATAAATAAGGGCATATAGTACCCCCTATTTATCCCTGACATAAATCTATATTCTTTTTTAAAAGTTCGATCATTTTTGATTTCACATTATCGGGCTGTAAAATCTCTACATTACCAAGACCAATTATCCATCCTAAAAATATATTAGACGGAACAGCATAAAAGGAAACCTGTAAATATTCTGTTTGCTCGTCATCACAAATTTCAATGTTTGTACCAAATTGGTCAAGAAATGCACCTACCAAGTATTCGGGGATTTTTACAGTAATCCATTCTTCTTTCCCGGAAAACATGCCGATTCTTCGGGATACATATGTATCCGGATTGAATTCTGAAAACTGTTCCTTTCCTCTTATTTCAAATTCCAACTGTTCAATATGGTAGAGTTTGTCAACTCTGTAAACTCTTTCTTTAAGAATACCATCAGTTTCCTTGGTGTCATATCCATAAAGATAATATCTACCGTCTGCCCAAATAAGTGTAAACGGATTTAATGAATATGATTTTCCATTTCTGTTTTTCAGGACCTTATCCTTTGTCCAATGACGGTATTCAAAGGAAATCTGCTTTTTATTATTTATTGCGTGCATAATATTATTTATGTTGATTAGTATTCTCTTGTTTTCACTTTTTGCAATATTGATACCTAAAATACTCCTGTCTAATGCTTCTGCATCATATATGCTGACGGTGCTTCTCAACTTCTTTGATATACTATCCGCAATGCCGTTTGGAATAATATTAGAGGCATAAATAGAGTCTAACAATAATTTTATTTCGGAGTTTTGTAAAAGACGGTCTCCGATAAAGTAGGTCGCATTTCTACCTCTGCCTGAAATTATTTCTACGCCAAAATCTTCACGCAGTAATTTAATATCTCTTTTTACAGAGTCATGTTCACATTCAAATCCTTTGTTGTAGAGCTTTTGTAAAATCTCCTCCATAGATAAATGATGATCTTCATCAGTGTATTTTTCCAGTATTCTGTATAGCATTAATATTCTGCTCTTATTTCTGCTCAAAGTATCCTCCATAATATTTTGGTAAGTATATTCTTTATGTTTAGTATATCACCTGAAAATAGTGTGTTCAAGGAAAAAATAACTTTTACAAAAGAAAGTGAGTTTTTTCTTATGGATAAAGTACATAGATCTGAATTTTCTTTTTTATATAAAAATAGTATTGCTATTATTCCAGAATTAGAATATAATAAAAACAGTAATATTCGAGGTGATAGAATGCTTGCTTATATGACTGCTGGTGAAGCCGCAGAAAAATGGAGTATATCCCATAGGAGAGTTATAACTTTGTGTCAGGAAAACAGAATTCCCGATGTAGCTATGCTCGGAAATATGTGGATAATACCAAAGGACGCTGTAAAGCCTGTTGACGGAAGAACAATAAGATATGACAAGAAAAATCCTGCAAAACCCTTTGTGAAATGGGCAGGCGGTAAAGGACAGCTGTTGCCTACAATCAGAAAATTCTATCCTGCCGGAATGGGAACAACCATACGCAAATATTGTGAGCCTATGGTCGGAGCAGGAGCTGTGCTGTTTGATATTCTCAACACATATGAAATGGACGAGGTCTATATATGCGATACGAATGCCGAGCTGATGAACGCTTACATAGCAGTAAAAGAAAATGTAAATCAGTTAATAGAATTGCTGATGAAGTATGAAAATGAGCACCTTAAAAGAGATGATGAGGGCAGAAAAGAATACTATTATCAGCAGAGAGAGCGGTTCAACGCAGAAATTCAGAAACCGGATGAAAACAATTCGTTGTTGAGGGCAGCATTGTTTATCTACCTGAACAAGACCTGTTTCAACGGTTTGTATAGAGTCAACAGAAAAGGCTTGTATAATGTGCCGATGGGAGCTTATAAAAATCCGAAAATCTGCGATATTGATAACCTCAAAAAAACTTCAGATCTTTTGCAATGCGTTACTATTCTGACAGCCGATTATACTTGCATTGAAAATGTAGTTGATGAAAACACTTTAGTATATTTCGATCCGCCATACAGACCGCTGACAAAGACGTCTGAATTTACGTCATACAATGCTGATGACTTTAATGATGAAGATCAGATTAAATTAGCCGAATTTATTAAATCACTTAAAACAGCGAAGGTAATGGCAAGTAATTCAGATCCGAAGAATGTAGATGAAAATGACGAATTCTTTGATGGCCTGTATGCCGGGCTTAACATAAATCGAGTGTCGGCAAACAGAGCTATTAACAGCAAAGGCAAAGGCAGAGGGAAAATAAAAGAGCTTTTGATTACAAATTATTAAAAAAGGTGGGTGAAATGATGCCATATGGTGAATATGCAGAATGTCCAAACTGTGGTAAAATTGCTCACGGAGAAGAAGAGATAGAAGAGCTTTTTGGTTACAGAAATATGGGCGATGAAAAAATCATTCCGCAGTCTTGGTGCAAAGAATGTAGGAGTGATAGTTAAATCCCTAACAAAAGTGCTGATGGTGCAGAAAAATTTTTTCTGCACTATCAGATTAATACTTAATACCCTATATATGATTATTTGAACTGCGCAATATGTGCAGTTTGTTCCTTTGGAAAGAAGGTCAATAACTATGAAGTTAAAAGAAGCACAGGCAAAAATTAAAACCATTTGCAATATCCCTTTTGCGGATATTTTTGAAGAGTTAGATTTTCCTATGATTATCAAGAACAAAGGCAAAACCGGTCAATTACTGGAAATGGCTTTAGGAAAGAAACTTGATAATGCAAACATCGACTTTGAGGACGGAGAACTAAAGAGCAATAAATGTGATGCAACAGGTAGACCTCTTGAGACAGTTTTTATTACGCAAATTGCAAGTATTATTGACGAACTAATTGTTGAAAAACCGTTTGAAGAAACACACTTATACGAGAAAATCAACAATATGTTGTATGTACCTGTTTGCAAAGTCGGAGATCCGCATAACTGGATGTTTCTTGATGCAATTCATATTGATTTGTCAAAACCCGAGTTTTCTTCTCTTTTGAACATTTGGAAAGATGATTATTACTCTATTTGCAGACAGTTAAAAGAACACATTGAAACATCAAAGGATGGATTTATACATACATCAAACGGTAGGCATATTCAGGTTAGGAGCAAGGACTCTAAGCCTTATCATCCAATTTATTCAAAAATATACGGACGGAAAGTTTCAAACAAAAACCATGCTTTTTATTTTCAAAAGCAATTTGTTTATGATGTAAGAATTGCATATGGAGGTTAACATGGCATTGCATAATATTGAATACAATCTTCAATCTGATAATAGAACTGGCATCAGAATAGAAGTTGCTAAATTATTTACTTTAGAAGAACCCGGAATTGGTAAAGGTGAAAATTGTTCCAAATATCACTATATCGTAGAGCACTATGGTGAATAATCAATTGTTCTCAAAAGACCAACAGGTTTGAACAAGGGTTTTGATTTTACGGTAAATATTAGTGGAATGTATTTTAAAAAGAATAGAAGGTATAGTAACCCTTCTCATAATGATATATTTAAAGTTTTTAACTATGTAAAAAACAACTATGAGCATGAATACGATATAGTTGCGAAGCAATTATTCAATATTTTTCAAATTAATGAATATAGTTTTAAGGGATTAGAAAATGTAGTTTTTCCGGATGGAGATGGAATATTAAGACCTATTGCAATTATTTTACTTGCCATTAAGTGGTTATTTATAGAGCAGGATATTACATATTGGAATTGGTCAGGAAGAAATATGTTATATAACCATCTTATAGAAATGGGGCTTGTATAGTGCCGAATAAAAAGATAACTAAATGGGAACCTGAAGATTTTGAATTGGAAATGACAACGCATTGGTCGTTTCCGAAACGTGGAGATTGGGCAACTCACGATGCAAAGTGGAGAGGTAACTGGTCGCCGTACATTCCTCGCAATATTCTTCTCCGCTATTCAAAAGAAGGAGATTTAGTGCTTGACCAGTTTGCAGGCGGCGGAACAACGCTTGTTGAAGCAAAGCTACTGAATCGTGATATAATCGGAGTGGATATTAACGATGTTGCTTTAGAACGGTGCAGAGAAAAGATTGATTTTGATTATGAACAGGCAAAAGGAAAAGTGTATATTAAAAAAGGTGACGCACGAAATCTGGAGTTTATCCCTGATGAGAGTATTGACCTGATATGCACTCACCCGCCCTATGCCGATATTATCAAATACAGCGACGGCATAGACGGAGATTTATCTCAACTCAAAGTCAAGGATTTTCTTGAAGAAATGAAAAAGGTTGCAGCCGAAAGTTATCGGGTACTAAAGAAAGATAAGTTTTGTGCAGTGCTTATGGGAGATACCCGTCAGAAAGGGCATATGGTTCCGATGTCTTTTGAAGTTATGAAAATTTTTCAAGACGCAGGTTTTAAGCTAAAAGAAATCATCATAAAAGAACAGCATAATTGTAAGGCAACAGGCTATTGGAAAACTAATAGCGTGAAGTATAACTTTTTGCTCATTGCACATGAGTATTTGTTTGTGTTTCATAAGTAAAGTGATGACTTAAACTGAATAAAAAATTTAAAGAGGAAATCACAAATCGTGGTTTCCTCTTTAAATATGTTAATGGTATATTTTCAAAATCTGCGTTGCTAAACAAAGATTGAAAGGTAATTACATATTTTAACCGGTCAAATACAAGTGATTTTAAATAACTTATGTCCATTCATTGACAAAAACATTAAAAAGATATAAAATTATATGTAGAAATTGTCGAAAATATTACAATAATGAAAGTGATTGTTGCCATATGACACTTAATCATGTTTGCATGTGGGTTGATGGGGAATGGAAACGCGTGACCGCTGAAGAAGCAAGTGCTATTCATCCGGGTGGTACGGTTTCAGCAAGAAACGGATTGTTCTTTTGCGAATTATGCGGTCAATATGTAACTTTAACTAATGGGTTTATCAGAGGTAGATATTTTAAGCACAGTGCATATGAAGCAAGCAAAAATTGTCCGGAAAGAACCTTTGGCAGCGGATATAGAGTTGATTTAGAGCCTAAAAAATATTGTATGCCGCTAAGGATGAGATTAGTTAATAACAGGTATATATTTGAATTGGGTATGATTTCTGTTCCTGATGATATTTTAAATCAAAGTAAAAACGGTTATATTGAGATAATTGACGGATATAAAAATTTATATAAATATTCATTGGAAAGAATAGAAAATAATACAACGACCTATTTATATGCAGGTGATAAACCGTCAAGTGTATATAAACTTAACTATTCCGGCGTTAGTGGGGCACTGGTATCTTTTTGGGCAGATAAAGTTGTCGGAGTTGACAGCAAGGGTAGTCTGTTTGATAAGGAAACAGGAAAAAAGTTGCCTTATGATGCAGACGTAAAAGTAGGATGTCATTATTATTTACTTACTCAAAGATATGTCTACGCAAACAGCGAACATGTGAAAATAAATAAATTGCCGATTAACAATAATAACTGGGGAATCTGGAAATTATATGAAGTAACAGCTAATGATTATTCCGAAGAATCGGCTAAATTTTTTCTGAACTTGCATTGCAGATTAACAGAAAATCCGATTGAATTACTGCCCATATGGCCGGTAGTAGTTGAGAATCCATATCTGTTGTTTCATAATTCAGATTATATGTATATGTATATAAAGGGCAATGCTAACATAAAGGCGTTCCCTTATACACAAATACAAAAAAATAATTCATTAATTAAATTCTGTTGCAATGAAAGGCAACAGCTTATTTCAGCAGGACGTTCCGAAGTTTTGAAATATACTTATCTTTGGAAAAAGCCTCTTACAATGACTGCAAAAATGCCCGAAGTAAAGGTTACAGATATAAAAGGTAATGAATTGCTCAAAACTGAATATGACGCACTTCCTAAAGATAAATGCTTAATAATTGTTGCGGAATTTGATGGAAAAATTGAAATATTTCATGATGAATTTTGTGAAATTCAGTTTAACTTATCGGCAGGAAAAAGACTTCAGATTACAGATGTAAATTATGGTTTAAAAATAATCATTAAACAAGGTATCGATATAGTAAGAAAAATAATATTCAGTAAAAAAGAGGTTAAGTCAAAATCAGTAATTAATGAAGCTGATTTTGTTAATTTACTGGACTCACAACGGGGAGAAACGGTGCCAATTCCCCATTCTTTCGGAGCAATAATATCAAAATATAATAAATATCCTTTGATAAGGAAATGGATATATTGTGCGATAAGGAACAAAAAAATAAACAGGAAATCTTTATTGATTTTACGACAATATTTATAAAAGAAAAACATAATGTGTTTTGGGTTCAATGTAGGAAGGAATGTTAAAAATAAATATGAATAGTAATATGGAGTTCATTTCTGTTTGTAAAGTAATCAGGGATTCAGAAAAAGATTATTTAAAGCTATATAGATTAGCAGACATAAACGGTGATGTGATAACTGCGTTTGAATATAATGATAATACACCTGCAACTTTCTCCAATAGAAAAATCATATATTCACATGACATTCCGATTGAAGAAGGTAGTATAGGTGTATGGAAATGGTCAGTAACAGAGCATGACAGCGATGTTTCAAAAGATTGGGTTGAGAAAAGCTATTATGTGCTTGGATGTCATCCGATTCAGATAATACGGGTAAACGACGTTTGCGATTCAGAGGAGCTTGTGCATGCACTAAAAAACGGTGTAAGCTGCGGAGCTATATACTTAAAAAAAGTAATGTTTATTTACTCTGAAAATCCTTCATACACAAATTATAAGGGAGTATTATGCCATAATGATGATTTGTATGAAGATGACGGTGTTTTTCGGCTGAAAACCAAGGAGAGCAAATTGCCCGTATATTACTTGTCTTATAGAGATATTTTGAAAATTAAAAACATTGAATTTCTGCGGAGTCTGGATATAGGTGAACCGGCTGAATATGTTTTGACAAAGAATATGTCAGAAATAATTAAGAATGAAATCATTAAACTTGTAACATGGCCTAATTTTAAAGCAAAAGGAATCAGTAAAGCAGAATGGAAAATACTTCGTGACTTTTTGCAGGAGATTTCCGATACAGACTTTTACGAAAGAATTAAAGAACAATGCGATTGCTCACTTGAAGATGCCCAAAAGCATATTCAGGTATTTTTAGAAGATGCGGAAGCTTATGTTGACGGAACAGATGTTGATTCAAGGGTACTTGATAAACTTGTGCTGAATCATACAGAACTAAGAGAGTATTGCCAAGCAAAAGCAGGTGATATATGGATAAAAAATAATAAGACGTTTGTTGACGAAGCAAATCAAAAACTTAAGGAAACGGAAGAACTTTTAGCCGCCAAACAAAAAGAATACGAACAAAAACAAGAAAAGTGCAATATTTTGTCTGCCGAAATTACCAATGCTGAGTATAGGCTTAATGAAGTTATTGCGAAAACAGAAGAATATAATGCAATCGGAGAAAACACTTTATCGAAAGTGAGAAATAAAATATCCCAGGCAAAAAACGATGTATCAGAATTTTTATCGGAGCTTTCATTATTTACATCAGCTTCGTCAATAAATGATACCGCAAGAAGTCAGAATATTGAAAAATCTTCTTTTGTAAATGGTAGAAAATTGTCAGAAGAAGATGCAGAAATTTCCAACAGCTGGGAAAACACTGTTGAAATTCTCGAAGTAGAATTATTAGAAGCAGGAGTATCAGACAATCTGTGTCACCAATTTGCCGCTTTTTTATATGCTGCTTACGTAAATAATATTAACCTTCTTTTAGCAGGTCCATTTGGAGAAAGTATTGCTAATGCATTATCGTCTGTAATTTCTTTAAGCAATGCAGGCGTTTTGTCATGCAACGGAGACTGGAGCAATGAGTCTGTTAAAGCACTGCTTAACAGCGAAGATGAGATAATTATAGTAAAAAATCCGTTTAACGGTAACTGGATAGACAAACTGCCTCCTGAATTAAACAACTCGGGCAAAATGATTATATATGTACATCCCTACACTGAGGATTTGCTGATTGAACCGAATAGCTTATATAATTATATGCTGCCTGTTTTTACTGAGCTTATTGTCGATAAAAAGCCTTCAAACCGATTTCTCGGTGCAGTATTATCTGACGATTACGCAGAATACATACAAGCAAAATCTGTTCCTGTGGGCGAAAAGTTATTGCGACAATTGCCGGTATCTAAATATGAGAAGAACAGAATTCAGCAATTGTTATCAGATGTTCATAAAATCATTGCCGAAGGGGCAGATTCTGATATTTTGTTTTGCCTTTTTCCATTGGCAATTGTTACAGATAAAAAGGAAATAATATCTGAATATATTAAAAATAATAATAAACTATCGGATACTCTTATTAAAGAATTATTGAATTATCTCGGAGAAGAAGTATGATAAGCGAAAGAGATTTACTTTATGAAATATCGAATGAGCTTGGGATAAGAAAGGATAAACAAGAGAATGAAACGCAGTGGATAAATCGTGTTATTTATAGCTCTGTAGCAAAGCTCGCAATTGCTTCTGTCGGGTCAAACGGCGAGGACTATCATACAGATGCGATAATTCATTTTAAAAATCACTGCAAAAAACTTTTGAATGCGTATCTTAATATTTTTCAGGATTCCTTAAATATGTTTTCTCCGAATTATGATGAATTGTCTGAAGAAATTTATAATATTCTTCTTTCTGCCGGGTGTTTCTATCATATGCCATATAGACTGTCTCCGGCAGTAAAAAAATTATCTGTTGTAAATAATATTGTTTTGGCAAGAGGCTTACCTCCGGATAATGATTTTAATATGAGCGGAATGGGGTTTTACATAGAAAACAGTAGTATTGATTCACAGGAAGATGTATTTGATATGTTTAATATCAGCAGGACGACATTTGATAGATATGTAGATCAAATAATAAAAAACAAAGAATGGATTCCTGCCAAGTTTGATAAAAACATAAAAGACTATAAATTTTTAAAGATACAACCGCCGTTTACAAATGGGTATTGGAAAAAAGAACCTGATAAAGACAATGTTGTTTCACTTGCAAGAATAAGTGAAATAAACAATACGATGTATTTTCTGTATAAATATGATAACGGGAAATATTTTGAATTGCCTCTTGAGAATTGGAGAACAGAAAATTTTCAGTATCGTGCAATTAGCACAGGCATTTTGCAATCATGTAATAAGCTGCCTCCGATAAGTGCAAAATTAAGTGATGAGATAGTTTATATTAAATTGAATTATCTTCTGCCGCCAAATGAAGAAAATTTTTTTAAGCTTTATAGTTGGCCGATAAATTATCTGACCACAGATCAGAATTTCAACAGAATAATGAGTAAAAGGATTTATAACGTTTTCAAGTCCATATTGAAACAGTCAGGCTATCAGTTTCGGGAGGAAGAGTAATGTCCAAAGGAGCATATGAAGTACATATACAATTAAGAAAAGAGCTTAAGGAATATATAAAGTCACAGTATTTCAGTAAATCAAAAATTTTGCTTGAAGCAATCGAAGGTTCACTTGATAAAGAAGGCGTTTTATATCAGAAGCCCTTTATTGAATCTTCTCCTGCGTATAAAAGAGTGGAAAACGGTATTATAAATTCAAATTTACCGGAATGGATGAGAAAATTTTTTAAAGAGTTATCCGATAATAATCTCGGAGTGTTCAGTTCTCCTTTTTCTCATCAGGTAAGAGCGTTGGAAAGTGCCGTTGCCGGCAAAGATTTGTTTGTTTCTACGGGAACAGGTTCAGGTAAAACAGAGTGTTTTATGTGGCCTTTACTTGCTAAACTGGTTGAAGAAGCAAAAACAAATCCGTCATCATGGAATAAACGAGGGGTAAGAACGATAATTCTGTATCCAATGAATGCTCTTGTATCGGATCAGGTCAGTAGATTAAGACGGCTGATAGGTGACAAAGACGAAAAATTCATCGGAATATTTCGAGAAAGTGCCGGACAAGAGGTGCGAAGACCGCAGTTCGGTATGTACACCGGCAGAACACCCTATCCCGGTAACGAGCCTAAATTGTCACAGGATCGTCAGCTTGAAAGAACAATGAAAAAATTTGTTGAGGCAAGCACTGAAAATCAAAAACAATATCTTGATCAACTATCAAATTCAGGAAAAATACCTGCAAAAAAAGATATGTCTGCATTTCTGGAAAAAATACATAACGGTCAACATTTTCCTGATGAAAACGATGCAGAATTAATAACCAGATTTGAAATGCAGAGGTTTTGTCCCGACATTCTTATTACAAATTACTCTATGCTTGAGTATATGCTTTTAAGACCGATAGAAAATAAAATCTGGGAAGATACAAGAGCTTGGCTCGAAAATGATAATAATAACAGGCTCTTGTTTATAATTGACGAGGCTCATATGTATAGAGGCTCCTCCGGAGGAGAGGTAGCTCTTTTAATCAGAAGACTTTTCAATAAACTGAATATTGATAGAAGCAGAGCTCAGTTCATATTAACTACCGCAAGTATGCCTTATTCAGATGAGGATGACAAAAAAGCTGTACATAACTTTGCAAATCAGCTTACTGCCGCAGATGAAAATTACAAATTTGAGTACATCACGGGAGAACAGGAACAGCTAAAAAGCGTTAATTCAAAAGAAATTGACATTCATATTTTTTCTGATTGCAATATTGAAAAATTGGAAGGAACAAAGGAAGAAAGATTTTCTGAATTATGCAAATTTATCGGGTTAATATCAGAGATTAAAAACAGTTTTGACGATTTGAGCGATGCTTCGGAATGGCTATATAATAATTTAACTGAATATAAGCCATTTATGGATTTATTAAGATTATGCAGAGGAAAAGCAGTATCGTTAAAGGAACTTGCTGAAGAAATATTCAATGGTGTTGATACAGAAACTTCTTTGTATGCTGTCGGCGTCATGTTAGCCATAACACCATTTGCTAAAAATAAAAAGGATATATCTTTGTTCCCTGCTCGTATGCATATGTTATTCAGGGGAATAAAAGGCGTTTACGCATGTACTAATCTGGAATGTCCTCATTCACATACCGATGGTGAATTGACTCTAGGAGAGTTATTTCTAAATGACAGCAATCTGATTTGTCCCCATTGCAACAGTGTTGTGTATGAGCTTTATAATGACAGAAGATGCGGAGCTTTGTTTTTTAAAGGCTATATTCTTGAAGATGACGTAGGCTTTGACAATCAGACATATTTATGGAGATATCCGGGACAGGCTTTTGATAAAAGGATGAAAGAACTTCATTTATATATTTCTCCTGACAATTATATATTAAAATCCCGTAGTTCCAATTACAAGGTGCTCCCATGCTATCTGGATACCAAAAGCGGATTTATAAATTTTACCGATGACAGTTTAAATGGTCAGACGGGAATCAGAAAATTATATTATTGCAATTTTTCTGCTAAAGGAAAGCCGGATACCATAACATTTACCGTTTGTCCTCACTGTAAGCATCGTTTAGCCGAGAAACAGTTAACAGGCTTTACCACTAAAGGCAATCAATCTTTTTACAATCTTATCAAGGCTCAATTTCAGACGCAACCGGCAGTCCTCGGAAAAGACAACAAAGATTTAATGCCTAACGAAGGTAGGAAGGTATTATTATTTTCAGATAGTCGTCAAAGAGCGGCTAAGCTTGCCAGAGATATGTCTGATTATTCTGATATGACTGCATCTCGTCAGATTTGCGTTCTTACAGTAAGTATGATGGAAAATTCAGTTGTTGAGCAAACAATGAATAATTTTTATGATTATTTTGCAATGGCAGCGTATAAGAATAATGTTCAGTTGTTCAGCGGTCAGGATAGAAAAATTTTTGCAGAACACGGTAAAGCCCGTCTTGAAAGCTATAATAGGCTGAATAAGCGACACAGACCTTATGTACCCGGTTTAACTATTGATAATGCTCCCGATCAAATGAAAGAAACTCTTATGAAGTTGTATTGCAACGGATATAATACAATGTTTGATTCGGGACTAAGCTGGATAGAGCCAACAGATACTGTATTGTTTGAGGCTGTTGATGAATTAAATGAAAATGGAATTGAGATTTCAGAACAGGATTTTATAGAATTTTTTAATGCATGGATTATTTCTGTTATAGATAAATATACAGCTTTAGGTCAGACTATATCTGACGATATCAGATATAAAGTACGACCTTACCATAAAAAAGGCTATGGATTGCCATATGAATGGGATTTCTCGAAGGATATTTATAGTATAATGGGTTGGAAAAGAGAAGATAAACAAGTTGACATATGGAAAAGAATTATGAAAAAGAATTTTCTTGAGGAAGGACAAATTAACAAAGGAAAGCTGTATGTTGATTTATCAAGAATAAAACCCAGGTTTGATTTGGCTCACAAATGGTTTAAATGTGAAAAATGCTCTGAACTGACACCGTATTTATTAAACAAAAAATGTCCTTTTTGCGGCAGTGAAGATGTTCACACAACCTCACAGTTAGATTTTGAAGCGCTAAGCTTTTGGCGTGAACCTGCTAATGACGCATTAAACGGAAAACGGATATTTGTGATGGATACAGAGGAGCATACTGCTCAGCTGTCACATAAAGATCAGAGAGATAATCTTTGGTCAAAAACAGAACAATATGAAATGCGATTTCAGGATCTGGTACAAGAAGATGAGACGCCTGTTGATATACTGAGCAGCACAACTACAATGGAAGTAGGTATTGATATTGGCTCTCTCGTAGCAGTCGGATTAAGGAATATACCTCCGATGAGGGAAAATTATCAGCAGAGAGCCGGTCGTGCCGGACGAAGAGGTTCAAGTTTATCTACCATAGTAACTTATTGTGAAGGCGGTCCTCATGACACATTATATTTTAACAATCCGGAACCTATGCTCAGAGGAGAACCAAGGCGGCCGTGGATTGATGTAAATAATGAAAAATTATTATACAGACATATTACTATGATAATAATGCAAAATTATTTATCAGATAATTTACAGAGTATGGATGTTATAAGTGCAGTTGAGTTTCTGGATAATCACTTAGAACGATTCATAAAATATCTGTCATCATATAAAATTCCGCATAATAATGTTTTAGTGCCTTGCAAAATAAATAATTCAGAATACAAAACTGAATTAACTAAAAAATTATTTTTGCTTAATGAAAAACGAAATATACATCCTGAATTGTTTGGTGTGTCCGGCTTGCCAATCTCTTCACAACAGAAGAAGTCATTACTTGATGCTTTATACGAGGAAGGAATTATTCCTACATATTCATTTCCTAAGAATGTGGTTAGTACCTATATATCTGACTATAATGGTAATATATTATATCAGGTTGAGAGAGGGCTTGATGTTGCTATAAGCGAATATGCTCCCGGAAGGGCTATTGTAGTAGATAAACAAACATATCAGATTGGAGGGTTTTATTATCCCGGTAGTGATAAGCAAAGCGGAAAAGCGTCGTCGGCTGCCGGTAGCTTTATAAATGACCCCAATTATGTAAAAAAGATTCACGCCTGTAAAAGATGCGAATGGTTTGGATTGATGGAAGACGGGGTTGATAAATGTCCTTTTTGCGGAAGTTCAGAGTTAGTCGCTACCAGGGATATGTTGATTCCTTGGGGCTTTGCTCCTAAAAACGCAAGGCCGATTCCTGAAGCACAACTCAACGAAGAATATTCTTCGGTTAATTTACCGTTATATTCTACATTACCGGAATCTGAAGGGATGGTAAATATACCGGGAATGGATAATATCAAAAAAGCCTCAAGAACCGGACAACGGATTATTATGATTAATAGCGGTCCGGGCAATAAGGGTTTTACCGTTTGTGCTGATTGCGGTGCGGCAATGCCGGGTGATGTTGAAGACGCACTTGTAAAAGTTAAAAGACCGTATATAAATAAGTTTGCCGGTGCAGAATGCAAACACCACAATACATTAAATGTTGATCTTGGCTATGATTTTATAACAGATATGCTCGTTTTGGAAATATCTCTTGATAAAAAATTAATTAATGCAACAAGAGTTGAAAATCAATGGTTATCAAGAGCTGCTCTGTCTCTTGCAGAAGGCATCCGACTGGCGGCAAGTAAAATTCTTGATATTGAGTTCACTGAAATGGTTACAGGATATCGTTTTAGAGAGAATTGTAACGGAGCTTTTGTTGATATCTATATTTATGACAGCTTATCAAGCGGTGCCGGATATTCAAAAGGCATTGAAAATTCTCTTTTGCAAATCATTGATTACACAATTGAACTATTATCAAATTGCAATTGTAAAGATGCTTGTCATAACTGTCTTAAGCATTATCGCAATCAAAGCATACACGGAATTTTGGATAGAAATGCGGCACTGGATTTACTTTATTGGGGAATAAACAGCAAAATTCCTGATGATATTAAGTTTAAAGAGCAAGCTGTTTTATTATTTTCACTCGAACACATTTTAAAAAATTATGGAATAAAAATTTTCAATGAAGATAATAAAATATTTGTTGAAAAGGATAAAGTCGTCAAGCAAATAGTTATTTACCCATCAATGAGGAACTGTCCTAATGAAACAAACACCATATATATAGACGATTTACTTATAAAATATGCAAAGCCCTATGCTGTACAAAAAATCTTAAAGAACTTTTAACTTGATATTTTATCATGGAAATTTAATACGCATTGTAATATCCACCCAGTTTCAAAATGATAAAAGCGACCAATGTTAATGGAAAAAGAGATTTATGTCTATTGCAATGTAAAATAATATTTTTTGCTGGACTTTCTCAAAATTTTGTGGTATATGTTTGTGCTGCGAAAGGTGGTATAAACTATGGATATACTTGAAGATTTATATTACGGAAACTTATTTCCAAACGAAAAATGCGCTAAGCTTGATGATGAAACCAAAGAACTGCTTGTCTTACTCAACAGAAATGAAGAAAAGCTCATTGCAACACTTTCCGATGAGCAGAAAGAAACCTTTGAAAAATACAAGGACTGCAATTGGGAAATCTCTGAAATCTGCGAACGGCAATCCTTTATCACAGGCTTTAAGCTTGGTGCAAAGATTGTCATTGAAGCAATGACCTGAAAGTACAAAAGCAAGCAGGAGATCACGCAAATGTGGTCTCCTGTTTTGCAAGTTACATATTCAAAATCTGAGTCGCAGTAAACAAAGATAAGCTAGAAAAACTCCAAAAAGTTGCTGCGGGGCAAATCAGAAAGCCTGATTACACCGCAATCCGCTGTTTTGTTATTGCTTGAAAGATTATTATTTACACAGAATTTTATGGGGTGCCTTGATTAACATATGCAAACCGTGACATCGTTCTGGACTTTTTATTGCTGAGTTGCTATTAAAATATTGTGTTAACTGTTCCGGAATATTGTATAACGCAATGTATAATTTGTATTCTTCTACCGTCAGGCAACGCTATCCATTTGACATACTACTTTGAATTGTTATATGTTTTAACCTTATGTTATTCGCAAATGCATAGTTATTAATTTTGACTTCTTTTGCTAATATTTTAACCTCACATAAATTTTGCACAATGCAAACGCATAGAAATCTATATTTTTAACACCATCCGGAATTGTTATTTTTTCAATTTTATTACAGCAAGCAAAAGCACTTTGCTCAATACTTATTACGCTGTTAGGTATTACGACATCCGTAATATTTTCACAACCCGTGGGAAGTTCCTCCTTTCTCCGCCATGATACAGTATTACGACATCCGTAATATTTTCACAACCCAAAAATGCCTCACTTCCTATGATTCGTACAAGATCAGGGATAATTACACTTGGTTCGGGGTCAATAACTTTTATTAATACACCATTTTCAATTAAAAAATCCATATCGCAAACTCCTTATATCTTTTTGATTATACAATAACATATCATGTGCACAAAAAACAGTCCATGCCATTTGATATATTTAAGTTGAAAAGGGAATCGGATGATTTCAAATTTACTTCAAAGGAGAAATGAATATGTCAAAAGTAATTATCATTATTGTCGGAGTGCTGGTTTTTATACTCGGGCTGAATCTGGAAAATGAGATTATTCTCATCATTGGCGGAAGTTTTGTTGCAACAGGTATTCTTTTTGTTCTGAGCGCAATAGCCGGCTACGGCAAATCACAGAAAGAAAAAGACAAAATCGAAAGAGAAATTTTCGATGAATTCCATAAGGGCATGACAAGACGGACAAGATATGATTTGAATAAGCGTGTTATGAACGACAGAATTAATAAAGATATTCAGGACGATATAACAAAAGGCATTAACCGATCATCAAGGGGGTAGAATTTAGCTGAAATATTTGTAAGATTATTGAATTTTTTATGTAAAAGTGTTAAGATTATGGCGGAGATGATAGTATGTGTGTTACGCAGCCGAAAAGCTGTTGATTATGAATATTCTTGATATTCTCAAGAAATATACTGACGAAAATCACAGGCTCAGTCAGAAGGAAATCGTTGAAATTCTTGATAACGAATATGATATGAAAACCGACAAAAAATCAGTTAAGCGAAATCTTATGAATCTGATTAAGTTCGGTTATGATATCGAATACAGCGAATCTCTGAGGGTTTATAAAAATAAACAGGGAAAAGAAATTGAGAGCCTTATTCTCTCCGACTTCTATCTGAACCGTGATTTTTCCGATGGAGAGCTGAGATTGCTTATAGACAGCCTGATGTTTTCAAAGCATATTCCGCATGCCCCATGTATGGAGCTTGTTGAAAAGCTTGAGGGACTTTCTAATATCTATTTTCGGTCACGGGTAAAGCATATCTCTACTTTTACAGATAATTCAGTGGATAACAAACAGCTTTTCTATACTATTGATGTTTTAGACGAGGCAATCAGTAAAAAAACAAGTATCTTTTTTGTATTATGAATACGGAACGGACAAAAAGCTCCATTACCGCAAGCGACCCGACCGAAGTGTCAGAGAATACATAATCAATCCGTATCAGATGGCGGCGAAGGAAGGCAAATACTACCTTATCTGCAATTATGATAAATATAACAATATATCAAATTACAGGATTGACCGAATTGCCGAAATAAAACTCCTTGATGCTCTGGCAAAGCCCTTTGAAAAACTTGACGGTGCAGAAAAGCAACGGCTGAACCTTAGTAAATATATGGGAGAGCATATTTATATGTTCTCAAGTAAAACTGTTCGAGTTAAATTCCGAATTACCAAACCGATGATAAGCGACGTAATAGATATGTTCGGAAATGATGTAAGGTTTACGGATGAAACAGATTCTTTTGTCACTGTCACAGCCAATGCAAACGAAATGTCAATGTTTCAGTTTGCAAAAAGCTTTGCGCCTGATGTAGTGGTTCTGGAGCCAAAGCAGTTGAGAGATAAGATTAAAAATGATCTGGAAAGGTCGTTGAAAAAATATAAAATTTAAAGGAGTACATAGTTATGGAATACAAAAATGCATTAGACTTTTTACTTTACAGTTATTTTGGATTTGACGGGGGAACTAAAAAAATTGAAGAAAACAAAAACGAAATCCCAACATATTGTGCTAAGCGTGCGTATTTGGATTTAGCCCGTACGGTTGAATTTAAATACTCCAAATCAAAATTAGATAAAATGAAAAAGAAAAACTCTCCACAAAATGAGAAAGATGAAGCGAAAGCCTTTATTAAAGAAAAAGAAAAGCTTATAAATGGAATATGTGAAAGTATGCTTGCTGCTATTGATGGCAAAGAGTGCAACAATAATGATTTTAATGAATGGCACGAAAAAAAGTGTAAATCCATTAAAAACAATATGAACGAGGCAGTTGACAAGACAAATGATTTCATCATCAAGGTTAATACTTTTACAATAGGTCAAGCACAAAAGTGGCTGAATATGACTTTGAAATATTTATGGCTCCTCAATATTTTGCCGGATGGCTTGAATGAAGAATACTTGCATATTCCTGTTGACAGTTACATAATAGAGGCTGTTGGTGCTAAAAAAGATAATTATCAATACGGTCTAGAATTAGTGAGTCCTATATCAAAATCATCTTGGAGCTCTTGGGACAATTATTATAAGTATATGGATTTTCAGGATGAAGTTAAAAAAGTGATTAAAGAAAAGTATAATTCTCTTACTCCTATTGAGTGGGAGTCTCTTGCTTGGATTGAAGTAGCAAAAAGTAAATCATCCGATTAAGCGGATATAATTGATATTCATTTTATGAGGTGATTGTATGTGTACTCCGCATTTTGAAATTCAGAACGGTGTCCTGACAAAGTGCAGGATGTCGGGAGAAGAAAACATGACTGTAACAATTCCCGACGGTGTAACCAGCATCGGAAAAAATGCTTTTTTTGATTGTGGATTATTGCAAAGCATAACAATTCCGGACAGTGTAACAAGCATCGGGAAAAAAGCTTTTTGGGGTTGTGACGCACTGAAAAGCATAACAATTCCTGACAGTGTGATAAGCATCGGGAATAAGGCTTTTGCGGTATGCACAGCCTTGGAAAGCGTAACAATACCAAACGGTGTAATAAACATTGGAAAATATGCCTTTTCAGGATGCAATTCGTTGCAAAGAATAGATGTAAGCGAGGGTAATTCCAATTATTTGTCTTGTGGCGGTGTATTGTTTGACCAGTCCAAAAGCATACTTATTAAATATCCGGAAGGGAAAAAAGATTTATCTTTTACGATACCTGACGGTGTAACAATCGTTGAAAAATATGCTTTCAACTGGAGTAAATCACTGAAAAGCATAAAAATTCCTGACAGCATAACAAGTATCAGATGCAAAGCATTTGACAGATGCACATCGCTGAAAACCATAGATGTGAGCGAAAGTAATACTTCTTATTCGTCTTGCAACGGTATATTATTTGATAAGGCTAAAAAGCACTTATTAAATATCCGGAAGGGAAAAAAGATACATCTTATATCATTCCTGATGGAGTAACAAGCATTGGAGATGGCGCTTTTATGAATTGTGAATCATTGCAAAGTATAACAATACCGGACAGTGTAACAAGCATAGGAAAAGGTGCTTTATTCTTGTGTGAATCATTGAAAAGCATAACAATTCCTGACAGGGTCACGAGTATTGAAGAAGATGCTTTCTCACAGTGTAAATCATTGAAAAGTATAACAATACCGAACAGTGTAACAAGCATTGGAGATGGCGCTTTTATGAATTGTGAATCATTGCAAAGTATAACAATACCAGACAGTGTAACAAACATCGGGAATCATGCTTTTATGAGATGCACAGCCTTGGAAAGCATAACAATTCCCGAAAGTGTTACAAGCATCGGAGATAGTGCTTTTTATCATTGCGACAACCTTACAATCTGAGCTCCTGCCGGGAGCTACGCTATTGAGTATGCCAAAAGCAACAGCATTAAGTTTAAAAGAAATTTGATTTTTGTGTGAGGTGATTGTATGTACGCTCCGCCGCCGAAAAAGATGCTGATTATAAATATCCTCGATATCCTTAAAAAACATACAGACGAAAACCACAGGCTCAGCCAGAAGGACATAATTGAGATTCTCAACAAAGAATACTCTATGAAAATCGACAGAAAGTCGGTCAAGCGCAACCTGATGAACCTGATTGAATTCGGGTACGATATTGAGTACAGCGAGTCGATAAGGCTTGTGAAGGATAAAAACGGAGAAAAAGTGGAAAGCAAAATACTGTCCGACTTTTATCTCAACAGACCTTTTACCGACGGCGAGCTTAGGCTGCTGATTGACAGCGTTCTGTTTTCAAACCATATTTCCTATTCGCAGTGTAAGGACCTTGTCGAAAAGCTTGAGGGACTTTCAAATATTTGCTTCAGGTCAAGGGTAAAGCACATTCGCAACCTGCCTGAGAATCAGCCGTCAAACAGCGAGCTGTTTATGACCATTGAAACGCTTGACAAGGCTATAAGCCGAGGCTTGCAGGTGTCTTTTACATACAACTCCTATGACATTGATAAAAGCTTCATCCTCGCAAGAACAGCGAGGGGGAGGTGCGCAACTACATTATAAATCCGTACCAGATTGTTGCAACAAACGGCAGGTACTACCTTGTAGCAAACTACGATAAATACGATGATATTTCACATTACAGGCTTGACAGGATTACAAACATCAGACTGCTTGAGACTCCTGCAAAGCCAAAAAAGAAGGTCAAAGGAATTGAAAACGGACTTGATTTACCAAAGCATATGGCTGAGCACATCTATATGTTTTCAGGAGAAAGCGTTACAGTAAGATTTATAACAAAACGATATTTAACAACCGAAATTATTGACTGGTTTGGAAAAGATATAAAATTTTCCGATGAAACCGATGATGAAGTTACCGTTACAGTAAAGGCAAATGAAACAGCTATGCAGCTGTGGGCGTTACAATACGCAAAGCATATAATGGTTATTTCACCACAAAGCCTTGTTGATAAAATTAAAGATGATATTGCTTTTGCAATGGAAAATTATAAATAAAAGGAGATTTTCATTATGAATACTATTTATTTGCACGGAGTAAAATGCTGGATTGTAAACCTTATGCCATTTTCGGAGAAAAAAAGAGATTCATTTAAGGTTTTGCCATTTCAGAAGGCTTGCATAGAACATAAGATTTTTGGTATGGGCTGGGGCACTGATATAATTACTGATATACCGGATAATGCAAAGTTAGACGATTTCAGCAAAAAAATATATGAAACAAAAGCTAAAGAAAAAGAAGAATACCGCAATGAACCATATAAATCTGCTCTCAATTCATATCAAGAGATATCCGACGGTGATTTTGTCATTATGCGTTTAAAAAACTCTCATTATTACATCGGCAGAATTATAGGAAACGCAAAATATATTCAAAGATTATTCGTTGATGGTGCTAATAGGTTGTCGTGGGGATGCAATGTTGATGAATGGATTGAACTTGAAAATGAAGAAAAAATCCCATCTGAAATTGTAGGAAGATTTTCTCAAAAATACCATTCAACAATTCAACAGGTATCCAATTTAAGGTTAAAAGCTTTGATAATCTCCCTTTATGAGCATAAATCAAATAAATGCGGTTTTAACATACCAAAGATATTTTTAAATGAAAGCAATTTTGTGACGACACTTAATTATATGGAGCTTGAGGATCTTGTAAGCCAATTTATATACGACAAACACCGAGAAAACGGTTATGTACTGTTACCATCCTCATGTAAGGTTAATAAACAAAATTATGAGTTTAGCTTTGTGAGCAAAATTGGAAAACCTATAACCTGTCAGGTTAAGAATCAAGAGAGTATCGACCCCAAAGGATACGCAAAAGAAGATAGTTATGAAAAAAAATATCTTTTTTCGGGGAAATGGTCACAAGAAGAAGCAGACAGACTAAAAGAAGAATATAAAAATACAAATATTTATATTATTTCAAAAAGCGAATTATATAAAACTCTTAATGAAAATTCATACCTGAAAAATAAACTTGCTAAATTTTATAATATTGATAACAATACAGTACATTCTTATGAAATGATTAAAAATATACTTGAAGAAAATCCAAAAACAAAAGAATGTATAGTCTATAAAAAATGCAGATTTACAAAAAATAAAATTTATAAATTTAATGACAATAGAAAAATCATTTACATAGGGAATTATGAATGTTTTTACTCACCTGAATTTAATTCAATATTCATAAATTCATCAGATAAAACTTATGATGACAGTATTGAAAAATTCAAAAATACTTTTGACATATAATCTGATGAAATATTGGGAATATTATGGTAAAAATATTTTTTCTCGTCGGAGATGAATTGATTATTGAAAGCGAACACTTCACTAAAGGAAAACAAGAAGGTGCTATATACCGATATTCTAAAACTCATAAAGAAGTCTGGGATGAATTATATAAGGACAAATACAAAGTTGAATATGACTTCTATCCTCGTGGAGAAGTCATATATGAATTATGCTCGGACTCTTACATTATTTATAAAGATCCCTGTATAGACAATTCATATATTGACAAATGTATTGCCTTTGGAATTAAAAGTAAATACACGATTATTGATGACGAGCGTTTTCTTTGTCATGCTTGCAGAACTAACAGTAATATATTCGGTGCAATTTGCGGAGATATTTTGGGTTCAACATTTGAGTTTGAAGAGAAGAAATACAATAATATTTCAGAAATTGATTTGTTTAGAGACGGGAGTCATTTCACCGATGACACTGTGTTGACCCCCGCTGTTGCTGACTGGCTGTTACATGATTTGAATGATTATGAAAATGATGATTGCTTTAAAGAAAAGTTAGCAAAAAGAACGGTTGATTATGTTTGCAGAAAATATAAAAATCAATCATTGGGCTACGGATTTAATTTTTTGCAATGGTGCAACAAAGCCTATCTGATTGATGAATACGAACCTTATAACAGTTTTGGAAATGGTTCTGCAATGAGAGTAAGTCCAGTTGGATGGTTTTTTGATACTATGAAAGAAACTATGCGTTTTGCAAAGTTGTCTGCTGATATAACTCATAATCATCCAGAAGGGGAGAAAGGAGCAATGTGCATTGCCGCCGCAATATTTCTTGCAAGAAACGGAAAATCAAAAAATGAAATTAAGAAATATATAATTCATACATTTGGTTATTCCGAACTGAATTTATCAGTTGAAGTATTGCGTGAAAAAAGTAATTATAGCGTAACTTGCCAGGATACAGTTCCTTTGGCAGTTGCTGCTTTTTTAGAAAGTACCGATTTTGAATCAGCCATAAAACTTGCAATTTCATATGGAAGTGATTCAGACACAATTGCTGCCATGGCAGGAAGCATCGCAGAAACTTACTATAAAGAAATTCCTTCATATATTGCGGATTTTTGCAAGTGTAAACTTGATAAACATGCCGCCTTCTTATGCAAAGAATTTTTTGATATCGTAAAAAATACAATCTACAAATCATACAATAAATAATTTCAAGCCATGAAAAAAATCCGTGGCTTGTCGAATTTTCTGGTCTGTATTTTTAATGCTTCCTGTTCCTATTAGGAAAACAACTTTCCATCCAATTGATAAAATTTTCCTCTGTCAGCTTACCATCCATACACTCATTTCTTTTAGTCATTGCCTGATATTTCCACTTTTTAAAATCATTCTCAAGAATGGTATGAGCCTTAACTCTGGCGGAATATCTTTTGTAATATTTGTTGTAAAGCTTAATGGCGGCGTTGTCCGCCGTTTTCTTTTTGTAGTTTTCAAGTGCCATAATATCCTGACAGTTCCGTGTTTCACCATCAGCTATTCTGTCACAGTAGTTTGTGTTGTAATTGCCCTTCATAATAAAATACTTGCCACAGCGTTTGCACTTTCTGAAGCGAATATCCTGTTCAAGCATTTTTGTAAATTCAAGTTCAAGTGCTTTCCTGATGTTCCTGAATTTATAACTCGTATTAGGGAAAATAGGAAAACGGCAGAACACTTCCATTTCGGCATTACTTAAATTATATTTCTTTTGAAATTCCTTATGCTGTTCAGTTGGCTCATATTCATTCATAACTCTGCTGTGAAAATCCTCTTGAGATAAATGAATCGGCAGGATTTTTCCATTTGGATTGCTTCTGCTGTAACTAAAATACTCCTCTCTTTGAATTGTCAGAGGTTGATTATGAATTATTTTATAAAGATAATACCTCTCAGCAGGCTTGATTTTCTCCATTACTTCCGGATAAAAGTCCTCGTCAAAACAGAATTCAATTAGTTCCTTATACTCATTCTGTAATGTAAGCAGATAGTTGTAATACCACGTCAGACCTTCAACAGGTAAGTTTTCTTTCAAAAACACAGGAGGACAAATTGCTGAGTATAAAGACGCATTTGCTATATTCTCTATGAAAAGTTTGCTGTCTGTATATTTGAAAAACATTTCAACATTTTCCTGATTGCAGTTGTATATTTTTTCCGGTTTTTCATTAAATTCAATGTGCCTTTTCTCTTCGTTGTTTTTAATAAAGGAGTCAAAAGCAGAAACGAATCCGTAGATTTCATTGAATGGCGTTTTAAAGTCTGCATAGATAAAATCAAGTATTCCCTCACCTATTTGCAGGTTAATTACAGCACCGCTCAGCACATTATGAAGCGGCTCTTCTTTTTTCATTTCATATTTGTCCATAAGGTCTTGAAAATACTCGTCACTCTCATCCCAGTCAATATTATATTTTGCAGAGAAATGTTCTCGCAAGGCTCTGTTTTTCTCTAAGCCTTCAACCCTACTCTGTTCATAATCAGCAATATCTTCATCAGACAAAATATCAGGACGAACCTCTCTGAGTGACCGTTCAAGTTCTTTAAATTCATCAATAGCCTCTTTCATTGAAAGGTATTCATTAACCCTATCAACTTTGATTGAAAACAATTTCGAGTCAGGATCGAATGATGCAAAGTTAATGAAGAAATCATAGTACACATAGCTGTTGCTTTGCCTTGCAATATTATATTTTTCGTAATCCGTATGTTTATATTCCGAGTAATCTTTCTTCATAATCTGCTCCCAAAATTAGAAAATGTAAATGTTTTAGATTTTCGATAATCAACATCACTCCAACTAAGATTATACAATTCTATTGTCTGACTGTCAATTTTCTGTTACCCTAAAATCAGAGGTGATGAAGATGAATGAGAATTTTTACAAAAGCTATGATGAACTTCCGTTGATGTTATCGGTGCAGAAGATTGCAAAGGTACTTGGAATATCAAAGACAAGTGCATATGAATTGGTCAGATCAAAGGGCTTCCCTGTTCTGAAAATAGGTTCAAGAATGGTTGTTCCAAAAGAAAAGTTCCGTGAATGGGTGGAGCAGAATACAGGAGGAAGCATTTGAAATATAATTCAATAAATAATGCAAAACATTACTTCACTTTGCCGAACGAAATATTTTGTATTGGCTTATCATCTGGAGAGATTGCCGTGTACAGTTACCTTCTGAGATGCGAAAACAGAAAAACATATCAGTGCTATCCCAGCTACCGAACAATCGGGAAAGCTCTGAAAATGAGTCAGAACACAGTCAGAAAATATGTTCAAAGCCTTGTAGATAAGCATTTAATCTCGACCGAGAGAACAGAGATAATTACAAAAGACGGGCGAAAGCGCAACGGTACTCTGCTCTATACTATTCGTCCTATTGCAGAAGCTATTGATTGCTTCCATAATGAGCAGTTGCGGAGGAACGCATAATTGAGCCGATTTTTCGGGGAAATTATTTTAAGCAGGTTAAAGTGGGGCGTCTCCCCACGGTGTCACATCAGACGGCAGAGCCGACTGTTATGCGGTTTTGCAGTATGTCAAAAATCAGAATTTGAGGGGTCTATCAGAAATGAGCGAAAATAAAAAGAAATATGCATATTGGATGAAGTCTTCAATGGTAGAAGAAATAACAGAAATGCTTGATACAGCAAACGCAACTTCAAAAAGTGATTTTGTCTGTCAGGCAGTTAATTTCTATATCGGTTATCTTCATCAACAAAAATGCATTGATTATCTATCACCAATACTCGCACAAACTATTAAAAGTGAAATTGAAAGCGTGGAAAAGAATGTTTTTGAAATGCTGTTCAAGGTGGCTGTTGAACAAGCAAAACTAAGTAATGTTATATCAGCAACAAATCAGATTGATAAAGTTTCATTGTCGGCGCTCAATAATCTCTGTGCGGAAGAAGTTGCAAGAAACAACGGTATCATCACTTTTGAAGATGCCTACAAATTCCAACGAGGTTAATAAATGCCGAAAATAATTTTTACAAGCCGATACATTAAAAATCCTGCATCATCAAATGCAGGTAAGCTGATAAAATACATAGGCACTCGTGAGGGTGTTGAGAAACTACCGAATGGTGTCGATAATTCTCCTGCGACTAAAACGCAAAATGACTTAATCCGCACTGCACTAAAAACTGTACCTGAAGCTTGGGACTATCCCGAAATGAAATCCTATCTTGAAAATAAGACAAAGGCTAATGCAACAGAATTTCTCAACGAATTTCTTGAACGCAATGCTGACAGGATAGATGGTGTTAAAAAACTGGTGAACTATTATGCTGAAAGACCCGGTGTTGAGAAGTTAGGTAAACACGGATTGTTTTCTCAAACTGACGAGAAGATAAATCTTGATGAGGTAGCAGATGAAGTTTCAAATCACAATGGGATTGTGTGGACTCATGTGATTAGTATTAAAAGAGAAGATGCCGAAAGGCTAGGCTACAACAATGCAAATGCTTGGAAAAGTTTAATCAGAAGAAATGCTCTTGAGATTGCCAAAGCTCATAAAATAGAGCCTAGCGACTTGCAATGGTACGGAGCATTTCATAACACAACACATCATCCTCACGTACATCTGCTTGTTTATTCTAAATCAGGACAAGGCTATCTTACTAACAATGGCATTGAGAGTATGCGTAGTTCATTCGGTAATGATATATTCAGAAATGAGCAGTACAAGCTGTTCGAAATGCAGACAGAAATTCGTGATGTACTTAAGAATGAAGCAAAGAATGTAATTGATGATTTAGTTGCAAATATTGATTCAGATGTATATGTTTCCGATAAAATGGTTGAGCTGTTTAGAAAACTTGATGAACAGCTCAAAAGTTACAACGGCAGGTTGATGTATGGTTACCTTCCCAAATCATTCAAGGAAACTGTCAATAATATTGTGGTGGAACTTGCAAAGGATAAAAATTTGTCAAAGCTCTATTTAAAGTGGAATGAAATCAACAGAGAAAAGCTGTCGTTGTACTACGATAAAGAAAAACCTGATATACCGCTTGAAGATAACAAGGAATTTAGAAGCATTAAAAATTACGTTTTGAAGTCGGTTAATCTGATTTCACAGACAACCACGACAAAGAAAATGGATAAATCAAGTGTTGAACATTATGTTTCAGGAATAGTTCTAACGCTTGCAAAACTTATTGCAAACAGTTGTAGGCGTAAACGAACTAAATTATTCGGTCAGGTTGACAGCAAACTAAAATCCAAGCTTGAAGAGAAAAAACTTGCCCACGGACTTAAAACCGACAGAACAGTTAATCAGAATGAAATCGAAAATGACGAGGAACAGGGATTTACAATGTCAATGTAATCCCTCTGTTGAGCCGTGTGTCGCCCGTGTTGCGATTTTGTTGCAATCAGTAGGAAAGTAATCGAAATTTTAAATTTAAACCGACACGGGAGATTTTTGAGAGTTTCAAATTTGGTCTGGATATTCAGACTCATTTATGGTATGTTATTGTACTTGAAAAGGAGCTGATATCTATGTCAACGAGAAAATTACTTACTAACGGCAATGCTTTCAAAAGGACGGATAACCGATGGGGCGGTGTGGTATGGTATATGGATGAGCAAAGCGAACGGAAAAGGAAAAGCTTTTCAGGTACGACAAAGGCTGAGGTCAATAAGAAGATGACGGAATATATTGCAGCGTTTAATGACTCAATAATTGAGTCGCAGGAAACAAAGAAAAGGCTGAAAGACAGTATGCAGAACTGGCTTGAGGTGTTTAAATTCCCGTCTGTTGAACGCACTACGTATGACAGGTATGAATGTACTGCGAAAAATCAAATCTATCCGTATATCGGCGATAAGGTAGTCGGAGATGTCAAGTCGGCAGATATTAAAAAGTTACTCAACGATAATATGAACGAAGGCTGTGCCTACACTACGGTTAAGAAAGTTCATAATGTTCTGAATGAGTATTTCCGTTATCTTACTCAACAAGAGTATATTGACAGAAATCCAATGATAAGTGCACCAATGATTAAGAAGAGCAACTTTCTTGCGGCTCAAGACAAAGAAAATCTTCCAACGAGCGAAACCATAACGGTGTTCACGCCGGAAGAGATTAAAATATTCAAAGATGAAGCGTTCAGCACTTTCTCAAACGGTAAAAGAAAATATCAGCAAGCCGCCGCATATATCCTTATGCTGAATACTGGCTTGAGAACAGGCGAGGTACTCGGACTTATCAACAGCGACATTGACCTTAAAAACAGGGTTATGCACCTGAACAGAGGAGTTAAGGAAATATCAAAGCGTGACGGAGTAACAGCAGAAAAAGGACGAGAAGTAAAAGTCGGCAAGCTGAAAAGTGCCACGAGCAAGCGAGATGTTCCGCTGAACGATACTGCAATCGAAATGATACTTGATTTAAGAAATGAATTCTACTTCGGAGAAGACTCACCGCTGATACCAGATGAAAACGGCAACTTCACCCGACCGGTAAATTTTCGTAAGAGATATTACAGAATCCTCAAAGCCGCAGGCATAGAAACCAAAGGCTTGCATTCACTCCGTCACACCTTCGCAACAAACCTCGTAAACGGCATAAAGCAAGCGGACGGCACAATAAAATCTTTAACCCCAAGACAGGTTGCAGATTTGCTTGGGCACACAACTTCTGAAATTACGGAACTGTATTATGTAAAAAGAGATTTGACCAAGCTGAATGGGATTACGGATGGGTTTAATCTGTAACAGTAATATACCGCCTTAGTTAATTAAAAAACTTAGGCGGTAGTATGTTATCAATAATCATTAAATTTTAGAATTTTAGGATTGAGATGTAAAAACCGAAAATATTAAAAAATCATAATGCCCACGATTTATTTTTTACTGGTTTACCGTGACCAAAATATATGGTTCTATCACCTAAATTGCTTATTCTTTTTGCACTTTCTAACATAGCTGGTCTATTATGATATAACATAGATACGGTAGGATAGAACATATTCATTAACGCATCTCCGACAATGAGACTTTTTTCTTCTACATCTATTCCAATCGAGCCGTTTGTATGCCCCGGAAGTTCAATGATTGTTCCGGAAATGCCATAATTGTTTAGCGTATCCCCTTCCTTAAGGAAAATAGTAGGTTTGAATTTTGGAAGATTATCGATGTTAAAGCATTTCATAGATGCTGATAACACTATTTTTCCTAATAAAGTATGTGCATATAAGGATTGAACCATATTATTGGGAATAAGACCCAAATCAGCTTTATGCATTGCAATAGGTGCATTAAGATATTCAGACAAAAAGGCTGCATTCTGAACATGATCAAAGTGTCCATGCGTAAGGATAATCAGACTGATGTTATACGGTTTACAAAAGTTTAATATCTTTTCTCTATATTTTTTCTGATGCGTATCAACCAATATAGCTTTTTTACCATTGGAAACAATATAACAATTTCCATTACCACATTTAATTCTTTCAATCTTCGCCATAAGATCAAATCCAATCAGTTGAAAATCATTTCAAATTTTATAAGATACCTTTTGTAATACTAATAAAACTTATTATGCTGTAAACAAATCGAATCTTCTATCTGAATAAATATAATAAAATAAATAAGAAATTTTAAAAAACAATTGAAATGGTATTGTTGCCGTCTTTCCATATTAAACTATGGTTTTGAAATGTGAAATCTTGAAAATTAGTATTATATATTCCGTGTAGATTAAGTTCTTTATAAGAGATTTGTTCCTTATCATCTTCCCATATGACCTGAACATCCATTTGCATATATCCTATATTATAATTTATTGAAACAATCACATTGTTGTAAGTAAATACTTTATCGTTTACACTAACAATTACGTCTTTCTTACCATAGTAACGTTCTGTATCGTTGAGGGCTTCTTTTACCGCTCTAAAAGATTTATCGCTCATATAATCCTCCTATTTGATGCTATTTTGATGATGTAGCAGACGGAAACGTTGGAATCATTAACACCAGATAACAAATTTTGACAGATAATCAGGTAAAAATATCGGTCTGACAAACCACGTTCCGTACATATTTATATTCCAAAAAACGGCTTAAACGCAGTGTTTAAGCCGTTTTTTGATGGCAGGGGCAGAAGGACTTGAACCCTCGGCACGCGGTTTTGGAGACCGCTGCTCTACCAACTGAGCTATACCCCTATATCTATTTTATTTTCAAGACAAGATGTATTATATCAAACTTCGCATAATTTGTCAAGGATTTTTTGAAAATTTAATATTTATTTTGTATCTAAATCAGAATACCAAATAGCATACTATCAAACGGATTGATACTTCATAATATGCAAAGCTAAGCACATCATATTAAAGAACAGACAATATCTTTGCTTTAGGAAAACAAGGGAATGCGCAAGAAATTCAAATTGCGTCAATCCCTTTATTTTATACTTACACATTCCTATAATATTCATCCAGCTTTGTATCGCAAACGGTTAAGATATATTCTATATCCGACTTGGAAAGGCGATTGTATATTTGGGGGTTTAAATATATGTATTTTTGATTGCATGAGATTTCCATAAAATTCATATCATAGAATCGTTTAAACGGAAAGCGTAGGATATTATTTTCAATCTGTTTTTTACTGCAATTATTTGAATAATAAATACTTCCCTTTTTCTCGGCAACGAGTCCATTATTTCTGCGTTTTTTATAGAATTTATCAAAATAATCTACAATATCAGAAAATTGTGCCTTACCCTCATCGTCAGCAAATCTAAAAAATGCTTTCAAAAGCAACGGCTTATAGGAATAGGTCATCTGCATCTTTAAAACAAAAAGCATAAATTGCTTTTTTACAGAATCATCTGTTATTAAGCTCCAACCAAATTCATCGGCATATTTTTTAATGGTTTTTTCATAAAAATAGTTTTTAGCTCGATTATTGTGGGTCAAAACTACCTTATCAGGCTTTACCTTGTTTGCGCTAATGTATTTGTGCAAGGTTTCAGACTGAATATTTACCATTCTTACAAATTCGTTTTGTGAATATAATTTGTTGTGAAACACTTTCTTTAAAAGTATCTTTTTGGCAAAACTTCCTCGGCTATTGACTTTATCCTGCCGTATCTTTTCGAGCCTTTCAACTGAACAACCTCTCACCCTTGCTACGGAAAAAATCACTTCCATTATATCGGCAAGTTTTTCAATATTATTATCTGCATGATACTCTGCAACTTCTTCGTCAAGCATTTTGTCCAACATTTTAATATATTCTTCATCATCGAGAATTTCTATTGAACACTCATCTCCGTTTGATCTGATTATTTCCGGAGTGCGGTCACGAACAAGTTTATTATAGATTTTTTCACCCAAAAGCTATCACCACGCTATATAATATATGTAATATTATAACATAATGCAGTGAATTTTCAATAATTTTTATGAATAGTGCAAAATCATTGCCTTGATTTTCTACACTATTACATCTATTATTGCTTATTTTCCCTTTAAAATATGTATTAATGCCTTAGCAATCTTTACTGCCTCGTCGGTTGTGTTGTCTTTGCCTAAAGATATTCGGATTGTACCCTTTGCATATTCATTAGGTGCGGCGATAGCTTTCAGTACATGAGAAATTTGTGTATTTTGGCTGTCGCAAGCCGAACCCGTTGACACCATTATTCTCATTAAATCAAGGCGGTGCAACAACATTTCCCCTTCTGCGCCTTTAAAAGAAAGACTGAGATTGCCGCTTATCTGCGGTTGTGCGCCATTGCGAATATAGTCAATTTTTGCACTGCTCAGCAAATGCACTATTGTTTGCTCCAATTTTTGCAAATGCTCTGTATTCTCAGCTATTGCGGCAATATTTTTCTCCAAGGCTTTCGCCATTCCTACTACCGCACTAATATTTTCCGTTCCGCCACGCATACCGCCCTCTTGAGCGCCGCCGTTTATATACGGTTGTATTTCAACTCCATTTTTAATATAAAGGAAACCTATTCCCTTAGGCCCGTTGAATTTATGCGCTGAACATGACAGCATATCAATATTTAAGTCTTTTACATCAACTCTGATATGACCTAATGCCTGCACTGCATCGGTATGAAAAATCAAACCATTTTCATGGGCAACGGCGCACAATTCCTTTATCGGCTGAATTGTTCCGATTTCGTTATTTGCCATCATAACCGAAGAAAGCACTGCGTTTTCTGATATTGCGCTTTTTAGGCTTTTTGGAGTTATAAAGCCTTCTTTTGTAGGGCGAATATACTTTGCTTTGTATCCGCAGCTTTCAAGATATTTGCAGGAATTAAGCACTGCGTGGTGCTCAAACTCAGAGGTAATAATTACACTGTTTGGCTTGTGTAAATTCATAATTCCTTTGAGCGCCCAATTATCGCTTTCTGTGCCGCCTGAAGTAAAAAATATTTCATTAGGTTCGGCATTAATACATTTGGCTATAATTTCCCTTGCGTTTTTAAGCGCCTTTTTTGATGCTTTGGCAAACGAATAAGGCTGAGAGGCATTGCTGTAATCTTCAAGCAAAAACGGGCGCATTGCATTAAAAGCATCTAAGTCTAATTTTGTTGTAGCTGCATTATCGGCATAAATCATTTATAACACCGCCTTATTCAAATAATTTGCAACCCTCGTCTTTAAATTCTTCTATCTTATCGAGCAAATCCTCTACCGTTGTATCCAAATACTGAGCCAAACAATCCAAGCAATAAAATGTATCGGCCTGTGTGCCCAAGAGTTTTTTATTGATACCGACAGTATTTTTGTCAAGATTTTGTAATCCGCAGCTTATGCAATATTTTTTCATTAGTAGTCCTCTTTAAGTTTGAAAACAGGCATTTTTTTACTTTCGGTTTTGTATTCCTTTGGGTCAAGTATCTCTAACTGCAACTGCACAATCGCCCTCATTTTTACCGCAGGGCGCAAGCAGTAATTTAAAAATAAACGCCTGTTTATATCCTCAACGGTGCGGACATTTGGAAACAATAATTTTAAATATGCCGTTGTCAGTCGCTTTACTGCCTCAACATGCCTTTCGTATGCACCGTCTGATACCTCTACAATTTTATCGACTATTGCACGATAGCTGATGTCGTCACGCAACAAATGGAGAACCGAACAGAAATACTCTGTATTCAAAGCCCAACCTGAAATTTTCAGTTTTGGCTGCATTGGCGGAATATCCCAACCTCTGATAAAGCCATGCATTCTGTCCACAAGAGCGCTCTCTCTGAATAATGACGGCAGCTCCACAAGCATATTTTTGTACTCGTCCATATTGTCTGACTCAATATTTCCGAGGAAAATTATACCTGCATCAGACACTACCTCATGACCGTTTACATCACATCTTCCCCGTTCCATATATCCTTGCATTACAGAGCGCATTTCGTTTACATCACCGAATTGTTACAAAATTTCACCAACAGTTTTATATAATATGTTTAATATAAAAATAACGCAAATTGCTACTGCAATTTGCGAAATATAATTTTATTATTTATCACTTTATTAAACCTTATGAAATTACACTATTCTCAAACCGGGTACTTAACGGCGTGCTTATTCATACATCGTTTTACTACCTTATGAAATTACACTATTCTCAAACCTGTAACAGATGACCGACAATATTGCTGTTGTTTTACTACCTTATGAAATTACACTATTCTCAAACATTCGTTATGCTCTTACGAACTCGTCTTCTGTTTTACTACCTTATGAAATTACACTATTCTCAAACAACGGTAAAGATGATAATAGTAACAAAAAGTTTTACTACCTTATGAAATTACACTATTCTCAAACTATCATCCTGTCGTATCAACCATGATGCCGGTTTTACTACCTTATGAAATTACACTATTCTCAAACACGGTCAGGGAAATGTAAGGGATGTTATTCGTTTTACTACCTTATGAAATTACACTATTCTCAAACCTCAAAATTGAAAATAAAATGCACCCACTATAATGTGCATGGTAATTTCATAAGATAATTGTAAAACATTAACTAATTTTTGTCAACAATCTCGCATAAATCTTTATCAATTACTATAAGACTTTCTGATTTAGAAATTTTGGCAGGAACAGAATTTTCTATATCTACAATGCAAATATTATGTGCAACTGCCGATGATAAAATCATTTCTATTTCTTCGTCATTAAGATACAAATGGAGATTTTGCAACAGAAAACATTTTATGCCGAGATAATTTTTAAGAAGTTTCAAATATCTCACCAATCGTTCTGCGCTGTTTTCAGAATCGTTGCGTGGTGTAAAAGCAAACAATTTTAAAAATGCAGATGTTTCTATATTATTACAAAAATCAAAATCGAAGTCATACTCTTTAGCCAAACTTTCGCATATACTGTTGCAACACTCACGCAAGTTATTAATTTCATTAAAGAAATTAACATTGCACATATTTCGCTGATATGTATTTTTGTAGTGCTTTCAACATCTCGCACCACCAAATGCCCCATACTATAATCGAGCTTTGAAGTTTTAGTAATTACAACTGTACGCCAACTCACCGCTGCTCGCCTCCTTTTATTTTATCAAATATTTAATAAATCAACTTTTGATTTAAACAAACCTGTTACAGATTGATTTATAAGCTTAATTGAATTGATGCCTTTTAAATCTGTCACTACCATACCAAATTTTATTGCCCATGCTTTCTTAGCCTCATTAATAAATGTTAAATCTCCTGTAACAACATTACAGTGTATTATTTTTAAAATTTCACTTAAAACATAACACTGCTTTCTGACATCAAGCGAAACAAATTTATCTCTATGAGAACTGATTTTACTTCCCATATCGGCAAATTTCACTTTAAAAATGGTATTTGTCATCTTGTCAACAAAGGTATCAAACAAAGCGATATTTTCATCTTCACTTATTCCGTCAAAACTCGTTATTTTCCATTCTTCTGGTTTAGACAATAACTTACTTATTTTCTTGACATAAGCCTCCTTATCTGCGCCTAAGACAAGCTGAGTTGCAGGCTTGCAGGAAATATATTTTCCTGTTTTAGCACTCATATGTACTCTGAAACCGTCAATTTCTATACACGAATTATATTTTACTATTGGAATAAGCACAACAGGATTTTTTAGTCCGAGCCTTGCAGTAAGATATTCTGTCGGATTTTCTTCATAGTATTTCTTTAAATAATTATCAATAGCAACGAGCTGTCTACATTCCTTGCCATTTTTACCATCGTATTTAACATATGAAAAATATGCTGCTGTCGGCTTATCGTATCCGCCATATTTACTAATATCACTTAACGGCAAATCTTTTTTCAAAGGAGCTTGTCCGTTACCTTTCTTTAAAGGATTGATTTTAAACAAGCCGCCCTTCTGCACATAAGAATATCTTGTAAATAAAATATTATTCTTATGCATACTCTTTTTAACTGTGGAAATAGATTTTGAATTTTCTATATCCCATGTTCCCTTTGTTTCAAATGTGAACATTTTATTTAGGCTGTACTTTTTAGTCTGCAAGCCTTTGATAAATGTAGATTTGTTGTGTGTGTAGCGAACATTGTAAACATTTCCCACCACTATATTGAGATATGCGTCTTTTGCATGGTGCAAATCGTTGACATCTCTGCACTTGGTAAACTTATACTCGTTACGAAATTCGCTTACCAAACCTGCCTTAACATATACTATCTCTGTATTCGGATACAAAGTTTTAAACAATGTTGCAACCGCCTTTGTTGATTGAGAAGTTTCTACGAGCTGTCTTGCGATAAAATCCGAAAGTTCATCATCTGTAAGAGGAGTAACTCGGGTCAATCTTTCGTATTTCTTTTTTGATATAAAATTATGCTGATACAAATACTGCCAATGATTTTTCATCTTTTCTCTCGTACTGCCATCGAGAGGATAATCGTTATCCTTATGAGCATTTATCTGCTTTTTTACAAGCACACGATTATCAAGACTGTCATCTTTGATTTTTGAGCGAGGGAAAATATGATCAATATCATAAAGATTATTGTTGAAAAGATCCTTTAGCTCAATACTTTCGCCCGAATACATACACCTGCCCATTTGAGTATAATACAAGTACAACTTGTCCTGCTTAAATCTGTCATCCTCTGTTTTTTCAAGTTCTTCCCAAAGTTCTCCGCTGTCCTCTTTGCATTTTTTATAGAGTTCTTCAAGTTGTATTTTTCTTGATTTTGTACGACCTGCATCACCCTTTGTGCCATCATGTCTTGTCATTTCAACAAAAATCTTTTTAGGCGCACCGCCTTTTACCTTAACGATTTCCTGCATAATTTTCATAGACTGATATACAGGGCGCTTAACCTTTGGCGATACATACATATCCTCTATCATTTTTTCTATTGATGCTTTATGTGTAGAGCCCAACACTGCATTTTCTACACTTTTGGCAAAATTATATTTTGAGCCGAGCAGCTCCATAAGATTATCGTTTGTATTCCAAAGAGTGTTGATAATATTATCCTTGCACTCGCCTGTTGTGGTATCAAAGTCATATATTTCTGTTAAAAATTCACGAGATAATCTTCCCCAATCTTTATATTTTAGTTTGCAGATTTTCTTAATTTCATCTTCCGATAATTTATCGGAAAACTTCATTTTTATTCGTCTTTTTAACAACTTCTTGTCATCGCCAAAAATAGTTATAGCTTTGATTATGTCTTCCTTATCCTGCTCTGTTAAATTATAAATACTAAGCTCCAGCGCAGAACGCATATTCGCCTTAAAATCTCCGTCAATTCCTGTGATTTCGGGAGTGTTGCCCGTCTGAGCTTTAATGTAATCCCTCAGCGCCTTTTGTGTAACTTTTTTTCTGCGCATAAACAGGTCGTTAAATACTGCCTGCTTGAAGCTAACATCAGGTTTTTTGCCGTCAATTTTTAAGTTATTGAGTTCGTTAAGCACCATAAATTTGCAGTACAAAATCGAGTTTTTAGGTATAACATCTTTATCAGGCAAATAGGTACATTTTGCAGTAAGATTATTTATAAATTCTTCTGCCGATTTATCCACATCAACAACACTCTTAAAATTTCATGGATATATTTTACCCTCTTTGCGCACAAGCCATGCCTTGTCACTACTATTATTCAAAGGGCCAACATAGTATGGAATACGAAATTCAAATATTTGCAAAATCTTATCCGCAACGGTAACTCCGTTTTTATCTGCTTCATTTAAGAAATCAAGATATTCTGACACATTTTTAAGAATTGCCTTAACCTCGCTTTTGTTCACCTGCATAGGAATTACGCCGTTATCCTTAATTACTATTTTAGGCATAAAAGTTGCGTTTTCAATTTTTTCAAACATACTTTCATAGCCTGTTTTATCAAGCTTATCAAATTTTCCCTTTAAATATTTGCAAAAATCAATTTGATTTGTTCTGTAAATAATAGCTCCGTTTTTTCCGTCCTCTTTAAATTTTCCACAATAAGCTGTGTAATTGTTAAGTTTGTCCTTTGTTTCTCTGAAAATCTCATTGTATTCCGACTTGCATTTTTCTTTTACAAAACTCTTTAATTGCTGTAAATCGCTCTTATGTTCTTCATAGGTCTTTACCTTTGCAAAAGAAATATACTTTTCTCCCTTTAGAATATCTGCAAGGACTGCCCAATCATATAAAGCCTTTACCTTTTCAATAAGCTCAAAACGCTCTAAAAGCAAGTCACGATAATATTCTTCATTATCATCGTATCCTTTTTCAAAAGTAATTGACGGCTTTTCTTCGTTATTATAGCTATCGTCACCATACAAATCTGCCAGCTTTACAGATTGTCCGCATAGAAGTAAAATTACCGCCGTCTGCTTTGGGTGAGTTTTTTTACTGATACCAAGCATTTTACAAATTTCGGATGATTTTGCGGTTTTCCTCTTAGTTTTATCCTTTAAAATCTCGGCAATTTGAGTACAGTCGGTACACTCAAGACTAAGCTCATATTCGGTACAAAGGTACTCCTGTAAATTAGAGAAAAGCACTTCAAACGATGACTCTTTTTCAAAATCTGAGCCCATATTATCAAACAAAAAGTGACCTCTGTTCTTTATAAGATGGTGTAACGCAAGGTAAACAAGTCTTACATCGTGTGGCTCTCTGCTCAAAATCAGCTCTTTGCGCAAATGATAAATAGTCGGGTAAAGATTATGGTAATCTACATCTGTAAAATCTTCATCTGCGAAAACCGCATAAGGTACAGCTGTCGACTTGTCTTCAAGGTATAATTTACTTTCCTTAAGTCTTTGAAAAAATGCTATATCTTTCTTAGCAATTTCAGTATCAAAAAGCATTTGCAACCATTCAATGCGTTGCCTTTTTCTTTTGGTTCTTCGCCTTGAGGTGCGAAAGCCCCTCCTCTCTTCGGCAGTATTGCTTTCATCAAAAAGTCTAATGCCCCACATAGCATTGCCCTTGAATTTACATAAATTATAGTCAAGGTCGGTTACCGCCCAGCCAACAGAATCCGTACCCATATCAAAGCCTGCATAATAATCATTCATAAAATTAACTCCTTTGTATTGACAAATTGATTTTTTAGATATATAATTTAGATAATCTCAATACCTTATGAGATTACACTATGAGTTCAAATAAAAATTTATTCAAATCGTTGCTTTTGCAACCATCACAGTGTGTGATTAAAGGATCTGATTTATCAGGTCCTTTTTATTTTGTCATATTTCCGCCCCTTGCTAAATGTTGTCATATAAAGTCCTTTTTGTTATATGATATCACCTCTTTATAATAAAATTAACATAGTTTTGCTTTTTTATAGCCTGTTTTTATATATTATTATAATTAGAAATATATTTAATGTGCTTTTATTTAACATTTATATTTACTCTTAAATACACTCTGATTAATTATATCATTTTAGCTGTCCAATAATCAGGACTTTGCTCGTAGAATTTTAATTTTTTATAAAATAAAAATTGATTAACTTTACCTTTACAATTTATGCAAACAATTCAAATTGGAGGATATATGAGCGGAAAAGATAACGAAAAGGAGCCTTGACTGTTGCTTTACTTGTGAGGGCATTGGTTCAGGTACAGAGAGCGGCGGCAATTATAATTGAAAACGGATGTGTACTCTTGCAGGCATCGAAAATGAAGATTACTACTCTATCGGCAGTGGAGTTCATATGGGAGAAAGTGCTGAAAGTGCGGTTTTGCAAGAAGTTTTTGAGGAAACGGGTATTCATTATGAGATAGAAAGGCTTGCGGTGATTCATAAAAATTTCTTTAATAATAACAGCGGATCACTTACGCCATTTGTTTCAGCCACCAAACGGCGAGCCGTTTGGCTATCAAAAATTTGCAATAGATTAAAGTTTTGTGGGCGTTGCCCACACCCACAACCTTTGAAAAGGTTG
>OOAJ01000137.1_pt1 | contig 62442 bp, 87 predicted proteins | sample 1671241 | NCBI WGS metagenome assembly OOAJ01 (sample SAMN06348136, study PRJEB24527) | human gut metagenome | biome: human gut; feature: ankylosing spondylitis patient; material: feces | host: Homo sapiens | place: China | collected 2015-10
TATTATATATATATTATTATTTATGTGCTGTGTATGATAAAGAATGTAGTATAATGGGTTTTAGTTTATTAACTGGAATTAATAGAGATACACTGCAAGACTGGGGAGCGAATGAAAGAAAACTAAGTACAAAAGCCTTCGACATCGCACAAAAACTGCGGCTTTTCCGTGAAGAGAGCCTATCAAACAAGCTCGCAACTGGCAATAAAAATCCTGTTGGAATCCTTGCAATACTTAACCGACATTTTGCGTGGAATCTTCCCGGAGTTAGTAGAGAAAGCACCGCAAAGGTCATTAAGACCGCATCAGAACTCCCACAATTGAGCCAAAACAATACACAATTAACAGATAACCAGCATATAAACACTATAAACAATTCAGACACAATTTAAACAGCTTGTAAACCGCTTAAATACTGGGTTTATGAGTGTTAAGTATTTATATAACGCTGATAAATTAAGGTTTATCGGCGTTATGGTGCAGATATAGTGTGAATTGTGTTAATTGTTTGAAATATCAGTACTAAACAGACACAATTTTATAAATAGGGGCTGGGGGTTGTTAGTCTCCAGGGTTTTGCCCCAACTAAGTCGCTCAAATATTCTCAAAAATAAAAAAGCTTATTATATCTATATATACACATTTATTTATATATATTTATATACCCAATAATTAATAACTTATTAACCCATATACAATAATTAATATATTTATTAATATAGCCTTAATAAAACCTATATAATTTAGTCAATAATTACTGTACAAATCCTATAGATAGGTGTATAATAAACACAGTTAATTTAATTCTAATGATTTTATAAACGCACATCAGATACCGATTACTCAATCGGGCTATTTCCAAAAAATTTTAAAATATAAAAAAGGGGTTAGAAATGCAGGGCAATGAATATCAGGCTTTGGCTATGCGCACTAACGATAAAAAGGCTCATCATAGATTAAGTGCTGAATTAACTGGTAAGTTTCCACTTAGTCCTCTAACAGAAAGCAATGCTAAGTGTAGCAACATAAATGACATAGCAGGACTTCTTAATGGTGTCTTAGGTTTAACTGGCGAAGCTGGCGAAGTATCAGACCTTGTTAAAAAGGGCATATTCCACGAAAAAGGCATAGACCTGGAACACCTCAAGAAAGAGTGCGGCGATGTAATGTGGTACATTGCTATGATTTGTGAAGCTTGTGGCTTTAATCTTGATGATGTAATGCAGACAAACATAGATAAGCTTATAGCACGTTATCCGGACGGCTTTGATTCTTACAGAGCTAATCATAGGCAGGCAGGTGATGTCTAATGCTTAAGCCAGAGGAAGATTGCTGTAATTGCTTATATAAATTTAAAATGTGGTTTGAAACGCCTTGCAAAAATTGCAATGGTAATCCAGATACACATCCTAACGGCACAGATAACTTTGTAGAACAGATTGATAGCACAAATGATATTGCAGCACTCTTTGAAGATAAAGAGTAGCTTAATTGCCCCTTAGCCAAGCGGTCAAGGCATAAGATTTTGATTCTTACATCATCAGTTCGATTCTGATAGGGGTAGTTCGCAAGTACTTAATCGTTACTTGCACCTTTGAACTTACTGGTTTGGTGGAATTACCATGACATTAAGTTCTCCTTTCACCTCATAGCAAGAGCTGTTAAGGACCGTCAGAAAGTCCGTGAGGTTTTACGTGTAATACAACACGTAATAATGATCTTATAATTAGGCAGTTATCCATAAGGGATAGACAGCGAGCGAAGCCACTTTCTTTGAACAACCCAACTGCACGGGTAGAATGATACATCCAGCTTTGCGACGACCTGTTATAGGCTCATACCCTATACTGTCATTAAAGACTAGCACTTTATATCCCCTCAAAAACAATATTTTTAAGCGTATAAATGACCCCCAAAGTAATTTATAAATGTGAATTGTTTAATCTCTCTGTGCTAGTCTTTTTATTTAAGCCGATATGGGATAAAGGTATTCCAGTAGCTTGCTAAGCTATCCAACAGAAATGTTGTTCGTGTTCGATTCACGATGTCGGCGCTAAACTTACGACAGACTAAATGAACCTTGCCGTAAGCGGTAGAAAGTCCGCATAAAATTGTACAATGTAGTGGCAAAAGCAATTTTGAAAGCGGTGGTAACACTACTACTGCCGCCTTTACGGATAGTAGTTCAGTCGGGAGAACACTTTGCGTGCAAAGAAAGTCATAGGTTCAAGTCCTATCTATCCGATTACAACAAACTAGGTTAGCTACCGAAAAGCACTTCCGCTGTGCCTGTTTGTTGTTTTTATCAATTAAGCGGAGTATGTATCACGGGCATACATAAATAATATCAAGCGGAGGTATTGGAGATGAATTTTAAAGAATTATTTATTGACAAATCAAAGACACTTATTGTAAACACCGATTTAGCATTTGTTTTAGGAGATTTAAACGAAGCGATAGTGTTAAATCAATTAAATTATTGGCTAGAAATTAATAAAAAAGCTGAAAAGAACCTTGTTGATGGTAAATATTGGGTTTACAACTCATACAGTGATTGGAGAATTAATAATTTTCCATATTGGAGTGAAAAAACGATACAGAGAACATTCACAAGGCTTGAAAATAAAGGTGTCGTTTTATCTGCCAATTACAACAAATTAGCTATTGATAAAACAAAGTGGTACACAATAGATACTAAAAAATTACAAGAACTTGTGGATGAATTTAATTCCGATGAGGACAAAATGACAAATCGACAAGACAATATGACAGACCGACAGGACAAAATGACCTGTCGAGAAGGACAAAGTGACAGACCATTACCAGAGATTACTACAGAAAATATAAACAGAGATTATAATTCAGAAATTACTAATAAGGATAATACATCAATTAACATTGATGGAGAGGTATATACATCGTTTTCAGAGAAACCGACGGCAAGAGCTGTCACAAGAGATGAAATGTTGCTTAAAGAAAAGGATATGATTGATAGGTTCAATAACATCTGTGGCAACGATATAGATAATTCAGCTATATGTGATTGCGTTAAGGATGGATTTAAGATGTATATGCAGTTATATGGAATCTATTTCCACAAAGTACACCCAATACTTACAGATAAGACATTAAAGAATGTATGTTTTGTCTTATCAACTATTACAGATACAGAACACGGACATTTCGACGCTGACGCTATATACGAAACAGACGATAAGGGTATTACGGTTTTACAGAGGATGATTAACGACCATTTCATCAGAAAACATAGAGAAAGCACCAACTACTCAATAACACATTTTGCCAATGCTGAATATCTTGGCAAGCTGGCAAATAGATTTATAGAGATGTAAAGGAACAATGTTTATGAAATTAATATTAGGCATAGCGTTACTGATATGGGTTTATTACAACATCAAATACATTGAAAGAGAAGATATATCTATTGCAACAGCCATTAAAGAGGGAATGTCAATAATAATATGTTTACTGACAGGTATATTGGCGATTATGATACAGAAAATGATGTAAAACAGACAAGGAGTGATTATTATGGCAGCAGGTGTACACCCACTAAACAAAGATAAATTCTATGAAGCAATTAACTTGTACATATCAGGACAGGCTTCACAGGTAAAGGCGGCAAAAGTAGCAGGTTGTAGTGTACCGACATTTAAGAAATACGCTAACAAGATATATGGCGGCGAGGAATTGCCAGATAATTTATGGGGGAAGAAGTGATATGTGTGAATTTTGCGAAAACATAGCAATGGATAATGATGAATATTACGAAAAAAGATACGCTGGTGGAGATTTTATTTTCAAAGACGAAAATGGATTTGGCTTGTTGATCGACACAGGAGATAGTGGTTGTCTTGGATATATAAAAGTTAATTTTTGCCCTATCTGTGGTAGAAAGTTGGTGGAAGAATGAAACATCAAAAAGAATGGCACACTTGCGATAGGTGCGAAAAAAAGATAAAGATAAAACCAAGAAACGAGATAAAATTCACTTGGATTGCACGATATTCAAGTTTAGAACCAACATTTGAAGATGGTGATATAGGGGCAGAAGTTGAAAATATTCATACATTTAGATTGCATAATCACAAGTATGAACTATGTCCTAAGTGCAGAAAAGATTTTGAAAGGTTTATGAAGAATGAATGATTGTTCAAAATGCAAATTCAGCGAAGAAGATTATATTTTCGATGAAGAAATAGGAGAAGAATATCCCATTTATACTTGCAACAAAGGAAACGACACAAACTTAGACTGTGAGTGTAAGGATTTCAAGGAATACAAGCCGAGAAAATATAAAGAAAAAGATACAAAGTGCGATAAATGCGAGCATCTTGAGATTTGCCTCGATAAGGGCAATGTTATTGATTGTAGGACAGTTTGCGATGCAAGAAGTCATTATATAGCTGGCAGAATGGGGTGTGTTAAAAATGAATGATTGCAACTTAACCACCTGCCGATACAACAAAGACAACAAATGCACAAATGATGAAAAGAGAACGGAATGTGTTGAGGTGTCTGGAAAAGTAATGGGTATCGATGTTTCTGTTGATGCAGTTAATGAGTACGCAAAATCAATCTTAGGAAGATACCCGGAAAATAATTATGAGTTTTCAAGAGCTTTAGCAATGAAAATCTTAGAGGAAACAAAGGCATTAGCGAATAGCGTGAGAAAGGAATGAGGTTATGAAAATAACTGAAATGAATAACTGCATTGAAAAAATGCGAAAATGTTACAACTTTGATGACGATAAGACGGAAATGATACTTGGAGATATGACAAGCAAATCTACAAGATGTGTAAATGTATATACAAAGGATGAAAACGGAACACGAATTGAAATGACAAGGTATGCGGATAAACTGGACAAGGAGTGAAATTATGTTAATAGTTGCATTGCAAGATGATGTAGACAATCTGTATGCGATATGGAATACAGTTACAGACAGATTTTTAGGTGTAAATCTTGGCAGAAATGAAGCTATTGGAATTATTATGGACTACAAAGGGAATTGCACTTATGAAAAGGCAACAGACAGAGTTGAACATCCGCAGCCATTTTCTGATATTGCTAAGGCTATTTGCAATAGCAATATTAAAAGTAGATTAGATGTGCTACGCACAAGATGTCACGAAAGCGCAAGAGACAGTTTTGATAAAGGCAATTATGGAATTTTACATATAGTTACAGCAGATGAATTAAAATAAAAAAATTACCGACTAACAAACGGAGTTAGTCGCTACCCTAAAACAATTATAGGCAGAGGTCTATAAGCACCTTTGCTGAAAAGTGGAGGTGTTTTTCTTTATGGCTAGTCAGAGCCTTATTTCCACAGTTGATGGATATGAAAATTACATAGAAAAAAACGGAATAGATGAGCAAGTAATTAATGCCTATGTAGAGGCTTGCAGTGTAGCCATAAATGGCGAGAAAGATATTGAGTATGGACTACAACTTACAGAAAGGGCAAAAGAACTTATAGAGCGTTTCTGCAAGGACAAGACAGGTGGAACGATATGGGATTTAGAGAAGTATGCGTTTGCAAATAAAACGGAATATGAGCTGATTAATTGGTTTTACGATATTTTGCTGATTGAAGCACAAAACAAAGTTGTTGACAGCGGTTTTAGGTATCTTGAAAAGAAAAGAGAGCCTAAAGAGCGATTTTATATGCCACGCCGCAAACAATTTATAAAAATGGGGCTAACAGAAGCATTGCAAGGTATGATTGATGATAAATACGATATATTGTGTGTGTCATTAATACCAGGAGCAGGAAAAACAACCATTGAAAAAATGTTCAATGCTTTAGTTGCTGGCTGGTTTCCTAATGACTTTTGTCTTTTTTACTCTCATTCGGGCGACATTACACGAATGTACTACGATGGCGTGTATGACATTGTTACAAATTCTGACGAATATGCGTGGAATGAAATTTTCCCTAATCTTACAGTCACAAGCACAAATGCAAAACTTGAACAGTTCAATGTAGGTAAATACAAGCCATTCCCTAGCATACAATGTACATCTGTTGGCAGTAAAAATGCTGGTAAAGTTCGTGCAAGCAAATTTTTGCTTGTAGACGATATGATAGGCGGTATTGAAGAAGCACTTAATCCTATGGTACTTGATAAGCTATGGGATAAATATGCGGTAGATGCCAGACAAAGAAAAATTCAAGATACGGACGGACATAACTGTAAAGAAATACATATTGCTACACGCTGGAGCGTACACGATGTTATCGGCAGAATACAAAATATGTACGCAGGGAATAAAAGAGTTAAAACTATCGCTGTGCCGGATGTTGACCCAGTAACAGGCGAGAGCAACTTTAATTATGAGTATAGTGGATTCACGAAAGAATTTTTCACAGATCAACAGCTTTTAATGGACGAAATATCTTATAGGTGCTTATACAAACAGGAGCCTATAGAGCGTGAGGGATTGCTGTTTCCAGATGATAAAATCCGAAGATACCTTAATTTGCCACACGGAGAGCCGGAGATTATCACAGCTCAATGCGATACAAAAGGAAAAGGTACAGATTATTTTGTGTTGCCTGTATTACAGAAATACGGAGAAGATTATTATTGTATTGATTGCGTATGCGATAACACAGCAGATTACGAAGAACAATACAGAAATGCCGCAGGTGTGCTTGTAAATAATAAAGCGCAAGAGTGTGAATTTGAACGCAATGCGGGCGGAGACAGAGTGGCAATGGAAGTTAATAAGCGTGTTGAGAGTGTAGGTTGGATATGTAATATTACAGATACGCCTACAGAAACAAACAAAGAAGCAAGAATTTTTCAATGTTCTAACTGGATTTTGCAACACATTATTTTTAAAGACGCATCACTTTACAAACCTAATGAGCCATACGGAGTGATGATGTCACTTTTAAAACAGTATTCAGTATCTGGAAAGAAACAGTTAGATGATGTTCCAGATGTATTTTCAAACTTTGCATTGAGGATGACAAAAGGGAATCGAGTAAAAAAAACAATCATTATGTCAAGTCCAATATAGGAGGTTAATCTATTATGACAACCAAGGATTATCTTAATCAAATCAGTAGACTTAATCGTATGATAAATAACAAGCTAACAGAGATAGCACAACTTAGAGAGCTTTCTTGTAGTATATCAGCAGTAAAGAATGAAGAAAGAGTGTTATCATCATCAGACCCAGATAAAATAGGCACTACATATGCCAAAATTGACGAAATGGAACGCAATCTTGACAGAATGATAGATGAATACACCGATAAAAAAAATACGATCATAGGGCAAATAGACAGCATAGAAGATGAAGATTACTACAACGTACTTTTTTCAAGATACATTGAAAAAAAGACATTTGAAGTAATTGCTACAGAAATGAATTTTTCATACAGGAATGTAACAAGACTTCACGGAAGAGCGTTAAAAGTATTTGAAGAAAAATATGGCAATAGTTATTTAAAGTTGTCCTAGAATGTCCTATTGCACTAATGATATACTGTATCTGTAAGAAATTACAGAGCTGTTTTTCATAAACAAAACATTCCTTATCAAGAAGCACCGTTACTTAATTGTGGCGGTGCTTTTGTTATGCAAAGAGGTAATATATGGAATTTTATAAAAATAAAGATAAGTCAATTATGTGTCCGAACTGCCATAAGTTTCTAACTAAGGCAGATAAGAAAGACCCACGCACACACAAACTAGCTTGCAAACATTGCGGCAAATGGATTTGGTATGTACCGAATGATGACGATAATTTTCAGATTAAAGAAATTCCACAGAGCAGAAGTTCAAGTGGTATGACATTTTATTAGAGGTATAGACAATGCAGACGGGAAGAATTGCTATTTATACAGGTGCAAAAGAAATAACACCTGACAATATAATACCGATTTTGCGTGAAGCAATTTTGGAGCATGATATTAATTCCAACAGAATACAGTTTCTTCTTGATTATGACGCAGGAATACAGCCTATAGTTAGGAAGAACGCAAAGACTTACAGACCGGACATTGACTGTGAGTGCTGTGACAATGTGGCTAACGAAGTCGCAGAGTTTAATTTGGGTTTTAAGTGGGGAAATCCTATAACGCTAGTTCAAAATGGCGACAATGAGGATTCTAACCTAACAGAAGCTATAGCAGAATTAAACAGTTGCTACGAATCGCAGAATGCAAGGCAGAAGCAACAGGAACTTGCAAGATATGTTGAAATTGGCGGCGTTGGATATGTCCTCATTGATGTGAATACAGAATACGAGGATGGGGAAAGCTATTTCACATATAATGTATTAGACCCAAGAACAACATTTGTTGTAAGGTCAACCGCCTACAGCGACAAGAGAGTTATTTTTGCTGGAACATATATAAAAGATAAGCACAGCGGTACCAGATATTACACTTGTTTTACTAAAGATACGAGATATGAAATTACCGACGGAATAAAAATCACTAACGGAAAAAATAAAGGAAAAACAAAATGGGGATTTTTAGAGAGAAGTGGGGAAGAGAATCCATTACATAAAATCCCTATTATTGAATATACAAGGTCATTTGATAGAATGGGCTGTTTCGAACGGCAAATATCTGAAATGGATAACTTAAACCTACTCATTTCAGATTTTACAAATGATGTTGAACAGAACACGCAGGCAGTATGGCACACAAATGATGTTGATTTCCCGGTTGAACAGGAAACAACAGTTGATAAAGATGGAACACCGCACATTACTGAAAAAGTGAGAAAACCAAAATCTGGAGAATGGATGCAGACCTACACATCAGCAGATGGCAAAACTCCAATAGTTGAGCCACTTGCAATTAATTACGATTACACAGGGATGCTTAATAACATTCAATCAAGGCGACAGATAATCTTGCAGAAATGCAATGTGCCACAACGGAATGATAATAGCGGTGGCAGTACAGGTGTTGCAATGTCTGACGCAACAGGCTGGTCACAGGCTGAAACAGCAGCGGCAAAACAGCAATTAATTACTGATGGCTGCAAAATGGAAGAGATAAAAGTTGTTCTTGCAGCTATCAAGCTGTCAAACAATGTTAACAGTAGCAACCCATTACTTAAATTAAGGGCAAGAGATGTAAAGCCTAACATTAAGCGACAAAAAACTTATGAAATGTCAACCAAGGTTAATGCTATGGCAACATTGATAAGCCACGGATTTAGCCTTAAAGATACAGTTGATGCAATTCCATTCTTTGATGACCCTAACGATGTTGTAGCGAGAAGCGGGAAAATGGTTAAGGCATATCAAGACAGTATAATCAACAAAGATACACAAAACCAAGCAGAGGGCGGAGATGGAGAACAGCCACCTAATAAAGACCGCATAATGCAAGACTTATCAGACCAGACAGAAAATAGTCCAGTTATAGATAAGAGCAGAACAGATAAATAATTGATATTGAGCCACAGGGTAGAAAATGCCTTGTGGCTTTTTATATGCCCTAGAGAAAGGGCAATACAAATATCGCAAGAAGTTGAGAGAACAACAAAAAACGCAGAAAGCAGAGGTAAAGAAATTATGGCAGATGTAACTAACACAACAACAGAACCAGCAACTAATAACGAACCACAGAACGAAGAACAGACACCTAGTGTAGAAGAGCTTATGGCACAGCTTGCTAGTGAAAGAGCTGAAAAAGAGAAGTATAAGAACGCTTCTGATAAAGCCAGTTCAGAAGCAGCTAAGTACAAGAAAGAACTTCGCTCAAAGCAGACAGCAGAAGAACAGGAAGCAGAAGCAAAGGCGGAAGCTGAAAAGTTGCAGGCTGAAAAGTTCGAGAATATGAGCAAAGAGCTTAATCATATGAAAGCTGTCAACGCTTATCAGAAAGTTATAGGCGATGGAAATGATATTGATTCTTTGATTGAGGCGGTTGCAGATGCAGACCATAGCCTTATAGCAACTGTAATTGCCAATGAAGTGCAAAGACAGGTTAAAGAAGCTAAGGCAGAGTGGCTTAAATCGAGACCGGCTATTAATGCAGGCGGTGGAGAAGAAAGCACGATAACACAGGAACAGTTTAACAAGATGAATTACCACGAAAGAGTGGAGTTCAAAAATAAGAATCCAGAACTTTATAAGAAGTTCACAGAGTAGAAAACGGAGGTAAATAAACTATGCCACAGACTAAGTTAGCAAATTTAGTAGATCCACAGGTAATGGCTGATATGGTATCAGCTAAGTTGCCAAAGAAGATTAAGTTCTCACCTATCGCAAGAGTTGATACAACACTTGTAGGCAGACCGGGAAGCACAATTGTTGTGCCAAAGTATGCTTATATTGGTGACGCAGAAGATGTAGCAGAAGGTGTTGCTATGGGTACAACAGTACTTACAACATCTACAACAGAAGCAAAGGTTAAGAAAGCAGGTAAGGCTGTAGAGCTTACAGATGAATCAGTATTATCTGGTTATGGTGACCCACTTGGTACAGCTATTAATCAGATTGCTATGTCAATCGCTGCAAAGGTTGATAATGACAGCTATGACGCACTTTGCACAGCGCCTATTGATTACGAAGGAACAGCAGCACCTATCAGCTATTCAGCAGTTGTAGCGGCTAATAGCAAGTTTGATGATGAATCTGATTCATCACTTACAAAGATATTGTTCATCAATCCAGCACAGGAAGCCACATTACTTAATGACGCTGATTTTAAGAGCAACGATAAGTACCCACTTAATGTGATTATGAACGGCACTATCGGCTCTATTGCAGGAGCGCAAGTTGTTAAGTCTAAGAAAGTTAAGTTAGTTAAGTATGAGCTTGATGATTCAACAGGAACAATTAATGTTGTGGCCGACACAACAAGCGAAGATGCAACGAATGTTCATCTTGACACAGCACTTGCACACACGCTTAAGCAAAAGGGTAAGGAAATAAAGGTAGGCAGCAAGTTAAAGGTTGTTACAACAGAGTTCTACGCTTGCCCTATTGTTATCGTATCAGCAGAAGACCCTAATGAGGACACAGGTGCAGATGGCGTGTCAGAGGAAGAGAACGCACTTACAATCTATATGAAGAGAAGCGTTGAAATTGAATCTGACAGAGATATTCTTGCAAAGACAACCGTTATCTCTGGTGATGAGCATTACACAGCTGTTCTTAGCAATGATTCTAAGGTAGTTCTTGCTAAGTTCGGAAAGTAAGAGGTGTTTATATGTTATTAAGACGACATAAAATCAACGCCGCAAAGCAGAGCGAAGAAGTAACAGCAGATAATGTAAGACAAGAAGCTGTTTATGGAGATGAGCTTAAATATGAGGAAGAGCAGGATAAGTTTCCTGCTCAACCTACAAGCGATTACACAAAAACAGCTATTAAGCGTATGCCAACAGCGGACTTGCAGACACTTGCCTTAGAACAAGGTATTGAGAACGCAATGGAGCTTACAGGAGCAGAACTTAAAGAACTGTTAATTGAGAAATTAGGATTATAGGAGCTGAAATTATGGAATACACCACATTAGAACAGGTCAAAATCAGACTTAAACAATTTCATATTGATACAGTCACAAATGATGATGAAACAACATCTGATGTGGTAGTGTTCGATAGCAAAGAAGATAATCCGATAATCGAACAACTGATTAAGCAGGCTACAGAAGATGTAAAGGCAAGAAGAAACTATCCCGACAGCTACACAGATGAAATGATAACCGAGGATTTAAAGAAATTTGAAAGTGTTATTGTTAATCTGGCGGTCTATGACCATTCACAAGCAGGCGAAGCATTTATGGCAAGTTACAATGAGAATGGTGTAAACAGAACTTGGAGAAACAGAGACAGTTTATTTGTTGGGGTATTTCCATTTGCCAAAGTGTTATAGAAGATTGTGCGTTAGCATTTTGCTGATGTCAGCAATATGTTAGCAGGCGGCACACATTAAGGGTGGTGGGCGGTGTGCCTATTAATTTAGAAAGGCGGTATATCAATGCCAATAGCAGTAATTATAAGCATAATTTCAGTTGCTTTTTCCGTCTTTTTCGGATTTTTCAGTTTATCATTCAACTCTAAGAATGATAAACGAAGTGACAGAGTAGAACTTGAAGAACGTGTGAAAGAGAACACGCGAATAAATATGAAACTTGACGCAATATCCAACAATACAACGGAGATTAAGAACGAAGTCACAGAAATGCGGAAAGAACTTAATTCTCACGATAGTAGGATAGTTAAAGTTGAAGAAAGTGTTAAGTCGGCGCATCACAGAATTGATGGCATAGAGACAAGACTTAATGATGACAAGGAGGTGTAGATAATGGATATTATTCAGACATTAATTGCAAATATGACACTTATATTAGCAATCATCGGAGCTATTGCTTTTCTTGTATCTGTAATTACACAGGTAATCAAGAACATAAGCATATTCAATAAAGTACCTACGGACATAATTGTGTTCATTTTATCTATCGGTATCACAGTTACGGCGTTTATCGCATATATGCAGTACATTCATATGACGATACTGTGGTATATGATACTTGCGGCAATTATGGCAGGTTTTGTTGTAGCGTTCGTTTCGATGTATGGATGGGAAAAGCTGTCTGAATTGTGGAAGCGATTTGGTAAGGATGTGAAGTGATATGCTTGACATCAATAAGCAAGCTATGAAGTATTCACTTCAAGGGCAGACGGTAACTATTTACGAAAGAGACGATGAGGGCAATATTCTTTATGAGGGATATACCGACACAGAGGGCAACTTTATTCCCTATCTTGATGATGAGGGTAATAAAATACCTAAAATCCTTGAAGAAAAAACAGGTTTTTCAGAGCCGGTTGATTTTGAAGCTAACATATCGTTCAGCGGTGGAGAAGCACAGAGCAAAGAATACGGCTTTGATACCGCTGATTTTGACGCTATTTTACTGACAGATAGGAATATGTTGCCTGTTCAAAAAGGCGACCTTATTTGGCTTGATAGCAAGCCTACATACACATCTGATAGCCTTGTTGATGAAACATCAGCGGACTTCACGATTGTAGGCACGAAACCGGCATTACATTCAACTAAGTATATGCTTAAAGCGGTTGTAAAGTAGGTGCATTATGGCAAAACATACAATTAATATATCCTTGTCTGAAAAGTCCGTAAATGAAGCTATCAGACAGCTACAACAGTATAAGAACTGGCTTATCAAAAAAACTTCACTGCTTGTCAAAGAACTTGCAGAAGTCGGAATACCTGTCATTGATGAAAATATGGCAAAAGCAAGTTATACATATGATGAGAAAGGTATTCGTAGCGGTTCAGATACAAGCCATCACAGTTATGTTGAAATAAAATCCGCAGGAGAATATGTTGAAGCAAAATTAATTGTAGAGGGCAAAGAACTTATGTTTATAGAGTTTGGAGCTGGTGTATTCTATAATGGAGCGGCTGGAAGTAGTCCACACGACAAAGGTGTTGTTAATGGTATGGTTATAGGCTCATACGGCGAACATCACGGCGTACAAAAAGTGTGGGGTTACTATGATGATGACGGAAACTTAGTTCTTACACACGGCGTAGAAGCACAAATGCCTGTTTATAAGGCTGATATGGGAATTATACAGAAATATGTTGAGGTAGCAAGGAGGGTGTTCGGCTAATGGCAAATGCAAACGATTGGGCGATAGACCTTGAAAACACAGTCACAGCACTTGTCAAGGCTAAAACCCTAACACAGCTTAAAAAGACATATTCGAAGATAGTCATAACAAATGAGGGGGAAAACAGCGGTCAAGCAGTATTTCCAACAGTATACATTCATTTACTGCCAGCGATTGAACAAGGACAAACGCTTGACGGACAGACAATTAACGCATTGTTAGCAACATTCCAAGTAGATGTTACCACTAACACAAGCAAGTCTGACTGTCGCAAGGTTATGGCAATAATTACAGATACATTTAAGACAATGAGATTTCAAGGCAACGCAATGCCAGAATTTTCAATCAGCAATAAAGTACATAAGAGTACCGCTAGATTCAGACGAATGATAGCGGCAAATGACAGATTAATGTAACAAAGAGCAGAAATGCTCTTATTTTTTGCGAATTTTTAGGAGGTAGACAAAGCAATGGCAAGTACAAGTTATAAAGCTAGGGTTATCTACAAGGAGCATAGCGAAGATGGTTTTGCAGGCTCATACAAGTTAATGGTTGCGGCTAAGTCGATTTCAGCACCAGTATCAGCACCTAACACAGTTGAAAGTACAACATTTGAAGATGATTCACAGACATTCTTAATGGGTATCAAAACATCTGACGCTAAGACTTACACAGGAAACCTTGAAAAGGCTTATTTGCAGGACTTAATCAAAGCAGAGGGCAAGCAGTTAGATATTATTCAGTTATATGGTTCTGACGGATTAGGTGCGGTTGCTAAGTACGCATTTGTGGGGCAGGTAACAGCAACGCCTAATGATGTTTCTGGTACTGATTCGGTACTTGAAATGACAGTAACAGCAGTTCCTAACACTTCACCTATCGAATGCACAGACAAGCTTCAAGTTGTCGAGGGTGCTGGTGGCACATTCACGGTAACAAAGGTGGGGGAATAATAAGCCAATCGACTAAATCAAAGGCTGTGTCGATTGGTGGCACAAACGCCAAAACAGCCGACTACACATCATATCTTGATGATGTAACAGAATAATTATTTTAAAAGGTAGGTGCGGTGTAAAATCCGCACCTTTCCCTATATAGTGATAGGGTGGGAAAGGGTAAAAATTATGATGAATATTAATGCAAATGGAAAAGAATACAAAGTTGAGTTCTCATTCGGTGCAGCAGAATGTAAAGAGATAGTACAGAAGATGTTTGAATATATAACCTCTTCTTGTTTGTCTACGATTTCCGCCGAAACAGCAAAGAGTGAAAGTGAAGCAGCAAAACTTGCGTTTGATGCTCTTGCCGAAGCTGTATCAAAAGTATCGGAAATTTGCGTCACAGCCATTTATGCAGGTTGTATTGACAACAATCCTGTAACAATGGATGAAGCAAAGGAACTCACTAGAGCATATATTACAGAGAAGAGAAAGACGGATAAGAGTTACGGATACAGAACATTATTCGAGGAAATCAAGAAAGCGATGGAAGATGATGGTTTTTTCGAGTTGAGCGGAATAACGGCAATGCTAGAGGAAATGGCGAACAATGTGGAAGAAGCAACACAAGAACAGAAGAAACCGACAGTAGTTCCACAGGACCACAAGAAAAAGCAGACTTCCACAAAATAATCTGGGAAGAATACTTTGTCTTAGCCAGTTCACTAGGCGTTAGTTATTCGGACTTTTTAAAAATGACACCTACAAAATTATTACTATACGCAAAAGGTAAAAAGATTGATAGGCAAAATCGCGATTCAGAAATGTATAACTGGTTTTTGGTTTACGCAATTCCAGCTATTTCTTGCGGAATAGGTGCAGCATTTGATAAAGATGTACACATTGAATATCCTAAACAAGCTATTTTATCAGAAAAAACAGAAGAAAGTGAAGAAGATACATATGATAAGGAGTTACAGTTGATGTTACTCAATGAGCAAAAATGGGCGGCACAGACTGAAAAGAAAGGACTACCGCCAACAATCCTATAAAAGGGGGCTAAGGCGTGGAATTAGATTCATTAGAAGTCAAAATTACCGGTACTGCCACTAAAGCTATCAATTCTGTTGATAAACTGATAAATCAGCTTACAAGGCTATCTACATCACTTGCGACTGTGAATGACTCATCACTAAGTAGCCTTGCGAGTGGTGTTAGTCAGTTAGGTTCTGCTATGCAGAATATGAATGTAAAAACAACTGATTTTATCCGACTTGCTAAGAATATCACAAAGATAGGTTCTGTTGATTCAGCCGCACTTGCTAATACAGCTACATCACTTGAAGCTGTTACAAAAGCGGTTGCAAGCATATCAGCCATACCACAGAACGCAACACAGGTCACAGAATTTGCAAAGTCACTTGGCAAGTTAGGCAGTAAAAGTATTGAAAATGCCACAGTGAATATCCCTAAACTGGGTAATGCACTGAATGGCTTAATGACCACATTATCAAGAGCACCTAATGTAAGTAGTAATGTTATTGCTATGACTAACGCATTGGCTAATTTAGCTAGTCAAGGTAGCAAGGTGGGTACTTCTTCAAACTCACTTCAAAAGTCGCTGTATGGAGTATCTACAAGTGCTAAAACAGCAACTAAAAGCAGTTGGAACTTAGCAAGTGCAATAGGTAAGTTTTATGCCACTTATTTTATGGTAATTCGTGGCAGTAAGAAACTTATAGAAGCCATCAAGTCAACAACAGATTACATTGAAGCGTTCAACTATCAAGCGGTAGCATTTGGCAAGATTGGTTCAGAATGGGATAAGGATTACGAGAAGTACGGATATGATAACGCAACAGCATATGCAGAGAGCTTCCAAAGCAGAGTAAATGATACTCTTGGAAAGCTATCTGGCTTAAAAGTTAATGTTCAAGGTGGTTTGCTTGAAGAAAGTGGAGCAAAGAACTTAGGACTTAACATACAAGAGATAACACAGTACGCTTCACAGTTAGCCTCTGTCACTAACTCACTAGGACAGACGGGTGAAGCAACAACAGCAATAACAAAGTCAATGACAATGCTTGCAGGCGATATAAGCTCACTTTTTAATGTGGACTATTCAACAGTAGCACAGAACTTACAAAGCGGCTTAATCGGGCAGTCAAGGGCATTGTATAAGTATGGTATTGATATTACCAATGCCACATTAGCGACGTATGCTTATAACTTAGGCATTTCTAAGTCGGTGTCTGAAATGACACAGATGGAAAAACAGCAGTTAAGAGTGTTAGCAATATTAGACCAAAGTAAAGTATCTTGGGGCGATTTAGCCAATACGATTAACAGTCCAAGTAATATGTTACGCCAGTTCAGTAACAATATGAAAGAGGTAGGAATGGTAGCAGGACAGCTATTTATCCCAATTCTTTCAAAGGTTATGCCAGTAGTAAACGGAGTAACTATTGTAATCAAAAGATTATTAGTCAATCTTGCTTCTTTAATGGGCGTTAAGATTGACTTTGAAAGCTTCGGACAAAGTGGTTACAAAGATACTTCTGACGGATTGGAAGATATTTCAGACGGATACAAAGATGTAGCGGATTCAGCAAAGAAAGCTACGCTATCTCTTATGGGATTTGATGAAATAAATAAATTACAGGACGATACAAGCTCAAGCAAGGGTTCAAGCGGTGGCGGCGGTAGCAGTATTGACTTAACAGATGATATTACTAAGGCGGCGGCAGAATATGAAGCGGCGTGGAATAAAGCATTTGCCAATATGGAAAATTCGGCAGTTGCTTGGGCTGATAGGATTGATAAGGCACTTGAGCCTGTTAAGAGAATATTTGAAGATTTTGCTGTTGGCGATTTCTTCAAGGCAGGACAAGATACATCTAACCTAGTGGCAGGAATTTTTGATTGGTTTGCAAAAGCTATAGATGATGTTCCGTGGTTTAAAATCGGTCAGAAAATGGGAGATTTCCTTGCAGGCATTAATTGGACTAAGGTGTTTAAATCGGCGGCTAAAGTGCTTGTACAAGGCTTAAAAGCGGCTATTGAATTATACTTAGGTATGCTATCTAAAGCGCCTATAGAAACACTTCTTATATCGCTTGTGGCAGTCCCTAAAGTACTTAAGGCGATAGGCAGTTCAGCAGTTGTAGCTAGTATAGTAAAAACGTACAAGACACTTGATAAATTTGCAACAACAGTAGCGGCGGCAACAGGCGCACTTAATGGAAATAAAGCGGCGGCTTCGGCACTAACATTTATGTACCCAAAGGCGGCTAAAACTGTAACTGATGTTAATAAAACCTTTAATGCCCTTAAAACATCTTTAAATGACAATGGCTTTTTCGCTACATTTAATGAGGGGATTGAAACTATTAGAGGCAAAATGTCAGCATTGCAGAAAAGTGCAATAGGCGTTATAGGTGTATTTGCAGAGTTTTCGCTTGTTAAGAGCGGCTTTTATGAATTGGCGGTAGGAAGTGATAACCTTGTAGTTTCTATTGCTAAAATAGCAGGCGGCGTAGGCGTAGCAACGGCGGCGTTAAAACTCATAGGCTTATCAAACCCATTCACAGCATTAATAGTGGGTGCTACTGGCTTAATATCGTCAATAGTGGGTATCTCACAAGCTGTAAAAGAAGCAGAATTTAATAGTATGTTTACAGCATTGCAAGATACTGGAACTGTCACAATGAAAGAATTAGGCGATGTAGCCAAAGACTCTTTTGGAAAAATAACAGATGGTATAACTGAAACCACAGACAAACTTAAAAATATATCAGAAGCAAAAGAAAATCTTGAAGAAACAACAGATAATGTAAATCTTTTAAAAACAGCGGTTGAAGATGGAGCATACACGACTAATGAAAAAATGCCGGAAATTATAGAACAATTCCAAAACTTATTAAGTGAATCTAAAAATGTATTCAATGATGAATATGATGTTATCGTTGGTAATGTTGTAGGTGCTTGGAAAGATATTCTTGAAGCGCAAGGCGTTGCAATTCCAGAGTATGTGGCACAATTAGCAAGTTTACGCGACAAAGGAAATGAATCGTTTACAAGTATGAGTTCAGATTTAGAAACACTTATACAGCAGTTTAATGATGGGAAAATATCAGAAGAAGAGTTCTTAAATGCGGCTACGCCTTTAATAGATAAAATATCTTCTATTAATAGTGACAAGTCGGTTGATAATGCGACACTTGCTATTCAAGGATTTGGCGGCGCATTAGATATATCACAGTATATGACAGAATCCGGACTTGATGTTCAAAGATTTAGTGAGGCTGTAAATGAAGTTGTAACAGCGGCACAAAACGGAAAAGATAACCTATCCACATTGGGAACGGAATCGTCACAAGCTATAACGGATATGAGAGATAGGCTTACAGCTTTAGGAATAGATGCAAGTCAATTTGATTGGTCAAGTTTATATGGTGCTAGTGATACGCAAGTACAACAAGGCACAGAGAGAATAGACGCGGCATATATGCAATATGCTAATCAAGTACAGTATAACTTACTCAATCAACTTCCATCAGTAGTTGAAGAAGCAACAAAAGACTATGAAAACCTAAACCCAATAGCTAAAATATTCACAACAAAAGAAAACTATATTAAAAGTGTTATTGAGAAATGGCGTAAAAGCACATTAGACCCAGCACTTGATTCTGTTAAAGATGGCTTTAATCAGTTAGGAATAGACGGAAGCGTGTACGCTGATGAAGCGGCAGACAAGCTCACAACATCGCTATTTGATAGTATTAGAGTTTATTCCAATGTTGGTGTTAACAACACAAAGCCTAAACTTAAGGAAGATTGGCAAGAAATGCTTGATTCTGCTTTAAATGAAGCAGGAGAAGCAGTAGACGTAGAGGGCTATGGAAGAAATACAGTAGATGGCTTTGTTAACGGAATTGTTGATAATGTTAATAAAAGCAACAATGCTGTAAGAGATTGGATGGATGAATTAGATAGAAATATTCACGATAGTGCAATGAATTTTGGTTCACCATCAAGGCGTGCGGAAGAATACGGAAGATGGGTTGTTGAGGGTTTTAACAATGGTTTATCTGACAATTTAAGTAGCACATATAGCGCGATTGATGATTACGTTAACAATGTTAAATCGAGCTTTGATGGCATATATGATTCATTATGGGATATAGGTCATTATGCAGGCAGAGGTTTCTATGATGGCTTAGAAAGTATGGAAAACAGCATTTTTAGCGAAGCTAGATACATCGCAGATAACGTATCTGATACAATAAGAGATGCCTTAGACATTCATAGTCCATCAAGAGTTATGAAACAGATAGGTGAATACACGATAGAGGGCTTCAAACAAGGTATGGAGCTTAATTACAAACCTGTTGAGGTTTCTTTAAGCGACTTTACTAGCGATATTATTCAAAGCACAAAAGCAAGTAAATTTAATGCAAATACTAGCATACCTACAATGCCACAAATTAATATGGATAATAGCGCCACAACAGAAACTAATATGTTATTAAGGCAACTAATATACGCTGTTGAAAATGGAAGAACAATAGAAATTGATGGACAAGAGATATTCAGAGTTACACAAAAGCAAGCAAATATGTACACAGCAATGACTGGGTTACCTGCATATAATATATAATTGAATTTAATACAATGTTGTGATACACTCTAACCATTAGGATAGCAAGGAGGTGTATCACAATGAAAAGGAAAGCGATATGCTTAATTATTTGGGTGTTATTATCTGCGACTTTTATATGGTATCTACAGGATAGCGGCAGAAGAACAGGCAGTAAAATTCAAGATTATTTGGAGTTTTGCACAGAGAAAAATGAAAAAGGTACAGAAACAAGCGCGGAAGTATCAACACGAAACTTTATAAATGAAGAGCTTTATAATATGTCTGAATGGTTTCGGAGAGAAGATTTATCCCTTGGATTCGTTATAGTGATATATGTTAGTGGAACAATGGTATGTTGCTATTTTGGAAATAAAAAGGAAAGGGAAAAGCAATATGGAGATAAGCAAAGCGGGAATTAAAGCTCATGCACTTATAACGGCGCAAGAACGTAATATACAAAGTGATATTCAAGATTGGAATAACTCAATATTAATTGTTGATAATATATATGAGGCTATTAATAAAATTGACAGTGACTATGCTAAAATGCTTAGTGGGAAAGAATTTGGGCTAGTGTACCCAACGATTAATAATCAATTTGAAGTATACATTAAGTATGGCAATGATTTAGTAAATATGATATCAACAACACATCATGAATTAACTCATATTGATGACTTTACTATCATTGGAGAAAAATTCGGGATAAAGAACAAAAGAGAATTGACCGAAAATGATTATATAAGGCTTTGGTCTGAATTTCATGCAACGTACATTTCAATGACAGAAATATTGAAGTACAATGAAAAATATGATTACCCAGCGATTAAAAAAGAAACAACAGACAAGTTAATTAATTATTACAATAGTTGCACAGGAAAAATGGTGAAACAGCAAGACGTTTTCGACACTACTGTTAGAAATTATGGAATTTTTTTTGCAATATGTGATTATGGAAAAACGAAAGATAATCCACCACCAGAATATATTAGAGGATTTAATTATTTTGCAGTATACGCCTTTTTAAATCAGCATAAGGATATTTATAAGTTTATTGATGATTACAATACATGGAAAGTGTTAGTTAATAGAACTTTAAGAATAAAAAGTAAATAGCTTACAGGCAGGATTTTTTACAGGTGTCGTTAAGAATAAGAGCGAATACGGCAAAGAAAAAATATACATATATTTTTCAAAAGATTTTAATTTAAAAAGCGGAAACTATAAAGCTGGCGATAAAATAACTGCATATGGCTTAACTGTTAATTGTAAAAATAATGGAGCTGGCAGTTATAACAGCATTAGTTTTATACCACGTTTTATAGAAAAATAATCTCTTAATGGAGCGTATCTTTCGGTGCGTTCCATTTTTTATTGAAAAAGCGCTTGACAATTATTGCAAGGACAGTTATTATTATAACATAAATATTGCAAGGGCAATAATTGAAAGGAGTGATTATTATTAGTCCAGCAGGAAGACCACATAAGGAAAACCCTAGAAATGTTAATCTCAACATCAGAATAACAAAAGATGAAGCTAATCGTATTCAGAAATGTGCTGATGAATTGGAATTAACAAGAACTGATACCATTATGAAAGGCATAGGGTTAGTAGAAAAAGAACTTAAAGACAACAAAAAAGAGTAGCAACAAGTCGGTCAAAACTTTTAGTTGCTACTCAAACCACCAATCCGAAAGGAATTGATAAATCTATCATATCAGTTTCTTTCGGAAAATTCAAGAATATTTTCGGAGGAAAAACAAATGAGTAATGTAGAAATCGTAACAAATATTGACATAGCGTCAGAAATTGCACACGCAACAGTAACAGAAGTTTTAGCAAATATGGAAAACGAAAGAATAGGATATGTTCTCATAGGAGTTTTACAGCAGTTAGAAACTATTCAGGACAATGTTAATAATTTTGATTTAAAGGGACAGGACAAGTCTACAAAGGAAGTGGCATAATATTATTGCGTGAGGCATTGTGGGCATATACTCCCACTACGCAATAAGTTCTGCTTTGAGCGAATGATAAATTTGTAGGAGGTAAAATAATGAGTTATAATAATCCAACTACAAAAGATGACACTCACAATGAGATTAAGGCACCAATGAACACTAAGAATATTTGCGGCGTAGACTGCTATGAGCAGAATGGCGTTGCTTATTTAAGATTGGAAAACGTTGCCAGAGGATTAGGATTTGTTGACAATAGTAAGGGAACAACATATGTTAGATGGAATACAGTTAGACAATATTTGTTAGAAATAGGATTTTCGCAGGAAGTTGCGAAAGACGATTTTATCCCAGAAAACATCTTCTACCGCCTAGCAATGAAAGCCAAAAATGAAACAGCAGAGAAATTTCAAGCATTAGTAGCTGATGAGATTATTCCGTCAATTCGCAAGAATGGAATATATGCTACCGATAATGTTATTGATGAAATACTGAATAATCCAGACTTTGGAATAGAATTATTAACAAAGTTAAAAAAAGAAAGGCAAGCAAGAGTTGAAGCAGAAAGAAAGAACACTATCTTAACGCACGTCAATAAAACATATACAATGACGGAGATTGCTAAAGAGCTGAACTTAAATTCTGCTATTCAACTTAACAAGTTGCTTGCTGATAGAAAAATTCAGTACAATGTCAATGGAACTTGGGTTCTTTACTCACCATACAGCAGTATGGGATATGAGGAAATTAAACAAGAAATTCTTGACAGCGGTAAAGTAATCTATCATAGACGAATTACCCAACTTGGAAGAGAATTTATACTGCAATTATTCAATAATGTTGCATAAGTTCTCTTGTGAGATATAATAGCTCAAACAGAAAGAAAATTCAATAGCTGTAAGAAATTTACAGCTATAAAAAATCAGAACAAGTTGGGTAGACCTGTTCTGATTAGCACATATGAGTACATATAAGTTGCTCACGTCAATAATAACAAATAAATAGCAAAATGACAAGGACATTTCGCTTAATTGTGAGGTGTCCTTTTTGTGTGCTTGGAAAGTGAGGTTTTACTATGAATTTTATACAATACATAAAGCAAGCGTGGAAAGCTGGCACTAGCGGCGGCACTCCATTAAGCCCAGACAGGCTTAATCATATGGAAGATGGGATTAAGAGTAATAATGATATGATAAGTGAGCTGAACAACAATACAACAACAACGTACGAAAATGCTATCATAACATACGCACCTGCTTTGGCACTGGTAAATATAATGCCGGCTAAACTAACCAATACTGTAGCAATTAGGAGCTGGACAACAGTCGCAACTCTGCCTGAGGAATATAGACCGAGTAAAGTTATAAAATTTCCTGTCACAGTATATAATCCGGCGGGGTTTGTGGCATATGGACAATTGACACCTAATGGTGCATTACAAATTTATAGTGATACCGAAATTAAGGCAAATCAAGGACAAACATATTACAATTTTACTTATTTTATTTAAGCAATATGTTTATTGAAGATATTGCTGTTTAATTAACTTAATAAATAAAAATTCAAAATGGGTATTGAAATAAAATGTTAGTGGTAGGGACAACTTGAAAATATAAATATATAAAACTAAGGGAACGTATCAGAGATGATATGTTCTTTTTTGTTACCAATTTTTAGGCAGAAAGGGGCGATTGAATGATAAGTGCTGTAATTATCGAGGGAGTGACATTCCCAGTAGCATATAACGGCTACACATATAGTAGGAATAAGATTTGGTCTAAGAACACAGGAAGAAACGATTATGGAGAAATGGTAGGCACAATCGTGGCTATTAAGGATAAAGTAGAACTACAATTGCCACCATTAACAGGTGAACAGGCGTTGTTGCTTGATAATGTGATTAGTGATGAAAATAACCCATTCCCGACAGCACAAGTCCTGTTCTTAGGCGGTCAACAAAAGGAAATGACAATATACACAGGAGATGTGACATATCCGTATCTCACAAGAGCGAAGAATGAGGACGGATTAATAGTCGGAGCAAAATTAAGTTTAATTCAGAAATAAGGAGATTAACTATGAAAATAACAGGAAATGAAGTTTTAGCACATTATGAAGCACTTGCAAGTGTAGCACAGCTTAAAATGGGTGGCAGATTAGCAGTTGCCATTATGTCTAACATTAAGATGTTAGAGCCACACTTTAAAGCGGTTGTAGAAACGATACAAAAGATACGCAAAGAAAATAAAGGCGACAACAATAAGATAAAATCAGAACTTGAAGAATTGGGAGAACAGGAGATAGAAGTATCTGAATACACAAAAGTTGATATAAGCGCATTTGATAGTTGCGAAGCCATTGAGCCAGCTAACATTATCGCACTTAGCTTTATGATTAACGATTAATCAGCAGAAAGGAGCAATCCAATAAATGAAAAATATTAATTGGGGTGCGGATTTCAATTTGCTGTATGCAAGATATTACAGCAAATATTTAGTTGACGGAAAAGAATACAATCAGACACTTAATGAGTTTAAGTACAGCAACATAATCAATCCGAACAATAGCATTTCCATAGGTAACACTTGCAGTAGTAGTGTTACCTTTTCTATTTATAATCCAGAAATCACGCTTGAAAATAAGGATATAACCATTTTTGAGGGTGTTAAGGGCGATAGCGGCATTGAGTATGTACAGATAGGAATATTTACTGCAACTGAAGAAGAAAGTAACGGCGAATACACTAAGTACACAGCTTATGACAAGATGTACAAAGCTGAAAAAGGTTATTTTTCTGAATTAACTTATCCTAGTACGGATAAGGCTATTTTAGAAGAAATCTGTACAAAGTTAGGCATACAGTTAGCAACTAGCATAACAAACACACATACAATTACAGATAAGCCACAAGGTTATACAATGCGTGAAATGATTGGTTATATGGCTATGCTACAAGGTGGAAATGCGGCTATTAATTCTGACGGAAACCTTGAAATTAAATGGTATAAGGATAGTGGCTATGTGCTTGACGGACACCAATACTATCAGCAGGGCGTTACATTTACAACAAGCAAGGATTTTACAATTAAAAAGCTGACTTGCAATAATACGAAGTCTGGTGATAAGGAAACTAGCACAATCACTAGCGGCAGTGGTACAACTGGACTTAGCTTTGCTAATCCATTTATGACACAAGCTAACTTAAATGAGATTTATAAAAAGATAGGCGGCTTTCAGTTTAGACCGCTTACAGTTAAGTTTGTCGGTGACTGGCGGCTTGAAGTAGGCGACATTATAACTGTTAATAAGGGCGGCGTTGATTACAAAGTGCCTATAATGCAGATAACACACGAATGTGATGGCGGCTTAATGGACACAGTTACATCTATCGGACAATCTGACACAGAAAACAGTAATATTGCTAGCGGTCCGATAACAAAGCAAATGGAACGATACTACGCTGATTTAGTCTTAATCAACAAGGCAGTTATTGAAAATGCTGATATAACTAATGCCAATGTTGAGAATTTAAAGGCACATCAAGCGTATATCGACCAATTAAAGACTAACAAGATTGAAGCTGTCACAGCGGAAATTGTTAATTTGACAGCAAGTAAAGCTACGATTAATGAAGCTAATATTGCTAAGTTACAAGCAGATTATGCACAGATAGGTGTGTTAAACGCAGATGTGGCAGACATTAAGACCTTAATGTTTGGTTCAGCGACAGGTAAAAGCTTAACAACAGAATTCGCTAATGCAGTTGTAAGTGTTATTGGCAATGCACAGATTAAAGACGCTATGATTGACAGCATAGCCGCGAGCAAGATTACAGCACTTGACCTTAACACTACTAAATTTAAGGTTCATAGTGAAAATGGAATGTCTTACTGGCAAGACAATACAATTATCATCAAAGATACTGACAGAATAAGAGTTCAAATAGGTAAAGACGCTAATTCGGACTACAATATGTATGTCTGGGATAAAGCTGGCAATCTTATGTTTGATGCCTTAGGACTTACTGAAAAAGGTGTTACGAGGAAAGTTGTTCGTGATGATGTTGTTCAAGATAATGCTAATATCAATGCAAGCAAGCTGGATATTGAAACACTATTTAATGTTATCAATAACGATAACACCCATACACTTAAGAGCAATAAAATTTATCTGGACAACGAGGGACAGACACTTAATGTCATTATGCAAGCTATAACAAGTGGTGCTGGCAAAGATTATACTCAATGGGGCGGTATGATGAAAGTTGCTAGTGATTTTATCACTAACAAGTTGTGGTGGACTGAAAATGTTGACAACGAAAGCATTAAGACCAAGTTTTCTACTGTTAATCAGAAGCTAGATAGCTACGAAATCACGTTATCCGACTTATACCAACAAACGAATGATAATTTTATGGTATATACAGTAACAGCAACACCTACAAAAGATAATTATCCAGCCGTTGACTGGTTCGTACCTATTTATCCGTCAGATGATTTATTTCCAAGCGATAATCTTACTTGGACTTACAGCAACGATGAATATGCTAAACATCACGGAGCAATAGCATACAACGAAACAGCTCAAAAAACTTGGCGTTGGGTTAAAGATGATAAAGGTAATTGGGGTTGGAAAGAGGTATCTAACACACAATTAGCTTATATGCTTAATCAGAACGCTAGTCTTAAGATTAATCTTAATAGCATATCAACAGAATTAACACAGACAAAGAAAAATCTGACAGATAATTATAGTACAACAACTACTATGATTAACAAAATTACGCAGGAAATTAATGATAATGGTTCAAGTATTAGTTTGGCACTTAGTGGAACTTACGCTAAGTCAAGCGATTTAGAAAGTTATGCAACTAAAACAAGCCTTGATTTATATATCAAAAAAGACCCTAAAACAGGCGAACTTAAGAGTGCTATCGAAGCTATTGCAGATACAATAAATATTACTGCAAGGGGTGGGCTTAATTTAAGTGGCAACAGGTTTACATTAAACAGCACAAACACCAGCATTACAGCAGACGGAACTATAACTTGTAGCAATCTGATTTCAGACGGCGGAAACGTTGGCGGCTGGAAAGTGTCTAAAGATTCAATAAGTACAATATTTAAGCAGAATAATGACTTATTCAGAATTGCATTACAAATACCTGGCGATATTACACCATATGTTTTTTCGGTTTTTCACGGAACTGAAGATGAGGGATACAGCAAAAGTCCTAATTTTTATATAAGTCAAACTGGTAAACTGTATGCAACTAACGCACAAATTACAGGAAGCGGCTATTTTTCGTCTGGCACGATTGGAGGCTGGGACATCAGCAAGTCTTCTATCTATAAAGATTACGGCAAATATAGAACTTATATACAGGCACCCGCTGATTCCGAAGCTTGGACATTCTCTTGCCAAGAAGAAAGAGATGGGGCATATTATGGTAATTGGTACGTTCGTGCGGATGGATATATGTATGCTTCTAAAGGTCAAATTGGCAATTTCTCAATTGATAATGGCATATTGTCGACATACCAAAATAATGGAATTAAAGGAATGTCGATAGACCAAAATTACATTAAATTCTATTCTTGGGTCGACGATTACGAAAATTATGTAGGTTCGATAACTACAACAAGATATTATACTAGCAATAATGAAGTAAGAAGAGCTTTAGTGCTAAATGCAGATTATGGAGATGTTGTCGGAATAAATTGTACCAAAGAGAAAACAGAAAATACGGAATACGAATTCGTTATAAGAATAAACAACGATTTAAACAAATCATTAGAGTTTTTTTCGCCCAATATTTCGATGAATGGCGGTTACCAAGACAATATTAAAAAACCAACGACACTTACAGTATATTGCTATAATCCAAATTCGGGAAAAGACACACAAAATGTCAGAATTACAAATACAGAGGACAGACACTACGAGAACTGCGAACTGTCAGTATATGGAAGTACATACATAGGATATGATTTGCGATGTTTCGGGTCAATTTATGGAACAATTGCTTCTGATTCAGACGAGAACGTAAAAAAAGACGTTCATTTATTGAATTCAGAAGACTCTTCTGAATTTATCTACAATTTAAAACCTTGCGAATTTAAAATGATTAACGGTACTTCTAATCGCTATCATCACGGATTTATTGCACAGCAGGTTAAAGAAACTATGAAAGATGACTGGGGATTATTTATCGATAAAAAGATTAATAATGATAACTACGAAACACAAGTCTCAGACGAAAACGGAAATACAACTAAAGAACTAACAGCAAGATACGCATTACGCTATGATGAATTAATAGCGGATATAGTTGCGACTGTACAATCGCAGAATATGCGTATTAAAAAATTGGAAAAGCAATTAAGCAATTAAGGACATCTTCGGGTGTCCTTTTTTAATGCGAATTAGGAGGTAAAACACAATGTTAGACATCAACTCATCAATTCAGAAGAACGGAACATTATCCGTTCAAAACTCAGATGGAACACTTAAACAGGTAGCTTATCTGTCAGCTACAATCAGCGAAAGCGGCACAGTTAGTATGTCAGCTAGCTTCAATGATTTTGCGGCATACTTGGCGAATGATATAGCACTAGACAGCGAGCTTAAGAGCTTTCTTGATGGTGTTAAAAACACATACAAGGCAACATACAGCACAGGAGATAACATAGTTAGTTCAGATGCAACAGGAACAGTAGAAAGTGAGGTATTTTAATTATGATTAAATGTGGAGATTTTTCAGCGTGGAATGGTGTAGTTGACTGGAACAGAGTTAAGGCGGCAGGACTTACTCACGCTATTCTTAAGGTTATCAGACGTGATTTTGACCCAGATAAGCAATTCGAAAACAACTGGAAAGGCTGTCAGTTAGCAAGCGTGCATATCTGCGGTGTATACAATTATGTTTACACGCCAACAGTAGAAGAAGCTATCGCAGCGGCTAAAAGAGTATTAGAGGTACTTGACGGACGTAAGGTAACAGTTTGGATGGACGTTGAAGATACTTGTATGCGAAACTTAGGTTCAGAGCTTATTGATATTATCAAGGCTTACAAAGAGGTTATTGAGGGTGCAGGATATGACTTTGGCGTATATACTGGCTTATCATTCTATGGTAGTTACATCAAGCCCTATACAGACCCTAGTGACTTAGATTGTCCGTTCTGGATAGCACGTTACTACTTAGGATATGATGAAATGCAACTCAATGATGAAACTGACGCAGATAAAACACCTAACATTGACCATTACCTTGCAGGTTGGCAGTACACACCAAGCGGCGTTGTTGACGGAGTAGACGGAGTTTGCGACTTATCAGAATTCTATGGCTTTCATAATGAAGAAGATAATACAGAAGATAACAGCGAAGAAGATAACACAGAGGATAGCACAGATGAACACGTATATGCTACATATGCCGCTTATACAGACCGTTGGTGGGGTGAAGTAGAGGACAGAGAAGATTGGGCTGGTGCAGGCGACAATAAAGCTATCACAGCACTTATTATCAAGGTTAGCAGAGGTTCAGTTAAGTACAGAGTTCACTTAAAGGGCGGTGATTGGCTTCCTTATGTTACTGGCTTTAATTATGACGATTACGATAATGGCTATGCAGGTGACAAGAAGCACGAGATTGACGCAATAGAAATCATTTACTATACGCCAGAGGGTGAGCCTTGGAAGTATGCAAAGTATATGGTATCTGTATTTGACAACCGCAACTTCTATCCAGAGCAGATAGATGATGAAACATCTAACGGAATGGACGGATATGCAGGCGTTATGGGCAATGCAATCGACAAGTTCCAGTTAGTTGTCGAATAAAGTCGAAATAACACGACCGAAAGTATTTGAAATATACTAACGATAAATGTATAATAAACTTGTCTTTAAGAAAAGACCCTTAAACATTTTCAAGTTCTGGCAGGCGATATTGTTTGATTGGCGTTGGCAATATCGCCGCTACACTTGACACGATAGAACGTGTGTTCTATAATAATCGTATCGCTATCAAACGTGCAAGGGCAAGAGAGGGGAGTGCAGGTTTATGAGTAATGAGGAATACAGGCGAATAATAATAGAAACAGTCAATAGCTGTAATAATAAAAGATTTTTAAAGTTTTTATATGAATTAATTATATCATTCAAAAAGAAATGGGGCATTTAATGCCCCTCTTTCTCATACCAATAGGCTATATTGTCAAATATAGTTTGTTGATGTTCTTTATTAAGTTTCATTAACTTCTTAACACTATCCAACATTTTCTTATCTGACATTAAGTCGGGAATAATATCAGCATTATCAGTAGATAAATTATCTTCCCATCCCATTAAATACGATGGAGAAATATCAAGAATCTGTGCAGCAATCTGAATTTTATCACTTGGTATGTTTGTTACGGCATTGTTTTCATACTTATATAATGTCTGTTTAGAAACGCCCATCTTTTTAGCCAACTCTACTTGTGACATATTGTTAAGCTCTCTTTGTTCCTTAATCCTATCTCCAACAGTTTTAATCATTAGTGTTTCCTCCTTTCCTATCGGTAGCTTGATTATAGCACAAAAAAGTTACAAGTCAAGAAAAAAATAACTTGACAAGTTACTTTTGCGGTGTATAATAAGAGTAACTTCAAAAGTTACGAAGTTGGAAAGGAGATGAGAAGATGGTTGATACAAATAAGCTTCGTGGGATTATTGCTGAAAACGGAAAAACGCAGACAGAAGTTGCACAAATGATAGGTGTAACACCCAAGACTTTCTATTTACGAATGCACAAGGGAGTTTTTGGCAGTAACGAAATTCAGATTATGATTGATAATTTGAATATTGAAAATCCTATGGAGATTTTTTTTGCAAAGAAAGTAACTTCATAAGTTACCACAAGACACATAAGAATTAGAATTTTTGATATTGATACAATAGAGAAGTGATGGTAGCGGTAAATAGTTACAAACTTTTATTCAAACATCATTAGTTCTTTTTGGCAGGGATAGCGCCCTGTTCGTATCAAGTGTGAATTACCTACCGATTGGCAGTTTTGTCTTTAGCATATTTATTTAATTCTATTGATATAGAAATAAGAGCGTACAGGGTGCAGAAGTCTACGTCACAGAAGTATGAGCCGACCACTGATACGCACAATGCTATGACAGTATCCATACAATCTCCTTTTTGGAAAATGTCTACCATCACTTCTCTATTGTATCAATAAACATAAAGTTCTACAAGCTACAACAGATAGAAATGAGCAAAATTGCTCAAATGTGCCTTAAAAGGAATATATCACACATTGTTAGAAAGGAATGTTTATGGAGTTACAGATTTTTAACAATTCAGAGTTTGGAGAAATCCGAACCATTACTAAAGATGATGAACCTATGTTTTGCTTAGCTGATGTATGCAAGGCATTAGAAATATCAAATGTAGGAAATGTTAAGCAGAGGTTATCTGAAAAGGGTATCCATACTGCGGATACCCTTACAAAGGGCGGAATGCAGAAGATGATATTTATTAGCGAGGCTAATCTTTACAAGACAATCTTTCAGAGCCGTAAAGAAAGTGCAGAGAGATTTACAGATTGGGTTACAGGAGAGGTGCTTCCGTCAATCAGAAAGACAGGCAGTTATCAGAAAAAGTTATCCCCACAGGAAATGATGAGAATACAGCTAGGTATGTTAGATGATGTGTCAGACAGAGTGTCTAAGTTAGAAAATACAATGAACATTGATTACGGACAGCAGAAAGTACTTAATGACTTAGTATCAGCAAGGGTAATAAAAATCTTAGGCGGTAAAAACAGTAACGCTTACAAGGAAATAAGCAGAAAAGTATTTGCAGAAATTAATCACGATTACAAGGATTATTTCAATGTTAATTCAAGAGCCAACACACCAAGGCTTAAGAATGAACAGGCAGTTGAATATATTAAAAACTGGATGCCAAGCACTAACACAATGATGTTAATAAAAGATTGCAATGCACAGATAAACTTAGAGAGCTGATGATTAAGCGGAGGATTGTTTTATGGAAAAGGAAGTACAGGCAACACCACAGTATAGCATATCAGTAGAAGAACTGATTGCGGAAAGAAACAATTTAGAAGTCTCTATTGCAGCATACAAGAAAGCAAAGAGAGACAGCAGGATAGCTGAATATTTATGGATGTTATCAGCAATATTATTTATTGTGTCAATGATATTTCAGCTTATTAATTAGAAAGGAGTTTTAGCAGATTGATATTTATTATTTCTGAAAAAGGCGAAAGAAAGCGGATTAATGAGGTGGAAAAACTTGAAATCCTGGCACACATTGGCAGAAGAACAAGTTACCTCTTAGGAAGAAATAAACATTGTGAGCCATTAAGGAGCATAGTTACAAGAGATATTTTAGGGCAGTTAAAGCACGAATACGGGTGTGGTTTGAGTGAACTTAAAAAGAAGTACATAGCAGACACTCACGATTTTATCGACTGCTACGAACTGCCTACAATAATGAAAGAGAGATATAAGCTATGATACAGGGATTTATGCTAGGAACGATATTCGGGATGTTTTTAGAACTGGCTTGTATCGTTCTGACAATGGCAAGGGCAAAGAGAAAAGAAAGGATTGAACAATATGAAACAGGTAAACGAGAAAGTAATAACAGTACAGGATTGCATTGATATGTACGAGAAGAAAGATATGGTGACAGTTATAGACGGCGGCAAAGTCGTAGGATTCGTTAAGAGAGGAGAAAAGGAATGATAACAAATAATAAAGCCTATATGATAGGTAAGATTGCTAAGAAACCAGTATTTTCACACGAGGTTTATGGTGAGGGATTTTATATTTTTCACATAGAAGCTCCAAGAAAAAGCGGCAATGTAGATACGCTTCCGGTCGTTGTATCTGAAAGACTTGTTGACATTAACAGACTAGATGTAGACAGAACTGTAGTAATTAACGGACAGATTAGGTCATACAATCAACACATAGATGGCACACATAGCCATCTGATACTTAGCATATTCGCTAGGGAGATTGATATATTAGAGGATGTTGAAATTCCACTGGATACGAACAATTCAATTGAAATCGTAGGGCATTTATGCAAAGCACCTACATATAGAACAACACCGCAAGGCAGAGAGGTATGTGACATTATGATGGCTGTCAATAGAGCCTATGGTAAGTCAGATTACATACCTTGTATCGTATGGGGAAGAAATGCGAGATTTGCAGGTAGACTTGAAGCTGGGGAACGTATTCAGATTCAGGGAAGATTCCAGAGCAGGGAATACGCTAAGAAGATAAGTGACAATGAAGTTGAAACAAGAACTGCTTATGAAGTATCGGTAAGCAAGATTGATTATGCAGATGAGGGCGAAGCTAATGTGCAGTGATATTACGGTTAGAGAGTTAGCAAGTATGGCGCTTGATGAAGATGCGATGTGTCAGATATTGTCACCACGATACGGAACAATCTTTGATGGTTCGTTTAATGAAGCTAAAAATTGTACATACATAAATATCGTGGTTGATAGCTTTCAGGTTGAAGATGGTGTATTTATTATGAATATTTAATAAGGAAAGGATATGTTTATGGAAAAAGCAGTTTTAAAAAAGGTAGTACTTGAAAACTTTATGTGTTATGCACACGCAGAGTTTGATTTTTACAGCATTACAAAGATTATTGCTAAGAATGGTGTAGGCAAGTCAACAATAGCCACAGCGTATTTGTGGTGCTTGTTTAACTGCGATTATGAGCTAAAAGATAATCCGGTTGTCAGAAGAGAAGTTAATGGAGTATCTGTTGATGATATGGACGTATCGGTTGAACTTACACTTGATGTTGACGGAAAAGAAATAACTATGAAGAAAGTGCAGGTCCGTACCTATAACAAAGATAAGACAGGCTATAAGGATGATAACTCATATTACATTAATGATGTGAGAAAGAATCTTAAGGACTTCAACGCATATCTTGACATTGATATGAGTGTATTCAAGATGTGCAGTAACATCAACGCATTTCTTAATCAGAAGCCTGCGGAAATGAGAGAATACTTATTCAGTCTTGTTGAGAATGTGACAGACCTTGATATAGCACGTTCTAAGGCTGAATTAGGCGAGTTAGTACCGCTGTTAGAGAAATACACAACAGAAGAATTATCTGCTATGAATAAGGCGACAAAGGCTAAGATTACTAAGGATTTGCCTATCCTTGACGGACAGATTAAGGAAAAGGAAAGAGATATTCAGATTAAGTCTGACATTGATACATCTGACCTTGAACTGCTTAGAAACAGCCTTAAAGAACAGATTGCTGATTGCGTGGCTAAGCAGACTGACAATGACAAACTGTTAGCTGAATATGACAATGCAAGTGCTGACATTCTCGATTTGAAATTCAAACAGGGAGATTTATCGCGCAAGGCAAATGAGGAAAATATCAAGGCTAGGCGAGAGATTGAGGACAAGATTTCTGATAAGAAGTTTCTTGTTAGGCAGACAGAAAAGACTATTGCTGATGTAGAAAAGAACATTGAGTATCAGCAGAATGTAACTGATAGCATAAATAAAAATTTACAGGATATAAGGGATAAATGGAAAGCAGAGAATGAACGCAAATTTGACGAAACAAGCCTTATTTGTAGCTATTGCGGACAGGAATATCCGGAGGATAAGAAAGATCAGTTAAGAGCCGATTTTGATAGCCACAAGGCAGAAGAATTAAAGCTTATCACATACAATGGCAACCTTTTTAAAGACAAACTTGATAAGAATAAGAAGATTCTTAAAGATTTACAAAAAGAGTTACCACAGCATAGAGAAAGCCTTGAAATGCTGAATACAGCCATTGCAGACCTTGAAAAGCAGTTATCCGAACTTCCACAGGAAATTGATGTGACAGTCACAGAGGAATACAAGGCACTTGAACAGAAGATTGCCGAAAAGGAACAGGCTATGCACAAGGCTAATGACATATCAAGTGTTAAGGTTGAATTAAAGGCACAGGAAAATGATTTAAGGCAGCAGTTGTCAGAGTGTGAGCGAAAGATAGCTGAAAGCAACACAGAGAAAGACGAACAGCGACTTGAAGAATTAAGGGCAGAACAGCGTACACAGGAACAGAATAAGGCTAATGCCGAGAAGATTCTTGATTTACTTGATGAATTGGATAAGGCAAAAAATGAAACGTTATCTGACAGCATTAACAGCCACTTCTCATTAGTTAAGTGGAAGTTGTTTGAGTTGAATAAGTCTGGCGGTTACAAGTCGGTTTGCATACCTACAGTTAACGGAAAATCAATTCTTACCACTATGAGCAACAAGGGCAACAGGATTTTAGGCAGAGTTGATATTTGCAACTCAATTCAGAAGATTAGCGGTATGTCAGTGCCTATTATCTTAGACGATAGTGAGAGCCTTGACAGCACTAATCAGAAGAAAGTTGCTGAAATGGTCGATAGCCAGTTGATTATGCTGATTGTCAATGATAGCGAGAAATTAGAGATTGTGGAGGGGTAATATGCAGGGCGAAGACACATATGTACTTACAGTAAGCGATGAAGAAGCAGAAGTTATCAAACAGTTTGTATCAGCAATGGAGAAAGTTACTATTGGCGTAGATAATGATGATATTTGGGATATTATGGAAACCATCGCAAACAAACGGACTTCTGGTAGCGTAACAGGCATAATGATTATGTATGAAGAAAGCGAGGAATAATATGAAACTTTATTTTTATGAGTTAGATGAATATGGATACGGCAGAGCACCTAGAGGAATATCTTGTACTGAATGCGAAGCGAAGGAAAGCCCAAAGACTTATATGCCAATTAATGGTAGTGGATTCCCCTGTTACATAGGTCGATTAAGAAAAGATGATATAGGACATTTTATCAGCTATGGTTCAAATCTTGTAGCTTTTACAGAGCCTAGTTTTGAACGTGCAAAAGAAATGTTTAAGAACAGAGAAAAGACTAGGATTGAAAACACAAAAAGGGAATTGGACCGGTTGGAAAAAGTATTAAGAGTAATCGAGGAAAGTGAGGAAGACTAATTATGGCAGAAACAACAGCAGTAGTAGAAAAGAAAGAAGAAACAGCAGTACAGCACATTAACAAGGTTACAGATTTTAGCCTTGGAATTTTCGGAACATCCGATAATTTCACAATGGCTTATCAGATGGCAAAGGCATTATCGCAGTCAACATTAGTTCCAAGAGAGTATCAGAAAAGCGAGGCTAATTGTATGATAGCGATTGACCTTGCAATCAGAATGAAAACAAGCCCATTTTTAGTAATGCAGAACCTTGATGTAATACAGGGCAAACCTGGGTGGAACGCAAAAGCACTTATCGGAATGATAAACACTAGCCACAAGTATGACGGCAGTTTACATTTTGAGGAAAAAGCAGATAAAAACGGAAAACCTTTTAGCTGTATGTGCTACGCATTTGAGAATGGAGAAAGAATTGACGGACCAGTAGTTGATATGGATATGGCAGTTGCCGAGGGTTGGGTCGGCAAGAATGGTAGCAAATGGAAAACAATGCCACAGGTAATGCTTGCATATCGCGCCGCCTCATTCTTTTCAAGAAGATACTGCCCGGAAATTTCGATGGGATTATATACTTCTGATGAGATTATTGACGGAGATTTCACAGACAAGAGTTATTCGGTTGAGAATATGCAGGAAGAGGTAACGAGAGAAATATCCGATAATGCCAATTCAGTTGAGTTCAAGGAAGATGTTGATACAACAGCCGCAGAAGCAACAGAAGAACAAGCAGACAGCACATTGCCACCATTTATGCAGGCAGAATAGGAGTGGATATGAGAATAATTTCACAGGACGGAACAATAGATGTTCCTTATGAAATGGTAGTTATTCAGAGGTTCAGAAGTGATGTTTATTTTTTGAACCGTAATTTAACAGGAGTAGAAGACTTGATTAATGACATTAAGTTGGCTGATTATTCCACCGAAGAAAAGGCAATTAAGGCTATGGAAATGCTGAGAGAACATAATGAGTGTGTTGCCTTTCTTAAAACAATAATAAATACCGAAAAAGGCGCTCAATTTGTAAGCATTTTGCCGAAAACTGCTTTTGACAAGATGACACAGAATTATTTCCAGTTCCCGAAAGATGATGAGGTGGAAGTATGAAATTAACTTGCTTAGGCTCATCATCAGCAGGCAACTGCTATCTGTTACAGGCTGACAGCGGAGAAACGCTTATCCTTGATTGTGGAATACCGATTAAGGAGATTAAGAAAGGCTTGAATTGGGATATTACAGGTGTTGTGGGTGTGTTATGCACCCATAAACACCTCGACCACAGCAAGTCGGTAAAAGATTTTGAAACTATGGGTATTCCTATATGTAAGCCATACGAAACCTTGCTTATGAACCAGTTCCTTGCAAATTCTTATTTTACTGTAAGAACATTTGACCTAACAACAATAGATGGAAATTGGACACACACAGACGCAAATGGTGAACCTTGTCCGATATATGGCTTTCTGATAACTCACCCAGAAATGGGGAGAATGCTTTACATAACCGATTGTGAACTAATCAAATGGAAATTTAAGGATATAAACCACATTCTACTAGGCGTGAACTATGACAAGGATTTAGTCGATACCGACAATCCGAAAGTTAATCACGTTTTCAGAGGTCACTTATCCATTGATACCGCTTGCGATTTTGTTAAAGCTAACGATTCAGATAGCTTGCAGAACGTCATAATGTGCCATTTATCAAGTGAAAATGCTGATAAGGATAGTTTTATTGCCAAGATGAAAAAAGCTGTAAATGGGGCGAATGTGGATGTTGCAGAGCGAGGTAAGAGTTGGATTTTGCAAAATCCAAACAGTTGCCCGTTTTAGAAAGGAGTAGGAATGGAGAGATTAACAAGCGACAAGCAGGCATCTGATATGAATATGATTGAATTAGCGTATAACAGTTGTTATGCAGATGAAAAATGTAAGGCAAGATACAGGAATTATGAACTTGATATTGATAGCCGAGAGCTTGTCAAAAATCTTGTAAAAGATATGTGCGATGAAGATTTATCCGATATGTCAGATGAAGAATTTGACGAATATATGGCTGAAATGCTGTCGGTTGAAATGGATAGTCAGATAGGATTGTTAGCTTTATTCTATCGTAATTTATGGGCTATGGCTGATTTAAGAGAAACGCTGAAATATTATGAGGACTTAGAGGAACAGGGCAGACTTATCAAGTTGCCTTGCAAGGTAGGAGATGTAGTATATGTAGTCACTTCTCCATTTAATGTGTTTGATGATATTGAATATGATGAGAATATGAAAGACGAAGTCTATGAATCTTATGTTTCTAGTATAACATTTTATGAATGCGGAGAACAATATAGAATTTATGCTAAGGCAACAAATCATTTTATAGGAGCATATTTTAGAGAATGCGATTTTGGCAAAACAGTATTTCTCACAAAATCCGAAGCCGAAGCAAAACTGAAAGAATTGAGAGGTGGAAAAAATGGAAAAATTTCTTGAAAGTGTAAACAAGCGTGACTTTGATAGAAGAATATCGGAAGTTGTTGAAATGCTTGAGGAAAAACAACTCTACGGAACTATCAGTTTGATAAAAGATTTGAAATATTACCTTGACTTAGCCACAAAAGAAAAGACGCACGACTGCAACTGCCAGCATAACAGCAATTCAATAGATAACGAGCCTTGTTGCAGATGTGATAGCAGACAGACTAACGCTGACAGAATAAGGAATATGTCGGATGAAGAGTTGCTTGATTTTATATGTTCAATAGAAACTTATGAAGAGGGTAGCGTTAAGACTATTGAAAATGGGGTTTCAATGCATACAGTAACGGAAGTTCGGGAATGGCTTCAATCAGAAGCGGAATAGGAGATAAATATGGAGAATACAGATGCTAGAGTGCTACTACAACATATTTACAATACTTATGGTTATCAAATATCAAAAAACTTTAAGGATAATGCCATTCGAGACGCTTTTGAATTAGCAGACAAGGCACTTGAAAAGCAGATACCTAAGAAACCAATATTTGATTACAACCTTAGTGATACGCTTTCAAAATTTCATTGTGAATGTGGAAAAACAATTAAGGTTAATCACGATGTAGGGATAATGGATGACAACGATGCACCAAACTACTGCAGCGATTGTGGTCAGAAATTGGATTGGTCAGAAGAAAGTGAGGAAAAGAAATGAATCGTGTAATTTTATGTGGAAGATTGACAAGAGAGCCGGAGGTTAGGTATTCACAGACAGTAAACGGAAGTATGGCAGTTGCAAGATATACATTAGCTGTTGACAGAGCTTTCAAGAAAGAGGGCGAACAGGCAGCAGACTTTATTAACTGTATCGCATTTGGCAAGAATGGAGAGTTTGCAGAGAAATATTTACATCAAGGCACTAAGATTATCGTTGAGGGCAGATGGCAGACAGGCAACTACACTAACAAAGACGGACAGAAAGTTTACACAAACGATTGTGTTGTTGAAAGACACGAGTTCTGCGAAAGCCGTACTAATCAGCAGAGCAATAATAATGGCATTATGGGCAGTAACAGCAGTAATGATGGCTTTATGTCAATTCCAGATGGCGTAGCTGATGAGGGATTACCATTTAATTAAGAGGTGTAATTATGGATTACAAGAAGTTAAGACAGGCGAAAGCCATAGAATCAGAGAATCGAAAGCGACTTCTAAAGATAAATCCAAAGCTGAATGACAGGAGTGGGATATACTTCCTACTCCGAGAAGATGAAAACGGATTTAAGTACGCTTACATCGGACAGGCGGTACATACACTTAGCAGATTGGCAAGCCATCTTGTAGGTTATGAACAGCACATAGATTTGAGCCTACGCAAACATAAGCTATATTCAGAGGATAATCCGTATGGTTGGAGAGTAGAATTTCTGAATTTCCCCGAAAGCCAGCTTGACGAAAAAGAGAAGTATTACATCAAACTGTATGCTGATAATGGTTATCAGCTTAGGAATGTCAGCATTGGCGGACAGGGCGGAAATCGTGATAGTGGTTCGATAGGCGAAAGAAAAGCACCTAAAGGCTATTTACAGGGCATACAACAAGGCAGAAAGAACCTTGCAAGGGAATTATCCAATATAGCAGAAAAGCACCTTAAAATCGAATTGAGAGCGGATAAGGCTAACAATAAGGTGTCGCAGAAGCAGTATGAGAAGTTTATGGATTTATTGAAAGTGGGTGATTTAGAATGAGAATTTTGAGCAGTAAAGATTATTCTTGGCTTATGGGCCGAATAGAAACTCTTTCCAATGAAAATGAAAGATTACAGACGAAAGTTGATGAAATAACAAAAGAACAGCCTAACGATTGTAAAAGTAATGAGGGAAGTCACTTTTGTAATATTTGCGAGTTTGGCTATTTGAGAGTAAGAAATTCATTTGGAACAGATATTTATGCTTGCAGTAAAACAGTGCCTTGTGAGGATTTTAAGAGAAAAGAAGTTGAAGAATGAAGATTGACGAAAACGCAATAAATCACAATGCATTAAGGCTAATCAACCTTGCCACAACAGGCGTTGTTGATGAAGAAAATTCAGACAGATATATAATAGGTGCATTTAACTATATCAAGGGTATCTGTGATATGGCTAATGCAATGAAAGAGGTTTTGAAAGTTAATTAAAAATCAAAGAAAGGAATAGGTTGTGCGCACATAAAACCGAGGTTTCCTTTTGGTAGGTTTATGGATTTTGAAAATTATTCTTGTGATAATCAGATGTCTATATTTGACTTCACAAGAGAACCAATCAGCATAACAAAGCCTATTCGTTTAATAGAACTTTTCGCCGGCTACGGAAGCCAGGCAATGGCACTAAAGAGAATAGGTGCTAAATTTGAACATTACAGAGTTGTGGAGTTTGATAAGTACGCTATTGCAAGTTATAACGCAGTACATGGTACGGATTTCACCACAATGGACATAACTAAGGTTCATTCAAAAGATTTGAATATCTGTGACACAAATACATTCACTTACTTACTTACTTACTCATTCCCTTGTACGGATTTATCAGTTGCCGGAAAACAAGCCGGAATGTCTAAGGGTAGTGGTACAAGAAGCGGTCTACTGTGGGAAGTTGAGAGAATTTTAACTGAAATCAGAGATAGCAACGGAGAACTTCCGCAGATATTGTTTATGGAGAATGTGCCACAAGTACATAGTCAAGACAATATGCCGGATTTTAGAAAGTGGTTAGATTTTCTTGAAAGTTTGGGATATGTGAATTACTGGCAAGACTTAAATGCTAAAAACTATGGTGTAGCACAGAATAGGGAAAGATGTTTTATGTTCTCGTTCTTAGGAGAATATAATTACAAGTTTCCTAACCCTATACCACTCACAAAGCAGTTAAAGGACTATTTAGAGGATAATGTGGACGAGAAATACTACATTAACAATGAAAAGGCACAGAAACTTATTCAGACACTTATTGACAACGGAACATTGCCAGATACAATCCCTAGCAGAGCAGAGCAAAGCAGAGCAGAGCAGAGCAGAGCAGAGCAGAGCAGAGCAGAGCAGACTTGCGTTGACGGAACAATCAATAAGCCACAACAGAGAGAAGTTGCAAACTGTATCAAAGCAAGATGCGACTGCGGAATATCAAACTTGCGGTCAGACGGAAACCTTGTTGTTAAGCAATCAAGCAACGCAGATTGAAAAGCAAATTGATATTGCAACAACTCTTATGGCGAGGGATTATAAAGGTTTTGGGAATCAATCTATGAATGGAGTAATTGAATGGAAGTATTAGGAAGCATATATACAGAAGTTTCAGACAGATTTCAAAAAGGCATTATCGGGGGGTATTTCCCGGTGTGTAAAAGCTGAAAAACACGATTTAGGAGTAATTATGGCAGATGTAAATGTAATAGGCTCTCTTGAAGCAAAATTTGAGAGTACCAACAGAATTTATGATGTGGGGGGGGTGTAGTCCAACATTGAGTACAATGCAAGGTGGCGGTCAAGAGCCGAAAATCCTTGAAAGTCAGATAGTTGCAATGCGTGGCAGAAATCCCGATAATCCGTCCGACAGGTCCGCTGGTAGCCCAACAGAACAAAGGTTAGAGGTAAATACGCAAGGCACAAGTAATTGCCTAACAAGTGTTCAAAAGGATAATCTTGTAATGGAAAATGTGATTGCAATAGACGAACAAAACATGAGTGCAAAATCAGACGTTTTCGGAACACTCACAACTGACGGAAGTAGTCCAAAGCACAATAACAGAGTTGCAATTAAGCAGAACACAACAGGCAAATATATTTGTCCTAAATACCGCATACGAAAATTAACGCCAAGAGAATGTGGCGGGCTTATGGGAGTATCGGACGAGGACATATCCAAAATGGCAGCAGTAAACAGCAACACGCAACTATACAAGCAGTTTGGAAACAGTATAGTTGTAGATGTTATGTGTGCTATGTTTAAGAATTTGAATATCAAGCAAGGAGATTAACTATGACAGACGATACAAAACAGGAAATACAAATAGTCCTAGATTTGCTAAAAGGTAGTCTTACGAGAAATGGTGTGAGTATGGCAACGGATAGAGAGGGTAACTTGATGTTCTTTGATACAGCCACTTACAACAGAAGCAAAGGCAAGGAATTTGACGGATTCAGAGTTAACATTAACGATTTAGTGAAGTAACAATGTGACAGAACTTGAAGAGGTAATTATGGCAGGCAATTTTATTAAAATTGACAGAAAGATTTTAAAGTGGGAATGGTGGAGCGATATTAATACATTCAGACTTTTTATGTATATGTTGATAAATGCCTATTGGAAAGACGGAAATTATAAAGGCAAGATAATTGAAAGAGGGTCTTTCCCCTCTTCAATATCTGAATTATCAAAAGAAACTAATTTGTCCGTAATGGAAATTCGCACCTCGCTAAAACACTTGCAATTAACAGGCGAAATAACAAGCAAAGCAACAAACAAATTCACGATATTTACTGTTGTTAACTACAATTTGTATCAAACAGATAACAAGCAAGATAACAAACAAATAACAAGCAACTTAACAAACAATCAACAAACAGATAACATTCTATTAACAAACTCTATATTAAAAGAAAGTAAGAATGAAAGAATGGAAGAAATTAAAGAAGATAAGAATATGAAAAAAGATATTACTAACGTAATATCCAAAAAGAAAAGTTATTATCCCGACGATGAATTGCTTGATGAAGCATTTAACGAATATGTGACAATGCGTAAGAGGATTAAGAAGCCTATATGCACCGACAAGGCATTACATAGGGCTATGAATACTCTTGAAAAGCTGTCAAGCGGAGATAATGACTTAGCTGTTAAAATTCTCAATCAGTCAGTAGACCATTGCTGGCAAGGCTTGTTTGAGCTGAAAGAAGATAATTCTAATAAGCAGGGCAAGAAAAATGTATTTGATGAATGGATGGAGGCGATGAAATGACAGAAGAACAGGTTGGAAAACTTCTAATGACAATACAGGCTTATTATCCTAACTACAATCCACCAGATAAAAAGGTTACTCTTAATGCTTGGTATATAATGCTTGCTGAATATTCAGAAGAATTAGTTTTGCAGGCGTTAAGAGCTTGTATTGCAACTAATACTAGCGGATTTGCACCAGATGTAGGGCAGATAATGAGCAAGATACAGACTATATCACAACCGCAGGAGCTTGACGGAATGGCAGCTTGGGGATTGGTTAGCAAGGCTTTAAGGAATGGCACTTATGGGGCAGTTGAAGAATTTAACAAGCTACCGCCACTTGTAAAACAGGCGGTTGGTATGCCAGATAACCTTAAAAACTGGGCTACATCAGACTATCAGACGATAGAAACAGTTATACAATCTAATTTTCTAAGAACCTATGAAACAATTGTTAAGCGTACGAATGAAATAAATCGTATGCCGGACAATATCAAATCACTCATCGAGAAAACGAATACAAATTCGTACAAGGCTCAAATCGAGCAAAAAACCCAAAGAGATATAAATACATTACAAATTAAAGAAAATGCCCTTATCGGTCAAAATACAAACGCAGAAGAATATATTGAAGCACCCAAAGAGGTACAAGATAGAATTAACAGAATGCGAGGTTGATTTTTAGTGGAAACAACGCCAATTAGTCCACAAATGAGAATGTACTATAAGCGGAAAGAGGCAGGATTATGTGTTGAATGTGGGAAGCCACTTAATGGAGAAAAACTTAAATGCAAAGATTGCCGAGAAAGAATTAATGCAAACAGAAAAGAACTTGCACACTGGTATCAAGATAATGGCATATGCCCTGAATGTCGGCATAATAACCTTATGGGAGATGAAAGGGTTTGTCCTGAATGTTCTGCAAAGAGATATTCTCAGAGGATTGCTAGATATAATGCTAATCCCGAAGAGTTCAAGGCAAGAGATAGGCTTGAACAGAAAAAAATCAGAACAAGACGAGCTGAAAAAGGAGTGTGTGTTAAATGTGGTAAAGTTGAGGCAGATGCTGGGTATAAAACTTGTACAAAATGCCGTATTAAAGCAAGGAACGCAAAGCGTAATAAGCGAAAAGATTGTAAGGTTGAGCTAAAAAGAGAATGGGTTGCCAATGGCAGATGTTGGCTATGTGGTAAACCTGCATTTAATCATACTAAATTATGTGAAACACATTATAAGAAATCCCTTGAATATGTCGAGAAAAGTAAGGAGGCAAGATTAAGAAATGAGCAAAGCAGAACAGAAGAAATTCAAAGAACAGATGTTACGTGTGCAGATGAATAGAATTAACAATGAACAGCAGAAGAGAAATTTTGAATCTGCCTTAATCCTAATTAGTTGGATTTTACACGATAAATTCGGTTTTGGACAGCAGAGATTGTTAAAAGTACAGAAAGAACTTAAAGCACTTATAGATAACTACAATGACGGATTATTCACAGCGGAAGAACTTGTTAATCAGCTCTACGAAGAAACAGGAATAGAACATATTAAGTTTAAGTAAGGAGATTGGCTTATGAAGTTTTCAGAACTGACTAAGCCAGAACTTGAAAGAATAATTAAAAATGCCAATTTTACAGAAGAAGAATTGAGAATATTCAAGTTACTATCACAGGGCAGGAGCATTACAGAAATTGCTATGCGGCTGTCCGTGTGTGATAGGACAGTTAATCGCAAAATAATTAAAATCAAAAAGAAAATAAGTAAGTTGGAGGGATATTATGATTAAAGTTACTCAAAATGGCGAGAATGTAAAAACGGAAAACATAACTCTTTCAGATAATTTACTAAAGATAATTGCAGAGATAATTGACAACAAATAAATATGTGTTACAATGTGTCGCATAACGTGATGAATGCGGCACATTTTACTTTAAGGAGATAAATATATGGAATGTGTTGCTTATATGAGAGTATCTACTGAAAAGCAAGCTGTTGAGGGTAATGGACTTGACAGCCAGAAAAGAGATATTGAAAATTATTGTAGAAAAAATGAGTTAGTAATAACAGACTGGTATATTGATGACGGATATACCGGAACTAATATGGACAGACCGGAGCTTCAAAGGCTTGTGAATGACTGCGGTCGAAAAAGAATAGGCTGTGTTGTAGCATTTAAACTTGACCGATTGTCAAGAAATATGATTGACGGAATATATCTTATTGAAAAAGTATTTCAAAAATACAATGTTGTGTTTAAGTGTGTGCACGATAGCGTTAGTTATGATAGCCCTATGGAACAGGCTTACACGCAAATGATGGCAGTTTTTGCACAGCTTGATAAGAATACAATGATGTTACGTATGCGTGGCGGTATGCTTGAAAGAGTTAAGCAAGGCTACTGGATGGGTGGTGGCAATTTACCTTATTGCTATTCTTACAGCAAGGAGCAGGGTATATTAATGCCTATCCCAGAGCGGAAAGAACAAGCAAATAAAGCATTAGACTTATTTATTAGTGGCTATTCGGACGAAAAAATATATAAAACCTTAGGATATACATCAGAGATGGTTGTTAGAAGCATATTGACAGGTATAGTTAATGTCGGAATGATACCATATAAGGGCAATGTATACCAAGGGAAACACGAACCAATTTTTGATAAAGCACGTTTTGAACTTGCGCAGGAGTTGAGGAAAAGCCGCAGAAAAACAAAAGCAACTTGCTTAACAAAAGAACCTAACCTATTAACAGGACTATGCTATTGTGGTGTATGTGGTTGTGCTATGAGGTATCAGAAGTGGGGCAGTGATAAACACAAGATTTATTGTATGTCAAGAAATAAGTCAATGTCTTACTTGCCAAACCACAACCCGGACTGCAATAATTCGCTTGAATGGGCGGACGATATAGAAAAACAAGTTGAAGAAGAAATGCTTAAAATATCACTTGATTTATCATCATACAAACCTAAAGAAAAGGCGACAAAGCTTGAAATTATGCAATCTCAACTTGAAAAGGAACAAATTAAGTTGAAAAGGTTATATAGCTTGTATGCAGACGGAAACGACACAGTTTTAGAGATGATTAAAGAGCTTGAAAAACAAATCAAGGATATGAAAGACAATATCACTGCTGAAAGTAAAAATGCAGTTAATGTGCAGAAAAAAGAATTTGTTTATGAGAATATAAAAAAACTTGCCGACATCTGGGATAATATCGACAAGAAGCAAAAAAATATGATACTTAAGACTATAATAGATAAAATTGTTATAGTCAATGGAAATATCGAAATACAGTTAAAGAATTTTTAGCACTTACTATATGCAGTTCCAATGATTACTGGGGAGATTAAGAGGTATCTTCGTGATAACAGTGCAATAAGAGTAAGCCGTTCATTAAAGGATATGGCTTATAAGGCACTTTATACAAAAGAACAGCTATTAAAGAGCAGGCAGAAGGAACCGACAATATCGGAGATTGCAAGTGAGATAGGAGCATCTAAGGAGGATATTGTTATAGCACTTGAGGCTGTATCCCCAACTGTTTCACTGTATGAACCGGTATTTAATGAAGGCGGGGATACATTATATGTCATAGACCAGATTAAAGATAAAGCAGATGGGGAAGAGAACTGGGTTACACATCTGGCATTGGACTCTGCCTTTGCAAAGTTAAGCGGGCGTGAACAGCAGATAATAAGAAAGCGTTTTTATGAATATAAGACACAGATGGAGATAGCCGAAGAGATTGGAATATCACAGGCACAGGTAAGCAGGCTTGAAAAATGTGCTCTTAAGAATATGAAGAAGCATATGTCTTAACAGCATAGCAAGTATTAATAAAATAATAAATAAATAAATAAAGGGCTGTCGCACAAAGTAGAATTTATAATAGGAAGATAATAACAGGTTGATAATGTCTTTATATTATAGATTATATTTGGTGCGGCAGCCCTGATATTTTATGTTATGTGTATTGTATATGGTATTATTATTGTATGTCGTTACAGTCAGAAAGGCTTTTTGTCTGTTCAGAAAGGCTTTTGACTTTAATATAGATTGATTATTAATTAGTGCTATAGTGTGTTTATGGAATATTTTATAGATATTTTGACATAACAGCACCAGTGGGCTATAATTCTAGTAGTTTATTGTATTTAGGGGAGGTTTGTGAATGAAGTGCCCATATTGCGGAAAAGAGAATACAAGAGTAATAGATTCAAGACCTACAGATGACAGCTCTATAAGAAGACGCCGTCAGTGTGATGAATGTGGAAAGCGTTTTACCACATACGAGAAAGTAGAGACGCTTCCTCTTATAGTTGTGAAGAAAGATAATAACAGAGAACCTTATGACAGGGAAAAGATAGTGGCTGGAATAGTGAGGTCGTGCCATAAGCGTCCGATATCAATGACACAGATTAATGATATGGTAGATGACATTGAGGGACAGATATTTAATATGGGGGAGAAAGAGATACCGACAACAACGATAGGTTCTATTGTTATGGATAAGTTAAAGGATTTAGATGAAGTTGCATATGTAAGATTTGCTTCTGTATACAGGGAGTTTAAGGATGTTAATACATTTATGGACGAAATCAAGAAGATACTTAAAAAGTAGTAGATACTTAAAAGTAACAAATGCTTAAGAACAGCAGAAAAGCTGATAAGAAAGGTAGTAATTACAGATGTTTAAAAGATTTTATCCGGATATGTATATAGATTCTGCATACGATATAGATTATAAGGGACTTTATGATAAAGGTTACAGGGGAATTATATTTGATGTTGACAACACGCTTGTTGAACACGGAGCACCGGTTACTGAGCGTGCAAAGAAGCTGTTCGGTGATTTAAAGGCTATGGGATATAATACCTGCATAATATCCAATAATAAAGAATACAGGGTTAAGCCGCTTGCAGATGAGGTTGGTTCATTATATGTAAGCAAGGCAGGAAAGCCATCTCCTAAGAATTATGTTAAAGCTATGGAGTATATGAATACTGATAAGTCTGACACATATTTTGTGGGGGATCAGTTGTTCACAGATGTGTGGGGTGCTAACAGGGCAGGAATTAAGTCTGTTCTTGTAAAGCCGATAGACAAGCACGAGGAGATACAGATAATTCTAAAAAGAAGGCTTGAATGGATAGTTCTGCATTTTTATAAGAAGCATATTAAAAGAGAAGGCGGAAAAGCAGGTTTCTAATACATATAGGTTTAATATAATTTCAAGATATATATTTATTGTGATTTCATAATATATGAATTTATCTGTACTTTAGATATAAGCTCATAAGAAAGGAAGTAAGATTTTAATGATAGATATTAATGGTACAACAAGAGTGTGCGGTCTTATAGGTAATCCGGTGGGACATTCAATTTCCCCGGTGATACATAACAGCCTTGCACAGCTTATGGATATGAATATGGTGTATACAACCTTCAAGGTTGAAAAGGGTGATGTTGTCACAGCAGTAAATGGAGCTTATGCACTTAACATATTAGGACTTAATGTAACAGTTCCACACAAGCAGGCTGTTATGGAGTCACTTGTGGATATTGATCCGCTTGCTAAAGCTATAGGAGCTGTTAATACGCTTGTAAGAACAGATAAGGGCTATAAAGGCTATAATACAGATATATTGGGACTTGAAAGAGAACTTATAGACGAGGGAGTTGTGCTTTTAGGCAGCCGTTGTGTAATTCTTGGTGCAGGCGGAGCGGCAAGAGCAATAGCATTTTTATGTGCAAAGAGCGGTGCTAAAGAAATATATATGCTTAACAGGACTAAGGAAAAGGCTTACGATATAGCCAAAGCAGTTAATGACTATTTCGGTAAAGAATGTATAAAGCCTATGCTTATAAGTGAGTATGATAAGCTGGAAGCTGATGATTACGTTGTGATACAGACCACAAGCGTTGGACTTTATCCTAATGTGGATGATGTTGTAATTGATGATGAAGCATTTTATAAGAAGGTAAAAGTCGGAGTTGATATTATATATAATCCTAGTGAAACACGTTTTATGAAAATGTGTAAAAATGCCGGAAAGCCAGCCTGCAACGGTTTAAAAATGCTTTTATACCAAGGGGTTGCGGCGTATGAGTTATGGAATGATGTAAGTGTCACAAAAGAACAGGCGGATAAAGTGTATAATAAGATGAAAGAGGAACTTGGAATTGAATAATATTGTACTTATTGGATTTATGGGAAGTGGAAAGACGACATTTGGCCGCTGGGTTTCAAGACGACATAATAGAAAGTTCTATGATACAGATGAGTATATCGAGAAAAAGCAGAATACAACAATAAGCGAAATCTTTGCAACGAAGGGAGAGGAAGCTTTCAGGGATATGGAGACAGAGACGGTAAAAGAGTTATCAGATACTCTTGATAACTGCGTCATATCTGTTGGTGGCGGACTTGTGTTAAGAGAGGTCAATAGGGAGCTTTTAAGAAAGCTTGGAACAGTAGTATATCTTAAAGCTTCTGAGGAGGAACTTTGCAAAAGGTTGAGCAAGGACACCAAACGTCCATTATTACAGGGCGGTGGGCTTCACGAGAAGATACATAACCTTATGGAGCAGAGAGAAGATATATATCTGGATGCGGCTGATATGATAGTTGATACGCAGAAGATGTCATTTGAACAGATGTATACAGCAATCATTAAGAATATGGAGGATTAGCAATGAAGATACTTGTTATTAACGGACCTAATATTAATTTCCTTGGAATAAGAGAAAAAGGAATATATGGCAATGATAATTATGACACGCTTGTTGATATGATTAACAAGAAAGCAGAGGAACTTAATGTTAAAGTTGAGGTATTCCAGAGCAACCATGAGGGTGCAATTATAGATAAGCTTCAGGAAGCTTATTACAATGATGTTGATGGTATTGTAATTAATCCGGGGGCATTTACACATTACAGCTATGCAGTAAGAGATGCACTTGCTTCGATAGCTGCAATACCGAAGATAGAAGTACATATATCCAATGTTCATACAAGAGAAGAATTCAGACATACATCTGTTACAGTTCCAGTATGTCAGGGACAGGTTGTAGGACTTGGACTTAGAGGTTATCTGTATGCGATGGAAGCATTAACAGATATGACGAAGAGTAATTAATAGAGGATAATCATTATAAAGAAGAACCTATAGCACGATTTGGCTATAGGTTCTTCTTTATAATGGGCAGAATAAAAAGAGCCTGTACACCGATGAAAGTGTACAGGCTCTTTTTAAGAACTTATTATGTTAAAATATAATAAATATCTTATAAATCTTAACCTTTAATCTGATTAACTAAACACGTGAAATATATTCACCTGTTCTTGTATCAATCTTAATTGTATCACCCTGGTTAACAAATAATGGAACTAAAATCTTAGCACCTGTTTCAAGGATAGCTGGCTTTGTAGCACCTGTAGCTGTATCACCCTTAACACCTGGTTCAGATTCTGTAATCTGAAGTTCAACAGTGATAGGTGGCTCAATAGAGAATACGTTACCGTTGTGTGAACAGAGCTTAACCATTTCGTTCTCTTTAACGAACTTAAGTGAATCACCAACATTCTCAGCAGATAATGCGATCTGTTCAAATGTCTCTGTATCCATAAAGTTGTAAAGATCACCATCTGAGTAAAGATACTGATATTCTCTCTTCTCAATATGAGCAAGGTCAAACTTTTCTGTAGGTCTGAAAGACTTTTCAACAACACCACCACTCACGATATTCTTTAACTTTGTTCTAACGAAAGCAGCACCCTTACCAGGCTTTACATGCTGGAATTCAATAATCTGCCAAATGTTATTATCCATCTGAATTGTTAAACCATTCTTAAAATCTCCTGCGCTTACCATTCTTTGGTATACCTCCTAATTATCATAACTATTATAATTTTATAATAAAATGAATAATTTGGCAACCTCTTTTTTGTTTATGTTAATTTATTATTTGGATTTAAAGGTTGAACAGACAGTATCGTCAGCATTTACGGCTGTTATGCCTGATATATCAACGTGGTCAGCCTGACAAGCTTCGTTATTGTTATACACGCAGTTATGTGCGGCACACTTTATCTGAAGATTAAGCTTAGGCGAAGCAGTATTATTCTTAGCAGAGCCATCTTTGTAAGAATAGCTTCCACAGCAAGTTTCACTGCACTCACAGGCATTACTTCCCTTTACATCAATACCATTAAGGCAGCAGCAGTTATCATCATTGTGTACACAGCTACAAGCGTTACAGCTTAAATTAGTCATAATAAATTACCTCCTGTTAATCTTTAACTTAAGTGTCTGGTAAATGCTTTAATAAATAGAACATTTGCAATACACAGTAGTAGTATTAACAGGAGGTGATTTATTATACGTTACATTATAAATTGTATGAAATTTTAACTGATTCTGCTAAAGGAAATGCGTCCCTTTTCACCGCTGTAATAACGGATAAGCACCTTGGCAATTATCTTTTCTTTCTTAACATATGTGTTAGTCCAGTATCTTGAGTCTTTGGAGTTATTACGATTATCACCAAGCATAAAATAACAGCCGTCAGGAACAATATAAGTGTGTGTTTCGCCGTCATCATATATATATTCTTTGATATATGGCTCATCAAGCTCATCACCATTGATGTATACATGCCCTTCCTTAATCTGGACTATTTCATTAGGAAGACCAATAACACGCTTAACATAATTCTCTGACTCATTATCAGGATATTTAAAGATTATAACGTCACCGCGCTTTGGTTCGCTGAACTTGTAAGCAAGCCTGAAACCGAAAAGGCGGTCGCCTTCCCATATTGTATCTCTCATAGAGCCAGATGGAACTTCGGCATTAATGATTATGAAATTGGTGCAGAGCAGGGCAATGATAGCTGCAAATATTACAATTTTAATGAAACTGAAGGCTTCTGATACTATAAATTTAACAACAGAATACTCCTGCTTCTTATTATTATCTGTATGTCTGCTGATATTATCAGAACGGCTGTAAGAATAATCATCATCGTCATCATCGTCATCTTCAATATCATCATAATCATCATCAAAATCGATATAATCTAAATCATCTTCATCAGGTGTATTGTTGTTATTAGTAGTCATACGTTAGTCCCCAATCTAATTGATATACGGGGCGAATGAATTCACCCCGTATATCCTATCATATGTTAAATTGTATTATTTTGCAAGTAATTCCATAATCTTATTACTTCTTGCAATGAATTCAGTCATCTGGTTTCCTGTAAGTGGAGCGTGGCTTATAAGTGCAAGGTCGTAAAGCTGTTTACAGATAATATCAGTATTCTCACCATCTTTATTGTTAAGAACATACTGAACAAGACTGTTGTTAGCATTAAGAATTAAAGTCTGTCCTGTAGAACCAAACATAGCCGGATCCATTCCTGACATACCGTACATCTTCATCATATCCTGCATACGTCTATCCTGCTCGGAAAGAGTAATCATAGAAGATACAGAAGCATCCTTTAACTTTTCAACCTTGATATTAAGATTATCATTGTTAAGTGCTTTCTTAAATGTAGCTGTAAGGCTTTCAGTTGCATCCTTTAATTCATCTTCGCTTGTTTCTTCCTTGAATATATCAGAAAGGTCAGTATCAATTCTTGCAAATTTAAGACCCTCGTTCTTGCCTTCAAGATGAGTGATGAATGGCTGGTCAATATTGTGAGTAAGAATGATAGCATCCATATTCTCTTTCTTAAACATATTGATATACTGGCTCTGTTCCTTCTCATCAGTTACATAGAAGACTGTATTCTCGTGCTTTTCCTTGTTAGCTTCAAGGTAATCCTTAAGTGTTAAATACTTGCCTTCAAGGTTCTTGAATATAATGTAATCATTCATCTTCTCAGCGAACTTTTCATCTTTTAAGCAGCCAAATTTGATGAATGGGTTGATGTCATCCCAATATTTCTCATAGTTCTCACGGTTAGTCTTGCACATACCAGAAAGCTTGTCAGCAACCTTTTTAGTAATGTAATCAGAAATCTTCTTAACAAAGCCATCATTCTGGAGTGCAGAACGTGATACGTTAAGAGGAAGATCTGGACAATCAATAACACCCTTTAAGAGAAGAAGGAATTCAGGAATAACTTCCTTGATGTTATCTGCAACGAATACCTGATTATTGTAAAGCTTAATTGTTCCTTCAATTGACTCGTATTCTGTATTAATCTTAGGGAAGTAAAGTATACCCTTTAAGTTAAAAGGATAGTCCATATTAAGGTGAATCCAGAATAAAGGCTCTTTATAATCGTTAAATACCTTGCGGTAGAATTCCTTATATTCATCCTCAGTACATTCGTTAGGGTGCTTAGTCCAGAGAGGGTGGATATCATTGATAGCAACAGGTCTTTTAACAATCTTAGCCATCTTCTTTGCTGGAACTTTTTCGACTGTCTCTTTAGTGCCGTCCTCTTTTTCAACTTCTTCTGTAACAGCTTCCTTGATAAATGTATCAAGAATAGTATCCTTATCTGTTACTTCTTCCTCTGGAATCTCTTCTGTCTGTTCGCCAGCATCTTCATTAGTAAGGAAGATTGGTACTGGCATAAATGAGCAATACTTTTCAACTACTTCACGAGCCTTGTATTCATTGGCGAATTCGTAGCTGTCTTCATTTAAGTAAAGAGTGATAGTAGTACCAGGAGTTGCAGCTGTTCCATCAGACATATCATACTCTGTACCGCCGTCACATTCCCAGTGAACAGCCTTAGCACCTTCCTTAAAAGAAAGAGTATCAATAGTAACCTTATCAGCTACCATAAATGCTGAGTAGAAACCAAGTCCGAAGTGACCGATAATCTGGTCATCATTAGCCTTGTCCTTATATTTTTCAAGAAATGCTTCTGCACCAGAGAAAGCAATCTGGTTAATATATTCTTCAACTTCACCATCAGTCATACCAATACCATTATCAATAATCTTGATAGTCTTATTATTAGCACTTACTTTAACATCAATCTTATATTCAATATCATCAGGTGCTTCATATTCACCAATCATATCAAGCTTTTTAAGCTTTGTTATGGCATCGCAGCCGTTAGATATAAGCTCTCTGTAGAAAATATCGTGGTCAGAGTACATCCATTTTTTAATTATTGGAAAAATATTGTCACTGTTAATAGATAAACTTCCGTGTGTATTAGACATAATTATTATCTCCTATCTTTTAATATTCATTAGATGTAAAGAATAAATATATGTATCTTTATATCCCTAATTAAGTTTAAGTTTAATATTGTTAAAAGTGGAAGTCAAGCAAAAATTAGCACTCAAATCTAATGAGTGCTAACAAAAATGGAGATAATACAGTAAAATCAAGGCTTTAGATAAATATTAAATATTAATAAACTCACTATAATTCTTCAAAATCAAGACCGGCATTAGCAAGAAATGTCTTAACATACTTGTCGAAAGCTGTATCAAGCTGCTTATCTAATGTAAATACATTAAGAGAAGTTCCTGTAATAATATCTACATAACCTTCCTGATACTTCATATTAATAAAGAGACCATTAACATTCTCAGGCATAACAGCGATGTTATTCTTTGCGATAATATCTGTGACAAGTTCATAAGAGGCAAGCATAACAAGCTTCATAGCAGCAGGAACTTTATTACCCTTAATAAGACTAAAACAGAATGGCTTAATATTACCCCATTCTGAATAAGACTTTTCGTTATTATTAAGATTATCCCATTCTTCATCAGAATAATATTCCTTGTTAATCTGTCCATTAATAGTGTATGAACACGCAGTCTTTATTGTGGCTTCTGACAGAAGCATTCTATCGAAGGTATCCTTGATAAGCAGCTGGGACATAAATACTTTAGTGTCCTTAATGCGGAGTGAAATCATTAAATCCTCATTTCTGCGCCAGCGGGGCGCGTGATAATCTATAGTAATGCCATTAATTATAAGCTATATGAGTATACAATAAACTGTATGCGATATAAAGCATAATTTGTATATTTGAAGTATATTATGAAAAGATAAAAATGTCAATCACGAAACATTTTCTCTATGACATCAACAAGTTTGAATAGAACAGTTGAGATAATGCAGAGTATAACAATGCTCATAGATACATAAGTCATCTTGAATACCTGCGAACCATATATAATAAGGTAGCCAAGTCCCTTATCAGCGGCTAAGAATTCGCCAATTATTACACCAACAAGGCAAAGACCGATGTTGACCTTCATATTGCTTATTATTATCTGCTTAGAACCGGGAAGTATGAGTTTCTTAAGAATATCTTTCTTAGTACCGCCGAGTGTCTTAATAAGAATGATTTTCTCCTTGTCAATTTCTAAAAATCCGGTATATATGTTAATTATCATACCAAATATGGCTACAGATATAGCGGTTATGATAATAGCTTTCATATTATTGCCAAGCCAGACGATTATCATAGGGGCAAGTGCTGATTTGGGCAGGCTGTTAAGCACAATAAGGAAAGGCTCAAGGCAGTCTGATAAGCCTTTCCACAGCCAGAGAAGAATTGCTGCTCCCATTCCGACAATTATAATAAGGAAGAAAGATAAAAATGTTTCAAAAAGTGTCGTCCATATATGAATGAATATGCTGTTATCTTTAGCCATAGCAATAAAAGTTGTGCATATTCTTGATGGTGAGCTGAATATAAATGGATTAAGAATACCAGTACGGGTTGATATTTCCCAGGCGGCAATAAATGCCATTAAAATCAAAAATCTTAATACAGTTATGGAGATTTTATATAATCTTATGTGGTTAAGATATTGTGTACGGGAGTTAGAGATGTCTTTTTTATTGATTGCTTTGATAGATTTATTCATTGTATATCCTCCCATATTTCATTAAAATATCCTGCAAATTCAGGAGCCTGTCTTGAAGTAAATGGTGTTCTGTCAGGAATGGAAAGGTTAATATTAACAACTTTTTTAATATGTGCAGGCCTGTGTGAAAGAATAACAACACTATCGCCCATAGAGATAGCCTCCGATATATCGTGAGTAACAAGAATGGCTGTTTTTTTCTGCTCTTTAATGATTTTGCCGATATCATCAGACACTTCAAGCCTCGTCTGGTAATCAAGAGCGGAAAATGGTTCATCAAGCAGAAGAATATCCGGGTTAAGTGCAAGGGTTCTTATTAATGCCGCACGCTGACGCATGCCTCCGGATAATTCAGAAGGATGGACATTGCAAAACTGGTATAGGCCATACTCTTTTAGCATATTGTCAACATTTTCTAAATGTTCCTTATCTTTAAGATGATTAATTTCAAGACCGAGTGTCACATTTTTATAAATAGTGCGCCATTCAAATAAAGTATCCTTCTGTGGCATAAATCCAATTCTTGGAGATACAGCATTATCGTGTAGAATATCCTCATTAAAAACAACCTCACCCTTCTGTGGCGAAAGAAGCCCGCATATGATGGAAAGCAAGGTCGATTTGCCACAGCCTGATGGTCCGACAATGGAAGTAAAAGACTCTGGCATAATATCAAGATTGATATTATTAAGTGCAGGAATTTCGCTTTTTGGCGTATTATATGCAAAGGAAATACCTTTAAGCGATAACAGAGGAGGGGATGAATTGGTGGGGAGAGCTTTCATAAATAACCTCTTGGTATAAGTATTGTTATTATAATTTATGCGGCGGGGGTGGAAATGTGAAAAGGTGCTTGCAATGAGAGTAAAAATATAGTATATTAAATGTATAAAAATAATAAAATAGATGAAGGATTAAAGCGTTATATATTTATTGTCCCCAATAAATAATGCTAGTCTTTAATCTTATTCATTCGAATAAGATAAATTCCACCTTTACAATTCCACCAAATAAGAGTACAATAATTTAGGTATGCTACTATGGCTCAGTCGGTAGAGCAACTGATTCGTAATCAGTAGGTCGCCGGTTCGATTCCGGCTAGTAGCTTGTAACAGTGAAACTTGCGAGAATGTCAGACAGGATATTCTCGCATTTTTTTAGGTGTGATTTGCAGTGTATGCTGATAATAATATAGAATGTTCTTTTTTAAAAACATTTTCCTGCAAATCACATAAAAAACAAGTCAATCATCTCGAAACCAGCTAAAATCAAGGGGGTGGGTAATACATTTAATCAAAAAAAGAGATGGCAGCCAGCCTTGTTGACATTATTAGACAAGGTTCGTATAATTGTACAGAATAATAAACGCCAGAGTAAGTATTCAAGGCGCAAAGGATAGGAGATAATATGGAAACAAATATCAGACAAGATAACAACGAAGAAGTAGAAATTGATATTATGCAGATCATAAGGATGCTGTTATCAAAGATATGGATAGTAATTGTAGCAGGTGTTGTGACAGCAATAGTTGCATTTGGAATAACAGAGATAGCAATTACACCTCAGTATCAGTCATCCATCAAATTATATATAATCAACAGACAGAATGGCACTACTACAACACTTAGTGATATTCAGTCATCAACACAGCTTGTTAAAGATTATAAAGTTCTTGTGACAAGCCTTCCAGTAGTAGAACAGGTAGTTAAAGACCTTGATCTTGATATAACACCAGATGCACTCGTTGGCAAGATTTCTTGTGAAATCGAGACAGATTCACGAGTTCTTCAGGTAACAGTTACAGATACAGACCCTAAGAGAGCTAAAGAAATAGTAGATGCAATCGCAGATGTATCTGCTAAGCAGATAACATCAGTAATGCAGATTGAAGGCGTTAATGTAATTGAATATGGACGTGTAGCTAATGCACCATCAAGTCCTAATGTTAAGAAGAATACAATGCTTGGTGCAATAGCAGGTATTGTAATAGCAATAGCCGTGCTTGTAGTCAACTTCATTCTTGATGATAGAATTAAGACATCAGATGATGTTGAAAAATATCTTGGCATAACTAATCTTTCACTTATTCCATTAACTGAAGAAGAATATAATGGACAGCCAAGCAGTAAGAAAAAGAAAACAAGAAAATAGGTAAACAAGAGAGTGTGAAAGGATTAAAAATATGCAGACAATTAATATAGAAACTAACCAGCATGATGATTATCAGGTAAGAGAAAGCTATAGAAATTTAAGAACTAACATATTCTTAAGTGGTAAAGATACAAAGGTAGTAATGTTTACAAGCTGTGGACCTAATGAAGGTAAATCAACAGTAACAATGAACCTTGCTTCATCAATAGCAGATGGCGGCAAGAGAGTGTTATTCATTGACTGTGATTTAAGAAAGTCAGTTCTTGTAGGACGTTACAGAGTTAAGAAGGGTGTTAAGGGATTGACACATTTTCTTTCAGGACAGAACACATTAGAAGAAGTAATATATCAGACAAATGTGCCGGATATGGACGTTATTCTTGCTGGCCCAGTGCCACCTAACCCATCAGAGCTTCTTGACAGCCCATTATTCAAAGAGACTGTAAGACAGATGAGAGAAAAGTATGATTATGTAATCATCGATACACCACCTCTTGGAAGCGTTATTGATGCAGCTATTGTTGCACAGGTATGTGATGGTGCGGTTCTTGTAATCGCAGCTAACCAGGTAAGCTATAAGTTCGCACAGAATGTAATGGGACAGCTTAAAAAGACAAAAGTTAAGATAATCGGAAGCGTTCTTAATAAGGTTGATTTATCAGAAAATGGTTACTATGGAAGATACTATGGCAAGTATTATGGTAAATACTACGGCAGCTATTATGGACATTATAACAGCGAGGAGTCACCAGATAAATCATTCGAGAAAGCAAGAAATGCTTCATCAGCAAGAAAAAATCCTAACAATGCTTCTAAGTCAGTCAAAAGACAGGCAGGAAGTGTTGGTGAGGTAGCCGCAAGAAAGAAAGCTAATGTAGCAGGAAATAACACTGGTGTAAGAAAGAAGCCATCAGCAGATGAGTTTGATGGAGATTTTCTTATGGATTATGATGAGAAATAAATAACAATAATATATAGATAAATATAAGATTGGAACGAGGATAAGATGAAAGAAAATAAGGGCAGGATGAGTAGAAATAAAAATGTAAGTATGTATGTAGGGGCATTTAATATAATAATGCTCCTGATACTTACATTGCATTTTGCATATATGTGGAATAATGTATACAATACAATGCTTAAGACACCATTTATGGGAAGTGGTAATAAGCTTATGGTATTCACAATCTTTCTCCTTATCTTTGTTACATATAAAATGTGGGGCGGATTTAAGCTTGGATACATTAAACTTGTTAATCTTGTATTCTCACAGTTCCTTGCACTTATAACAACGGCAATTGGAGAATATCTTATAATAGCTTTAACTGCGGGACGAGTTGACAGTATGGGACGACTTGCAGGTGTGATAGCTGTTTCAACTTTAATTGATTTGGCATTCTGCGTATTATATGATCTTGTTGGGATAAGGATATACGGAATGATATTCCCACCAATAAAATTATTACAGATTAATGGTGTTCATAAGAATCATTTGCGTTATAAAATATCTAACAGAAGTGATAAATATGAAGTGTGTGAAGAAATATCATATAAGGAGCCATCAGATGTAATATATAATAAAATACTTCAATATGAAGCAGTTCTTCTTAATGATATTCCTAATAATGACAGAAAAGAAATACTGAAATTCTGCTTTGAAAAAGATATTCCTGTATATTATACACCTAAGATACAGGATATACTTGTAAGAGGTTCAGAAGAGATTAATCTGTTCGATTCACCATTATTCCTTGCTAAAAATGTTGGAATGACAACAGGACAGGCATTTGTTAAAAGAACTATTGATATTGTAGGTTCAACATTAGGACTTATAATATTATCACCGGTATTCCTTATAACAGCAATATGTATAAAGTTAGAGGACGGAGGTTCAGTGTTCTTTATGCAGGACAGATGTACATACGATGGCAAGGTATTTAGAATACATAAATTCAGAAGTATGAAAGAAGATGCAGAAAAAGATGGCAAGCCGCATCCAGCGACTTCTGATGACGACAGAATAACTAAGGTGGGTAAATTCATAAGAGCAACAAGAATAGATGAACTTCCTCAGCTTGTTGATATATGGGCAGGCAATATGAGTATTGTAGGACCAAGACCAGAAAGAGTTGAGCATGTAGCCAAATATACAGAAGATATTCCGGAATTTGGCTACAGACTTAAGGTCAAAGGCGGACTTACAGGTTATGCACAGGTATATGGCAGATACAATACAACATCTTACGATAAGCTTAAGATGGATCTTATATATGTTGTAAACTATTCACTTATGCTTGATTTCCAGATAGTGCTTGAGACTGTAAAAATAATATTCAGCAAGGAAAGCACAGAGGGTTTTACAGAAGAGAATAGCAAGATAATGAATGAATATGGACAGGAGCTGGAAGCTGCAAGACAGGAGAGTGCGGTGACTAGGGAAGATAATTAGAGGATAAGATAATGAGAGTATTAGTACTGGCTAACAGAGACTTTGTTTTATACAACTTCAGAGTAGAGTTGTTGCAAAGACTGCTAAAAGATGGTAATGATGTATATATATGTCTGCCTGATGGACCAAAAGTTAAGCATATGATTGAAATGGGCTGTAAGTTCATTCCAATATCTATTGATAAAAGAGGAACTAATCCAATTAAAGATGCTCAGCTTATAAAAGATTATAAGAAAATATTCAAAGAGGTTGAACCTGATATAATTCTTACATATACGACAAAGGTGTGTATCTACGCAGGAATAGTTGCTGGTAATATGAGAATTCCTTATCTTATGAATGTGTCTGGGCTTGGAACAGCAGTGGAACAGCCGGGTATATTACAGCCATTAATGATTAGCTTGTATAGAAAAGCGGCTAAGAAAGCTAATTGTGTATTCTTTCAGAATGAACAGAACAGAGATTTCTTTATCCAGCATAAAATGTATAATGGACACTATCGTATGATTCCGGGTTCTGGGGTTAATCTTGATAAATGGAAGTATATGGATTATCCTAGTGATGAAAATGGAATACATTTTTTATTCGTAGCAAGAATTATAAAGGAAAAAGGTATCGAAGAATATCTTAGCTGCGCAAAGACAATAAAAGAAAAATATGCTAATACAGTATTTCATATATTGGGTCCGTGTGATGGAGAATACAAAGATATATTAGATGATTATGAAGCAAAAGATATTATAAAATATCATGGAGAAGTGAGTGATACATCTGAATATTTAAAATTTGCTCATTGTACAATTCATCCATCGTATTATCCTGAGGGGATTTCGAATGTTTTATTGGAAAGTGAAGCAAGTGGACGTCCAGTTATAACAACGGACAGAGCAGGTTGTAGAGAAACAGTAGAAGATGGCGTAACAGGATTTTGCTTTGAGACAAGAAATACGCAGAAGCTTATAGAAGCTGTTGATAAATTCGTTAATATGAGTAATGCAGATAGACAACAGATGGGTAAGAATGCAAGATTAAAGATGGAACGTGAATTTGATAGGAATATTGTTGTTGAAGCTTATTTAAAGGAAATGAGAGGAAATAATATTGTCATATAAAGATATAATAAAATCAAGAAAAATGAGATTAGCAATTTTAAAATGTTTCTCTTTTATACCAGATAAATCTATGATTAAATTGCAGTATAGAATTAAATTACATAGAAAGTTAAATTTGGACAATCCTGTGAGATTTACAGAAAAATTACAGTGGTACA